>JAEEGK010001902.1_pt1 | contig 52401 bp, 41 predicted proteins | sample 8958771 | NCBI WGS metagenome assembly JAEEGK01 (sample SAMN16246547, study PRJNA631951) | gut metagenome | biome: gut microbiome; feature: rumen; material: SC-attached | host: Bos | place: Iran: Karaj | collected 2018-10 | reverse complement strand
GTTATTTAGCACTCTTATCCATTCTGCCTGCCTGAAGTGATTTCTGTACGTCAGTTCGGGACTTTACTATTGCTTCTTTCAGCTATTGCATTACTGCAACCACCTTGCAATTCGCTAACATTTACCGCCAGCGGTCATGTTCAGGACTTTCACCCTATAGATATAGAACATGCCGAGCACACTAAAAAACGGAAATAACAATCATTATTTCCGTTTCTCTATGTAACTACAAACAATCAGTAGCTATGCAGCTTTTGCTTCCAGTGCAATCTTGATTTTTCCCATTGCTGCTTTTTCAAGCTGACGTACTCTTTCCAATGAAACACCAAGTTCCTGGGCAAGTTCACCTAATGTAGCCTTCTCACTGTCTAACCAGCGTCTCTTGATAATCAGATAGGATCTTTCATCAAGATGTCCTAAAACTTCATTAAGATGAAGCATCATGTTCCTGCTTGTATCAGCATTTTCATATTTCTGACTAAAATCTGATGATGTATCCACTAGATAATTTGCAGGAATATTCTCATCCTCAGCGTCAGAATCAATCACCCCGCCATCGTAGGCAACATCGCTTGAGTTCAGACGAACTTCCATCTCACTCACATCTGAAGCACTTACACCGAGCTCATCAGCAACTCTTTCTGCATCGTTTGAATTCAACCAGCCGATAGATTTTCTAGTAGCCTGACGAAGTTTAAAAAACAGCTTTCTCTGTGCCTTGGTAGTAGCAACTTTTACTAGACGCCAATTCTTAATAACGAAATCATGAATCTCAGCTTTTATCCAGTGAACGGCAAAAGCAGCTAGACGCACTCCCTGAGTAACATCGAAACGCTTAACCGCCTTCATCAGACCTACGGTACCCTCCTGAATGAGATCGGCTAAAGGCAGACCGTAACCGGTATAGCCCCTGGCAATACTCACAACAAATCTTAAATGAGCAAGAACCAACTTTCGTGCAGCTTCAACATTCCCCTGTTCATGGAAGTCTACAGCCAAATCATGCTCCTCTTGGGCAGTCAATAAAGGAATAGCATTTACTGCACGAATATATCCTTCAATGTTGCTACTAGGTACTAACATCATTGAATTTAAATCCTGTGTCATATTTATCCCTTTCTTATTAAATCACTAATAAACCAATTATTCAATAAACCAACAAGTTTAAGATAATACCCTTTATCACGATTGATAACCATATCTTTTAAATATAAGACAATTCTTTTCGTGATAAGTTTCAAACTAAACAACAATATAATAGATCATTTTTGTAAAATTTTGTTATTTTTTAGTCATTATCGAGGTATAAGAACACATTTATTCTTCTATCGTTTAATTATTTAGGATTGATTTTTCCTATACGGTTTTTAGCTGTTACATATGAAACAATCATACACAAAACTATAGTTACACCGAACAGCAGACATACTTCTGTAGCATTATAGCCTCGAACAACAAACGTACTCCCATACTGTTCAGCAATACTGCCGATGTATTTTTCTGTGAAAAATACAATTATGGTACTCAGCCACCACGCAACAAACGAACCTAAAAAACCCAGCCACATTCCCAGATAAATGTAAGGACCGACAATATATCCGTCGGTAGCCCCGACAAGTTTCATTACCTCTATTTCTTCACGGTGTAAAAGCACCCTGTGTGACACGGTATTTATAATTGTCAGTACCAGAGAGGTTATTAAAACCAAAGCCACCACCGTAGTGATAAACCTAACCGTATCCGCAATAGCCCGAAGTTTTCTGAACCACTCCTTATCCATACGAACCAGTTCTACAGATCTATTGTTTTTTATTTCTCTGACATAGCTCTCTAGGGCATTATCATCATTATCCATAACGGAGGACGGCGTTACAATCAGGGCATGAGGCAGTGGATTAATACCATCTGCAAGCACATCTCCTTCGTTTATCCCCAGGGATTCTGCGAACGATTTCAGTCCCTGAGTATTGACTATGAGGGACACTTCTTTTATCCGTTCATCTTTCAACAGATTATTCTTAATCTCAACAGCCTGCTCTGGATCAACATCACTCTTCAGATAGACAGTTATATTTCTTCCTGCAGATAAATCAGTGGTATTGGCTGCAAAACAGGAAAGAAGCATGTAGAAAACCATCGGAATGGTTAACGAAACCGCAACAACAGCTATTGTCAGCAGAGTACCTATAAAATGAACTCTGACTAAAGTGGTATATGTATGCTGAATATCCCTTAAATTTCTTTTAAGAGTACTTATAAAACCTCTCTGCATAAATACCTCATGAAAAATGATTTTTAAGCTATCCGTCTGTTTCAGTTAAATTCCAGTAAAATCATCAGTATTCCCGTCATATACCAGATGGCCGTTCTGCAGACTAATAACTCTGTGATCCCCGTTTTTTAACAGATCAATATCATGACTCGCCATAATTACCGTTGTACCGTCATTATTCAATGACTCAAAGAGTGAGAGTATTTCCAGAGACAGTTCTTTATCAAGATTACCTGTTGGTTCATCAGCAAGCAGAACATCTGGTTTACCGATAATCGCCCTGGCAATACCTACTCGTTGCTGTTCTCCTGTACTCAAATATACAGGATAGCAGTTTTCCTTATGCTTAAGGCCTACCCTTTCCAAAACCTCACTTACCCTCTCCATTGATTCTTCCATACTGTAATTCTGAATAAGAAGAGGTAACGCTGTATTTTCAGCAACTGTACGATTCATCATCAAATGATGATCCTGAAAGATCATACCGATATGACGTCTGTAATACGGTATTCTGTTCAGTGAAAGATCCGTGACATCCTCACCGTTAAAAAGAATATTGCCCATTGAAACCCGTTCAATCAGAGCAATCAACCTGAGGACAGAAGTCTTTCCTGCACCCGAATGACCGGTAAGAAAAACAAAATCACCACGATCAACTTTGAAGCAAATATTCTGCAGAGCCCTCTGTCCCTGCAGATAAATTTTACTGACAGATTTAAATTCAATCATTACGACTCCTGATTCTCCATCAGCCTGCATGTTTATCCGTGATTACTCATCACCAAACAGAGCATTGACAAAATCATCCGCATTAAACTCGCGTAAATCATCTATACCCTCACCAATACCGATAAAACGTATTGGTATACCGAAATTATCGGCGATATTAAATATCACTCCCCCCTTGGCAGTACCATCAAGTTTGGTGATGTTTATACCAGTAACAGGAACAACCTCATTAAACAGTTTGGCCTGACTGATGGCATTCTGACCGGTACCTGCATCAACAGTCAGCATCACTTCATGCGGAGCATCCGGTTCCAGCTTCTTTATAACCTTCACTATTTTGTGCAGTTCATTCATTAAATTAGTTTTATTCTGCAACCGGCCGGCTGTATCAGCGATCAAAATATCATATCCCTTCGCCCTGGCGCTGGATATAGCATCAAAAATAACGGATGCACTGTCTGCCCCCGTACTCTGAGCTACAACAGGTATGTTGTTGCGCTGCCCCCATACCTTCAGCTGTTCCACGGCTGCCGCCCGGAATGTATCCCCGGCGGCAAGCATAACCTTTTTCCCCTGAGCTTCAAAATACTTGGCCATTTTGCCGATGGTTGTGGTCTTACCAACCCCGTTTACCCCGACCATTAAAATAACATACGGTTTTTTAGACGCATCAATGGTTAAAGGCACGGAAACCTTATCAAGGATGGCATGCAGTTCTGAACGTAACCGGATAATCAGACTATCGGCATCCTTGAGTTCTCTAAGAGAAGATTCCTCAGTAAGCTTGGTAATCAGCTTTGTTGTAGTATCAATACCAACGTCGGCTGATATCAGTGTTGATTCCAGTTCTTCAAAGAGATCATCATCAATCTTTCTTCCCTTAAACAGAGCCTTGAGTCCAAGACTGAAATTTTCCCTGGTTCTCTTCAAGCCGTTTAACAGACGCTTGAAGAGTCCCGGCTTATCCTGAGGCAATGGCAGTATCTTCTCAGATTCACTATCAATTCCTCTCTGTTTTTCCCTAGCGATATCTTCTTTTTCCGCAGTATTCTCTGACATATTTTCAACACCGGCAGCATTATTACCTGCTTCTTTTTCCAAAGTAGCTGAAGACACCGTTTCTGCCGAATAATCTGCGGAGGAATCACTGTTCAGATCAGAAGTCGCCACATCAAGAGGCTGTTCTGAAACTTTGACATCAGCATCGATATTCTGAGAAGCTTCATCAACTTTATTTTCTTTTGATAAAACATCATCTTTTGCCAACTCAACTTTTTCCGCATTGTTTGATTCAGGAGCACTCTTCTTTCTGAACCATGAAAACAAACCTTTACTTGCCATAAATTTCCATTATTAGAATTAATAATTAATATAACTCACATCTGCACTGATACGTAATGACATGCAGAAACAAATTTCTTCATTACAGATACTTTTTGACACCCCGACAAATCAAAACTTGATTTGGTTCTTGCTTTAATGTCCATTGCTTTGCCTGCAAGCTACACTCCACAGGCTTAAATTCAGGTATGCCTTTTATAAATCAGAAATAAAAAAGTGACAATAATGATTACAGCCGATTTACTGTAAAACACTCATCCTTTATTTGAAAAAACGTTACTATTTTAACCAAAAACTATTTTAAAATGTATAAATAATTCAAAAGGTATAGACTACAATGCAAAAATGCAAAAATAATACAGCAAAAAATGGCACAATCAGAATTATCTCAGGACTGCACCGAGGAAGAAAACTACCGGTTCTTGACAGTGAGGGGTTAAGACCCACCACGGACAGAGTTAAAGAAACCATATTCAACTGGCTGATGTTTAAGATTGCGGATTTGAGGGTTCTAGATGCATTCAGCGGTTCAGGATCACTGGGTTTTGAGGCGGTATCCCGCGGGGCCTCGCACGTTACCATGCTTGAAAAAAACGAGCAGGTGTACCGTCAGCTTACAGCCAATGTCAATACACTTAAATGCTCTAATGTTTCTGTAATTAAAACCGATACCATTGATTTTCTGGCAACATGCAATCAGAGCTTTGATCTGATTTTTCTAGATCCCCCGTTCAGAACAGGCCTTTTAGAAAAATCAGTAGATCTACTGACTCCGACTATCGCTCCACCGGGCTGTCTGATATACATAGAACACGAATCTGAGAACACACTTGAACTTCCGGCAAGATACAATTTACTGAAGTCAGGACACGCAGGACAGGTTATTTACTCTCTTTATGAAGTTAACTGATAAAAAAAAACTGACAGTAGTATGGAATTTACAAATCTATAAGCGGGTCTTTGATTATTTTATCATCAATAATATCCAGATAATGTACTGCCATTATCTGGGCGTTTTTCAGTTCTCTCTGACTCAGCAACGGTAAGATCGTCTTCTTGAATTTTAATGCCTCACGATAATTCTTATCAAAAGAAATACAAAGAACCGACCACATATAGGCATCCACATAACTTTTATCAACACCATCACCGTCGCGATACATTTTAGCAAGTTCCAGCTGCGCCTCGCAATTACCACACTTGGCAGCAGTGAGTAGCAAATCACTTGCCAGTATACTGTTAATATCACACCCCATACCGTAGCGATACATTTTACCTAGAAGAGTGGTGGATTCCAGATGATTTTTGGCAACAGCTCTCTGCAGATAACCAATAGCTCTCGGATAATCACGCTTCAAAATTCTTCCATCAACGTAAAGCTTTGCCAGGTAATACAGAGCCTCATCATAATCCGCCTCCGCCGCCTCTCTGATTAAACCGACACCGTACTCAGCAAGACTGTTTCTTACCTTTTGTGTTATATGAAGCAGTCCAAGCTTATATAGGCATTCAGGAATTCCTTTTTTTGCACCAATAAACAGCCACTTTTCCGCTTCATCGTAATTATTTGGCATCTGGGTATCATTACCGATATAAATATTGGCCAAAAGAGAATACGCCTTGTCATAATTGGCATTAACCAGAATACGGTAGTAATTGGCTGCCTCTTTTAAATCCTTCACACCGCCTATGCCGTTCTCATACATTTTTCCTAGAGCCAAATATGCTTTTTTGTATCCAAGTTCACCGGCGCGTTTAAAATATTCAATGGCTTCCCTGGTTTTCGGCATCATTCCTAGACCGCGATAACTGCATACCCCCATCATATAAAGAGCATTAACGTATTTCTGATCAGCAGATTTACGGATTAAGGACACAGCTCTTCGATAATTTCTTTCAACCAGTTTCCCTTCAAAGTATATCATTCCCAGCTCATAAAGAGCCTCACGATTACCTTCATGTACAACACGTTCCAGTAACTCCAGTCCAACTTTGATGCTTTTAGGGACTCCTTCTCCTGAAAGGTAGAGTCTGCTCAGAATAAGCACACTCTGACTGTGACCGAGAGAAACCTCTTTTTCTAAAAGAGCCATCGCCTTTTGAGGATTATATACTGAACTCTGAGGATCCATATACAATGTTGTCAGACTGTCCACGGAATCATCGTTACCCAACTGCACCGCTCTGCTCAGATACCTTTCCGCCTGTTCTTCATTCTTCTCACAGCCGTAACCTTTAATGTAACATAAGGCCAGCGCGTTCATAGCCATGGAATTACCATTTTCCGCTGCCTTTTGGTACAGGGAAAAAGCGGTATTGTAATTTTTCAGAACTCCGCGTCCGTCAAAATACATTTTTCCCAGCCTGTACGAAGCCAGAGCATTACCTTTTTCTGAAGCCAGACCATACCACTCTAGAGATTTCTGAAGATTCAGATCAAGCTCCTCACCCTTGTCATAAAGTTCAGCCATGTACATCTGAGCATCCATATTACCGTTATTGGCTGCTCTTTCACACCATAAAATAGATTGAGAAGTGTCCTGTCTAGTTCCCAGACCTTTGGCATACATCTGTGACAACAGGTATTGAGCATCCGTATGTGATTTAGCGGCAGCTCTGGATAAATATTCAAAGGCCTCCTGATATTTTCGGTTGTGCAGTCTGCTGTTCTCCAGACTGTTTCCCTGATAACGTTTTATCCCTGGAGCCACAATCGTAAAAACTCCGGGTATATTGTCAGCAATTCCGTCATCTTCATTCTGCTGAAGCAGTTCTTCGTCAGCCTTCTTCAGGAGAATGCAACCGTATCTGTATAACGCTTCTACATGATCTTTATTGGCAGCCTCCTTGTACCAGTGTACCGCCTCCTCTTTATTTCCAAGATCGCTGTATATACATGCCAGCCTGTATAATGCATCAATATGACCGCCTTCAGCCGATTTTTTATAAAGTTCAATTATCTTTTTTTGGAGCTTTTCATCATCTATCTGTGAATCCGCTTTCCCCGCACTGCTGTTCAAAACAGACTCTTTATCATGGAAAATAACTTCATTGCCGATGACAGGCAGGGAATTATTTTTCTGAGAAAAAACGGCATCCCCATCAGAAATCCCGTCTTTTGAATATTCATTTGCATCAGTGTCGAACATTGTCTTCAGCAGTTCATCCTTTGACAAATTACCGAACACATGTTCCTTTTGAAAAAGTTCATATACAGAACCGAGAAGATACTGCGCCTCACTGTCATTTTTTGCCGAACCGTACTTAAGCAACGGCAGGGCCTCGTGGTATTTTCTCTCTGTTATAAAAAGTCTGGCACTCTCAACATATGCACCGATCACCCCCTGACTCTTAGCCTTTTCGAGGTACTCCTTCGCCTTATCAGCATCGTACTGCAGTATATCATCTCGCAAATAAATCTTTGCTAGAATCAGATAGGCATCCGGACACAAGTCTTTGACCTGATTGAGAAGCTTCACCCCTTTTTTCGGATTATAAAAACGACTTTTTCTGTCCGTATAAACTGTAGCTAGCTGACAATAGGCCTTATAAACCCCCTGTTCCTTAGCCCTCCCCAGCCATATTACCGCCATCAGGTCATCTTTGGTAACCCCTTCCCCTTTCAGGTATAATAACCCGAGCTCGTACTGAGACAATGCATGCCCCTTCTGAGCAGCTCTTCCCAGCCAAAAGGCTCCGAGATTGGCATTCTTGTTACTACCGCTGAGATTCATCATGCCGTATTCATACATAGCACCGACATTTCCCTGATTAGCGTAATATACAACCTGTTCCTTATGCCTTTTATTTCCTAGAATACTATCACTTTCTGTTAAGGCCTTTCCGCTATCATCAATGTCAGTATCGATAATTTCTCTGTCACCGGATTTCTCATCGTAAACATGACCACTAAGACTCTCCAGTCGATATCTAGCAGGAAGAAATCCTAAATCAGCACTTTTCCGTAGAAGATCATCAGCTTTTTCGTTATCTTTTGGATCAATAAGCCCGTCTAGAATCATACTGCCAAGATAAAAAAAGGCTTCTGCCTCATCGCTGCTTTGGCATTTTCTGAATAATTCAGCAGCTTCATCATAATTACTTTTTCTGTATAATAACTTGGCTTGAGAGAGGCCTGATACTGATGAATTAATATTCTGCAACATAAATTATCCCAGGGTCATATTGCGTATGTTGTTTATTTAATCCGGAGAGCGATATCAGACAAAAAACAATCACACCCGGCATAAAATCATCTTAACATAGACCAGTATTATAAAATCCAAATTAATGGCAAATTTATGAACACAGTAACTTTAATGTACTTCCACCAGCTTCATTGAATCAGACAACAGGAAAAACCGTTATTTTTTCAAAAATAAACGGAGAACACACAAACATTCAGATAAAAAGATTTCATTGTAAAAGAGAAGGCCGGTGCTGAAAAACACCGGCGCATCATAGAAAAACGCTCAAAACTACTTTTTCGGCATATAAATATCAAATCGATGATTCTTTGTCACAACTGCGGATACACATGATTTTTCATCAAGAACCGGGGCCCATTTCGGGTTCTTCATAACTATCCTTCTCTGTGCAATCGAACGGGCACATGCAAGTAATTCCTCACGATCGTTATCAGAACCAATCAAATAATGAAACACTCTCATTTCCTTCTTTACCAGGGCATTTTTCTGGCGTTCAGGATACATAGGATCTAAATATACTGTATCAGGGAGCACACCACCATGATAATCCTTCAAACTACTGACATCTTCAAGAATCAGCCTATTACGGTACAATTCTTCATCTTCCTGAGTAACTATACTGTTCACAGCTCTCTCAATACCGTTTTTCAGAAGAAGTCGCACCACCGGATTTCTTTCAAAAAGATGTACCTCAGCTCCAAGATAGGCATTTACAAATGCATCGCGCCCCAATCCTGCTGTTCCGTCAAAAATTACGGGTTTATCCATACTGCCAAAACAGGCTTTCGCAACAGCCTCGGATTTCTTTCCTCCACCATATTTTCTCCGGTGTGCCATTGTTCCTCCGGTAAAATCCACGGAAATAATTCCCTGCTTCGGCTGATCTAATGCCCCAAGTCCGATAACACCATCGGAGACACTCAGAAAAAGTGGCTGTACACAGCCGATTGTCCTACACACATCCAGATCATCAGCATACTTTCCAGCTAAAGCAGTATCATTAATCTGAATCTGCAGAGGATATGTTTCCGCCTCTTTCTGAATTTTATCAGACATAAAATCATTCCTTAACATGGCATACCGGTCCGGCTTTGCCGGATTTATGTAAAATTACAGTTGCTGTCTCAACGCATCGAGTACCGGTTGCGGCTCCGGAGTCACTCCACGCCAGATCTCAAAGCTAACAGCCGCCTGTCCTACCAGCATACCAAGACCGTCCATTGCTTCTTCGGCACCGCATTTAACCGCATGCTCAGTAAAAACTGTACTGGAACTGCTACCGTACATCAAATCATAAACTCTGGCATCTTTATAAAGACCGTCGGCAATAGCCGGGAGCTTACTGTTTAGACTTAGGGAAGTGGCATTAATTATAAATTCAAACCTGTCACTTCGACAGTTAAGATCCTCAAAGGAACATACTTCAATCCCGCCGAATTCCTGCTGCAGAACCACTGCTTTTTCCACTGTTCTGTTCACTAGAAGAACAGACAAAGGTTTTTCATCCAGAATTCCTCCAAGAATTCCTCTGGATGCACCGCCGGCTCCAAGAACAAGTATCCTTCTGCCGGTAAAATCCCATCCAGCCCTTTTGATATCAAAAATAAAACCAGCCCCGTCAGTATTGTCACCATAAACAGTGCCGTCATCATTAAACTTAAGAGTATTAACCGCACCTGCTCTTCTGGCTCTGTCAGACAGCATGGTGGCGTACGCATGAGCCTGTTCCTTAAACGGAACAGTTATATTCAACCCTTTACCACCATTCGCCCTGAAATCATCAACCGTCTTAACAAATTCACCCAAAGGACAGAATAAACGACCGTACTCCATATTCTGAGCGGTGGATTCCGCAAACATAGTATGTATGAACGGTGAACGACTGTGATTAATCGGATTACCTAAAACAGCATACCTATCCATTATCTATTTTTCCTCTGAGAACTTTTCCGGTCAAACCATCAATGATGGTACTAGGGCTTTTTCTTCCACCGGTTTTTCTGTTTATAACAAAGTCTATATGTTCACCGAAAGCAGCTATTACCTGAGGGTATTCTGTGAGCGATTCCTCCCCGCTTACATTACAGCTTGTCGATACCACGGCACTGTCAAGAGCCCGGCACAGATTTCTGACGTTATCGTCTGCACTGACTCTCATGGCAATTGAATCGCGGCCACCCGTGAGAAGTTCCGGCAATCCCTTTCTAGCAGGAAGTATTATAGTATAAGGACCAGGCCAGTATTTTTCCATCAATCTGCGACAACAGTCATTAAGACGATTTTCGTCAATAAAACAGTTAATCTGATCTAAATCTGCTGCAACTATAATCAGTCCTTTTTTGGGATTTCTCTTTTTTAAATCCAAAACTCTCTGGAGAGAAGAAATCTGCAAAGGTGAACAGCCAATTCCATAAACCGACTCAGTTGGATAGGCTATTACTCCACCTTTACGAACTATTTCAGCGGCTATATGGAAGTCATCCACTTCACATGGACAATTTCCTGTCGCTGCACCAGCAACATTCTTCATTTTAATTATTGCCTGCAAGCTTTTCCTGAAGTGCTTTATCTTTGGCAATTACTTCCCCGGCAGCCTGCTTACGCTGTTCCTTAACAGCCTTGTCTAATTCTTCATCAGAAACCGCAAGAATCTGAGCTGCCAGAAAACCTGCATTCTTAGCTCCAGCTTTACCGATAGCAACAGTAGCCACTGGAATACCGCCAGGCATCATTACAGTTGAATAAAGGGCGTCAACACCGTTCAGGGGACCGCAGTCAACAGGAATTCCGATAACAGGTCTGGTGGTTATTGCAGCTACAGCTCCAGCCAGATGAGCAGCCAGACCTGCCGCACAAATAAACACACCACAACCGCGTTTTTCAGCATCAGTTACAAAGTCATGAGTTACCTGAGGAGTTCTATGAGCAGAAGTAACCTTCACCTCAGTTCTGATACCAAACTTGGTTAACACGTCTATGGCATTCTGTACGATAGGAAGATCTGAATCAGATCCCATTAATATTGCGACAAATTTATCAGACATTTACAGTCCCCTCAATCTATAAAAAAAGATATTCACCAAAAAACATATTCTCTAAAGTACATTCCCGGCAACACTTGATAACGTGATTTTATTTTATTACCAAATGTTTGTAAATACGGATCAATTATATGACAGAACCGTCTTTAAGTTTGCTACGTCCGTGAGCTATGGTTAACCGGAAATTTCTGAATATCAAAAAAAACGCTCACTCCCGTCGTCAATCTAAATGTTTTTCACATGTAGCACAGATATATCTGTAACCATTTTTGCTCTTTTTTTGTAAAGCAACTTCACAACCGCAGTACGGACACTTCTTCCTCACAGGTTTATAAGAGGTATGAAACTCACATTCAGGATATCCGCTACACCCCCAGAAAACCTTGTTGTATCTGGTTTTTCTTACTTGAATTGTCCCTCTGCTGCACATAGGGCAGACAATATCATCATTTCCACTGTTTTTATAAACATAATGACATTCAGGGTAATTACTGCAACTGACGAACTGCCCATAACGCCCGCTTTTAACAGCTAGAGGATGGCCACACTCAGGGCACCTGCAGTTTTCCAGAATCCTTTCAATTTTTACAGTCTGTCTGACGGTTATTGGCGCCATGTAATGACATAAAGGATATCCTGTACATCCCAGCATCGGACCTCTTCTTGTTGCAGTAACCTTCAGTGGACGTCCGCATTCCGGACATACCCCGTAGCCGTTCTCCTCATCAGTTCCGGTATTTTCTTCCTGGACGATATTGACAGGGGAAATATTTTCTTCATATTCATCACTAATCATAACGTTATCTTCCTGCATATCTCGCACCGGTATTTATAGTCGGATTGATAATAGCACATCAGCATCCGAAACTCTCAACAATAAAAACAGAAAGGGACACACTTTAAAGTGCGTCCCTTTTTATCATTATTCTCTATGTCAGCTGTTACTCTGGCTTAACTGCCTTATAACCGGCTGAAACAGAAGTATCAGCCTTCATAATAATTGCCAGTGAAACTTCGTTGAATACACGATATACCATTGCCTGACCGACTAAATCATCAGGTAATACGTTATCTTTTGCAGCAACAAGTCTCTTGCCGGCTGATGAATATAAACCATAATCATTAGTATCAGCTGTTTCACCGACCATATCTACACCTGGGCGCATAATGGAGAATACATCACCTACTGAAACACCATCTTTACTGCCCTTACCGAGGATAACAGTTTCATAAGTACCAGCAAGCTTGTTGTATGAGTCAGGAAGAGATACAACTATAGTATCAACACTCGCTGCCTTAGGTACGAAATAAAGGCTGTATCCGGTATCAGCATTCAGAGGCATAAGGTAGTCCCCCGGACGGGTTGCAGATACACTCTTCATAAGGTATGACTTGTTGAATTTACCCTGCTGTTCACCACCAACAGCAACACCGACGAATTCGGCACGATAGGCAACCTTTTCACCCTTGTCGTTAATTATAACCTTGCCTTTATGGTAAATACCATACTGTTTACCCTGCTCGAGCTGTCCCTTGATATTTATCTTATCAGTTGAGGACAAGAGAGTGATTGTGTCGTTAACACCGGCAACATATGGCAATTTATCCAGTTCTTTCTGATCATAAGGAAGCAACAGATCATGACTAAGGAAAGTCTTTATCGCTTCGGTATTGATTGTCGGAATAGGATCTCCCTTCTGAACTGATGCATCACGCTTGAGATATGGTTTGCCATCAATCCAAACCAGAGTCAAAACATCCCCCGGATAAATCCAGTGCGGATCATCGATCTGAGGGTTAACGTTCCAAATCTTAGGCCAGTACCATGGTTTTTTCAGGAATTTTCCTGAGATATCCCAGAGAGTATCACCCTTCTGAACTACATACTTAGTTGGATGATTCTCATTAACTTCCAATGTATCGGCCATGGTTGCTGTTGCGAACAGCACTGAGGCCATAAAAATTCCTAATTTTTTAAGTATCATACGGATCCCTGCTACTTATTTTCAGTCCATGTCGTACATCATTGTGTACGAATATATTCTTACTTCAGTCATCTGCATTCCAGCATGAATTACGTCAATGTACTTCTGTACAACATCAACCCATCTTGCAGGATCACTAAAATGACTCTAATTTAATCATAGTACATAATAGATTAAATTCTTAGCAACTTTGTAGCAATAAATACTACTTTTTTTTAAATTACTGATCACAATTTAATATAAAAAAACAACAATATACCTCAAGGGCTTTTGATTTACGGACATCAAAACACTAACTGATAATTAATCACCAGAACATTACACGTACATAACAGCTTATGTCAGTACACACTGTGCATAAAAACGATTATCAATATACCTCCAAGCACAATGCTTTATATAGATAAAGATGTGTGTTATTGCTATAATAAAAAAACATATGACTTATTAACAGGTAGCATATACGTATAAATGTTGCCGAAGTCATAAAAATATTTAATTTTACATATCTCATAAATTTTAAACAGATATGTAAGGCATTACATAAGAGGAATAACCAAAATTTCATGGCTGTTTTAGACTTACTTTACTATCCGGATGAAAAACTTTATCAGGTTTCTGCGCAGGTTACCGAATTCAACAGTGAACTCAAACAACTTGTCGATGATATGTTCGAAACAATGTATGCTGATGAAGGTATCGGTTTGGCCGCACCGCAAATCGGCGTATTCAAACGTATCGTGGTAATTGATACCGTTGGTGAAAAGAAAAAAGAAGATCAACTGGTATTGATTAACCCTGAAATCATTAGCAGTGAAGGTAAAACAGGCATTAATGAAGGCTGTCTTTCCGTTCCAGGATTGAGGGGGCATGTGGACAGATTCGAAAAGATAACCGTTAGAGCACAGAATGTTACTGGGGAATTTTTTGAAAAATCAGCAGACGACCTACTAGCAATCTGCATGCAGCACGAAATCGACCATCTTAACGGAAAGCTTTTTATTGACTATCTATCACCTCTTAAAAGAAATCTTTACCGAAAGAAAGCAAAATTACTGGCAAAAGAAAGAGAAAGATTAAAAAAACAGTAGACTCTGGAAGTCTTCTGACTAGCCGGTAATCAATTGACACCGGACATTCGCACTGCCGCTAACTGTCTCAGTGAGGCATGGTTCAATATGTTAACAAGTATTCCACCAACAATTTAGGACAGATATATGAAAATAATCTTTGCAGGAACTCCTGATTTTGCAGCTACTCATCTGAAGAAGTTAATAGACGAGAATGCTGCTGATATTTGTGCAGTCTATACCCAGCCTGACCGTCCAAAGGGCAGAGGCCACCACCTCACCCCTTCTCCAGTTAAGGAAATAGCTCAGGCTAACGGTATTCCGGTATTCCAGCCGGAAAGTCTCAAGAACAACACTAAGGAGATTGAAAGAATAAAATCTTTCGGAGCCGATCTTCTTGTTGTCGTAGCTTATGGCCTCATCCTTCCTGATGAATTCATTTATGCCTGCAGACTCGGAAGCATAAATGTTCATGGCTCCATTCTGCCAAGATGGCGTGGCGCCGCACCTATTCAGCGTTCTCTCTGGGCCGGTGACAGTCAGGCGGGAATAACTATTATGAAAGTTGCCCCAGCTCTTGATTCAGGAGATATCATCAGAATTGCCGCCATTGATATTCACCATGATGACACCTCAATGTCACTTTACGAAAGACTTGCGGAACTTGGAGCAGACACCCTGTGTGAAATGATGCCGGTAATGGAAAGAGCTCTTCTCATGTCGGTTCCTCAGGATCCTGACGAGGTAACTTATGCCCATAAATTGACAAAGGAGGAAGCCTTTATCGATTTTAGAGAACCTGCAGATGTTCTAGAACGTTATGTAAGAGCATACATACCTTGGCCTGTTGCCTGCTTCAACCTGCAGAAGAACATCATAAAAATTCATCATGCTGAAGTAATTGATTCTGACACTGATGCAGAACCGGGAACAATTGTATCCGCAGGCAGGGAAGGCCTAGATATAGCTACTGGAAAAGGTTTACTTCGTATAACTGAATTACAGTTGCCGAATAAAAAAATTATGAAATTTAGCGAAATACTAAATTCCCGGAAGGATTTATTTACTCCAGGAGAAAAAATTAACGAATGATCTCCTGTAGCAATCCCAGATCTGTTGCTGCCAGTGTTTTATACGAGGCTCTTCATGAAAAGAAACCGCTTATGGCCACTGTCAGACAGTATACAAGTCCACAGAAAGCTGTTCTGTCATCGGCCGACGTTTCTTTTCTGAAAGAATTAATTAACGGCATTCTGAGAAATCTTACGTGTCTGGAATTTATCTGTGATAAACTCACAGCCAGACCTTTTTCCCAGAAGAATCTTCGTGCAAAATATATCATCATCACCGGTCTCTATCAGATTAAGTTCATGAATACGCCGCCACACGCCGCAGTCAATGAGACGGTAAAGATTATGGGGGAACTCGGCTTAGCTAATCTGAAAGGCTTGGCCAATGCTGTTTTGCGTAACTATATCAGGCGTAAGGATGAATTCGAAGATCTTATTAATAAATCCTACGAAACAAAATACTCTTTTCCTCAATGGCTTATAAGTGATCTAAAGAAAAACTATGGCAAAACACTACCGGTTATTCTTGAAGAATCCAATCAGCATCCTCCGTTATCAGTAAGAGTGAATACCGCAAAGTGCTCTATTGAAAAATATATGGAAATATTAAGTAATAACGGGATGACGGGGAGCAGAAGCATTTTTGTTCCCGGTGCCGTATTCGTTACTCCTCCTGTGAACGCCGAAAATCTGCCGTTATTTAACGAAGGAATCGTCTTTATCCAGGACAGTGCAGCTCAGTATGCCTCAATATTACTGGACGCAAAACCAGATGAAGTCATACTTGATGCGTGCGCCGCACCGGGAGGTAAAACAACCCATATACTGGAACTATATCCGGAAATCAAGGATTTAGTAGCCATGGATATGGACAAAGGACGCCTTATCAGGGTTAAAGATAATCTTAAGAGACTTTCCCTGGAAAACAGAGTACGTATTGCCGTTGCAGATGCAACCTCACCTGACCGCAGCTGGAGCCCTTATGAGCAGTATGACAGAATACTTCTTGATGCTCCATGCTCGGCTACAGGAGTTATAAGACGTCATCCCGACATCAAATGGTTACGCACCCCGGAAGAAATAACCAGTATTGTCGAAATTCAGAAAAAAATAATTGAAAATTTATGGCAGATGTTAAAGCCAGGTGGCATTATGTTATACACAACATGCTCAATTATGCCTCAAGAAAACAGCTGTCAGATTAGTAATTTTCTGTCGTCCCATCAGGATGCCAGGCTGATACCTTTAACAGAGATGGAAACTGTTGATAAACCAGGCTTACAGTTTTTGCCGGGAAGAGGGTGCATGGAATGCAGTAATCTTAATGATAATACAGATGGCTTTTTCTATGCAAAAATACAAAAGGCGGTCTGATAAAAATTAGGAGTCTAGTCCCATGAAGATCATTATTTTAGGTGCCGGTCAGGTCGGTTCGGGTCTTGTAGAGTATCTGGTCAACGAAAATAATGAAATAACACTGGTCGATAACAACTATGAGAAACTACAGGCAATAAAAAACAGATTTGATATAAAAGTTGTTCAGGGGTACGGCTCCTACCCTGCAACGCTACGCAGTGCAGATGCCGACAATGCGGATCTGCTTGTTGCAGTAACCAATTCTGATGAAATAAATATGCTGGCCTGCCAGCTGGGATATTCACTTTTTCACATTCCCCAGAAGATAGCCAGAATTCTTAATCACGACTACATTGCAGAAAAAGAACTGCTGTTTGCAGATCAGGCCATTCCGGTTGACAACATTATAGCTCCGGAAAATCTCATGATGCTTGAAATCGTCAAGCTCATCGAGTTTCCCGGAGTAACCCAGATGGCTGAATTCGCAGACGGACGCCTCTGCATGGCTTCTGTAAAAGCATATTACGGAGGCACAAATGTCGGCTACCCCATCAGTTCCTTAAAAAAAACACTTAATAACGTTATTGCCAAAATCATTGCCATATACCGTCAGGATAAAATGATTATAATAAACGACAATACCGTTATTGAAGCAGGCGACGAAGTTTATTTTATTGCCGCTAAAAGTCATGTAAAACAAGTGATTTCCACTCTGCAGAAACAGGAACTTCCCTACCGAAGAATCATGATTATAGGCGGTGGCAATATAGCCAGAGATCTGGCTATGAATATCTGCAATAAATACAGCGTTAAACTTATTGAAACAAATCAGAATCGGGCAACTGAACTTGCCAATGAATTTGATCCTACGTCTGTCCAGGTATTCTGCTCAGATCCTTCAGATCAGAACTTCTTAATTGAAGAACACATTGATATGATGGATTTGGTTATAGCAGTTACCGACAATGATGAAACAAATATCATGACCGCACTGCTTGCTAAGAAGATGGGGGCCAAAAAAGCTATTGTCCTTATTAAGAAATATGCATATATTAACCTGCTGTCAAACAATGCCATTGATGTTTATCTATCCCCGAAAGATGCCACTATATCCGCTTTGTTAACAAACATAAGAAGAAACGGCATCAACAATGTAAAAACTCTTAAACACGGTCTTGCTGAAGGTATGGAAATAAAGCTTACAGGAGACAGCGCAAGCAGTGGAGTCATCGGTAAAAAAATCAAGGAAATTCAGTTTCCTACGGGAATAATTATCGGCGCCATAGCCAGAGGAAATGATATATTCATTCCTGGTCCGGAAGATGTTCTGCAAGGAAATGATCTGATTATTTTCTTTGTTTCAGAAAAAAGAAGTATCAAGGATCTGATAAAACTGACTTCTCCTAAGGCAACATACTTTGCCGGCAACAGCAAGGAACGTAATTAAAAAGATAGAAAAACAATGATAAATTTTAAGATTATTTTTTCGCATCTTAGCCGCATTCTCATAATTCTTTCAATAGTAATGTGTATTCCCATGCTCTACGCCTTTATTACTGTAAGCAAGGGAGGTGCTGAATTTTTAGCCGGAGCTCTTATTACGTTTCTTATAGGCATGGTAGTCATGCACATAACCCGCTCCAGAAGAGAGACAATGACCATTAAGGACATGTTTCTCTTTACAACGCTTATGTGGGTAACAATGGTAGTTTTCGCCGCTATCCCCATCTATCTTATTATGAAAGAAGATCTGCTAAGTTCCTGCATTGAAACGGCGGCCGCCTTGTCTACATCCGGAAACACAGTAATAGGCAATGTTGATCTCATTCCTAAGGCTATTCTTATTTGGCGCTCAATACTGCAGTACCTCGGAGGAATAGGTTTTATAGCGGTAGGTATCATCGTTCTCCCCAGCCTTAACGTAGGTGGTATGAAACTGTTCAGCACTGAAAGTTCCAAGGAATCCACGGACAAAGTCATTCCTACCTCCAGAAATCTGGCCTTCAGCATGTTGCTGACTTATTTGGCTCTTACAGCTTTGGCCTTTTTTATCTACTTTTTTCTTGGTATGACGTCTTTTGACGCCTTTAATCATGCTCTAACATCATTGGCCACCGGAGGCATGAGCACACACCAGAGTTCAATGAACTACTTTCCGGTAAAAATTCACTGGGCCGTTATCATCTTCATGTTTTTGGGAGCACTGCCGTTCCCACTGGTATTCGCAGCGATAAGAGGTCGGGTAAAGGAACTGTTCAATGATGCTCAGGTCAAGGCTTTTATTATTATGATTATCGGTGTGTCCATTGCCACGACCTTCAGTTTAATATGTTCAGAACATTACAATCTTACAGATGCCACCCGCATCGCTCTGTTTAATACAGTCAGCGTATTGTCCACAACAGGCTACTCACTGGAGGACTACAGTGGCTATAATGACTTCATTACTCTGCTGTTTTTCTTCCTAATCCCTTTGGGAGCTTGTTCCAGCTCCACCTCAGGAGGGTTAAAGATATTCCGTATTCAGATTGCCTTCACTCTGTTCAGAAGACAGATAAACCAGTTAATGCATCCGAATGCCATCTTTCCGCAAAAATATAATAATCAGCCTGTAAATGATGTAATTATCAGATCAATTATTACTTTTTTCTGCGCCTATTTTATTATCGCCATAGCAAGTTCACTGCTATTATGTTTAGGCGGTCTCGGATTGCTTGATGCCATTTCATCAACCCTCAGCTGTCTTTCCAATCTGGGTATAGGAATAGGCCCGACTGTCGGACCTAATGGGGATTTCAGCGCACTTACAGACTATCAGAAAATTATTCTGTGTTTTGATATGCTCACCGGCAGACTTGAAGTTCTCACTGTTTTAATCTGCTTTATGCCTTCTTTCTGGAAAGTGTAAACTCCGTGGAAGCAGACCGAGATAATCAATATCCCTGTCAAAATCAGCCGGGGATATAACTCTCATAAACTTCCTGGAGGCCGGATGATAAAAATCAAGATAGCATGAATGCAGCTTTAATCTTCTTTCCAAGCTATCACCACGGTTTAATGAGCAACTGCTACCATATATCAAATCATCACATATGGGATGACCGAAATAATTTAGATGAACTCTCAGCTGATGCGTTCTTCCAGTATGCGGTTCAAGAAGCACTGTAGTGGTGTTATCTGCATAGTTTCTTGACACTACTTTAAACCATGTCAGTGATTTTTTTCCTTCAGCAAAATCAACTTTATGTACAGGAGCACTGGTGAGTGCAGCCATACTCCAATCACGACTCATAGGATATGCCAATGCCCCGTAATCCTTTTCTATAATTCCCTCACAATGGGCAATATATCTTTTATTGGGAATCCGCAGTCTGAACTGCTCGCTGAGAATCGCGCTTGATCTAGAATTAAGAGAAAACAATATAATACCGGAAGTTGATGTATCAAGTCTATGTACAGGACTGCATTCAAGCCTGAGTTTTTCTCTTAATCTCATGGTTAATGAATCAGTGGACTGCTTTCCAGGAACAGTCAGTAATCCTGAAGGTTTACACGTAATGAGAATATCTCTGTCGATATACAGTATTCTAAGAGGCTCCTGCGGAGGATTGTATATGTAATGCTGTTTTTCAGTTATCACCCCTAATATTCCTCATATCAAAAAAAACAACCATATTATGCACTATTTTTTCCCTTCATGATTCATTTTCATTATCAATTCATAGACTTAAATTTTCATTAAAGATCCTCTACAGATAAAAACCCCCGGAGAATACCTGATTTCATCCGGGGCTTTATACTTTTAAATTATTCGATCCTCTAAACAAAGTATCGAACCGACGCTATTTTTTACCAAGTCTGGCAAGATTTTCATCGTATCGTCTCTTGCGATCCGCTCTGACTCGGCTGAGCCAATACATAAAGGTACACACAGACACAATAAATACAATAATTGTCGCCAGAGCATTTATCTCCGGATTCAAACCGCGGCGCACCTTGGAAAAAACAAGTACAGGCAGTGTTGACGAATTAGGCCCGGCCACAAACTGAGTAATCACCAGATCATCCATAGACAAGGTAAAAGCAAGCAACCATCCTGACACAATTGCCGGCATTATGGAAGGCAGTATTATTGTAAAAAATGTCTTTATTGGCCCAGCTCCGAGATCCAATGCAGCCTCTTCTATGGAGTTATCAAGTTCTCTCATGCGAGAACGAACTACCACTGTCACATATGCCGATGTCAATGTCACCATTGAAATCCATATGGTAACCATACCTTTTTCCGGCCATCCTAGAATATTTGCCATGGCAACAAACAGAAGTAGCATGGATAAACCGATAATTACATCCGGCAAAACCATTGGGGCCGTAATAAACAGAGCGAACATGGATTCACCTTTAAACCTGCCTATCTTAACCAAAACAATGGCTGCCAGTGTTCCTATAATCACTGACATGGAAGCTGCACAAAAAGCGATAATCAGAGAATTAAGCACAGCATCAAGCATCTGTTTGTCAGCAAATAACTCGAAATACCACTTAATGGAAAAACCGCTCCAGATAGTTACCAGTTTTGACTCATTAAATGAAAATACAATCAAAGTCAGAATCGGCAGATACAAAAAGAGGAAACCTATTGTTAAAAACAACACCTTAAGAACATTCGTTCTTGTGAAACAACTACTTTTTTTCTGACCGGGTACTGTCTTTAACGTTGCAGTGTTAACATCATTACCCATTATCTGACTCCTTGTACAATATCTTTACGCTGACTTTTGTAGAACAGAACAACGGGCACTACCAATATTAACAGCATTATGGTTGCCAAAGCAGCTGCCAACGGCCAGTCACGAGTCATGAAATATTCATCCCAGATTGTTCTGCCGATAAGATTAGCCCCTGGTCCGCCAAGCAATTCAGGAATAATATATTCACCAACAGCTGGAATAAATACCAGCATGGAACCGGCGATAATACCGCTGTACGTCTGAGGAACAAACAGACTGAAAAAGCATCTTGCCGGACGGCAACCCAAATCATATCCTGCTTCAATAATGGAATAATCCACTCTCACAATCGCTGTATAAAGAGGAAGAATCATAAACGGAAGATAGGCGTAAACAATGCCTATGTATACAGCAAAATCTGTATGAAGAAGCTGTAGCGGCTCATCCACAATTCCCAGCCAGATTAAAAAGCTGTTCAGATAACCTTCCGGCTTAAGGATTCCCATCCAGGCGTATATTCTGATTAAAAACGAGGTCCAGCTCGGCATAATGACCAGCATCAGCAGAGCATTACGCATGGTTCGTTTACTGGTAGCAATGGCCCAGGCCATTGGATATCCTATGCACAGACAGAACAGAGTGGATATTAAAGCAATTTTTACCGATTTCAAATATGAATAAAGGTATGTAGAATCCTCAAAAATACTGAGATAATTACCAAAATACATACTGAAATTCAGTCTATATGTTCCATCCTCATAGGAAAACAGCGAAGTGTACGGAGGAATACTGTCATCCAGACTTTCCGCAAAACTGATTTTTAAAATAATCAGAAACGGAATAAAGAAAAACAGGGACATCCATAGGTACGGCAATGCTATTACCGCATATTTGCGCCAGCCACCTAGTCTTTTCACACGTCTGCCCTGTTTGATTGTAACATTCGGTTTCATATTACTATACCTAATCCATTTAGAAGGTTAATGTCACACATGATTCAGGATCCCAGCTTAAAAATACCCTGTCATCCCATGTCGGCAACCCCTTGTTGAAACGGTCAACATTTGGCAAAGTTGTTATTACAATCTTTCCTGAAGGCAGTCTTACGTGATAAATAGAAATATCTCCCATATAAGCTATTTCAGTAACAATACCCGTGGTATAGTTACAGGTTAAAGGTTTACCATCTTCATCCACAGGCATGGTTTTTTCGATGTAGATTTTTTCAGGTCTGATAGCAATTGTAACCTCCATGCCGTCATCCAAATCCACATCAAGATCAAGATGAATATCATTCTGCAGATCCTTGCATCTTATCTGGGAACCGATATCCGCTCCAGAGGTAATCAGAGTACAGTCAAACATATTCACAGAACCGATAAACTCTGCGGCAAAACAGCAGTTAGGGTTTTCGTATATCTGACGAGGTGAACCTACCTGAATAAATTCCCCTCGGTTCATTATGGCTATCCGTTCGGCCATAGTCATAGCCTCCTCCTGATCATGAGTTACCATAATACAGGTTACACCGACACTTTCGATAATGTTCACAAGCTCCAGTCTCATTTGCTCTCTTAGCTTTTTATCCAAAGCCCCCATAGGTTCATCAAGCAGTAGCAGCTTTGGCTGTTTTGCAAGAGATCTTGCCAGCGCCACACGCTGGCGCTGACCACCAGAAAGCTGATTCGGTTTACGGTTTACATATTCCTCCATATGAACAAGCTTAAGCATTTTCTGAACCCGTTCATCTATAGTCTTTTTAGGCAGGTGCTCCTGCTTTAAACCGAAAGCGATATTCTGATAAACAGTCATATGCGGAAACAAAGCATATGACTGGAACATCATATTCAAATGGCGTTTGTAAGGAGGAACACCGATAATATCCTCCCCGTCAAGAATAATACTGCCGCTTGTCGGGTTCTCAAAACCAGCAATCATCCTGAGCAGAGTGGATTTACCGCAACCTGAAGAACCTAGCAATGCAAATATTTCCCCCTCGTAAATGGTTAAATCGACATTGTCCACAGCCACATTATCACCATATTTCTTGGTGATATTCTTAATCTCCAAAAGCGGGCGACGAGCTTTTTTCACAGGCTCACGGCTTTTTGGTACAGAATTATCTGATAATTCAACGTTCATTTCATTATCTGCCAAAATATATACTCCAAAAAAAAGTGAATTAAGAAAGTCGCCCATCTTAATTCACCACATCATTTATCTATTTAAAATACAGTTGTCATCTACGCTCACGGTACTGGAAACATCATTCAGTCTGTTAATAAAAATCATACCGTTGACCTTCCGTAACGATTATTAACTTGATTTTACTCTATTCCAAATCTTGGTCATTTCCTTGTTTATCTGACGAGGATGAACTTCAGGAACCCACATCTTGCGTAACTGATCCTCAGGGATAAAAATATTAGGATTGTTTTTCACCTTGTCTATTACCATTGGAGCAGCAGCTTTATTAGCGTTATCATATGACACGTATGATGAGTTTTTAGCTGCAATATCCGCTCTGAGAATAAAATCAATAAACTTATAGGCATTATCGACATGATCAGCATCTCTAGGAATTGCAAACATATCATAGAACATTAAGGCACCTTCACGTGGTACTAGATATTCTATTTCCACTCCGTTCTTTGCCTCAACTGCTCTGTCTGCAGCCTGAAGTACATCACCGGACCATCCAAGAGTGATACAGATGTCACCGTTAGCTAGATCATTAATATTCTGAGAAGAATGGAAATAGGTGACATTCGGACGCATCTTCATCAACAGTTCCTCGGCTTTCTTATAATCATCAAGGTTTGTTGAATTAGGATTTAATCCGAGATAATTAAGTGCTGTGGGAATAACCTCTGACGGAGCATTAAGTACTGCTACACCGCAATCTTTCAGTTTTGATAAAATTTCAGGTTTAAAAATAACATCCCAGGTTTTCATATCAAAATCAGGACCGAGACGTTCAGCAATCATTTTTTTGTTATAGGCGATACCTGCAGTTCCAACAAAATATGGCACCCCGTGAGCATTGTCAGGATCCAGTTTTGCCACAAACGCCATCTGGACAGGATCTAGGTTCTTTAAGTTAGGTAGTTTTGACTTATCTAGCTCCAGATAGACATCAGCTCTTAACTGTCTAGCCATAAAGTCAAGACCGGGAGCAACTATGTCATAACCGGTCTTACCGGACATAATCTTGGCATCAAGAACTTCATTACTGTCAAAAACATCATAAACCACCTTTATTCCGGTTTCTTTCTCGAATAAAGGAATAATTTCCGGATCGATGTAGTCGCTCCAATTATATATATTCAGTATATTTTCGTCGTCTTCCGCTGATGCGCATCCAATGCTACTGATAATGGTACAGGCAACTACAGTCATTGCGGTTAGAGTTTTTTTAAACATCTGAGCAACCCCTTAATAATGATAGTATTATATCAAATATGGCTCCGGATTATTTATTGAAGCCTCCAAGTAACGTCTTGTCCAAATTCAGACAGATTAATTGTAATTTAAAAAATTCAAAAAACGCACTTTTTTTTAATTTCCATGTAATTTTTTTCACTGCATGTTTTCCACTGATTGCCTTCGGGTGGCAGTAAATCCTCACAGACTCATTTTTCGGATATCCCTATAACGTTTCCTGCATCATACCGGCATCAGATTTCATTTCTCGATATTTTTCTTTATTTGTTTCCACTGTCATTTTTTTCTTTAGTTTTTCAGCCTGTCTGTCAGAAATTCCCTTTTTACTCTTAAGTATTTCATACGTTTTTGAATAAGATATATAAAACTGAGAAATATTTTTGACATATTTTACCGTTTCATCTGCTCCATATTGTCTAGCTATTTTTTCAACATTATTAAACCATATATTGGCGTCAAGTCCTTCTTCAGCAGCCTTTTTTCTGTACCTGGTTATTCTTGAAGGTCCACTGTTATATGAAGCCAGAGCAAACAGCAGACGGTTATTGTTATCTATATCCTTATCACTGAAAAAATTATCTATCATGTAACGCATGTATTTTGTTCCGGCATGTACGTTGTTATCAAGTTCGCTGACACTTTCAACATTGATATACCATTCATTGGCAGTACTCGGCAGAACCTGCATAATTCCGACGGCACCTCTATTGGATCTAGCGTTATGATTTAATGTTGATTCCTGATATGCTTGAGCCATTAAAAGCTTCCAGTCAAGATTATATATATCTCCGTATTTTTTGAAGATAATCATATACTTTTCCAAATCTTCGGCAGTTATACCCAGCCATTCCTTCCTTTTAGCGTACTGAGATTCATATATAGGGGAAGTCCGCATATATCTGTCATAAATGACAGTCCCGTTCTTCGTACCGTCACGATAATCACGCAAAAATAAATTAATCTGTCTGTATAATTCAGGGGAATCATGCCGAATTCCCCATACTAATGAGGAATTTACCTTTATCGGGGTACCGGTTACAAATTTGACATTTTGAAACAGCCGTTTCCACACGATTATTTTGGAATCATTAGTAATAGTGGCCTTAATCTCCCCCTTATCAACCATATCAACCAAATCGGCATCCGTCATGTATTCATCTGCATATACTACTTTTACCGGTTTAAGATTCATGGCCTTTAAATAGGTATTAAGCTTTTTGAGACTGTCAGCGTAACTGGAACTTTTTCTGACCATAATCACTCTGCCGGAAAAATCAGTTAAATCATTTATTTCTTTCTGATTATGACCAATAACGGCCACCTCCTCAACCCACAGTTTTTCAGGAATTGTAAAATCGACAAAACGCTTAAGCTCATCCGTTGACTGCATACCTGTGGCAATATCTCCGTATCCCTCAGCAATATATCTGACGACCTCGTCCTGTCTCACCGGAATAAAGTATAATTTAACATTTTTGGCTTCAGGAAATTTCTTAGTCAGAAAATCCTTAAATTTGGAAAACATTGCAACGTACAGACCGTCAGGCTTACCTTTGTTAATAAAAAAACCAACCTGATCGTACGCAACGATGATTCTTAAAGATTTCTGCTCAATCAAATCAGACAGGTCTCCAAGGCGACGTTTTGGCTTGCCTTCATCCATCAGCACCGCATTAGCACCTGACGACAACAGCAGAAGAACAGTTACAAGGATTTTAACCAGTATCTTAAACTTAAACATCATACATGTCGTATATATTCATATAAAACACCTGTATGGAACATAAGGCCACCCCTTATACTTGTGCCCCTATGCTCTTTCAAAAAATACATGGTTGTTAAACTGCTTTGGTGCGCATTTGGAAAATTATTTTTTCAGCTGCGCAGGAAAACTGAATCTTTACATTTTTCACAACAATATCACCAACAGAAACATCAGTTACCGAAACAGTTGCGGAGGAATCAGCCTTTTTAGCTTCTTCCTTGTAGTAAGTCAGAGTCTCTTCCACAGATGAGGCATCACCTTTAAGTTCACACTCATAGACAGTATCATCATTGTTGATAACAGTACCAATCTCCAAGGTGCACCCGCATTCGCAACCGCAATCCTTCATAATATCGTTATCTGCCATGGCTGTTTTCCTCCGTTATTAACACATACCAGCCCCCCCGAACTAAAGCTGACCGACGGGGTAACCATAAGATATTTTAAAAGTTCTTACGTTTCCATACTAACATAAAAAAAACATTATTCTTCCAACTGAAAATGAACATGACTTAAGTTTTGCGAATAGCGTCCTATATTGAGAAAAAAAATAAAAAACTTTTCTCCCGAAGTTCAAACTTTTAGAACAGAGCCATAAAAGTTCCGCTAAGAATATTCACAAAAGCTGCAGAAAGAGAAGTCTTTTTTAACAAAGGATCCAGCACAGCACCTGTATTGACAGGATTTATGCAGAATACAGAGAATACGCTGATTGGCAGCATGGAAAGCATCAGCATTGTCCACCAGCCCTGATTAAAATGATACATAAGAACAGCAGCCATGGAACAGATGGCACCTAGAAGCAGAATGCCGTGGTAAATTTTACCTCCGGTAAGGCCCATCATAACTACAAGCGACTTTTTTCCGTTCACCCTGTCACTTTCATAGTCTCTCAGGTTATTGACATTAAGCACAAGCGTTGCCATAAAGCCAGCGGCGCAGCCAAGAATGATACTTTCCGTGGAAATATCCCCGGAAATCATAAAACAACTTCCCATAACTGATACCAGACCGAAGAAAATAAAAACAGATATATCCCCTAGTCCCTTGTAGCCATATACCAAACCTACAGTATAAGTAATTGCTGCAACGATGGATAAAGCCCCCAGTATCGTAAAAGACAGGATTTTAAGGTAATCCAAACCAAATGCCATAATCAAAGACAGAGAACCGAAAAATAGACACAGACATGTAACCGCAATTATACCTTTTTTCATTTCGGTCATTGTCATCTCTCCTCGAAGAATACCTCTTTTGGGACCTACTCTGTTTTCAGCATCTACACCGGATTTTGCATCACCATAGTCATTGGCAAAATTCGACAGTATCTGAAGAAGAATCGCAGTAATAACAATCAACAGAAACAAAGGTAGAGAACCGGCAATCGACTGATGATCTTTAATTGCCCCAAATCCCAGAAAGCATCCGGCCAGCACAGCCGATAAAGAGAGAGGTAAGGTACGCAGTCTTGCCGCTACAATCCATTTTCTTATATTCATATTTCTTATCCGAACCAACCTCCGGTTAAATCAGAATGGTAACATCCGAACGGCCTTAGATGTTTCATCCACATTGTAAACAAATAATAATTACCAAAATCTGTACCGGTATTCAATTCCACCCATAAAAAAACATACGGATAATCAGGAAGAATATCCGTATGTCACCAATATATAACGTTCTTTATTCCATCCTAATAGAGTCGATCAATTAATTCCCCGATGATTGAACGGCTTTCTGAAATCTCGACAAGGCGAACCTTCACAACATCTCCTAAATGCATCACCTTTTTATTACCGTCAAGAATGACAACCCCGAGAGAATTATTACCGTCGACACGTTTTTTATCATTACACATAAAACTTGTTGGAACAAATACTCTAGCTCCGTTTTCCTGAAGCAGAACCTTTATACCGCCACGAGTAATATCAACAACCTCACCTTCGTAAACCGTAGATTTGATGTGCGGTCTGAGGTAGTCTGTATACAGCCAGTCCTTAACCTGTCTTTCCGCACTGCGGTTTAACTTTCTAGCCAGATTCATGCTTTCTATAGTGCTGTCCTCAGGAATTTTCGGGGTAGCTGAACCGGTAATAGCACTCTTTATGAGACGGTGATTAATCATGTCACCATACTTTCTGATAGGTGATGTCCAGGTGGCATAATAATCAAGCCCCATTCCAAAATGAGGTGCAGGAACAGGAGACATTTCAGCAAAAGCACTGTACTTATGCACTCTGGCATCAAGATAGGCTGAATTTGAATCATACAGCCATCGTTTTAATTTACAGTAGCCGTCCATTGTCTCAATCTTCTCGATATCATCAGGTGGATAATTGAACTGTTCCAAAAGTTCCTGTACCTCCCCAATCTTTTCATGATCAAAACCGGAGTGTGTATTAAAAATACCGGCCTGGAATTTGTCAGCAAGAAACTTACCGGCACAGGTGTTCGCTAGAATCATGGCTTCTTCAACAATGCCATTGGCAGTTCTCTTATGAACAACTTTAATTTCCTTCAAACCGCCGTTTTCATTAAGAACAAATTCATAATCCGGCTTATCCTTGAAAACACAGGCATTAGTCCGGCGATATACATATCTTGCCTTGCTGAAATCCTTCAACAGGGTAATTTGTTCTTTTATCACATCATTAGGACTGAAGTCAGTTTCACAGCCCTCGAGATAATCTGATACATCGTCATATGCCAGCTTTCCCTGAGACTTAATAACAGCCAGAGAAAAGTCTATATTCTTGTTACAATGACCATCCTGTTCAACCTCCATTCTTCCTACCAGAACATTGCGTTCTTCGTTCTCCCGCAGTGAACACAGGTCATCACTGAGCTTTCTGGTAAGCATAGGAATATCTCTTCCCGGAAGGTAAATGGAAAAAGCTCTAGCCGCAGCATATTCATCCAGACTGTCACCCTCATATATGTAACCGGTAGGATCAGCAATGGCTACATAAAGGTTCCACCCCCCATTTTCACGTGATTCTATGTACAAAGCGTCATCCATATCCTGTGTTTTGGCTGAATCAATCGTAATAAATGGTTTATCAGTCATATCAACACGAGGGAAATCCTTATCCTTGAAGTCATATTCCGGCAAATCTGCAGGTGATTCCTTAGGAAGATCCAGACCGCGTAATACAACCCACCAAGGAGTCTGTTCGTCATCTGCATGGACAATGAATTCTTTGATTTCCGCCTGGTGCCCGCCACCACCCTGTAGAGCATGTCTGGATAATATTGCGATCACCCAGTCACCTTCTTTAAAATCTTCATGCCCGGAGGAATTATTAACCACATCAATATTTATATTTATGCCTCCGTGATCTGGAACGACTGTTAATTTTCCTTTTTCATCATAATGAACTCTGGCAACAAATCTGGTTAAAAAAGGCTCCACTAGTGAAATATGTTCAACCCTGGACTTTTCTCCTTGAAAAACCACCCTGCCACTGATTTTGTCACCGTTCATTAAACAGCGCATTTCCTTCGGAGGAATAAAATAGCTTTCCCTGTTATCACTTTCAAGGAAACCGAATCCTTTTTCATTGGCTCTGACTGTCCCCTGCTCCCACAAATCACTGTTCTTTGATTGCTGGTTCTTTTTTACAGTCAGATTTACATTTCTTAACTTTCTGTCCTCTTTTTCTTTGGATTTTTTAGCCGGGGAATTATCTGTATTTTCTTTTGACTCAACATATTCACCACGGGCCTTTTTTTCATCGATGCTTTTCATTTTCAACTGCATCAATATTGGATTATCTTTTAATGACATCTGTTTCCTACTAAACTGTGTGTTTTCTGCTATTTAAAACTGTTGCCGCCTGCCAGCACTTTTTTTCGACTCTTATCACTGGTATCACAGACAATGGATATTTTTCTCTCAACAACATTAAATCAATATGAATTTTAACACAAAAATTACCTATGTTTTTCAGGTATATAAAATGAAACAAACCACCAATTAACACGATCGGCAGTCTGTTTACAGCATGGATTCAACCCTACTTTTACCGGTAAATCCGGTAGTCCTACTTACACATGATACCGGTGTGTCTCAAAAGAGGATCTATTGAAGGTTTTCTTCCTCTGAATTCTATAAAGAGCTGCATAAAATCACGCGAGCCGCCATTAGCTAGAATAGTATTCATAAAATCACGACCGGTTTCAGGATTAAGAATCCCCTCTTCTTCAAATCTGCTGAAAGCATCTGCGGATAAAACCTCTGCCCATTTGTAGCTGTAGTAGCCTGCACTGTACCCGCCCGCAAATATATGAGTAAAGCTGTCCTGGAAACGGTTAAAATCTGCAACAGGTATTACACAGACATCTTTACGAACCTCATCTATAATCTCCTGAGCACTTTTTCCCACAGCATATTCCAGGAAGCATCTGAAATCAAAAATGGAAAATTCAAGCTGTCTCAGCAAAGCCATGGCGGAATGATAATTCTTGGAATCAAGAATTTTCTGCACGAGACACGCTGGAATAGGTTTCCCAGTTTCCACATGGCAGGATATTCTATTTAAAATCTCAGGTTGCCAGGTAAAGTTTTCCATAAACTGGCTTGGCAGCTCCACAGCATCCCATGGTACTCTGTTTATACCTGATACCTGTCCCACATCAACTCTGGTGAGAATATGATGCAGACTGTGCCCGAACTCATGGAAAAGTGTTTCCACCTCATCATGATTTAGAAGCGCAGGCTTATCACCGATTGGAGGAGTAAAGTTGGCAACAATATAGGCAACAGGCAACTGGAGTTCTCCTGAGGCTTTTAATCTTCTGTCTGCACAACCATCCATCCACGCGCCACCACGTTTATGTTCTCTGGCATAAAGATCTGTATAAAAACCACCGATAACCTCTCCGTCTCGGTATACATCATAATAGGTTACATCATGATGCCAGACATTCACCCCTTGACGACTCTTCACCTCTATACCGAAAATCTGATTAACCAGCCAGAACAGTCCATCAACAACCTGCGGAAGAGGGAAATAAGGTCTAATCATTTCATCGGATATTTCGTATTTTTCCTTCTTCAGCATTTCACTAAAATAACTTATATCCCACGGTTCAAGCTTGTATAAAACACCTTTCCTGCGGGCATATTCATATACTTCCTCAATCTCCTTTTTCCCCTGTTCCATAGATTTTTCTGCCAGATTATATAAAAAATTCATAACCTCTTCCGGAGAACTTGCCATTTTTCTGGCCAAAGACATGTGTGCTGCTGAAGCAAACCCTAGAAGACCTGCCTGTTTATCACACAAGCCAAGCTGCTGTTCAATAATTTCAGTATTATCAAATTTGCCTGCATCAGGTCCGAGCTCAGACGCTCTGGTAATAAATGCCGTATAAATTTCCTCTCTTAATTTACGGTTATCAGCATACTGCATAACAGGCAAATAAGACGGGTACTGCAATGTCAGAACATAGCCATCGAGCCCTCTGGATTCCGCCTCCTGACTTGCAAGGTTTACGACTGATTCCGGCAAACCTGCTAGTTCACTGACATCAGTGACATGTTTTATATATGAATTTGTAGCATCCAAAACGTTGTTACTGAATTTTGATGAAAGCTCAGACAGTTTAGCCTCAACCTGAGCAAACAAAACCTTGTCATCATCTGACAAGGCTATACCACTCAATTCAAAATCCTTGAGTTCCTCATCAATTGCTTTTTTCTGAGCATCTGACATGCCAGCAAAGGAAGATGAATTCTTTAGCCTGAGATAGACATGATACAAATCCTCATTTTGCCCCAACCAGGTATAGAATTCAGAAATTTCCTGAATCATACCATCATGAGCCGCTCTCAGTTCGTCATTACTTACAACGCTGTTTAAATGACAAACAACCCCCCATGCCCTTCCTAATTTTTCAAGACTTTCGGCTATAGGCTTTACCAGGCTGTCCCATGTAGGCTCTTCATCCCCCATGTTTTTATCAGCAGTGTATATAACTGTATCACGACATTCATCTAAAAGCTGTCTGATTGACGGTTGAATATCTGCCACGGAAATTTTGTCAAATTCAGGTAACAACTGCATATTAAGCAAAGGATTGGTCATAATTAATTCTCACTTTCAAACAAAACACCAAAAACGATATGAGATGTTTATATAAAAAAATATCCGACAAATTATACCAAAAAAACAGAATTGAAATTATCGCATTTCCAAATGATTCTTATTTACTAGGGCAAACATTCAGTAATAAATCCTTTAGAAGGTTTTATCATCAGCCCCCTTCACCTGCCAAATGTCGGCATAATCCGACAAAGGGTAATAAAATCGACAGTTCCAATACAATACAACATAACTAACAAAACATAAACAGCTACGGCATATGTTTTCTCTTGAATCCTGTTTTCCACCTATATACAGAAAATTTGAACTATGCCGTAACATCCCAAACTCATACTTCACATACATAACACAGTTATTTGACACAAATCACAAATCCATCGTGTATATTGATTATTTGTATAATTAAAACGAAAAAAATATACAATACCTAAAAAGTGAAAAAAATAATTATGAAAACCGGTTGTTGTTTGCATATCATTTAAATCCATTCAGATATCTATACAACCGGGAAAACAGAACTGAATCAATAAAAAAACAGAAATGGAAAAGAAAGAACTGTAATTTATAGTTTTTCCACACTTTTATATATAATCGGTGTTACAGATATAAATATTACAGAATATTGACAACTATGAGTGAATATACATATTTAAACGATACCACCCAGAATTACGATGACGGAGATTCACTACAGTTCGGTCGACTGCAACGACTGCGGAAACTGATGCGTCAGCACAATCTTGATGCATTAATTGTCACCAGATGTGATGAACACTTAAGTGAATATCTGCCGCCAAACAGTGAAAGACTGGCTTTTATCACTGGCTTCACCGGTTCCGCCGGCACTGCTGTCATTCTGAATGATGAACACATTATCTCTAAACTAAAAAACAAAATAATCAAAGACAGTAACAATGATGAAGTTACTTTGGTCAACCCGGCAGCACTGTTTGTTGACGGCAGATATACCATTCAGGCCAGAATTCAAACCAATAACAATCTTTATGATGTTTTTCACTATACCAAAGTAAAACTGGAGGACTGGATCACTTCTATTCTAGGAAGTCATGCCAGTATCGGTATAGACCTGAAGTGTATCAGCTACAACAGATATATTCAGATTAAAGAGGCGCTTCACAATTACCAAATAGAACTGGTCTGTACCGGAAATAACCTCATTGATGAAATATGGCTGGACAAAGCTCCGGTTCATCCTTCTCCTGCATTAATATTTGAAGACCACCTGAATGGTTGTCCAAGTATTGAAAAACGAAAACTCATCGCCAATATTCTTAAAGAACGTAAACTTGATCTAACCATCATCTCCAGCAGTGAATCAGTGAACTGGCTGCTAAACATTCGCGGTCGTGATGTACCTAATCTGCCGGTTGTAAACAGCTTTGCGGTCGTATACAGTTGTGGAGACATGGAATGGTATGTTGATCTGAAAAAAATTCCAAGCAGTAAGATTACCGAATTTCAACACCACTTCGGCAACATAAGTTATCTTGATGAATCAAAACTTACAGATCTTTTCTCAAGACTTGCCAAGCATAAGTACTCAGTGTATATCGATGCAAACAACACCAATGCATGGATCATTGAGAATCTGAAAAAGGCTAATGTCCCCCTGACATTCGGACAGGATCTTTGTGAATACCCAAAAGCATGTAAAAATCCGATTGAACTCGCTGGAATGAAATCATGTCACTGTAAAGATGCCGTCGCCATGTGTCATTTTCTCGCCTGGCTCGATCATCTTACTGAAAAAATTATCGACGGGAGTATCGGTACCGGAAGTCTGGAAATAATCAAGAACAACAACGAGGCTACGCTGAGTGACCAGCTGTTTAAATTCCGTTCTGAACAGGATGATTTCATAGAAAACAGCTTTGATACCATTTCCGCACTTGGCCCTAATGCTGCCATTATCCACTATAATCATATCAATCTGAACAGACCTAGATCTTTGGGAAAAGATCCTCTGTATCTTGTTGACAGTGGAGGACAGTACAAAGAGGGAACCACAGACATTACAAGAACTGTTCTTGTAGGTCCCGGACTGACCGAGGAAATGAAGGAAAGATTTACTCTTGTTCTCAAGGGAATGATCGCTCTACACCTTATAAAATTTCCAAAAGGTACATATGGTAGCGCACTTGATGCTCTGGCCAGGGCTCCTTTGTGGCAGCATGGTTTAAACTACGATCACGGAACAGGTCACGGTGTTGGTCACTGCCTCAATGTCCATGAAGGGCCTCAAAGTATTTCGTCAAGAAGCGGTCAGACACCTTTAGTAGAAGGAATGATCACATCTATAGAACCTGGATATTACAAAGAAAATGAATATGGCATAAGATGTGAAAATCTAGGGGTTGTTGAAGTCATACACAACAGTAGCTTTCCAAACGAAATGCTAACCATGGTTCCAATAACCTACGTTCCGTTCGATATCAGATTAATTAAAAAAGAAATGCTTACAGATGAAGAAAAGAGGTGGATAAACAATTATCATACCAAGGTAAGAGAAATTGTTAAGGATCATCTGAGTGATTTGGAAAAGAACTGGCTATTAAAAGCAACTGCGGCGATTTAACAATGAGCATTATTAGAACTATTAAAGATATATACTGTTCAGCAAGAACAAAAATTGAAAATCTTCCGAAGATTCCGGTTGATGCAGACCAATATAGTGTTCTGGAATCCCCAAAGATTTTTCAGGAAAGACTTTTATCATGCATTAGAAATGCCCATACCAGAATATGCATATGCGCGCTGTACTGGCAGAATGATGAAATGGGACAGGAAGTCATGCAGGCTGTTTACGAAGCCAAAAAGAAAAATCCGGAATTATGCATACATATTTACGTTGATTTTCACAGAGCACAGAGAGGTCTCATAGGCAAAGCCAATCAGATTGTTAACAAAGACTGGTATCACCAGTTGGCAAAAGAAAACACTGTTCATCCGGATATCTACGGCATTCCCGTCAAACGTCGCGAAATATTCGGGGTATTCCATCTTAAAGGTTTTGTTATTGATGACATTGTTTTATACAGTGGTGCCAGTATCAATAATGTTTATCTCCAAAAAATGGATAAATATCGTATTGACAGATACCATGAGATCCATTCTCAGAAGTTGGCTGACAGTATGTTTGATTACTGTATGGATGTTTTTCACCGTCGCAATGCTGCTCAGGATTTTTCACACGATATAATTCCTACGCCAAAAGAACTCAATCTGGAAATCAAAAAACAGCGCCGTGAACTATCATCAGCGTTATACAGCTTTACCCCTGAGAAATTCTCTAATAATCAGGTTGGTATAACACCACTGGTAGGTCTTGGAAGAAAAAACAACAAACTTAATTCAACTATAATCAACCTGATTAATTCGGCTTCTGAAGAAATATTTATATATACTCCTTACTTCAATTTTCCAAATCAGGTACTGAAGGCCGTCAATAGCGCCTTAAAGAAGAAAGTTAAACTCACTATTTTGGTTGGAGATAAAAAAGCCAATGATTTCTTTATTCATGAAGGAGAACCTTACAATAAAGTTGGGGCTGTCCCGTATATTTATGAAATGAACCTCAAGGATTTTGTGAGCAATCACCGTCAACAGATAAATGAGGGTATTTTAAAAATTAGATTATGGAAGGATGATCTTAATACCTATCACGTCAAAGGTATATCAGTAGACAGCAGATATCATCTGATAACCGGAAATAATCTTAATCCGCGTGCATGGGGGCTGGATTTGGAAAACGGTCTGCTGGTTGACGATGCTCATCATGTTCTTTTAGAAAAAATCAATCATGAAAGAGATTACCTTCTTTCCAAATCAGCCGAAATCACAACTGAAAGTGAACTTGAATCTCTTGAGGATTATCCGGAACAGTACCGCAGGGTGATTCTAAAGGTAAGAAAATTCGGGGCTCAATGGTTGTTACGTAAATTACTGTAAAATTAGCCGTGCCTCATAATATCAACCGCGAGTATACAAAAATATTTTTATGGAAGATATATCAGCAATCCCTATTGAATCCATTAAAGGAATAACCGTTAAACAGATTTCTGCATTAAAGAAAATTGGAAAGGAAACGGTATTTGATTTGCTTTTACATTTTCCATATTCCTATCTTGATCAAACTAAACCTACTCCTATTGCCGAACTTAGGGCTGATGAATATGCCACCATAAAGGCAACGGTTGTTAATAAAAAGCAGGGAAATAAAAATCTGATGACCATGATTCTGAATGACGGAACCGGCTATCTCAGAGTCTCAGTGTTTAACTGTCCTGTTTTTATCAATAAGGAGCTAAAACCCAACAGCACTATTATCTGTCACGGCAAAATCAGCACCTTCAACAATGAACTGCAGATGACCAATCCGGAAATAAATCTGAAGGACACAAGTCTCCCGAAGAATTATACCCCCGTATATCATCTCACCAGCGGCATTAAAATGCAGTCCATGCGTAATTTAATGCTGAAGGCTTTGGACTTTCTCTCTACGGAAGGTGCATGTGAGGATTTAATTCCTCCGAAACTCAATCCTGACGGGATTACTCTCAAAGACGCACTGTTTCGTGTTCATTTTCCAGATCTTGACACATCTCTAGAAGATTTGGCACTATTCAATACACCGGTTCAGCAAAGGATAATATGTGAAGAACTTATATCTCAATACCTGTCAGTACTGACGTTAAAAGAAAAGAATAAAACTCTTAACGGCATTACTCTAAAGCCAGTGAATAATCTCATCAGCAAATTTTTAAAAACACTGAGTTTCGCTCCTACCAATGCCCAAATGCGCGTATTCAAGGAAATAAGTGCAGATCTGAATAAGGCTCAGCCTATGAACAGGCTGGTTCAGGGGGATGTCGGATGCGGAAAAACTCTCGTGGCCGTCATGTCTGCTTTACAGGCTATGGGAAACGGCATTCAGGTTGCCCTTATGGCTCCCACGGAAATTCTGGCGGAACAACACTATGCCAATATCCAAAAATTCCTTGAACCTTTGGATATCAAAGTTGCCTTGCTGACAGGAAGTCAAAAAAAATCAGAAAAGAAACAGCAATTGCTGTCAATAGAATCCGGTGAATCCCTTATGATTGTGGGCACCCATGCCATTATTCAGGAACAGGTGAATTTTAACAAACTGGGACTGATTATCATCGATGAACAGCACCGTTTCGGTGTTGAACAACGAATGAAATTGCGCAGTAAATGCAACGTAGATAATAAAGTTCCTCATATGCTGGCAATGACTGCAACCCCTATTCCGAGAACTTTAGCTCAAACCATATACGCAGACATGCACGTATCAGTCATAGATGAACTGCCTAAAGGTAGAAAACCTATAACAACCATACTTGTTCCGGAAGCCAGAAGAAATGAGATTATCGAAAGAATCAGAATCAACTGCTGTCAGAAAAAGCAAGTATATTGGGTATGCAGTCTGGTTAATGAATCAGAGGTTATTGAATCGCAGGATGCCATTAATGCCCATGATTATTTATCACAGCAGCTTCCTGAACTTAAAATCGGTTTGGTACACGGACAGATGAAATCATCTGATAAAGACCATATCATGCGTGATTTTAAAGATGGTAACATTGATGTGCTTGTCGCTACTTCTGTAATTGAGGTCGGAGTAGACGTACCCAATGCATTCCTCATTGTTATTGAGAATGCAGAAAGGTATGGCCTTGCCCAGTTACACCAACTTAGAGGACGTGTCGGCAGAGGAAATCTCGAGTCATTCTGCTGTCTGATGTACTCCGATAAAATCAACAGTATCGGAAAAGAAAGACTGATGACACTCAAAAACAGCAATGATGGTTTTGTCATTGCACAGAAGGACATGGAAATCAGAGGCCCTGGGGATCTCCTTGGAACAAGACAAACCGGAGAGGTCTCATATAAAATTGCCGATGCCATTCGTGACTACCCGTCTATGGAAAAATGCACGGAAACAGCAACAATAATATTCAATAACTATCCGGAGCAAAAAAACAAACTCATGGAAAGATGGTTTCCTCTAGGAGAAAATCTCATAAATTTATAACATGATTCGCTGAATAAATCAGCTTACAGCAAACACTACAAAAAACGTTAATAATCAGATGATTATTAACGTTTTCGTGTATTAGAAAATTAAATTTATTTAATATCTTCTTTTTCAGTCAGATTAGCTTCAACCAGATGTTTTTGCTTTTCCTCCTTATAGAGACTCATACTGGCAGCCAATTCAGCTCCTAACAGTACCACATACCAGTTGATGTAGGTCCAGACCATCAACACCGGAAGTGCAGCTACAGCACCGTATATCGGAGTATAACTGGTAAAATTAACAACATAATGAGTAAAGCTCTGTTTTATAAATTCCTGAACCAGTGCAGTAAAAAAAGCCCCGATAACTGCATGGGTGACATTAACCTTGGTGCACGGAACAGATATAAACAGTAGCGAAAAAATCACAAAAGTCAGAAAACAAGGAACCATCTTCATACCGATGGTATTCAAATAAACAGCTGCCGAACCATCACCAAGAAAATTAGAAGCCAGTATAGAAGAAGAGATAGCTATACTCACACCGAATAATATCGGTCCAAGTGTAAGTACCATCCAATATACAGCAAATGTAGTGATCCTTGGTCTGTTGACCTTGACGTGCCATATCTTATTCAACGTTAAATCTATACGTCTGATAAGAGCAAGAGCAATAATAATCAAACTTACCACGCCGACAGTTGTCATCTTTGATGCATTCTCGATGAACGAATTAATATTATCAGTTAAAACAGCCCCCATCTGCGGCATCATATTTTTAATAATATACCCCATCATCTCATCACGATATACTGCAAAACTCTGATGAAATGAGAAAAAACTCAGCAACACAGCCAATATAGGAATTAAAGACAGAATTGTTGTATAGGAAAGAGACGATGCCAGTACATCTATACCGTCATTCTCAAGTTTGTTTTTAAAGAAAAACAGGAATGCCAACTTTTTTTTCGCGATAGATTTTAAACCTGCTGTTCCTTTTTTCTTTTTCGGAGATTTTTCAATAACAGTGTCACTTTTGTTAAAATTCGGAGATTCGTCAAAAAGCTTACGGTCATTAACGGAACCTCTGCCATCAGTATTATCACTCATAACACCTATCCTTAAGCCTGTATACTGAGATAATTAATTAAATCTGTAAATTGTCTTCCCTGCGAAAATTTTAACACATCAGCCAATGTACTAATATTCACTATCTCGACACTTAAGAATATTCATAAAACTGTCGCTTATTTTGAGAAGTAAATAATATTTTTATCAGATAACTTTTATTTTCCTATGAATTTAACGGTGAAAAAACTTCAAAAACCGATAAAACCCCATTCATAATTCATTAGCTATTATTTCCCGCCAGAAAACCTCTAGACAAAAAAACTCCGGAAAGCCTTATGAAGCATTTTTCCGGAGTTGATTATCAACAAACAGGGACATTTACTATCCCGAATATCTTTCTTTCCTGAAAAAGGAATTTATTTCTGTTCTACTGCACGTTCTATACAGCTGTGAATAAAATCAACCATGTTATCACCATGATGCTCCAGCATCTTTGGAAACATAGAAATAGGTGTCATCCCAGGGAATGTATTGATTTCATTCAACAGAATCTCATTATCCCCGACCAGGAAGAAGTCAATACGTGAAAGATCCTTCAGCTTCAGCAGTTTGAATGCCTGACGGGCATACTGACGAATCTTTTCTTTAATTTCATCAGAGACTTCCGCTTCTACATATGTAACTGATTTTGATGAACTGTTATATTTTTCTTCAAATGAGTAGAAATCATTATCCGGAGTAACAATTTCCCCTGGATTGGTAACCACCAGTTCACCATGATATTCATATGCAGCGACTTCCAGTTCACGAGGCTTTACTGCCTGTTCGAGCAAAACACTGTTACTGTATTTAAACGCCTCGTGAATGTAATTATCGAGATCCTCTTCTTTAACGACCTTATAGCATCCTACTGAAGACCCCTGAGAAGAAGCCTTTACGAATACCTTGCTGTTTTCTCTAAAAAACTCATGTGCCCTTGCAATATTTGTACTGTTTTCACAGTCAATAAAAATATACGGAGTATTAGGAATATTGCCTGCACTTAACCATAATTTTGTACTTATTTTATTAAAACACAGTTTGCTGCTTTCAGAGTTACAGCCGAAATACGGTATACCTATTATCTCCAGTAAAGACTGAATGTCTCCTGTTTCACCGGGAACACCGTGAATACATGGAATAACATAGTCTATATGGTGCATATTTTCACCTACCACCAGATTATGATCATAGGTCAAAAAACATTTTTCTTCAGATTCTGTAACCCAGCAGTTCTTATGAATAATCACTTTGAAAACACTGCAGTCAGGCATTGATTCAAACTGCTTAGCAATATATGAAGCACTTACCAGGGAAATTTCGTGTTCAGAACCATCTCCGCCACATAAGAGCAGAACATTATAAGATTTCATTTTTATATTCCATTAAAAAAATAACTAGCCAATTATACTTTTACAAAACATTCATGACAAATGGAAACTACTTGTATTGTCAGATTAATTTGACAATTTATAACACCATTACAATGTATTAAGATAAAATGCTGTTTGTTTAATTTATGATTATTATTTAAAAAATTATTTTCTATGAAAAGATTGCAATTATTAACTGCTGTTCTTACGGCATGTATTTTGTTTACAGGTTGCGTCACTGTTACCTCCGATGGCAAACCTCTAAAAAAGGAAGCTCCTCAGAACACTACGTCAAAAGAAATCGCCCAAATGCTCAATGACGTCAAAGGTGAATACAGGGAACTGGATTCTGAAAAGACCAACAGACTGGTACAAAAGATTTCTGACGGAGATATTGACGTCATTAAAAGTGTTATGAACGATCCTAACAATTATGAACCGCCTGTCCTGTTTGCGTACGCAAACCAGGTTTTTCAATCAGGACATTATGATACGGCCATGTTCTGGTACTACACAGCCCAGTTAAGAGCAAGATCAGACGCCAATAAATCAAAGGACAACACAGTTCAGAATGGTGTTACCAATCTCAGCAAAATATACGGCACATCAATAGGACAGTATGCTATCGAGCACCCTGATAATCTCGAAGAAACAATGAAAAAAGTACTGGAATGGGACGAAATTTCTGAAAGAAAATACAATCCTAAATGGGTGGCAATTCTAGGCAACGAGGCTAAGATAAGCGATAAAATTAGATTTGTTACTCCTGATCAGTATAAAATCATTGATAATGAAGTGAGACGAGGCTGGAGAATTGGTTTTGAAGCAGCAATAAAAGAAATCAAAGCCCGGCATAACAGTAAGGAATAAACCTTCCCCCGCCGGGTTCGGGAAGAGACATTTCTCACTCATGCCCCGCCAGTTCAAGGAAACAAAAAAGCATCAGCTGTCTTTATGCTGATGCTCTGCCTCTTTATAGGAACATAACCTTAATCAGGCAACAGCCTGTTCTATGAATTCTTTAAGCTTCTGACGGTTTAGAGCCCCAACCTGCTTAGCCACAAGTTCTCCGTTTTTAAATAACAGCAGTGTCGGTATATTTCTTACACCGTACTGTGCCGCATAGTCTCTGCTCTGATCGACATTTACTTTAACAAAATCTACATCTGCCAGTTCCTTTGCCACATCCTCGATAACAGGAGCCACCATCTTACATGGTCCGCACCAAGGAGCCCAAAAATCAACTAGAACAGGTTTCTTATTAAACAGTACCTGTTCCTCAAACAAGGCATCATCAATTTCTTTTACAAAATCACTCACTTTATATCTCCCTTATTTTCCTTTGTTTAGTAGATTATATGCATAACTTTCTTTTTCAGAAATTAAATTCTCTGAGCTGTGCATCACAAGAACTATTTTCTCATCATCTGAAAACAACCTTTTCATTTTATAGCATATTTTATAAACAATTCCCACCTTTTATGTCAAAATAGTCGTGTAAGCATCAATTCTATTTTCTCAGTCATAAACTTGTATAATAAAACAAAAAAAAATAATCACCTCTGCACTCTTGTATAAGATAATAGAACAAACACTGCTTCTCTCATCGATATAATAAACAATAGGAAATATTTCTATGTCCGGCTCTTCACCTTTATATGCGGCTGTAGATTTAGGCTCTAACAGTTTTCATTTACTTGTTGTCAGAAACGTTTCCGGAGCTATCCGGGCTGTTTCCCGTGTTAAAAGAAAAGTCAGACTTGCTCAGGGACTTGACGATAAAAACATGCTGTCTGAAGAAGCCATCCGCCGGGGACTTGACTGCATCAGACTATTCGCAGAACAGCTGAAGGATATTCCTAAACAGAATATTCGTATCGTGGCAACCGCCACACTGCGTTTGGCTAAAAATGCCAGTGTTTTCATTGAAAACGCAGAAAAAATACTTGAACACTCCATAGACATAATCAGCGGAGAAGAAGAAGCCAGAACCATTTATCACGGAGTCATAAGCACCTCCAACACCCAGGGGAACATACTGGTCATTGACATTGGCGGAGCTTCTACGGAATTAATCATAGGTAAAGGACTTGATGTTAAAGTACTTCACAGTACCCATATGGGATGTGTCACCTGGGTGAACAATTTCTTTTCAGAAGATCTGATAACTGAAGCTAATTATGAACGGGCCATTGATGCAGCCACGGAAATACTTAGTCCAATTGCAGATGAATATTTACGTGAAGGTTTCGATACATGCGTCGGTGCCTCCGGAACTATCCAGTCCCTGCAGGAAATTATGCTTTCTAGCGGGGAAAGTGAGGTGGTCACTCTCGAAAAGCTTCTCCTACTTAAAAAGAAAACACTTCAAGATGGAAGATTCAGTAAATTAAATATTTCCGGCTTATCCCCGGAAAGATTAACCGTTTTTCCTTCCGGTCTTGCCATTCTGATAGCAATATTTAAGCTTTTAGACATAAAAGGAATGACTCTAGCAGGCGGTGCCTTGAGAGAGGGTGTTATATATCGCATGCTGGGAGGTTATGCGCCTAAGGACGTAAGAACCAATACAGTAAACAGCCTGATAACCAGGTATCAACTGGATCGAGAACAGGCTGAAAGAGTTACAAAAGTTGCACTTCAGGCTTTTGATGATCTAAAAGATACATGGGGGCTTGACAATACATCATCCAGACCTATTCTGAAATGGGCAGCCATGCTCTATGAAATAGGTCTGTGCATTGAATACAAAAAAGCACCGCAACATGCTTCATATATCATAGACAACATCGAAATGCCTGGATTTACAAATGCCCAAAAGCATTTACTGAGCGCACTATTGCTTAATCAAAGAGACACCTATAAAATCAGCGCACTGCAGAATCAAAATGCCGTACCATATGCGGAAGCTTGCGCTCTGGCCAGAATATTAAGGCTCGCCATTATCATATGTGTACGTCGCAGTCCGGATGCCATAGACGGACAGATTCAGTTTACCATGCCTGAATTTGGCAGAATTGAACTGGTTATCAGCAGCGAATGGATGAATAAACACTACCTCAGAGCAACTTTATTAAAAGAGGAATGCTCCCGTCAAACTGAACAGGGATGGGGGATGAGCATAAAGGAATATTAAAATGCTGTATAAGATACTTCTGGTTGCCACAGGTGGAGCCTGTGGTGCCACTGTCCGTTATTTAAGTTCTGTACTGGCGGAACATTTCATCGGCAGTACATTTCCAATTGCCACAATGACGGTTAATGTTGTTGGGGCTTTTTTAATTGGGCTGTTAACCGGATTTGTTTCGGATCCTCAAATTAAATTACTGTTAATAACAGGGATTCTGGGTGGTTTTACTACATTCTCCACTTTTTCCCTTGATGCTGTAAAACTGTACCAGTCAGGACAATATCTATCACTTGCAGCCTACGTGCTTGGAAGTATCTTACTTGGAACAGTATTCACCGCCATCGGTCTTGCGATAAGTTCAAAAACATAGCCCCGCCGGCAGTTAATATTCACAACCTAATATCAGCACCTATTTTTAGAAAACAAATCAGGATAAAAACAACAGCTATGAAGCAGAATCAACAGTTAGTACTCATTGATGGTAACAATTTTCTGTACAGAGCATACTACAGTACAGTAAGAGCCAGTTTGACAAACAGCAAAGGCCAGCCTACAGGAGCCACAAAAGTTTACATAAACATGATCAAAAAACTGGAAAAAAAATACCCCGAAGCTGTTTTTGCCGTAGTATTCGATGCTCATGGTCCGTGCTTCAGACATGAATTATACGCCGAATACAAAGGAACACGAAAACCAATGCCTGACGACCTTCGGGCTCAGGTAGATACCATTAAAAACATTATCACAGCCATGGGCCTGCCTATAATAAGCGTAAAAGGAGTTGAAGCTGATGATGTTTTAGGATCTTATGCCGTAAAAGCTGCAGGAGATGGATATCAGGTTTATCTTGCTACCGGAGATAAAGATTTGGCATCCATGGTAAATGACAGTATTTTCATAGTGAATACTATGGATGATACCGTATTGGACCGTGACGGTGTTATCGAAAAGTTCGGAGTTCCTCCGGAACTCATCAGTGATTTTTTAGCGCTGAAAGGTGATACTGCCGACAACATTCCAGGTATGACCGGAATTGGTGATAAATCAGCCACTATGCTGCTTAACAGTTTAGGAAACATACATAATATAGAGCAGCATCTTGATGAAGTAAAAAATCTCAGCTTCCGCGGAGCCAAGACCTTTGCAGATAATTTCAGAAAACAGATTGACAACATCAGACTATCCCTGATTTTAACTACAATAAAAACCGACGTTGATCTGCCATATCCCTTGCAGGAACTCCGGAAAAAAAATGCGGATCACCGGAAATTGCTGGAAATATATACAGAATGCGAATTCAAAGATCTGATAAAACTTGAAAAACAACAGATGGAAAATGAACAAAAACACCAATCAGACACCGGAATTCAAAGCGATCTTTTTTCCCCACCGGCCATGAATGAAAACACGGACAGAATGGAAAGCAGTCCGGACCGGAAAACAAACCTCCAGAATCAGAAAATACCGGTTACAGTGCTGGCCGAATCATCACTGACCTTGCTAGTAAAGGAAATGTCAGTAAGCAGTCAGCTATTTATTTATCCATTGAAAATATGGGAAAACGTCATTTCCTCCAAACTAGTCGGTCTTGCCGTTGAAACAGCCAACTGCAGTTTCTATATTCCTGTCGGGCACTATTATCTTAACTGTCCGTCAACAATACCGGCAACAGTAATATTCGATACTATAGGCAGCTATCTATCAGACAGTTCTAAAGAAATAATAGCATACAATGTAAAGGAACTAATGCATATCCTTGACAGTTACGGCATCATCCTCAGACAGCCTTTTCATGATGTTATGCTTGAAGCACACAGTTTGAATTCCGCATTGACTTTGGATATACCTTCTCTCGCCACACAGTTTCTTGAAACAAATGTGGAAGACGAATATGCCCTGACCACAATTTATGAAACAGTAACAGGACGAAACGGAAAGGAAAACAGAAAGAAGAAAAAGATTCCCCTTTTTGAAGTGGAGATAAATCAGGCAGCTGATTTCTGCAGAAGCGTAGTTTCTGCCATAAACAGACTGCACAACACAATATTCAGTAAACTGCAGCAGATACCGGAAAACTTCAAAAGCTACTGCGAAATAGAACTGCCTTTAGTAGAAGTTCTTTACAGCATGGAAAAAAACGGTTTCTATCTAGACAGAAACGAATTTTCCAATCAGAGCAAGATTCTTAATGCCAAACTTGATGAAACCCAGAAAAATATCTGGTTAATTGCCAATAAAGAGTTCAATATTAATTCTCCGAAGGAAGTAGCAACAGTTCTATATGATCATTTAGGTATTGAATGTCCCAAAAAAACCCCTACCGGACAGCCTTCAACATCAGAAGAAGTTCTGTCTGAAATAGCAGAAAACTACGAAATTGCCCGATTAATTCTGGACTATCGTGCTCTGGCGAAACTTATCAACACTTATGTGGATAAACTACCGGAAATAATTAACAGTGAAACCCACCGTATTCATGGTGTTTTCCATCAGGAGGGAACATCCACAGGCAGACTTTCATCAAGTGATCCCAACCTCCAAAATATTCCTGTAAGAACTCCTGAAGGCCGGGCTATCAGGGCAGGTTTTGCCGCACCAGATGGTTATAAAATTGTTGCAGCCGATTATTCACAGATAGAATTACGTCTGATGGCTCATATTGCTCACGAACAGAATATGATTAATGCCTTTAACCATCATTCTGACATTCATGCCTCCACCGCTGCACAAATTCACAACGTACCAATTGAAAATGTGACTCCGGAAATGCGTCGCTCTGCCAAAGCTATAAACTTCGGTCTAATGTACGGCATGAACACCTTCGGTCTGGCCAAAAGACTGAATATATCAAGAGAAACAGCAAACATATACATAACCAGCTACTTCAACAGATTTCCCGGCGTTAAACAGTACATGGCTGATATAAAAAAATCAGTACATGAATCAGGATATGTAACCACAATTCTAGGCCAAAAGCTCAACTTTGAAGCTATTAAAACAGCGCCAAAAATGGCGGTATCTGGAATAGAAAGGGCGGCCATTAATGCGCCTATGCAGGGAAGCGCAGCGGAAATAATCAAAATGGCAATGATAAAAATAGCCAAATGGATAGATGAACAGCCGGCAGGTTCTATAAAAATGCTACTGCAGGTACATGATGAACTCATTTTTGAAATTAAAGACGAATTTGTTGAAAAATACAGTAAAATAATATCTGAAATCATGAGTTCAGTTATTAAACTCGATATCCCGCTGGAAGTCAGTGTCGGAATAGGAAAAAACTGGAGCGAGGCCCACTAAATAATGATCAATAAATTTTTAATTTCTCTCTTAGCATTTCTCTGCATCATTGACACAGCCGATGCTGTGGATTTTGGTACCCCAGATATTAACGAAAACGGGATAACAGAAGAAGAGCAAATGAATATCCTGATGTTTATGCCTTTAGAAGAAAGAATTCAGGATATCCGTGCCATGGTGGAGATTAATAACCTGCCTGAAGAGTTGGCAAAGAATTCAAACGATCAAATAAAACTGATTCGCGTGGAATTTGATGATGACTCTCTTCTCATCAACTATATTTTCAATCTGAATATACCGGAAGATATGGGGGATCCCCAGACATTAAGTGACTACTCAGAAAAAATCAGAGAACTAATTACGGAAAATGACTGCTCCAGCCTCAATTTTTCCCATGTCGATGTAGGGAACAAATACACTATCATGGACAGTAAAAAAAATAATGAAATTGTCAGTTTCATAACTTCTTACAGTCGCTGTAAAAAAACAGTAAAAGCACCATTGCTTCACTGATCATCACATCATATAAAAAAGCCACATAAGTGGCTTTTTTATGTTCATATAATACATAGGTAAGGTTTAATCTATGACAGCTTCTTCTGGATAATCTCCAGTCCCGGTTTTCCACTATTATCATCTGATATTTTAATATATGTGAATGAATCAGAATTCCAGTCACCTGTATCAATCACCCTTCCACATCCGTCAATCACAGTTTCTCCCACTGTATGAGTATGTCCGTGAATAAGTATTTTTACTCCGTACCTGTTCATTAATGCCCGTGCACTTTCGTTATTAATCATTCTCTTGACATAATTACCAGCAGCAAAATTCTGCATACTTTTATTACGCATCCTCCTGGCAATTCTTGTTCTATAGTCAAAAGAAGTCAAAAAGTTAAAAATTCTCTGCAACAAGAAACATCTGCTTATTTTTCTAAAAACAAAATACAACAGATTCTCATCACACAGTTCATCTCCGTGAAGTAGCAGAATATCAGTTCCAAGTACTTTGGCAACAGCAATATCATCAAGAAGTTTTACCTTGAAATAATGCGCATCATACCTGTTCAGCAGAAAATCCCGGTTGCCATGTATAAAAAAAACCCTTCCACCTCGGGATTCTACAGATGAATTAACACGCCGCACAGCTGCCTGAGCTTCATTAGCAGGATCAACGCCTACATAGTAATTAAACAGATCTCCGAGTATATAAAGCTCATCCCCGTTGGAAATCTGCTCAGAAAAACTTTCAAAAGCATCAATTAGCCGGGGATTATCTGATGACAGATGAAGATCTGCAATAACATAAACATTCACTGTGTTATTCAACCACCACTTCGGTAATTACAACTTCCTCAACGGGAACATCGGCATAAGGTCTTTTTTTGGTTGTCTTCACAGCTTCAATCTTGTCAACAACATCAAAACCATCAACAACCTTTCCGAAAACACAATATCCCCAACCATACATATCCTTGGATGTATGATTCAGGAACAGATTATCCTTGGTGTTGATAAAAAACTGACTTGTAGCAGAGTGAGGAGCCTGAGTTCTAGCCATAGCAATTGTATACTTAAGATTACTTAATCCGTTATCAGCCTCATTCTTAATAGGAGAGTGATGGTTCTCCTTATCCACAAGACCTGATGTTAAACCGCCACCCTGAATCATAAAGTCCTTTATAACTCTGTGGAAAATTGTACCTGAATAAAAACCTTCCTTCACATATGTCATAAAATTAGCTACTGTTTCCGGAGCTTTTTCTTCATCTAATTCTAACTTAATGTCACCAAGGGTTGTTTTTATGATTACCATTGACCAAATCCTTTCTGTGTTAACGATACCAACAGCACTATGATCTGCTTACCAGTCAGCATTTTATCACATTAAATAAATAATCCATGAATCTTGATAATGAATATTATTCATATTTACTGACATACATAAACCGTTCTACTGCAATATAAAGCGTATTAAAACAGTTTTCCGGCTTCTATTAACCATTCATATATCATTAAAAAATATATAAAAAAGTATAAAATTATATTTTTTGGTGTACAGATCACATAAACAAATGTAAAATAGCACAGTTTTATATAATAGCAGAGGCTGATATGTTAGAGAAACTTCGTAATATTGCCATAATTGCTCACGTTGACCATGGCAAGACAACTTTAGTAGACAAATTATTGCGTCAATCAGGTACTCTTGATCGTTCCCTGGAAGGACAGGAAAGAGTAATGGACTCCGGTGATATTGAAAAGGAAAGAGGTATCACCATATTAGCAAAAAATACCGCTATTGAATGGAATGGATATCGTATTAACATTGTAGACACCCCAGGTCACGCAGACTTCGGCGGTGAAGTAGAACGTGTTATGAGTATGGTTGACTCCGTTCTCCTCCTCGTCGATGCAGTTGACGGTCCTATGCCTCAGACAAGATTCGTTACTCAAAAGGCTTTTAAACAGGGTTTGAAGCCAATTGTGGTTATCAATAAAATTGACCGTCCGGGCGCCAGACCGGATTGGGTTATCGATCAGGTTTTTGATCTTTTTGACAATTTAGGTGCAACTGACGAACAGCTTGACTTCCCAATCATATACGCATCAGCACTTAACGGCTATGCCACCTTGGATCCTAATGAACCTTCTAAGGACATGACTCCGCTGTTTCAGGCTATCATTGACAATGTTGAACCGCCTAAGGCTGATCCTGAAGGCCCGTTCCAGATGCAGATATCCCAGCTTGACTATACTTCATACGTAGGCGTAATCGGTGTGGGCAGAATCACTAGAGGCGTCGCCAAACCAAATACCGCAGTTACCGTTATCAGTCCTGACGGAAGTACAAGAACAGGTAAGATTGGTCAGGTTCTCGGTTACATGGGATTACAGCGCTCAGAAGTATCAGAAGCGAAAGCTGGTGACATTGTAGCAATTACAGGTCTCGGAGAATTAAAGATTTCGGATACAATTTGTTCAAATGACAAAATTGAACCGTTGACTCCGCTGTCAGTTGATGAACCTACTGTTACTATGACTTTCCAGGTAAACACTTCTCCGTTTGCCGGTCAGGAAGGTAAATTTGTAACTTCCAGAAACATTTGGGAAAGACTCCAGACAGAACTGGTTCATAACGTTGCATTACGCGTTGAACAGACACAGGATCCTGATAAATTCAAAGTTTCAGGTCGTGGTGAGCTGCATCTTTCTATTTTAATTGAAAACATGCGTCGTGAAGGCTATGAATTGGCGGTGTCACGTCCTGAAGTTATTGTTAAGGAAGTTAACGGCGTTAAAATGGAACCGCTGGAAAACCTGACAATTGATATTGAAGAACAGCATCAGGGTTCTGTAATGGAACAGCTCGGAACCAGAAAAGCAGATCTTAAGAACATGGTTCCGGACGGAAGAGGTCGTGTACGCCTTGACTACATAATACCTTCAAGAGGCTTGATTGGTTTCCAGACAGAATTCATGACCCTTACTTCAGGAACAGGCCTGATGTACCATACATTCGATTCATATGGCGAATGGAGAGGCGGCAACATCGGTCAGAGAAAGAACGGTGTTATGATTTCCAACGAAACAGGTAAAGCTCTCGGATATGCTATCTGGTATCTGCAAGATCGTGGCAGAATGTTCATTGAACATGCTCAGGAGGTTTACGAAGGTCAGATTGTCGGTATCCATAACAGAGAAAATGATTTAACCGTAAACTGTCTCAAGGGCAAGAAGTTAACCAACGTTCGTGCCTCCGGTACCGATGAAGCAATTGTTCTGGTTCCACCTGTACGTTTATCTCTTGAACAGGCACTCGAATTCATCAACGATGACGAATTAGTTGAAGTTACACCTTCAAGCCTCAGATTACGCAAAAAGCTTTTAACTGAACTTGATCGTAAGAGAGCATTCCGTGCAGCTGGCGGTAAAGAACAGAATAATGACTAATTATTCGATTTAACTCCGTATTATCCTGAAGGGGCTTCTTAATGAAGCCCCTTCTTTCAGACCTCTAAAATATTCATCACAATCTTTATCCCCAAAACCGCATATTTTCTCCAACGAAAAAAATCCTCAAAAAATATCTATAAAAAGTCACAAATACGATGGGCGCGCCAAAGACAATGCCAAACAGGCCTCATCATATTGTTTTTATTACATCCTCAAGACAAAAAATTTATATAATAATTGCATGCACAGGATCTTAAAAACTATACATATATGATATAATTAGTATAGTAATTATATTGTTTTTGAATAATTTATATAACAAAAAAGCGTTTTTCCTGTATAATTCATTTG
>JAEEGK010001901.1_pt1 | contig 52401 bp, 40 predicted proteins | sample 8958771 | NCBI WGS metagenome assembly JAEEGK01 (sample SAMN16246547, study PRJNA631951) | gut metagenome | biome: gut microbiome; feature: rumen; material: SC-attached | host: Bos | place: Iran: Karaj | collected 2018-10 | reverse complement strand
GGCACAGAAAGCCGCTAAGGCTGCCGAAACGGCCGAGTCTACTGAATCGAAATAAATGGAAGTCGAATACAACATCGCCGGGCGAATTCTGGCCAAGGATGGCACGCGCGTCATAACGCTGGCCGAAATCCTTGCGTCGCCCTTGGTGGTGACTGGGGCTGCGGGTGCCGCGACTTGTGCCGCCGACCTCACGGAAGACCTTCTTGCCGCATACTGCAAGTCTGTCTCGGAGCAAAACTCCTGCAAGGTCTACCTGTGGAAAGACCGCGAAGAATACGGCAACGCCAACGTTTTCAACGGCGGCTCCGATTACGAAGTCGTGAACGAAATCTGCTTCCTGTGCATCTACGACTGTGGGAACGAAGTGGCCCGTGAAACCACGGACCACTGGAACGAAAGAATTGACGTCGTTATTTGAGGCGTTTAGCCTGCCCAATGCTTTAATTGCGAGAGGTGCGAATCGAAGAACTTGCGCCTTTCCGCATCTGGCGTATTTTCCGGATTAGGCATGTGTGAAAGCAAAAAGTCCAGCAGCGTATTCTTGTCGGTGTAGGCGAACTTGCCGTCGGCATAGCACCACTTGCAGTAATCCTCGTTGAAGTTGCCGTCGATTTCGCGACTGATCATGGCATCGTCGCCGAGCGGCATACCGCAACACTGGCAAAAGAGCTGACGTGGAGCGCCGAGTAGCGTGTTTATGGAAACATTAAATTCCTTCGAGAGCACCTTGAGCATTTCGGTGTTCGGCTGCGTCTCGCCGGTCTCCCAGCGGCTTACGGCCTGCCTGGTCACGTGAATGCGTTCGGCCATCTGGTCCTGGGTGAGGTTGTGCTTTTCGCGGATGTTCTTCAAAATCTCTTGGGTCGTCATGGAATCTCCTTTGTTCGATTACGGAGTCAAATATACTTACGGCCTAACACAAATGCAAGAAACAGGCTGTTGCGTTGTGTAAAAACTACTTTAGACAATCCTGTTTGTTTCGCCTGGTGGCTTATGCTTGAAATAGACTGTTTTGAAAACTATTTATATTTGGCTTATGGCTTCACAGACGATTAAAATTCAGTACCTCGACGAATCTATCCCGAAACTCACCTACGTTGGCGGAAAGTCCGACTGGATTGACCTCGCTGCGGCAGAAACCGTGACGCTGAAGGCGGGGGAGTTCAAGCTCATTCATCTGGGTGTTGCAATGAAGTTGCCGGAAGGTTATGAGGCGCATATCGCTCCTCGCAGTTCCACGTTCAAGAATTTTGGCATCTTGCAGGCGAATTCCGTGGGTGTGGTTGATTCCAGCTATTGCGGCGCCAACGACTGGTGGAAAATGCCTGTGTACGCCACTCGTGATGTGACCATCGAGAAGGGGAGTCGCATCGCGCAGTTCCGCATCATGGAAATCCAGCCGACGCTCACCTTCGAAGAATGCGCACTCGACGGTGCCGACCGTGGCGGCTTCGGCAGCACGGGAATTTAGGAGGAAAGTTGAATGAGAGTTCGCAAATTTATTACCCTGGCGCTATTCGCCATAACACTGCCCTTTACTGCTTGCGACGATGACAATAGCGGCGTCGCATTACCGGAAAAGGAATCTTCTGATATTATCCAGAGCGGAGATTTGTCTTCGGATTCTGAACCCGCAGAGGAGATATCGTCTTCTTTAGAGTCTGAGACTACAATCTCTTCGAGTTGCCTGAAAAGTGAATCTTCTTCAAGTGAATCATCATCAAGCGAATCTCTTAAGTCCAGCGGCAGTCAGAAAATAGAATCCTCATCTTCGAACGATGCTTCTGTGGCTACCGATGTATCGTCCTCGTCTAGAGCAAGTCAAGTAAAACCGAAAGTTGAATATGGTGAATTGATCGATTTTCGCGATGGTAAGGCTTACAAGACCGTGAAAATCGGGGAACAGGTGTGGATGGCCGAGAATCTAAATTTCGAAACGGTAGATAGCTATTGCTATAAAGAAGACTCAACAAAGTGCTCTAGTTATTATGGTCGCTATTACACCTGGGCTGCCGCGCTAAATGCTTGTCCTGAAAGCTTTCATTTGCCGACATGTGATGAATGGAAAGCCATGTACACGTCGCTGGAGGATAGTCTTCATCGCGTTCGGGTAACAGTTCTACAGGCGGAGTATGGATGGGCTTTATTGCCTTCGGATCGTACTCTTGTTAATTCGACTGGTTTCTCCGCGGTAAGTGCTGGTTATAGGGATATCGATGGCAATTTCCTTTTAAACGGCGATTTCGCGGGCTTCTGGAGTGCGTCTGAGTTTGATAGCGACAGTGCCTATTTTACGGAGATGTATTACAATGTCGGCCTCCAAGTGTATTTTTCAAAATCCAGTAAGGATTACGGGTTTTCCATCCGTTGTCTAAAAGACGAGCCATAGGCTTTTCCGACATTGATTTTATTTCTTTTTTACCGACTTGAATGTATCCTTGAATTTACATTCGGGTTTTTCTTTTTTTGTGTCATCTGACATTCCTCATTCCTAACCACTAACCACTGCCTACTGTCTATTTTCAACTTTCTACTATTTTATATATTTCCCTTACACCGGCAGGTTTTGCGCCTGCCCAGATTTTTTAACATAAAAAGGAAAAACATGAAACGTCTCCCCATTGTTGCTATCGCAGTATGTTTCGCCGGTCTCGTTGCCTGCAATCAGGCTTCCGCTGGCGGTTCGTTCAACCAGCAGGCCAGGCTCGACAACCTGGAAAAGGAATTCAAGCAGGTCAAGGAAGAATTCGAAATCATCAAGTATGCCCTCGACAAGCGCGGCATCTCCTTGGAACAGGCCCGTGCCGAAATGGAAGCGGACAACAAGGTTTGGGACATTCCCGATGAAGACAGCCCGGTCTTTGGCAACACCAAGAACCCGAAGCTCACGATTGTTGAATTCACCGAATTCCAGTGTCCCTATTGCTCTCGTATCGCTCCGGTGATGCAGGAACTCAACAAGAAGTATCCCGACCAGATCAAGTTCGTGTACAAGCACTTCCCGCTCAGCTTCCACTCCAACGCTCGCGCCGCCGCAGCTTCTTCTATCGCAGCCCACAAGCAGGGCAAGTTCTGGGAATACCGTTACGCTCTCGCTCCGCATAGCCGCGAACTCGGTGATTCCATCTACGTTGAAGTGGCCAAGCAGATTGGCTTGAATGTGGAACAGTTCAAGAAGGACATGGTGCTTGACTCTGCCATGAACGCCCGTATCGACAAGGACTTCCAGCTCGGTACCGAAGTCGGCGTGCAGGGCACCCCGAACTTCTACATCAACGGCAAGCGTCAGGACCGTTTCAGCCCGGACCTGGTCGAAAAGCTCTTGAAGGAAGCAAAGTAATTGCGTTGCGGTTCAATCTGTAAACGCGACTTTGTGTCAAGAATTCCCTTTTTTAACGCAAAAATTTTAATTTCAAAATCAAACTAAACACAACCATAAGGATACGATCATATGATGAAGCGTACATTGACTGCCGCTACCGTCGCCCTCCTCGGCTTCGGTGTCACGGCTACAATGGCTCAGCCGAAAGCACCGCGCGTAGTTCCTTACAAGTTCTTCGACGAACAGTATCGTCCGGGGGGCTTTGACTACGCATATGGCGGCAAGAGCAAAGGTATCACCATTACTAAAGACGGCGGCTACAAGTCTAAGGCTGCTTTGAACATCAAGCTTGACCCGAGCGAATATTCGGGCGCTTCTGTTTGCTTGTACAATGAAACCTTCGACCTCAACAAGTTCATGCTCGACTCTAAGCTCGAATTCATGATCAAGGGCAAGAAGGGTGGCGAAGCCGTTAAGGTTGGCCTTTTGGACGAAGAAGTCACTGATGGCAAGAAAACCCAGGTTGTCGTTCCGCTGAACAAGTACATCCAGGGCGGTGCCGTGACGACGGATTGGAAGAAGGTTTCCATTCCTCTCGTGGACTTCCCGGATCGTGGTCTCTACTGGGACAACACCCGTAAGTCTGAATTCCCGGCTCGCATTGACTGGGACAAGATTGCAGAAATCCGTTTCTCTATCGACAAGAGCGGCGCTTCTGACTTCGAAGTCTGGGTCGACAACATCGAAATCGTGAAGGGTAACAAGAAGGCCAAGCCTAAGGCCAAGATTGTTTACTGGGATGAAAATACCGAAGTCATCGATGGCCCGAAGAACCCCGAAAAGCTCGACGGCAAGGTCAAGCCGGTTGCTAACGGTATCTTCTATGATAACCAGGTCAAGGGCTTCAGCTATAGCTACGGTGGTCTTTCTGCCCAGCGTGAAGCTGACTCCAAGACTGCTGGCAACCCGAACGTGCTCGCTCTCTACATCGATAACAACGACTGGTCCGGTGTGACCTACTCTCTCGGTGAAGGCAAGTATATCGACCTCTCCAAGGTTCGCAATAAGGGTGGTCTCTACTTCTGGATCAAGGGTAAGCTCGGTGGCGAAAAGGTCTACGTGGGTATCCTCGACAACCAGGGCAACGACATCAAGAGCCAGACCAAGATCAGCCTCAACGACTGGATCGAAGGCTCCAAGGTCGGCACCGATTGGAAGCTCGTGAAGATTCCTCTGAAGAAGTTCGGCGACAAGGGTAAGGCTTGGGACGCAAACAAGCAGGCCGAAGTTGCTAAGGACGTGCAGTGGAACAAGATTCAGGAAATCCGTTTCTCTGTTGGCAAGGGTGAAAACAAGGGTGAACCGGGCAAGCCGGCTCCTGTGACCATCTATGTCGACCAGATTACCTTCACTCAGACTATCGACTGGGTTGACCCGGATATCAAGTGGGATAACTGGAAGTCCAAGGCTGCCGATGTCGTGATTTCTGACTTCGAAGGCAAGTTCGCTAAGGACAACTGGGAACCGTCCAAGGGCCCGAAGTCCAAGGTCGAAGTTGAAATGCCGTTCAAGACCTCTAAGCTCGATGGCAACTCCCTCAATGTCAAGCACTTCGAAATGTCTGACTGGGTTGACGTCGTTCTCGATTTCACCAAGAACACTGCAAACCATGACGCTAAGCAGCGCGACTGGACGAACCACTGGGGCATCATGTTCGACGTTTACTCCGAACGTGCATGGCAGTCCATCACGGTTCAGGTGGGTGACGCCGGTAACGAACTCTTCGTTGCCAACACCGGTGTTCCTCGCGGTCGTACCACGGTGATTGTGCCGTTCCGCGCATTCTCCAAGTTCCCGTATTACCAGCCGCCTACCGCCAAGGAAAACGGCCAGTTCGACCTCAAGGGCGTTGTTTCTCTTGACTTCAAACCGGGTGGAGAAGGTTCTAACGGTAGCTTCGAAATCGATAATATCAAGCTCACCAACCAGAAGGAAGTCAAGGCTGCTGAACGTCCGGCTCTCGTGAAGGTTGAAGTCAAGGGTACCGGCGATGTCATCAACCCGAACATCTCTGGCGGCCTCTTCGGTATCAACGCTGCCCTTTGGGATGGCGACATGCTCGACAATCCGAAGTTCAAGGTTCAGACTGCTGAATACGCCAAGCGCATCAACCACGGCATCATTCGTTATCCGGGTGGTCTCCGTGCCGATGACGACCACTGGAAGGAAATCCTCGACAACCACGACTGGATGGTCGATACCGACGAATTCCTCGCCTGGTTGAAGAAGACAGGTTCTAATGCTATGTTCACCGTGAACTTCGGTTCCGGCACCGAACAGGAAGCAGCCGCTTGGGTGAAGCACACCAACATCGACAAGAAGGCTGGCATCGTTTACTGGGAAATCGGTAACGAAGTCTATGGTAACTGGCACCCGTACTATGAAAAGTATGGTAAGGACGGCGGTACCATTTATGGTAAGCGCGCCCGTAAGTTCATCGAAGCCATGAAGAAGGTTGACCCGACGATTAAGGTCGCTGTTCTCGGCGTGCTCGATGGCCAGTGGAACGACAACGTGCTCAAGGAAACCGGCGACATTGCCGACGGTCTCATTGTTCACCACTACCCGCAGCATTTCGGTGAAGAAAACGACTTCGCCATGCTCTCTGCTCCGCAGGACCTCGTTCCGATCTACAGCCGTCTCCATAAGGTTGTGGACAAGTGGACCAGCCACTTCAAGAAGGACAAGAAGATTGAACTGTGGCTCACCGAATGGAACTCCGTGGACTTCAACCCGGGTCCGCAGACAATCTCTCTCGAAAACGGTCTGTTCGTTGCTGACTACCTCGCTATGCTCGCCACTGAAAATGTGGACAACGCACAGTACTGGGATATCCACAACGATATTACTCCGGAAGGCGGTGACTATGGTTACCTGACCCGTTCTGCTGAAGAATGCATGAACTGCCCGCGTCCGAGCTACTGGGCATTCCAGATGGCTTCTGATGCTCTCCGCGGTAAGCTCCTCAAGACCGAAATTTCCGGTGACAAGGAATCGCTCATCACGACCTACTACACCGAAAACGGCAAGAAGAAGAGCCTCCTCGTGATCAACAAGAACCCGTACAGCGACTACGAACTCAAGCTGAACATTCCTGGCTTCAAGGGCAAGGCCACTGTCCAGACTCTCGACCGCAGCACCGAAAAGCTGAAGGAAGGCTGGGCAAACGATCCGTCCAAGAAGGCCAAGAAGGGTGTTGACGTCAGCAAGCCGATCAAGGTCGGCAAGCGCACCGTCACCCTCATCACGGTGGAATAAGGAATATCATTCCGGCTTAACCGCCGGAATCCGCCTTTAAAGAAACGCCTCGGCTCTGCCGGGGCGTTCTTTTTATGCAATCTTTATAAGTATATTTTCAAAAAAATGGAGATAAATGTGTTTCGTAATCTTTTTTTGATAGGATTCTCTTTTATATTGTGCTTTTTCTTTTTCTCCTGTGGAATCTCAACGGGAGGAGGTGATGGTGCTTCTGGCTCTTGTGAAAATGTTTTGAAAGTTCATCCCCAAAAAATGAATTTGTCCGTTGAATTAGATTGTCCATATGACAGTACATGTGATGCAAGGTTGTTGTTTAAGAATATGGAATATTCGGATTCATTGAATAGTTGTTATGGGAATTTTGAGTATTTGTTCGTTTCTGAAAAACAAAGGTTAAAAATCCATAGATTTGAAGAAATATCTGTAGCTTTAGATTCTGAAGAACATATCCGTTTTTCTTTGCTAGATGAGACTAATACTGAGAAATATTATGATGTTGACCTGTCTAAAATTATTCATTCTTTCGAAGTTGTAGGGGATTCTGTAAAAATTGATATGCTAAGTGCTGGTTTTTCTGAGATACGGATGGATTGTCCTTCTTCTTGGGAACGATGCCGTTTTGATTCGGACTATGAATATGTTATGGTTGGTATAGATTCAACATGGTCGAATGGATTTACATTTGATCAATATTTATATAATCAAAGCTCGATGGAATCCGACAGCATACATGTTTATGGAAAAATAATTTTTAGATAAAAAACGGCAGCTTAAGCTGCCGTTTTTAAGTATGAATTAAAGAACTTGTGAGTTATCGTTCCAGGCGGAAGTAGACTGCGGCCAGCGGCGGGAGCTGAATGTTCAGGCTCCACTGCCTGTTCTGCCACGGGATGTCCTGCGTCCAGACTTCGCCGAAGTTCCCGACGTTGGAACCGCCGAAGATCTCGGAATCGGTATTGAAGATTTCCTTCCAGGCGCCGCGCGAGGGGGCTCCCAGGCGGTAGTCGTTGCGGACTACCGGCGTGAAGTTGAACACGCACAGGATTTGGTTCCCATGGTCGTCCTTGCGCACGAAACTCACGATGGAATTGTCGGCGTCGTCGCACCAGATCCATTCGAATCCGGTGTAGTAGTGGTCGATTTCCCAGAACGGGGCGTTTTCCTTGTAGATGTGGTTCAATACCTTCATCATCTGCAAGAGCTTTCCGTGGCTGTCCCAGCTGATGAGGTGCCAGTCGAGCGACTGCTTCTCGTTCCATTCGCGCCACTGGCCGAACTCGTTGCCCATGAAGTTGAGCTTCTTGCCCGGATGCGCGTACTGGAACGCGTAGGTGAGGCGGAGGTTCGCGAACTGCTGCCAGTTGTCGCCCGGCATCTTGCGGAGCATGGATCCCTTGCCGTGAACCACCTCGTCGTGGCTGAACACCTGGATGAAGTTTTCGCTGTAGGCGTACATCATGCTGAAGGTCAGCTGGTTGTGGTGGTACTTGCGGTGGATGGGCTCGTGTTCGATGTAGCTGAGGAAGTCGTTCATCCAGCCCATGTTCCACTTGTAGTGGAATCCGAGGCCTCCCTGTTCAGGCGGACGCGTAATGCTCGGGAAGCTTGTGGATTCTTCGGCGATGAGGATGGCGTGCGGCGTGAGGCGGCCCATGATGCTGTTCAGGTGCTTCAGGAACTCGATGGTATCGTAGTTGATGTTGCCGCCGTCCTTGTTCGGGACCCACTGTCCGGGGCCCTTGCCGTAGTCGAGGTAAAGCATCGATGCCACTGCGTCTACACGGAGACCGTCGCAGTGGAATTCCTTGAGCCAGTACATCGCGTTCGCGATAAGGAAGTTCTTGACTTCGTTGCGGCCCAGGTTAAATATATAGGTGCCCCAGTGCGGGTGTTCGCCCTGGCGCGGGTCGGCGTGCTCGTAGCAGGCGGTGCCGTCAAAACGGCCGAGCGCGTGCGCGTCCTTGGGGAAGTGTGCCGGGACCCAGTCGAGAATCACGCCGATTTCGTTCTGGTGGCACAGGTCCACAAAGTGGCGGAACTGGTCGGGCGTGCCGTAGCGGCTCGTGGGGGAGTAGTACCCGGTCACCTGGTAGCCCCAGGATTCGTCGAGCGGGTGTTCCGCAAGCGGCAAAAATTCAACGTGCGTGTAGCCCATCTCCTTCAGGTAGGGGATGAGGCGTTCGGAAAGCTCGTCCCAGTTGAGGAAACGGTCGGGGTTCGCGGGGTCGCGTCTCCAGGAACCGGCGTGCACCTCGTATATGTTCATCGGGCTTCCGAAGACCTTGGTTGCCCAGTGAGTCTTCATGTAAAGGTCGTCGCCCCATTCGTAGCCGTCGAGGTGCGTCGTGATGGAGGCGGTAGCCGGGCGTACTTCGGCGAGTTTTGCAAGCGGGTCCACCTTCACGTGGAGCTGGCCGTCGGCGCCGTGAATCTCGAAGCGGTAGAGTTCGTTTTCGCCGAGGTTCGGGATGAAGATTTCCCAGATTCCGGAACTGCCGAGCATGCGCATCTGGTGGCGACGGCCGTCCCAGCTGTTGAAGTTGCCTACGACGGAGACCGCGCGGGCGTTCGGGGCCCATACGGCGAACTGTACGCCCTTGAATCCCTGGTGTTCCACGAGGTTAGCGCCCAGCTTGCGGTAAAGTTCGTAATGCGTGCCTGCAGAAATCAGGTGGCGGTCGAATTCCGAGAGAACGGGCTGGAAGGCGTACGGGTCGGTGAGCGTGTACTCGATGCCGTCGCCCTGCTTGATAATCAGGTTGTAGAAGAACGGCTCGAATTCCATGTCGAGGATGGCCTCGAAGAATCCGGTGTCGCCGAGTTTCATGAAGTCGAATTCTACCTCGCCGTCACAGGATTCTCCGCGGATGAAGGCTGCCTGCGGCTGGTACGTGCGGATGACCGTCTTGATTCCCTTGTCTGTTTCAAGCGGGTGGATACCCAGGATAGAAAAAGGATCCCTCGTATCAAAATTCCAGATGGCGCGCATGTCTTCGGCGGTAAGGCTCGTAAAGTCGTTCCAATCCATATGTGTCTCTCTTTATGTTTTTACGCAAAGAAAAATAAAATAAAAAAGTAAAAAGCGTGGAGCCGTTCGCGAAAAGGGGCGTAATTACGTGCCTCTATCTACCATTTACTACATTTCACGTGACAGGAGGCTTTATGGCTATTGCGATGGAAGATACGGTAAACCCGATGCAGTACACGAAGGTGTTCAAGGTGACGCCCGAGATGATTGACGACAACCACCACTTCAACAACGTGTGGTCGGTCAAGTGGATTCAGGACATCGCGATTGCCCATTCCGAATCGGTCGGCGGTACGGCCTTGATGAAGAGCGTGGGCGCCGGCTGGATGATTCACGTGCAGCACATCGAGTACAAGAGCCAGGCGTTTTTGAACGATGAAATCCGCGGGACCACGTGGGTCGCCGCTTACGGCAAGGTCGCGTGCATCCGCAAGTGCCGCTTTGAGCGCATCTCCGACGGCAAGGTGATTTTTGAATCCGAGACGCAGTGGGTGCTCGTGGACTTGAACCGCGGCCGCCCCATGGCCATCACCGACGAGATGAAAAAGCTCTACGTCGAAGAGGTGTAGCCGAGCATCAGGATGATGCTGTTATCCTAGAAGCTTCTTCGCGATTTGCTGGATTTTGGCGCGGAGGCCCTTGTCTCCGGGCTTGTGGTACGGCGGGTATAGGCAGGCGAGCGGGTCGAATGCTCCTTGGTGCATCACGTTGCGCTCGTGGCTGAACGTCTTGAACCCGTAAATCCCGTGGTAATTTCCTGTGCCGCTCATGCCCACGCCCCCGAAGGGTACGGAGAGGTTCTCGATTTGCAAGATGCAGTGGTTCACGCAGGTGGAACCCGAGGTAGTTTCGTGCAGCACGCGCTTGATGTCGCGTTTTGACTTTCCGAAGATGTACAGCGCGAGCGGTTTCGGGCGGCTCTGCACGAACTGGATGGCCTCATCGAGCGAATCGTAGGCGACAATCGGGAGGATGGGCCCGAAGATTTCGCTCTGCATGATGTCCATGTCGGGAGTGACGCCGGTGAGTACGGTCGCGGGCGTATAGCGGCCTGCAATCTCGCAATTAACTGCGCCGCCGATGACGGCTTTCGCGCCTTTCGCAACCGCACCTTCGATGAGCGCCTTGTGGCGTTCGACAGCGCGGCTCTCGACGATGTGCACGAAGTTTTCGCATGCTCTGCGGGCTTCTTCCGTGTCGCCGTACATCTGTTTTATGTTGTCTGCAACGGCTTCGGCGAATTCATCTACGAGATTGCGCGGGCAAAGCGCGTAGTCCGGCGCAATGCAGGTCTGGCCCGCGTTGAGACACTTGCCCCAGGCGATTTTCTTGGCGGCATCCTTGATGTTGACGCAGTCCAGGATAACCGCGGGCGATTTGCCGCCAAGTTCAAGCGTGACGCCCGCGTGGACCTTTGCGGCACATTCCGCGACGTGCGCGCCGACCTTCGGGCTCCCGGTAAAGAATACGTGGTCAAAGGGGAGGGCGAGCAGCTTGTTGCCGACTTCGGCTCCGGCGCCCGTAACGACGGCCACCTCGTCTTGCGCGAATACGCCAGCGATAAGCGATTCAAGGAACGCGGTGACGTGCGGCGTCTTGTGGCTGGGTTTCGCGATGACGACGTTACCTGCGGCGACGGCTGCAACGATGGGCGAGACGAACAGTAGGAAGGGGTAGTTCCACGGCGACATGATGAGCACGCGGCCCTTGGGCTCGAAATGGCTCACGCTCTTGTTCAGGGGGAACAGCCAACTCCATTTGCCGGGCTTGTCCTTTACCCAGGCGCGGAGGTGCTTTACGGTGTAGTCGATTTCTTCGAGGGCGGGGAAGACTTCGCTGATCCAGGCTTCTGTCTTGGGCTTGTGGAAGTCGGCCCATACGGCGTCGTAGAATTCCTGCTGGCGTGCGACGATTGCCTTGCGTAGCTTTTTCAGCTTGGCAATGCGTTCTTTCGCGGTCGTACCCGCGACCGCCCAGCGCTTTTTTCCCTGCGCCTCGAAAATTTCTTCCAAAGTATTCATCGTTTGATATTATAGAAAAAGCAACTGAGTCATCCTCCGAAGGAGGATCCATACTGTTCAATTCAAGTGCTTGTATATAACCGTATGGATCCCGGGACTTTCAGTCCCAGGATGACATCCGGTAACGATTACCCGACAGAATGTTCGAGCTTCAGCGTCAGCAGCTGCCTTGCTTCCGTGGCGAATTCGCCCGGGAGTTCCTTGAACACGTCCTTGCAGAAACCGCCCACCATCGCCTGAATGGCGTCTTCGCGCTTGATGCCGCGGCTCTCGAAGTAGAAAAGCTGGTCTTCACTGATGCGGCTGGTGGTGGCCTCGTGCTCCGTGGTGGAGCTCGCGTTCGCGACCGTGATATACGGGAACGTGTGCGCCGCGCTCTTGTCGCCCACGAGCATGCTGTCGCATTGCGTGTAGTTGCGTGCGCCCGTGGCCGACTTGCGGATGCTCACTTCGCCGCGGTAGGCGTTGCTGCTGTAATCGGCGCTGATACCCTTGCTGATAATCGTGCTCTTGGTGTTCTTGCCGATGTGGATCATCTTGGTGCCGGTATCGGCCTGCATGTGCCCGTTGGTGAGGGCCACGCTGTAGAATTCTCCGACGGAGTTGTCTCCCAGCAATACGCAGCTTGGGTACTTCCACGTGATGGCGGAGCCCGTCTCGACCTGCGTCCAGCTGATTCGGCTGTTCTTGCCCGCACACTTGCCGCGCTTGGTCACGAAGTTGTACACGCCGCCGGCGCCCGTCTCGCGGTCGCCCGCGTACCAGTTTTGCACGGTCGAATACTTGATGCTGGCGTTGTCCTTCGCCACGAGTTCCACAATGGCGCTGTGCAATTGCTTGCTGCTGAATTCCGGCGCGGTGCAGCCTTCCAGGTAGCTTACGCTGGCACCTTCGTCGGCAATAATCAATGTGCGTTCGAACTGGCCCGCTTCCTTGTTGTTGATGCGGAAGTAGGTGGAAAGGTCCATCGGGCACTTGACTCCAGGCGGGATGTAGACGAAACTTCCGTCGCCAAAGACTGCGCTGTTGAGGGCCGCAAAGTAGTTGTCGCCCGCGGGCACGACCGAGCCCAGGTATTCCTCGATGAGTTCGGGATATTCCTTGATGGCGTCGCTAATGCTGCAGAAGAGGATGCCCATTTCCATGAGCTTTCTTTTGTGCGAAGTATAAATGCTTACTGAGTCAAAGACCGCGTCCACGGCCACGTTGGCGAGGCGCTTCTGTTCGTCGAGCGGGATGCCCAGCTTTTCGAAGGTGGCCAGGAGTTCCGGGTCCACGTCTTCGATTTTCTCGTGGCTCTTCTTGGTCTTCGGGGCGGAGTAGTAGACGATGTCCTGCAGATCGACCGGCGTAAAGCTCAGTTCGCCCCAATTGGGCTGCTCCATGGTCTTGAGCTTTTCATACGCTTTCAGTCGGAAATCGAGCATGAACTGCGGTTCGCCGCGGAGCGCCGACGCCCTGCGGATGATATCCTCGTTGAGGCCCTTCTCGAAGGCCTCGTTCTCGATATCCGTGACAAAACCGTATTTGTAATTTTCGCTCATTTGCGGGTGCAAATGTAGAAAAAGGCGAGTGTTGCGACAATTGTGCTTGCACAAATTGTCATAACCGAGCCGAGCTACATGCACTCCGAAGGAGTGCAATTATAAAAAAAGAGGGGAAAACCTTCAAAAGAATTGGAAATTAAACGGAATTTTTAATGTAATTGTAAATTAAGTAAAAAAAAAGCTAGATTAAATAGTGTAAAACCTTCTTATCAAAACTAGCGATGAAACACCATAATATATTCCTGTTTCTAGTTGTGGCGCTTGTTTCCGCCGCATGGTCCGACCCGACAGCGTCCATTTTCGTGAAAAATGCGGAGGAATTTGCCACCATTCGCAAGGATCTTGAAGGCCTAAAGGTGGGACTCGGAAGCAATGCGGAGCTGGATTCCCTATGGGAAGAAGCTGCTTGCCAGATTCTAAATGTTGTTAAAGAAAGATACCGTCTGCAAACCCGGTCTGTTGTGTCAGGGATTGATTTGGCCTAATTTGATGGAATGACGAATATGAAACGACTGATGTTTATGGGCTTGCTGGCAGCATCGTTCGCGCTGGCCCAGCAACCGGCTTCGCAACCTGCACCCCCGGTGGAACAATCGCAAACGGTACCTGCGACAGCTGAAACTCCTAAAGTCCAGGCTTCGGCACAACAAACGCCAGCAACCGCTCCTGCACTGGAGAACTCCGCCGGCGTTTCGGCCAGCGATGGAAAGGGTACGACTGTTTCCGTGTTTGTCAAGAGCCCTGAAGAAATTCGCGCACTGCAAGATGAACTCCGGAACTTGCAGACGATGGCTGGCGATTCCAATCCTGAAGTGGCCGCCCTCCTCAAAAAGGCTCACCGCATCGCCGAAATGAACGACCGATGCTCTTCTATATCGCTCAACGAACTTCTCGATACGGCTTGTGCAAGGTTCTATGAAGTAGAATTGCCGACCTTCGAAAACGAATACATGGAATTGACCGGTGAAGTTCGACTCGGCACCATGCGCATGGCGACCACGTTCGACGAGAGAATCCGTCAATTGGCGAGCTGCTCCGACGCTCTTACGAGCATTGTCAAGAGCCGTGAACAGCTGTTGCGCTTGCGCGGCAATGTCTATTTGGAACCCATCAACTATGAGGGCGATTTTGACGCGGAATACGATTTTAAACTCTCTTACGATTCTTCGCGAGTGAACCAGCAACAGCGCCTTGCCAACCTGTGGATACAGAAGTGCGGCGGCATCGTGTTGCGTCAGTCGGGCCGTGAATTTGCGCCGATGTTTGTCGCGACATTGAAGGTCAAGAATGACTCCCTGAAAAAGGTGGGATCGAACGTGAAGTTCGTGATGAACAAGAAAACGCTTTCTCTGCGCGTCGACATGCGCAGGCCTGTAAGCGGAGCTTACTACCTGAATGGCGTTCGCCTGTTCGAGAAGACGGTCGCTGCGGACAAATCTCAGTCCAACCTGTTTTTTGATATCAAAAATATGAAGGCGAATATTGTTCAGCCCAAGGATGGCGTCATCCAGACGTTCAGCGGAACTCAGGTTTTTAAGAAACTCAAGAAGATGGAAATGGTGGGCCGCTGGGCCTGGGATGCCGAAAAGCTTCCCGATGAGGCTGTTCAGGCGAACTCGCAGGACGAATCGGAAAAGATGACCGCCGAAGATTCTCTTGCTTATAAGCAGGGCTTGGCTGAATTGGAACGCGCCCTTTCCGATGAACAGGAATCCGAGGCTGACCCTGCAAAGCAAACGTCAGCTAGCAATGCTGCAGCCTCGGCAAAGAAAGACTCGGTTGAGGGACGCTTCCGTGTTCACTGGATTCCTTTGGCTATCGCGGGCGCCGTTGCCGTGGGCGGCGGCGTGATGGCGGCCGTATTCAACAGCAAGGCGAAGTCGGAACGCGATAAGGAACCCATAAATCCTGATGAATACAACGAGCATCTTGACAAGATAGAGAGTGCGCAGACAATGCGTAACGTTGGTATTGGACTTGCAATCGGCGGTGCTGTCGGCGCTGCGGTGACGTTCCTGTTCTAGGAGGAACTATGAAATTCGGAATTAGAAATTCGGAATTCGGATTGAACGTTAAAATTCTTTCTTGCATCGCGCTGCTCCTCGTTGCATGTACCGACTATGTGGACGAGTACAAGGGCGATTACGAGGATGCATATGGGAACGAGGAGACCTTCCGCAAGAATCTCAACAAATTAGACTGGGATGGGCTTTCTTCGTGTGATGAGGGTGATTGGGTCTGGTGTGCTGTTAAGGATGGCGAGTACAAGAGCGAAACTAGCAATGGCAGCCACTGGGAACAGTCAATAGACGGCTCTGCCAAGTTGGTTTTTGCTGGCAAGGACAGCCGGGCCTACTATTTTACGACCGACCGCTTGACTGAAGACCTGTCTTCGTTTATTCGACTCAATGGAGGTATTTCGTTCAAGTTGGAAAAAGCCGAAGGTTCATTTGAGGCCGGCTTGCAGGTTAAGGTGGAAAACGCAATAATCGCAGATAATGACCGTGTCGTATTTGTTTTCGGGAACGAGTATTCCAGTGCTAAACTTTGCTTGAGGTCGGTGGAAGGATCCAACGATGTGAAAAGTGAATGGTGCTGGGCTCTTGACCGGAATATCCCTGTCTCTGCACAGACCTTTAACTACAAGGATTTGAAACATGTGAAGGGCACAAAAGACCTCTCTCAGTTTGTCGAAGAAGCGAATGTACTTGCCGTTATGCTCACGGCCGGTGGTGATGTGAAGACCGGCCTTACGGTTGCCGCGTTTGGATTCGATGGCGAACCGTTCGTTAAGGAATCCGATGAACCCGATGATTCCAGCTCCAGTACGGCAGAATCGAGTTCCTGCATCGAAGGTAATTCGACAGCCGCCACGAGCAGTTCTACGACGGAGAGCCATAGTTCTATGACGGAAAACAGCAGTTCTTCGATACCGTCTAGTTCTGTAGCATCAAGTAGCAGCGAAGAGTCAAGCGACAGCATGAATGGTTTTGTCTGGAAGGGTCACTTGAATTCTGATGTTGTAAAGACTAATGTCGGTAGTGGATCTAAATGGTATGAGTATACGGATCAGATAAATGATGGCACGACAGTTATACAACGCCCTGAAGGGAATATGTACGAAGTGTGCCATGGTAATTGCGGTATGGTCTGGTATGGTAATGGTTCTGCGTTCATCTATGCCGGAATAGGTTTTGGTTTGGATCAAAGTGGTGTAACTTTTGATGTGACTGATTGGAAAGGGCTCTGCATTGCATACATGAGTGATAGGGCGCTTATATTGAGATTGGATCCTGAGAACTCAAGTGATTATCCTGGTTCAATTCCGCAGGTTGTTCTTGATTCTGTTCCTGAGGATTCTTCATTTGTAATGAGGCGTTTCTTGTGGAGCGAATTTAGCAAAGGCTACGGTGGCGTATCTGCTATGCAAATAGTCAAGAAACTCAAGGGAGTGAACGTTGCGTTCGAAGGGGCTCCTGCTGGTACATCGCAATTCTTCAACATTTTGCAGATTGGTAGCTATGATAACTGTGGCGATGTTGTCGCAGGGAGTGTCGATAAATCAAAGTTTAGCAGCAGTTCTACGCAATCGAGTAGCAGCAGTTTTGTGGAATCGAGTAGTGACATTGAGATTGATAGCACAGACTGCCAAAAGAACGATCTTTGGTGCAGAAATACGTCGTACCGCGTTAATACTGGCATTGATGCCGGTTTAGAAAATGGTGGCTACTGGTGGGCTAAAACCGATGTTTCTGAGCCTTCACCGGGTGCTTCAAAGCTGAATTGGACGCCTGCTTTGGGTGCTGATAGTTCCTTCAATTCTGTGATAGACCATTGTAATGGTTTGTGTGGTTCGTTTGAATTGAATAAAGGTTCTGTGTTATATGATCCGTGGGTCGAGATTGGATTCAGTATTGCGGGTATGGCAGAGCCTTCGTCTGGTAACATTCCTATCGATGTGTCTAATTGGGGTGGCCTCTGTTTTACCTATACTTCGAGTAAGGCGCCAACCCTGGTACTTCATTTTGAAACTGAAATTGAAGAGTATCTTAAATATGATTTGCCAAAAAAATCGATTCCAATTAAGAATAATCCTGGTGAGCAGTGTGTTGCTTGGTCTGATTTCAATCAAAGTCGATTAAAGGATAGTCTCAAAATCTCAGGTGAGGAAGCAGCAAAGTATGTTACGGACATTGGTTTCAAGATTGCTGGGTCGGATGGCTCGGCAGGAGATTTCAATATAATCAGAATTACAAAAAAGAATAATACTGGTGTTGCAAATCTGTCTACATGGAGTTACTTGAATCCCAACATGACCTATGGCCTAGTTCGAGATAGCCGTGATGGACATCTTTACAAAACCGTTGATATTGGTGAACAGACTTGGATGGCGCAGAACTTGAATTATGTGCCTAGCGGCGATAATGCAGGTAGCTGTCTTGCTGGCGACTCGGCAAATTGCAATATCTATGGCAGACTCTATACTTGGAAAGTGGCCAAGGAAGTCTGTCCGGATGGATGGTATTTGCCGAGTAGATCGGATGTAATCACCCTGTTAGAAAAGGTTTCAGGAGGAAATAAATTGAAATCGTCAAGGGGCTGGTGTTCTGGCTGTAATGGCACTGACGATTATGGCTTTTCGGCTTTGCCAAACCTTGGTGAAGGAGGACATTCTGCAATGTTCCATACTATTCAAGAGGTTCATGGTTCTGAAGGTGAAGTTTATGGGGGAAATCTTACAATATACGAAGATGATCAGGCTACTGTAGGACATGATGACACTAGTCAAGTATATCCTGTCCGTTGCATCAAGGGGCCGGTGTCCGGAATCATGACGGATGGTCGCGATGGTAAAACCTATAAGACTGTCAGGATTGGTAACCAGGTGTGGATGGCAGAAAACCTGAACTATGCGTACACGGAGAAGACTGCAGATCTTGATTCCTCTAGTTTCTGTCATCTAGATGATGGTACTGGTGACCGGGGCGCAGCCAACTGTGCCAAGTACGGCCGCTACTACTTGTGGAGTGCCGCTATGGATAGTGCTGGGATTATTAGTTCAAATGGCGCTGGATGTGGCTTTGGTTCGACTTGTTCTCCTTCGTCGAGAGTTCGTGGAGTATGCCCTGAAGGTTGGCATTTGCCTAAAAAGGAGGAATTTGAAAGCTTGATTACGTCTGTAGGTGGTGCAACGGAAGGTGGTAAAAAGTTAAAGTCAACTGAGTCTGGGGGAATTCCAGGCACAGACGACTTTGGCTTTTCGGCTATATTAACGGGTGAGTACTATAATGGATTCGGCAATGAAGGCCTTGCTCGATATTGGAGTTCTTCTGATGAAAATAGCGAAACAAGTGCTTATTTTATGCTACTTAACACGTATGACCCAAAAGTTGAGTTGAAGAATATTCCTTACACAAAGGAATATGGATTTTCAGTCCGCTGCATCGAAGACTAAATTAAACAGCATTGATGACTTCTACGGTGAGCTTGTTGAATGCGAGCTTGCCGTTTTCTTTTATCTCGAGGGCCGCGCGGAAGGTGGTCTCGTTCTTCTTGAACGGCTCGAGGACGGGCGTAAACTTGTTCTTGAGCAGGCCTTCCACTTCTTCGTCGGTGAATTTGCGCTGGTAGAACACCTGCGGTATGCCGTAGCCGCATTGCGGGCACACGAACGCGGAAAGGTTCTCGCCCTTTTCGCCGGTACCCTTGCGGAACCTGAGCTGGTCGCCACAGCGGGGGCAGGGGAGGTCCCTCTTTGGGAAGGCCCGCTTGGGGAACTCAAATATGGTCTTGAATTCTTCGTCGAGCTTCAGGATTGCGCTGAAGTTTGTGCCCTTCTTGCTTATGAACCCATCCAGTACGGGTGTCGCCCGCGTTTCGAGGAGTTGCTTCATTTCGCTGTGGCTCAGCATGCGGCCTGCAATCGTATGGCCCGTCTTGAAACCGCATTCGACGTTCTTGCACACGTAGCCCCACGGGGCGATTTCGAGCGGCTGGCCGCACTTGGGGCACGCAATAGCTTCGGTCACGGTCTCGCGCTCGAACTGACTGCCGTATTTCTCCCGCAGGTGCTCGAAGAGTTCCTTCACGTAATTGACGATGCCGTCGCGGAATTCTACGGGCGTGAGCGTCCCTTTTTCGACTTGCGAGAGCTTGTATTCCCATTCGCCGGTCATCTCGGGCGATTTCACTTTCTCGTCCATGAGCGCAATGACTTCGCGCCCGCGGGCGGTACTGACCAGGTAATTCTTCTGTGCTTCGATAAAGCCGCGCTTCTTGAGCGTCTCGATAATGCCCGCCTGCGTGGCAGGCGTTCCGAGCCCGCGGTCTTTCATGGCCTCGGCGAGTTCCTCGTTCTCGATTTGCTTTCCCGCAGTCTTCATTGCGGCAAGGAGGGTCGCCTCGGTGTAGTACTTGGGCTTGCTCTTCTTCTTTTTCTGTAGTTCCACGCTGTCGAAGGGGGAGTTGTCGCCCACGTTCCATTCCGGGAAGGCTTCGACCAGGTTCGTGATATCGTCGCCTTCGTTTGCTGCGCCGCCTTCGCCGGCCTTGTCGTCTTGCGTCATTCCGGCCTCCGAGCCGGAATCTCCCTTCTTCTTTTTCTTGGCTTTCTTCTCTTCCTTCACAATCGCACGGAAACCCAAATCCTCATTGCGCTTCAACTTCAACCGGAACAAGTCCGAATTGCTATTTAGGGTAATCTCCATCTCGCTCCATACATACGGCTTGAGCCATGCCTGCACAAAGCGTTCCTTCGCCAAATCGTAAATCTTCTGCTCCATTTCGGGCAGCCCGTTCGGGATTTCGCCGGTCGGGATGATGGCGAAGTGGTCGGTTACCTTGCTCGAGTTGATGAATACGAAATTCTCGCCCTCGCCGCGCATCACGCCCTTCTGTTCGGGGCTCGCAAGCCTCTGGGCGAGCGCGAAGGCTTCCTGCTTCATGGTGTCGGGCAGGTACTGAGAGTCGGTACGCGGGTAGGTGAGGAGCTTCTTTTCGTAGAGGTTCTGTGCGCAGTCCAACACCTGCTGAGCGCTGAACTTGAAGCGTTTGTTGCCTTCCTTTTGCAGTTCAGTCAAGTCAAAGGGCTTCTGCGGGAACTGCTTCTTTTGCTGGGTGTCGATTTTTGCGATGGTTGCCGGTGCGGGCGGCTTGCAGCGCTCCACGACCGCGTTCGCTTCCGCCTCTTTCTCAAAAACCGCAACCTTTAAACCATCATCTTTCTCTCGTCTTACATCATTATTCTCTCGTCTCTCGTCTCTCGTCTCTCGTCTAGCATCGTCTCTCGTCTCTCGTCTGACATATTGTGCCTGGAATCCTTTCCACGTCCCCACGACGCTGTAGTAGTACAGTTCCTTGAACTGCTCCACGATGGTATCGCGCTCCACGACCAGGTTCAAGGTCGGGGTCTGCACGCGCCCTACCGAAATCATCTTCCCGCGGCCCGCGGTGAGCGTGTAGGCGCGCGTCGCATTGAGGCCCACCATCCAGTCGGCACGCTGGCGGAGGCGCGCGGCATAGCTCAGGTTTACGCGCTGCGTGGCGTCTTCCAGGTTCTTCCACGCCTTGTCCAAATCCTTGGCCACATAGCTGTTCACCCACAGGCGCTTGATGGTCTTCTGCTTGAAGGCGGGCGTAAAATCGAGCACCAGGTCGAAAATCAGGTTTCCTTCGCGGCCGGCATCCGCGCCGTTCACGAGCACGTCGGCCTGTTCCATCATCTGGCGCACCACCGCGAGCTGTTTTCGGGTGCTCTCGATTTCCATGAGGCGGAACTTTTCGGGCAAGAGCGGCAGGTTCGAAAGCCGCCAGCTTCCCTCGTAACCGGGGTAGGCGTCGAGCGGCGCGAGCGTAATCAGGTGGCCCACGCACCAGGTGATGCAGTGGTTCTTGCCGATAAGGCAGCCGTCGCCCTGCGTGAACTTCTCGCCTTCGATGCGTTCGAGCATCGGGCGGTAGTGCTGGTTTGCAACAGAAGGCTTTTCGGCGACGAGGAGAATCATTGCGGTAAAATATAGTTTCTGGCAATATCGTGGCACAGGAAAAGGAACGTCGCGGGAACGCGTTATTTTTGTAAATCAAGATTTTACATACACTTAGCGAAAAATACTGCTACATTTATTCATGTAGACGTGAGGACCTCGGGTCGATCGCCTGCAAAAAGAGCCCCTGTCACCCCGGCAGGGGCTTTTTGCGTTTTTTGGGATGCAATCCCCGTTGTTATGTGGGTCTGGACTCTCCAAATGCTTTAATTTATCTTAAATTTTACTGCCAAAATAGTGAAAAGGGCGGTTGTAGACTTGTAAATTTTGGGGCATTTTTTACGTTGCGGCGCAATGCTGAATGTAAACTTCCTGATTACAAAATGGGTGGCTGAATCCCTTGCGAATCTTTGAATGTAAACTCTAATTAACAAATGGGCTAAATAAACCCTTTTTACGCCCGTAAACGCTTTTTACCCTCCGATAACATCCGGTAACGCGCTCTAGAGTGTATTTTTTTCAAAAAATGCGCAATCGCGCAAAAGGAAACGATTATGATAGATGTCAAGGGCAAATGGACTCTAGTTACCGGCGGCTGCCGCGGTGTAGGCCGTCTCACCGCCATCGAAATGGCAAAACTCGGTGCGAACATCATTCTGCAGGGGCGCGACAAGACCCATGCCGAACCCGTAATGGCCGAAATCAAGAAACTGGGTGTCGAATGCCGTGCCGTGGGCTGTAATCTCGAGGTTGCCTGCGAAATCGATGCCGCCCTTGCCGAAATTGATTCTTGGGGCGTGCAGGTCGATATCGTGTTCAACAACGCGGGCCTCATGAGCCACTACTTTACCGACTACCTCACCAACACCATGGAAGATTTCCACCAGGCCCTGGCGGTGAACTTCTTGGCTCCGGTAAAGATTGCCTACCACTTTTTGCCGGGCATGATCAAGCGTGGATTCGGCCGCATGCAGCTTACCACGAGCGGCATCGCGAACGAACCCGAGCTCATGGGCTACGCCTGTGCCAAGGCCGCCCTCACCAAGTTCGTGAAGGATTTCGCCTGCAAGCTGAATGGCACCGACGTGATGATGAACGTGATGGATCCGGGTTGGCTCCGCACCGATCTCGGTGGCCCGAACGCCCCCAACGCTCCCGAAACGGTTATCCCGGGCTCGATGGTCTCTGTACTCCTCGACGACAAGAAGAGCGGTCGCTGGTTCAGCGCTCAGGATTTTACCGGCATGAGCCTCGCCGACGCCGTCGAGAAGGGAAAATCGGTCGAGGCGTAATACCTGATGGCGAAAAAGTAATACTGAATCACTTTTTTTTGCACAAAACAAGTCTGTCGGCGTGCCCGATGGACTTTTTTGTTTAAAATAAGCTAATTTATAGGGTGTAAATACTTATAAAGGAAAGGAGAAAGAATATGCGTTCCTTCGTTCTTGCTGTTATGCTTTCTATGGTTGGCGCTTGGGCTGCTGGAGATGGTTCCAGGGCGAACCCGCTTACTGTGGAATCCGTGGAGGATTTGGAAGACCTGCGCCTGGCCGTGATTGCCGGGACTAAGTACAAGGGTGTGCAAATCAAGAATATGGGTGAAGGCATGTTCTTCAAGCAGACCGCGGATATCGACCTCTCGAGCGTGTGTGGTCGCAACAAAGGCAACTGGAAGGCGATAGGTCCGTTTTCCGGAAGCTATGATGGCGGTGGCCACAAAATTTCGAACCTGTTTGTCGACGAAGATGTGAATTCGATCATGGGTTCGGCTCTTTTCGGCCCTGTCATGCCTGATTCCAAAGATACCATCTATTTCGAGAACATCGTTATCGATAAGGCTTATATTCATAGCTCGGAGACTACCGGTGCGATTATAACGCAGGTGGTATCGGGTGTTGTTGTCATGCGTAACAATACGGTCGATCTGGAATACAAGTCCGGTTCCGAAGATTATGCCAGTGGTGCGCAGGTCGGCGGCCTCGTGGGCAATGTGGTTTCCGGTTGGACTGGTTTTTACAACAATACGGTAAAGGGTTCTTTCCAGGTGACGACTGCCGACGGTATGTATGTGGGTGGCCTTATCGGAACCCTGGTTGCGGATGGAAACTTTACCGGCAATACGAACGAAGCCAAGTTTGTTGTCAAGGGAGTGAACACTGTGACCGTAGGCGGCTTGGCCGGTCAGAACCTTTCTTCGACCGTGATAAAGGACAATACGAATAAAGGAAATATTCAGGTGGAGACCCTTAAAGGATACACCTTTGTAGGAGGCCTTATTGGTGTCAGTACCGTGAAGGGGTCCCCGAATACGTATGTCGGCAACGTCAATTACGGCAAGATTGAAGTTACGGGCTCGGACGCATCCCTGGGCGGACTCTTCGGGTTGATCCAAGGGGATTCGACCATGGTTCTGGATAGTTGCATCAACCAGGCCGATGTCATTTATCGTAGAACCCTATCGCAGGAAATCGCTTATATTGGCGGCATTGCCGGTTTGTGGGAAGCCGTGGAGGGAACCCGCCTGCAGAACTTCGGGAATATCATTGTCGAGAACGCGATTAAGCCCTATGTGGGCGGACTTATCGGGTATGTTCGCGAAGGCTCCGAGTCCACCACCCTCAAGCAGTCGGTCAACAGGGGCAAGATCACAATCAAGAAAGAAAACGTGGACGGCTTGATTGCTGGCTTGATCGGTGTCACCGACAGTATCAGCTTCGTGACGCTGGACAGCTGTACCAATATGGGCGATATCGAAATTGACGGCACGGCGGCTTCGTCTCTTGTACTGAACCCGTTGGTCGCCTTTGCGCCTTCTTCTGTTACCGTCAATAAGTCTACGAGCAAGAACTGGGGCAATGTTCCGGGTTATGAAAAAGATCCGGGGGCTCCTAGCGACGGTCCGGGTGACGGTCCTGGCGACGGTCCGGGTGATGGTCCTGGCGATATCACGTCTGTGCCGGCAATCGCGAAATCCCAGATGAAGTCCCTGGATGTTCGCGTGGTGCAGATGGGCGAGGGCCGCATTACCCTCGAGGTTCCGGGAATGGAGTCGATGGGCCGAGTGCGTGCCCAGCTGTTCTCTTACGACGGCAAGCGCGTGCCGGTGAGCATGAACGCCTCGGGCAGCTTGCTGCACCTGGAAGGGGTTCCCTCGGCGGGCAAGTTCCTGGTCCGTGTCGCGACACAGCGCGGAAACCGCTCGATTCCGGTCACGTTGCGTTAAGTCCTTGCTATATTTTTTAGCATGAACAATTCTCAATCCCGCAGCAAGCTTCGTGACGAAGTCTATACCCAGATGATGTGCGCCCAGGCGCGCCTCAGCAAGGACCAGAATACACAGATGGGCGCCGTGCTCGTGAGCGCCGAGGGCCGCGTGATAAGCACCGGCTACAACGGTGCACCGGCGGGCTTCGACGACGAGACCGTCCCGTACACCCGCGAAAAGCAGTTGCTCGCCTACGACCTGCTCGATGCCGATTCGGGAGAACTCCTGAGTCATCACGAGTTCGAGGCGAACAAGTACCCCTTCATGGTGCATGCCGAAATCAACGCGCTGCACTATGCCCGCGGTAAGGTGCCTCCCGGCTCCAAGCTGTACGTGATTGGTTTCCCGTGCGAACGCTGCGCGCTAGACGTGAGCCTCTCCGGCGTTGCCGAAGTGTTCGTGACCAAGGACGATTACGACCCGAAGTCCACGCTCAACAACAGCCGCGATACGGCCTACTACATGTTCGCGCAGGCGGGCATCGTGGTGACGCTCTGCGGCAAGAGAATCCGTCCGGTGGTGTCGAAGCCGGCGAAGTAATCTGTGAAAATTATTCCAGAGTAATTTCCCTCTCCGTCTCGGAGAGGATTTTTATTTTGACAGTGTGGGTGATTCCCGAGGTGTCGTCCAGGCGTTCCGGCCATTCGATGAGGCTTATTCCGCTGGAGAGGTAGTCGGGGTCCATGCCGACCTCGTTGATGTCGGCGCCGCCTTCGAGGCGGTAAAGGTCGAAGTGGAAAATGGGCGGGTTGTTCGGGTATTCGTGCAATATGGTGTACGTGGGCGAGCAGACGGTGCCCGTGAAGCCGAGCCCCGCGCAGATTCCGCGGCTCATGACGGTCTTGCCTGCACCCAGGTTGCCGTACAGGGCGACCATGTCGCCCGGCTTGAGCGTCTTGCCGAATTCCACCGCCCAGCGGTATGTCTCTTCTTCACTCTTAAAAATCATTACATTCTTCCCGCAACAAACATCTCGCAACCCGCAACATCATTATCCATCATCAATTATCAATCATCAATTATTAAAGTTTGTCCTTAAACTGCTCGTACGTGAATTCGTGCAACAGGTGGAACTTCCCGTCCATGTCGAACATCCCGATGTTCGGGTGGCGCACGCCGTTGAAGAACGTCGTCTTCACCATGGTGTAGTGGATCATGTCCTCGAAGATGATGGTGTCGCCGACTTGCAGGGGCTTGTCGAACGAAAAATCGCCAAGCTGGTCGCCAGCGAGGCAGGTGTTTCCGGTTAATTTGTATGTAAACTTCTTGACGCCGGGAAGGTCTGCTCCGGTCACGTTCGGGCGGTACGGCATCTCCAGGCAATCGGGCATGTGGGCGCTTACGCTCACGTTCAGAATGGCGATATCCATCTCGTTGTGCACGATGTCTGCGACGTTTGCCACGAGCTCGCCGGTCTGCCAGCCTATAGCTTCGCCCGGTTCCATGATGACCTCGAGGTGCGGATGGCGCTCCTTGAAACTGTTGAGCAGCGCGACGAGCTGGTCGCGGTGGTAATCCTTGCGGGTAATGTGGTGGCCACCGCCGAAGTTCACCCACTTCATTTGCGGCAAGAACCGGCCGAAATGTTTCTCGAAAGCGGCGAGTACGCCCTCCAGTGCGTCGGCGTCCTGTTCGCACAGCGCGTGGAAGTGCAGCCCGTCAATCCCGTCTAGCAGTTCCGGTTTGAACTCCGCTTCGGTAACGCCGAGCCTGCTGAACTTGCCGCAGGGATTGTAAAGGTCCGTCTCGACGGTCGAGAACTGCGGGTTCACGCGGATGCCGCAACTGACTTTTGCCTTGAGCGCCTTGTCGCGGAACCGGGACCACTGGCTAAAGCTGTTGAAAGTGATGTGGTCGGCCAGCGAGAGAATGCTGTCGATTTCGCCGTCCTCGTAGGCGGGTGCGAACACGTGGACTTCCTTGCCCATCTCCTCTTTGGCGAGTCTCGCTTCGTTCAAACTCGAGGCGGTTGCCCCGGGAAGGTATTCGGCGATGATGGGGAAGCTGCGCCAGAAACTGTAGCCCTTGAGGGCGCAAATGATCTTGACTCCGGTCCTGTTTTGGATGTCGGAGAGGATTTCCATGTTCCTGCGAAGGCGTTTTTCATCGAGCACATAGCAGGGAGATTTGACTTGCGAATAATCGAGCATGCCCCAAATATAGCTTATTGCCCTTTTTACCCCCTCAAAAGGTGCTTTTTATTGTTTTTTTTGCCTTTTAAAGATTCCTTTAACTAAATTTATCAGTGATGATTTGGTCTTATTCTAAGTGTATTTTCGCATCTATTTTAACCCTTGCATTTGCCGGGGTATCTTTCGCTCAGTCCGCTCCCGCTGCCGCACAACCTGCTGCTGCGCAACCCGCTGTAGCACAACCCGCAGTCGCCAATTCCGAAGTCGTCGCTCCCCGCGGTGCAACGACCACCCTTGACGAGATGATTCAGGCTAAGCTTGACTCCATGGACCGCAAGAAGGGGCCCGCCACCAAGGTGAACTCCGACAGCCTTGCCAAGGCCAAGGCCGACAGCATCCGCCGGATGATCCAGGAAGGCAAGTACGTCCAGCGTGCCCGGTACGACAAGAGCAACTTCGACCACTGGAAGGTCGACACGGTTTTCCAGAAATCCATGAAGGCCGAAACCTTTGGCGTATGGCGCACTCCGATTGTCGCCCACGGCCATGCATTCCGCGACGCGGAACTCCGCTTTGGCATGAACGACACTCTCTATGGCGTGACCCGCACCTATTCCGATTCCGGCCGCTACCAGATGACCGGTGAGTACACTTACAAGGCCCGCTACCGTTTTGACAACGATTCGTCCCTCGTTACCCGCGAAGTGTTCCTGGACCGCGAAGTCATTCGCTGGGACTACATCCGCTTCCATATCAAGGGTGATACGCTCAAGCACAACCTGAAGAAGCTCGAATTCCGCGACCTGAACGATAACTGGCTCAATGCGCTCCAGGGCTTCGACAATATTCCTCCGGAACTCTACATTCGCGACAAGAAGGCTTCCGAAGAAATGACCAAGGAATACGAGCAGTCCAAGGGCAAGAAGAAAAAGTAAGCCCGAGGTAGCCTTATCCGCACCCATCGTTCTTATGCTATTATAGCCGTCCTTATCGCGGCTATTTTGCTGTGTTGCGTGCTCACGCTCATGCTTGGCAAGGTGAACTTTGGCTTTGCCGATTTGCTGAATGCGTTGGCCGGACCAGAGGGCGAGGACGTATCTCACAGGATTTTCTGGGGACTTAGGTTCCCGCGCATGATGGCAGCGCTCCTTGCGGGCGGTGCCTTGGCGGTGTCGGGCCTTGCCCTGCAGACCGTCTTCCGCAACCCGCTGTGCGGGCCGTTCGTGCTGGGCATTAGCAGCGGTGCTAGCCTCGGCGTCGCCCTGGCCTTGCTTGCCGGTATGGGCTTTGGGCACCTGGGGGTGCTTGGTGCCGCTTCGGCCGGAGCGCTCTCCGTGACCGTAGTCATCATGTTCATCGCGTCGCGCTTTTCGCAGAGTTCCGTGCTGCTGATTGCGGGCCTTTTGTTCGGCTACTTTATCGACGCGCTGGTGAGCGTGATTATCGCCGGCGCCCAGACAGAAAGCCTCGCTGTCTATGTCGCCTGGGGCTTCGGCAGCTTTGGCCGCCTTACCCTGGATGCCGTGTGGCTCTTTGTTATTGCGGTCGCGGTTGGACTGGCGCTGGTGGTGGGTTCCGTGCGTTACCTGAACGCGGCCCGTATCGGTGACGATTTTGCCACGGGCCTCGGCATCAACGTTAAGCTTGCCCGCAAGTGCGTGCTGCTCGGGGCGAGCATCCTCGCCGGAGCGTCGACCGCCTTCTGCGGACCGGTCGCCTTTATCGGTATAGCCGTGCCGCACCTGGCCTACATGCTTTTTGGAACCACGAACCACCGCATCTTGATTCCGGGCTGTCTTTGCTGCGGTTCGCTCTTTGCGCTGGTGGCCGGGCTGTTCCCGGTGAGCATCCCGCTGAACGCCATACTGAGCGTGGTGGGGGTTCCTGTTATTTTGTATGTAATCCTGCGCGGGCCGAAGGGAAGGGGGGCGTAATGGACGAACCGCTTCTGCAATGCAGTGGACTTCGCGTTGGCTATGCACGCCGTGGCGAGACTTCGGCGGATGGCCTTTTTGGCGGATTGGATTTTTCCCTTGCGTCGGGTGAACTTGTCGCCTTGATGGGCGAGAACGGTTGCGGCAAGAGCACGCTGCTCAAGACTTTTGCTGGCCTGCTTTCTCCGCTCGCCGGCAGCGTGAATCTTTGCGGCAGTCCCGTTGCTGCCTGGGACGCACGCGCGAGGGCGCAGAAGGTGGCGCTGGTGCGGATGTCCGGCAGTGTGCCGGAACGCATGACGGTCCGCGACTTTGTGAGCATGGGCCGCTCGCCATACTCGGGCTTGTTCGACGGACGCTCCGCCGAAGACGAAAAGGCGATTGAACGCGCCATGGACTTGACGGACGTGAACCGCTTTGCCAACAGGCAGGTGTCGGAACTGAGTGACGGTGAACGTAGCCGTGTTTATTTGGCGGAAGCCGTGGCACAGCAGGTGAAAGTTTTGTTGCTCGACGAACCGAACGCCTTCTTGGACATCCCGCGCAGCCATGCGCTGTTCCGGATGCTCCGCAACCTTGCCGAGAACCGCAACATGGGAATCGTCGTGTCCACGCACTCGGTGGAATATGCGGAACGTTACTGCAAGCGCATCATGGTCATAGACAAGGGCGCTATTCGCGTGGCTGCGGCCGCGGAGGCGCGCTCCTCGGGACTCTTGGACTGGACGGAAGCATGATGCGTTTGGCACCGTTGTTTTTTGCCCTGCTTGCTTTATGCTTTTTGGGCTGTACTGGTGCGCCGAAGTCGGCCGCAGATTCTGCTGTTACTGCGGAAGTCTCGGGCGGCAAGCATTTCTTTTGGAAGGTCTCCGACGACAACTCCAGCGTATGGCTCTTGGGGAGCGTCCACTTTGCGGACTCCTCGTTCTACCCGCTCGATGCGGTCATCGATTCTGCGTTCGAAAAAGCCGACGAACTTGCCGTTGAAATCAACTTGTCCGACGACGATGTAAACGAGGACGTGGCGCAACAAACAATGCGCCGCGGGATTTTGCCTCCCGGCAAGACTCTTGATGCTGTCCTCCCGAGAGCTGTCTGGAATTCCATCGACAGCATCTGTGCGTCATGGAATTTCCCGGTCGCGGGGCTCATGCAGATGCGCCCGTGGCTTGCCGCAACGACGCTCAGCGTGGTGGCTATCCAGCGTGCGGGAATCAATCCGGAATACGGCATAGATGTTGTCCTGATGGACCGTGCGGCTACGGGCGGCAAGGCCATCGTGAGTCTTGAAACCGCCGAAGAGCAGGTGGACGCCATCTCGGATACGGACGATTCCGATTCCGCCGGAACGTACTATCTCAAGACGACCCTCAGGGAAATTTCGGAACTCGATTCGATGGTGACGAAGATGATGCGCGCCTGGAAAACGGGCGACGAGAACCTGTTGCGCGAAGTGATGAACGACGAGCCCGAAGAAGCTTCGGACTCCGACAAGAAAATCAAGGACAATATCGATCAGAAGATGTACTTGAACCGCAACGCCAAAATGGCGGAGTCTGTCGCGAAGTTCCTCGCCGAAGACAGGAATGTGTTCGTGGTGGTGGGGGCGGCGCACCTGGTGCTTGAAAAAGACAATGTGGTCGAGCGCCTCCGGAAAAAAGGCCTGAAGGTCGAGCGCTTTTAAAATGCGACTTTGAAACGCCGCGGGTTAGCGGATATCTTTCGTGTTAATCCCGAGTCTGCCGAGCCTGTTGTACAGCGCGGTGCGCAACATCCCGAGTTTTTCGGCGGCGGTACTTACGGAACCAGCGCATTCGCGGATTTTCGCCTTCAAAAATTCGCGTTCTTCGTCCAGTTGCTTTTCACGGAATTCCTCGTAGTCGCCGGCGACAGGGTAGGCAATCCCGTTTTCGGCAATCTTCACGGTTTCCGTTTCGTGCAGCGGAATTGTCTCGTCGATTTGCAAATCTTCGGCGTTGATGATGCCGGGGTCGGTAAAGCAGAGCGTACGCTGTATCGTGTTCTCGAGTTCGCGGATGTTGCCCGGCCAGCTGTGCGCCTGTAGCTTTTTCAGGGCGGCGTCGGAGAGCTTGTAGGGCTCACCAGCGGGCGCGTACTGGTGGATAAAGTAGTTGGCGAGGTCCTCGATGTCTTCCTTGCGTTCGCGTAGCGGCGAAAGCTGCATGGGAATCACGTTCAGGCGGTAGTAGAGGTCTTCGCGGAAACGCTTCTCGCGAATTTCTTCCTTGAGGTCGCGGTTGGTGGCCGCAATGATGCGAACGTCGATATGGCGCGTCTTGTTCGCGCCGATGGGCCTGATTTCGTGATTCTGGATGACGCGCAGGAGCTTGACTTGCGCCTGCAGGGGCATGTCGCCGATTTCATCGAGGAAGATGGCGCCGCCGTTCGCGTCTTCAAAGAGGCCAATTCTCTCGTTCTGCGCTCCGGTGAAGGCGCCGCGGGTATGCCCGAACAGTTCGCTTTCGAAAAGCGTGTCGGGAATGGCGCTGCAGTTCACGGTCACGAACTTGTCGTACACGCAGGCGATGGCGCGGGCAATCAAGTCCTTGCCTACGCCCGATTCACCCTGGATAAGCACGGGGCCCGTATGCAGTATGGCGCGTTCCACCGTCTTGCGGAGGTTCTGCATGGCTTCGCTCTTGCCGACCAGGTGGCTCATGCGTTCGCGGAAAATTAGCTTGGCCCGGTTGATTTCCTTGAGCTTCGCGATCTTGCTCATCAAATGGAGTTTGACGGCGTCTGCGGTAAGGATGATGTCGAAAAGGTTGTTCGGGATATCCGCGAACTTTTCGGTGTCCTCGGCGTACACGAGAATCATGGTGTCCGGGAACTGCATCCGGATGGCCGCGAGACTCGCCGTGTTCTTGTTGCCGAAGGAATCCAGATCCCAGACGACGATGGGCGAGAGCGGTGCGCTTACGGAGGGGGAGGAGTGCACCTCGACCGAGTAGTTCACGGAAGAAAGAACGTCCAGGATGAACGAGGACGTTGCCGTGTCTTGCGAGAAAAGGTCGATCGAGGACATTTTAGTAGGATGTTATTTCCCGAGTTCCTTGGAGCGTTCGGTGCCGGCGACTACTGCCTTGATGAGGCTCGAACGGAAGGCGCCTTCTTCGAGGGCGTCTACGCCAGCAATCGTGGTACCGGCGGGCGAGCAGACCATCGCGCAGAGGTCGCTCGGGCTCTTGCCCGACTGCTTCACGAGTTCCACACTGCCTTCGATGGTACCGAGGGCGAGCTTGAGGGCGACATCGCGGGTGAGGCCGGCCTTCACGCCACCGCGGGTAAGGCCTTCGATGAACTCGAAAACGTAGGCGGGGGCACTACCGGAAAGTCCGGTGACGGCGTCCATGAGGCTCTCTGCGACGCGGCAGGTGACACCGATATTCCCGAAGATTTCCTCGGCGGCCTTGAGGGTCGCCTCATTGACGCCGTCCGTGGCGAGTGCCACGGTGCCCTTGCCTACGGTCAGCGGCAAGTTCGGCATCACGCGGAGCACCTGGTTCTTGGCGCCGAGAACGTCGACGAGGTTCTTGCGGGCCACGCCGGCCATGATGCTCACGAACGTCTTGGTGCCCTTGATGGCCTTGACGGCGTTCTTCCATTCGGTGGCGACGAGCTTGAAAATCTGCGGCTTAACGCAGAGGAAGGTAATGTCGGCCTTCTTGACGCCTTCCGCGAAGTTCTTGACGCGGACGCAACCGAGCTTGGTTACCGCTTCGGCAGCCTTGTCGCTCGGGTCAAAGAAGAAGATGGACTTGGGGTCGACTTTTGCGTTCAGGAGCCCGCGGAGGATAGCTCCGCCCATGTTGCCCGTGCCCGCGAAGAAAATTTTCTGGTTCATAAGACTAATCCTTTAAGAAAAATCAATTATCAATCATCAATTATCAATCATCAATTAATGATCATCCGTTCATCGAATTCAAGAAATCCGTATTCGTCTTGAAGAGCTTGAGCTTGTCGCGCATGAACTCCATGATTTCCACGGTGGTCATATCCTGCAGGTAGCGGCGCAGCACCCAAACGCGGCGCATCTCTTCTTCGGTAAGCAGGAGCTCTTCCTTGCGGGTACCGGACTTGAAGATATCGATGGCCGGCCAGATGCGTTTTTCGGCGATGCGGCGGTCGAGCACGAGTTCCATGTTGCCCGTACCCTTGAATTCTTCGAAAATGACTTCGTCCATGCGGCTGCCCGTTTCGATGAGGGCCGTGCCGATGATGGTGAGGCTTCCGCCGTTCTCGATTTTACGGGCGGCACCAAAGAACTTCTTGGGGAGTTGCATGGCGTTGGCGTCCACACCGCCCGAAAGAATCTTGCCGGAATGCGGGATGGCGATGTTGTTCGCACGGGCGAAACGCGTGATGGAGTCGAGCAAAATCACGACGTCGCTGCCGTGTTCCACGAGGCGCTTCGCCTTTTCGAGCACGAGGCTTGCCACCTTGATATGGCGACCCGGTTCTTCGTCGAACGTAGAAGCGAGCACTTCGGCCTGGATGTTGTTGCCGCGCGCGGCTCCCTGCTCCTTGAGCATGTCGATGAGCTTGCGCATTTCGGTCACTTCTTCGGGACGTTCGTCAATCAGGAGCACGATCAGCTTCACTTCGGGGTGGTTCGCGGTGATGGCCTTCGTGACGTTCTGCAAAAGGACCGTCTTACCGGTACGCGGCGGAGCGAGCACGATACTGCGCTGGCCCTTGCCGATGGGGGTAAAGAGGTTCATCAGGCGGGTGCTGTATTCCTGGCTGTCGAATTCGAGGTTCAGGCGCTCAATCGGGTGGATCGGCGTGAGGTATTCGAACGAGACGCGACGCTTCGTCTTCTCGGGCGGTTCAAAGTTGACCGTGTCGATGCGCAACAGCGCGAAGTATTTTTCGCCTTCGCGGGGCTGGCGCACCTGACCGGTGATGGTATCGCCCATCTTGAGGTCGTAGCGGCGGATGATGTTCTTGCTGATGTAGATATCGTCGGGACCGGCGAGGTAGTTGTGCTCGGGGTTCCTCAGGAATCCGTGGCCGCCGTCCGGGATAATCTCGAGGACGCCTTCGGTATAGATGGGGCAGTCTTCGCCGGTGATGGCGCTCAGGATGCTGTAGACAAGCGCCTGCTTGCGCATCTTCTTGAACTCGGCGATGCCAAGCTCTTCGGCCTGACGCTGCAATTCGAACATCGGGAGTCCGCGCAGTTCTTTCCACTTGGCCTTTGCCGCGGCCACCTTCTCGGGGTCGGGAGGCGGAAGCTGGATGGTCTCGTCGAGGAAATCGTCTTGCGGGAGGTTCCTGTTGTGACGGTTCTTGAACTTGTTGAACTTGTTGAATTTATTGTTGTTGAAACGGTTGTTCTGGCCGTTTTGATTATTCTGGTTGTTCTGATTGTTTTGGCCGTTCTGGTTATTTTGTCCGTTTTGGCCATTCTGATTGTTCTGGTTGTTGCCGCCGTTATTCTGGCCGTTATTCTGGCCATTGTTTTGTCCGTTGTTCTGGCCGTTGTCTTCGCGGTTCTGCGGCTTGTCGCCCTGTTCTCCCTTCGGAGCGTCTTTCGGGGCTTCCTTCGCGGGGGCGGCATCCGCTGCGGGGGCCGCTGCTGCGTTATTTACAGGTTCGGGTTTCGGAGCTTCCTTCACCGGGGCTTCTGCCGGTGCGGCATCTTTCGCGGGGGCGTTTTCTTGAACTTCGTCATTTTTCTTTGCGGGGCGTCCGCGCTTCTTTTTCTGGGGAACGCCTTCGGCTACTTCCACTTCGGGGACAATTTCATTTTCTGCGTCAGGGTTCTTCTTGGTTCTAGGCACGTTATGTATCCTTTTTTACGATGTAACGAATTTCTTGACAGAATTGTTATTGGATGATGGGGGAATAAATTCATTTGCCAGGGGCGCGAGGCCCGCTGATAAAGAAAATGTATTGGAAATAAAACCCCTTTCTCGGGGAGATGTCCATAAAATAGATAAAAAAGTCTTTTTTGTCATAAAAAAAGGGAACCGGAGCGAATTTTTTAAGAAAAAAAACTTTTGGGCTATACTGTGCTTGTCTTTTTGGTCCGGTCCGCATGGTCGGGTCCTACCGAATATCTATATTAATAATGTGGAATCTTTGGAACGTGTATTTGTCGCTTTGGGTAGCAACCTGGCTCCGCGCTATAAGCGCTTGGGCGAGGGTCGGGATATGCTGCGCCGCATTGCGCGAGGTGGATGGCTCGAAAGCCCCATCTACGAGACTCCGCCCGTTGGCCCGGAGGGCCAGGGCCCCTACTTTAACCAGGTCGTGAGTTTCTGGTATTCGGGAACGCCCGAAGGACTGCTCTATTATTTGAAGGGCTCCGAACTCCTTCTGGGCCGCAAGCCCCGCGGTCACTGGAATTCTCGCGAAATTGACCTGGATTTGCTGTATTTTGGCAACAAGACCATGGCTGGCCGTCCGACCATCCCGCATGTGGAAATCCCGAACAGGCAGTTCGTGCTTGTACCGCTCAACGACATCGCTCCCGACTGGCGTGACCCCATGAGCGGCAGTTCGGTCAAGGAGTTGCTCGCAGATTTACTTTCACGGGAAGACAAGATCCCGTTCCGCACCATAACAGGGGAGGAACCGTAATGCTGACCGAAAAAGGTGTCCATTTTTTGGCAATAGAAGGCGTCATCGGCGTAGGGAAGACCTCTCTTGCCCGTCTAATCGCAGAACGCTGGAATGCCTACTGTATCGAGGAAAACTACGAGGACAACCCCTTCCTGGAGAAATTCTACGAGAATAGGGAAGCCTACGCGTTCCAGACCCAGCTGTTCTTCTTGCTCGACCGCCACAAGCAATTGCAGAATTCGGCGCTCCAGAGCGACCTCTTCCACGACCTTCTCGTGAGTGACTATACCTACGACAAGGACCAGATTTTTGCCGCGCAGAACCTTACCAACGATAGCGAATACGCCATGTACGAGACGGTGTCGAAGGCCCTTAGCCGCGATATGCCCAAGCCCGACCTTGTCGTGTACCTGCAGGCGAGCATCCCGACTCTGCTGAGCCGCGTGAGAATGCGTGGCCGCGCCATGGAAAAGTCCATTGAGGGCAACTACTTGAAGGACCTGCAGGCCCGCTACGACCACCATTTCTGGCATTACAAGGATGCCCCGGTCTTGATTATCAATACGGACAACATCGACTTTGTCCACAACGAGAACCACCTCCAGATGGTCCTTGATGCCATTGCGGAATGTCCGCACCAGACGACTTATTTTGTTCCCGAAGGAAAATAAAGGTAAATACAATGCAAGTAATCCGTTCGATTGACGTTCTACGTTCTGTTTTGAAACCGCTCGCCATGCAGGGCAAATCCGTGGGCCTCGTGCCCACGATGGGAGCCCTCCATGATGGCCATGCCGCCCTCATCAAGGCGTCTGTGGCGGAGTGTGACGTGACTGTCGTCAGCGTGTTCCTTAATCCCATCCAGTTCGGCAAGAACGAAGACCTGGACAAGTATCCCAAGCGCCTCGAGGCCGATGCCAAGCTTGCCGAATCCATCGGTGCCGATTTCGTGTTCGCCCCGAGCGTCGAGGAAATGTACCCCGAGGGCGACCCGCTCACGCTGATTCGCGACGAGTCCCTCGAAAGCATGTACTGTGGTGCCTACCGCCCCGGACACTTCCGCGGCGTGCTCACGGTCGTGGGCAAGCTGTTCCTGATTACCGGCGCCGACCACGCCTTCTTTGGCGAAAAGGACTACCAGCAGGTGTTCCTGATCGAACGCATGGTGCGCGACCTCAATTTCAACATCAAGATCCACCGCGTAAAGATTGTGCGCGACGCCTCTGGCCTTGCCATGTCGAGCCGCAACGAATACCTCTCCGACTTGGAACGTTCCCAGGCGCTGAGCATCATCGATGGCCTCAAGCGTGCCAAGGAAGTCTTTGACAAGGGAGAACTGCGCATTGCCGTGCTCCGCGATCTCGTCATCAAGTCCATCCTTGCCAACCGCGGCCAGGTGCAGTACGTGGAAGTCGTGAATCAGAAGAACTTGCAGAAGCTCAACGGGGCGCTACGTCCCGAAGACAAGGTCGTCATCTTGGTGGCGGCATTCTTCGGCAAGACCCGCCTGATTGACAACATGGAACTTAACTGACACGTTGTGTCATCCTGAGCCTGTCGAAGGATCCAGTCTATTTACTCGTAGCTGTGAATACGCCGTCCCAGGTTTCGCCTTCGGCGACGGGCGGGTTCACCTTGTAGTTTTCGCAACGTGCGATGTAGACCGTGCTCGGGCAGGTCTTGCTGCCCGGATCGCGTTCCGGCAAGTGCGGCTCGTAGTCGAGGCACTGCGTGAATAGCGCTATGGCCTTGTCCCATTCCATGTTCAGGTAGGCGGCGCGGCCCTGTTCCCAGATTTCGACCAGCTTGCGGAGCTTGACTTCGTTTTCGCAACCGCTGCGTTCCAAAAGTTCGAATGTCTTGACGGGCTGGCTCTTTCCCACCACGCGGATGGTGTCGAGCGAACGGTAGATGTACTTGGTGTTGTCGAGATGGCTCTGCGTGTCTTCACTAATTTGTATGTACGCACCGTACTGCTTGGCGGCACTTTCCAAACGTGCGGCCAGGTTCACGGCGTCGCCCATCATGGTGTAGTTCTTACGCATGGAAGAACCCATGTTTCCCGTCACGATGTCGCCCGAGTTGATACCGATTCTCATGTGCATGTCGTGCACCACCTTGGGCCAGCGGTTTCCTTCGGCCTTCCATTTCTTGCGGAGCTTCATGAGCTTGTTCTGCATGTCGATGGCCGTATCGCAGGCGTTCTGGGCATGGTTCGGCAGGGGCATGGGCGCTCCGAAGAATGCGATGATGGCGTCGCCTTCGTACTTGTCTAGCGTTCCCTTGTTCGCAAGCAAGGTATCGGTCATGGCGGTGAGGTATTCATTCAACAGGTCGACGAGCTTACTCGGGTCGCCGATCTTTTCGGAGAACGTCGAGAAGCTTGCGATATCGGTGAAGTATGCGGTAAGGTTGGATTTAGATCCGCCGAGGGTCGGCATGATTTCGCTCGTGACCATCGCATCTATAAGTTCGGGCGAGATGTACTGCTTGAATGCGTTGTTCAGGAAGTTCTTTTCCTTGGATTCGAAGTAGAACTGCACGATCAGAGCGGAAATGGTGGAAAGCAGTATGGTGAGGAGCTGCTTCGATACGCCGATGTACAAGCCGTTCGCGAAGTAGAAATACGCGACGACCGTGTAGGCGAACATCATTATCAATGCGAACGATATGGCGATGTAGCTCCTGATGTAGAGGCCGATGAGGGTGCAGACGATGGCAAGCAAAATTACGATAACCTGCTGGTAGTGCTCTTGCAGGAAAACGATAAACTGGTTGTTCAGAATGTTTTGCAGGATGGTGGAGTGCACGAGCACGCCGGGGTAATGTTCTTCGTGCGGGCCCGACACAAAGTCGAACATGGCCGCCGCGGCGGAGCCGAGGATGAATGTCTTGCCCTGGTAGAATCCGGGGTCGACGCGGTGCTTCAATACGTCATAGTACGAAAGGTGCTGGAAACTTCTCTGGGCGTCGATCGTGTTGTAGCGCCCTTGGTAGTTCACGAGGTAGCGACCGTACTTGTCGATAGGAATCCTCTTGACGTTACCGAAACGGATTTCTTCGCCTTTCTTGAGATTCTCGATTTTTTCTTCGGGCGTTTCGAGGATGTCTTGCAATACGTCGGAACTCAAGATGACCATGTTCGACTTCCACGCCTTACTGTTGTAGTCGTAGCGGATGTCCATGTCCATCGCGAGGTGCGCGAGGTTGCCGGGCACAAGGTTCTTCAAGGTGTCGGCGTAAGCTTGGATGGTCGTCACGACGAACGGCGTGATGGTGATGTCGTCGTCTTCTTCGGTATCCGTGAGCACAAAGTGGTTCTCGTCGAGGGAATCCCTCTTGAGCGTAATTCCTTCCTCGATTTCCTTTTCTTCGAGCCCTTCGATTTCGTCAAAGACCTTCGGGTCCATGTGCTGGACGACAAGGGAGAGCTTGTCCGAGAGCGTCTGTCCTTCGAAGATGTCAAAAGAGAGGCTGCCGTCTTCGTCCTTGGAGGCGATAATCTTGGACGAGACGTCGATGAATTCGGCGCTGCGCTTGCTTCTGGCCGTGTTTTTGATTTTTTCGGCGCCGGCCTTGAGTTTGTGCTGCAGCGAGACGAACATGGGGTAGGTGAATTTCGGGAAGGTCGTCTGCAACGCTCCGTCGTCGTCGCGGTATACGCCGAAGGGCTTGCCAATGTCGATGTACTTGCCCATCTTGATGACGACGTTCTCGGGCTTTTGGCGGTAGAGGTGCAAAACCGTCATCAGCGACATCGTCGTGTAGACATGGACATCCTTGTCTTCGAGGTCTTCGTTCAGTTCCTTGTTCGGGAAGCGGTAGAGCATGGCGACGTGGCGGACAACGCCGTCTTCGTCGGGGTAGGCGTTCACGGAACCGATGAACTTGCTCGCGTGCGCGATTTCGGGGAAGATGTTGTCGAGAAGGTCCTTGCTTTCGATGTATTCGGGATGGTCGATCTGGCTCAGTTCGAATGTGGAACTGTAGCCGATGGATTTTGCCCAGTCCAGCGAACTGATTGGCCTCCATTGCGATTCGTGCTTGTAGTTGCCCCATTCGCCAAAGTCGTAGCACATGATGGTGTTGCCGTTCTGGTGGACGGCCGTGATGAGCATCGAATCGTAGTTGAAGAAGGAGTGCGTGCCTTCGAGGACGGCGGAATCGTTCACGAGAACGATGGCGTTTTCTTCCTTGAGGCGGTTCAGCAGGACCATGTTGTTGTCGGTCTTCTTCTTGCCGAAATCGGCCGTCTTGAACATGATATCGAAGCCGATGGCCGACGCCCCACCTTCGGTCAGGTTCTTGGTGACGTCTGCATGGTAGTCGCGTTCCCACGAGGTGTAGGGGCCGAGCTTGGTGAGGGAGGGTTCGTCGATATCGACGATAAGGATGTTCGGGTCGTAGTTGTCGGCAGCGACGACGCTGTTGTCCTTGTTTGTGTCGGTAATCTTTCCGGTTTTAGTCTTGAAGAAGAGGTCGTAAAAAAGGTATTCGAGGGATTCGGCGCCGGACCTCGCAAAATAGATGTTTGGATCCTGCACGTTTCCGAAAAAAAGGATGATAAAAACGAGGAGAGCCGATATGCAAACCCCGACAGAAAATTTCTTTATTTTTTTCGATACTTTTTTCTGCATAATCAAATTATAATAAAAGAGGTTAATCTATATTTTTGTAAGTAAATATTAAGGAGCGCATTTTGGCAGAAAAAAAAGGCAAATCGAAAAAGAAATCGAGCTCTAGAACTAGTGTAGATAGGGGCGGCGAGGCGGAGAATCCGTTTTTTTGGCTTGTTTTCGGGTGGTTCCTGTTTGCCGTGGGCGTCATTTTGCTGCTGGGGTGCGTGAGTTCCGTCTATAGCGGCTCCGAAGGCAATTGGCTTGGCCCGTTTTTCGGCAAGATAGTTCCCGAGACCTTTACTTTTGTCTTTGGCCGTTTGCCGGTCATCTTCTTTACGCTTTCCCTGGTGCTGTGGGGCCTGTTTATCGCGCTCAAGAATCTCCGCGAGCGCCTGCTCAGCTTCAGCATCGGCATGACGCTCCTTACGCTCGACCTCTCTTGCCTCTTGGCATTGAAATCCTACGGCATGACGGGGCTTTCGCGCGAGGTGCTGTTCAGCAACGGCGGCGTGCTCGGGCAGTTCTTTATGCAGTACGTTTTTGTCTCGGTGTTCGGGACCGTGTCGGTCTTGGCGCCGCTCTTGATTTTGCTTGCGGTTCTCGGGCTTGTGCTTGTGCTTTCGTTCGGGCTTCGCCCGAGACATTTTGCCTTCTTGGCCAAGACGGCCAAGTGGTTCTTGTCGCTGTTCGGCAAGAAGGCAAGTGCTGGCGAGGGCGAAGCGACGTTGGACGGCCGCGATTCCAGGGAGTCCCGCGACAGGCGCGACATGCTGGTGGACGACAGTACGATTTATTCTGTTCCCGATGGCTACAACATCAGGGACAAGGCCGACATCAAGCCGTTCAAGGTGCGTCGCGGGCTGATGAATACGCTTGGCGGTGCACGTGGGGAATCTCCGGCGGATAGCTTCGAGAGGCCCTTGGCCGAGAATCCGTACGCTCCCGACGCGACGACGATGGCGCCTCCGGGATACCGCCGCGATGACGACGAGACTCTTGCTGCCGGCGCCCAACCTGCGCAAGCGCCTGCGGTTGACGACGGCGAAGATCCGGAAATCTTGCGCCTGGAACAGGAACTGCGCGACAACGAGCGCAACATGAGCGCATTGCAGATAAAGGAAATCCGCGACAAGATTGCCGAGATCAGGCGTGCCCGCGACTTGCTGAACTGGGAGAAGGCTCACCAGAACAAGATTGTGGTGAAGGGCGCCGTGCGTGGCGGTGAACCTGCCGCTCCTGGAGTTACCGCCGAAGAGACTGTTGTCGCAGGCGCCCAGGAAACGGAGGAACCGAACGTCGAACGCACCCTTGCCGCCGAAGAAGCTTTTGGCGGGGAAGCCGCCTATGAAGAGGAATCCGGCGAGGATACGTTCATGCCCGAAATCGTCGGTGCCGACGAGGTGGACCGCGACCCGACTTACGTGCCGCCTAACCGCATCGGTACAGGCGAGTCTACGGGAATCCCGCAACCGGACCCGACCGTGCATTACGACGAGTACAGGGTGCCTACGGTCGACGAGATTCTGGATACGCACGAACCGCAGCCGGCCGACTATACCGAAGAGGAACTGAACGAAATCGGCCGCATGCTCGAAGAAAAGCTCGAGAACTTCAAGGTGAAGGGCAAGGTGGTCGGTTGCGAGACTGGCCCCGTGATTACGCGCTTCGAGGTGGAACCGGGGCCGGGCGTGAAGGTCTCTCAGTTCAGCTCGTTGCAAGATGACCTTGCGATGGCACTGAAGGCGACGTCCATCCGCATCTTGACGCCGATTCCGGGCAAGGGCGCTGTGGGTATCGAGATCCCGAACCGCAAAACGCAGACGATTTACGGACGCGACATCTTCGAGAGTGCCGCGTTCAAGCCGAGCCCCGACAAGATTGTGATGGCGCTTGGCAAGGATATTTCGGGCGAGCCGTTCGCGATGGATTTGGCGAAGGCGCCGCACTTGATGATTGCGGGTCAGACCGGTTCCGGTAAGTCCGTCTGCATCAACGCGCTTATGGCGAGCATGCTCTTTAGCAAGACTCCCGACGAGCTCCGTATGATTCTCGTGGACCCGAAGGCGGTGGAACTCAAGATGTACGAGAACATCCCGCACCTTTTGGCTCCCGTGATTACCAAGCCCGAAGTCGCCATCCAGGCGCTCCAATGGCTGTGTTACGAGATGGACCGCCGTACCGAAGTGCTCGCGAAGGCGAAGGTGCGCAACCTCAACGGTTTCAACGAGAAGTTCGATGCCGGCGAGCTCCCGGACGAGGTGCCCGAAGAAGATCGCGGTCACCGCATGGCGTTCATCGTCGTGATTATCGACGAAATGGCCGATTTGATGATGGTCGCGGGCAAGGAAATCGAGAAGAACGTGAGCCGCCTCGCTGCAAAGGCCCGTGCCGTGGGCATCCATCTGGTGCTTGCCACGCAGCGTCCGTCGGTGAAGGTGATTACCGGTAACATCAAGGCGAACCTGCCTACGCGTATCAGTTTCAAGGTGGCTTCGCAGGTAGACGCCCGTACGGTGATGGACCACGCCGGCGCCGAGAAGTTGTTGGGCCGCGGCGACATGCTCTACAAGGCCGTGAACGCTCCCGACCCGATTCGCCTGCATGGCGCGTTCCTCAGCGACGAAGAAGCCGAAAAGCTTGCCGACGCCTGCAGCAACCAGAACGTTTGCTACCCGCAGCTCGAAACCTTCGAGGTGGATGGCGAAGGCGGTGAAGGCGAGGATGGCGAAGGCGGCAATGCCGCGATGAGCGAGAAGAAGGACAAGTTGCTGTTCGAGGTCGCCAAGTGGGCTATTGAATGCGGCAACGGACTTTCGACATCCGCCGTGCAGCGTCATTTTAGCGTGGGTTACAGCCGCGCGGGCAAGATTGTGGACCAGCTGTTCGGCATGGGCCTGTGCGCCCGCAGTACCGGCAACTCCAAGCCCCGCGCGATGCTTATCGGCATGGACGAACTGATGCAGCTTGAACGCTCCGGCGCTTTCAGGTAACAGCTTCCAAATAAAGACTATTGACCAATGACCATGAAAGAATTTGCTCCTGCAAAAATCAATCTTTTTCTCGATGTCATCCGCAAGCGTGAAGACGGTTACCATGACCTCGGGACCGTGTTCCAGACCATCGATGCAGGCGATACCGTTTCTGCGACCCCGCGCGAAGACGGGACTATCAACCTCACGTACAACAAGCCGCAGGAATACCCGGTGGAATCGGACCTCGTCTACAAGGCGGCTGTTGCCTTGCGCGCCCAGGCGGGCAATCCGCTGCTCGGTGCGGACATCTACCTCGATAAGGTGATGCCTCTCGGTGCAGGGCTTGGCGGCGGTAGCGCCGATGCCGCAGCAACCCTTAGGTTGCTGAACCGCCTCTGGGAGTTGCGTCTGCCTCCCACGGAACTGGAGCGCATCGGGGCGAAACTCGGTGCCGACGTGCCCTTCCTCGTCAGAGGCGGCACGGCATTCGCCGAGGGCATCGGCGAGAAGCTCTCGTTTATCGAGCCTCTCGACCTTCCGGCAGGGGAGGTCCTGCTGATTGCGACTCCGCACGACGCCGTCCCGACGAAGGACGCCTATGCGGGCGTGCCAAAGTCCGGCCCCGACCGCTGGGAAGCCTACAAGTCCGCCTGGGCTTGCGGGACCGATGCGGAAAGGTCTTTCGGCTACAGTCTGCTCGATTCCGGCTCGTTTTTCAACGCTTTCGAGGTTTCCGTGTTCCCGAAGCACCCGCTTGTCTCTGCGATGAAGGACAAGATCCTCGACCTCGGAGCGCGGGTCGCCCTCATGAGCGGGTCCGGTGCGTCCGTGTTCGGCATCTTTGCGGACAAGGCCGCTGCGGAAGCTGCCGCGGTCGCCCTCGAACCCTATGCGCGCTACCTTGCCTTGACCAAATTCTGGCATAATTAGTGCGTATTCGACGGCTTACCCTTTAAAAAAACACAAATTTTGCTATATTTGCCCCCACCATTGGGGTATCGTCAAGTGGTAAGACAACGGATTTTGATTCCGTTATTCGTTGGTTCGAATCCAGCTACCCCAATGAACTTTTTCCTTTATCCAAATGGAGATAATAAAATGGAACTCACAACGCTCAAAGCTACCTCGAGAGTGCTAGGTGCAAACCGCGACAACGCTCGTTTGCGTAAGGCTGGTCAGATCCCGGCCGTCTATTATGGTAAGGGTATGGAAGCGCTGAACATCGCCGTTAGCGAAATTGACGTGCGCAAGGTTCTCGCTCCGGGCAAGCGTTACACGCTTCTCGACCTTGAAATCGATGGCAAGGCTGGCAATCCGGCCGTCATCTACACCTACCAGAAGGACGCGATTACCCAGAAGATCACGCACATCGACTTCCTCAAGATCGCAGAAGACACCATGGTCAAGGTCCGCGTTCCGGTCAAGCTGAACGGCCTTCCGGTCGGCGTCAAGACCCAGGGTGGCGTTTTCTCTAAGGAAGCCCGCTACCTCGTGCTCGCCGCCAAGCCGGCTTGCATCCCGACGGTCCTCGAAATGGATATCTCCGATTTCGGTACCAACATCACGTTCTACGCCAAGGACTTCAAGCTCCCGGAAGGTGTGGAACTGGCCTCTGGTCCGCGTACCGTGATCTTCACGATTTCTTCCAAGTCCAAGAAGAAGGACGACACCGCTGCCGCTGCTGCTGAAGCCGCTCCGGCTGCTGCCGCCGCTCCGGCCGCCGCTCCGGCTGCCGATGCCGAAAAGAAGTAATCGGTTTCGATCAAGCATTGAGAACCGTCGGACGAGTGATCGTCCGGCGGCTCTTTTAATTTACTACGTAAATTTCTACCCCGAGCGCCTCGGTCATGGGCAAAGGACTTTGCCCGCGACTCTCGGCTTGGCGGGGTTTTTATTATGCATTTTGGCTATATTTTGTACATGAAATTTTTGCTTGCACGATTGTTGCCCTGCGTTGTAATCGCGTGCCTGTGCGGATGTGCGGGCTCCAAGTCTAACGAGCCTGCGGCCCCTGCGGGGCCGGCGCCGACGGAATGCCCGGAGAACGCGAGCCTTTATGGACGTGGCTTGGCCGGTTCGTACCAGACGGCATTGATGCTCGCCCAGCGCGGTATCGTGACCTCCCTTGATTCTGCGGTGAAAGCGGCAACGTCTTTGTCGGGCGGCGCAAGGCTCGATGCCGAGATGGAAAAGCTCGCCCTTGCGGCCCAGGCCCAGCTGCTGTCGCGTCTCGAGAATCCCGAGAATGTCGGAATCGATACGGTGGTAGAAGACGCCGGCAAGTTCAACGTGTCCGCCTGCATGGCCAAGGCCAACGCGGCAATCCCGTTCCGCGGCAAGATGGCCGCCCTGCGCGATTCCGTCGGCCAGCTTGCCGCGGATGTTTCGGCACAGACTGCCCCGCTTGAGAAGTTCGCCACGTACAAGGCGCTCCGTAACACCTATGCCCGGATGCTTGCGTTACAGCGAATCGCGGACGTTCTCGGAGTCGAGCACGATGCGGCCCCCGATAGCGCTTATGCGAAGGCGAACCGCGAGTTCGTGATGTTCCGTGCTGGGTATGCCCTCGTGTTCAAGAAGGTCGCCCGCGAATCGGATACACCGCAATCGGATCGCTTGAATGCGCAGTTGTTTGCCCGTATCGCCAAGGACTATCCTGTCCGTCAGGCGGAATGCGGTAACGGTTTGAGCGTGGAACTCGATGTTTACCCGGTAACGTGCGACGCCTCGAGTTTTGGCATGGTCTGCACGGCGGGAATCACCCTGAAGGGTTCTACCTGCAAGGGCGATTCGCTGTTTACGCTCCAGTCCAGCGTGAATGCGCAGGGGGCAGACGAACCCGAAGCCATGGAACGCCTGGGTACGGCTGTCTCGGAAGGCGTCTGGTTCGACGAATGGCGCAAGGACCTCAATAAATGGAGTCTCAAGTAGAATGTATATCATTGTCGGTCTCGGAAATCCTGGAACGCAGTATTCCAACACCCATCACAACGCGGGATTCATGGCGGTAGAAAAACTCGCCGACCCGAACAAGGACTGGAAAAGCGAACACAAGGCGCTCACCATGAAGGTGAACATCGCGGGCGAGGAATGCCTGCTCGCAAAGCCGCAGACGTACATGAACCTCTCCGGCGAATCGGTCCAGGCCCTGATGACTTGGTACAAGGTGAAGACCGATCACCTGCTCGTTTTCAGCGACGACGTTAATTTGGACGTTGGCCGCATCCGTTGCCGCAAGGACGGCAGTCACGGCGGCCAGAACGGGCTGCGCAACATCATCGAGCATGTGGGCGACAAGTTCCCGCGTATCCGCTTCGGCGTGGGCAAGTGCCCGCCCAAGTTCGACTTGAGCAACTGGGTCTTGGCCAAGTTCCCGCCTGAAGACCGCCCCGTCTTTGACGAGGCCATCGCCAAGGTCCCGGCACTTGTGGAATGTTACTTCAAGTTCGGCATCGAGAAGTGCATGGAACGCTACAACGGGAAGTAGATTTTTGTGAAAAAGTTCATTGTTGAATCAATATTTGCTGTTGTTTTTTTAGCCCTGGTTGCTTGTGATAATGGCTCGTCGTCTAATGAAGAGACGGAAATCGAACAGCCTGTTTTTGAATATGGAACCCTGGTGGATTCCCGAGATCAGGCCGTGTACAAGACCATCCGAATTGGCTCGCAGAATTGGATGGCCGAGAACCTGAGGTATGCATACTTTGACAATGACGAAGTTTCTTGCCAAGATGGCTTAAGTTCGAAATGTGATTCGCTTGGCCGCTTTTATACATGGGCCGAAGCCATGGATACCTTGAACACGGGTTGCGGTAATAATTTCTACTTGACTTGTACTTTGGGCAAATATGCCGTACCCAAGCATTTTCGCGGTATTTGTCCGGAGGGGTGGCGAATTCCTACTGTGGAAGACTGGAATACCTTAATAGAATATGCCGGTGGACCTGATTCTGCAGGAATAAAGTTGTTGGCCCGTGATAAGTGGCGTGAGGGAACGGATTCCTATGGCTTTAATGCTCTTCGGATAAGTTATCCTTTAGGTTCAGATTTCTGTAGATCCCATGGCGAAATCTCTAGTTTATGGGGCGTTTCGGAACAAGGTGCCCATGGAATTGAAATTGGAAACAATGTTTTTATATGGGATGGATTAGGTGATCTCTGTTACCAAAGAAATTCTATTCGTTGTATAGAAGGGGAAAGCAATGATATGCCTCCGCAAGATTCGTACAAGACGGAATATAACGATTCTGCCCTTGTGGATAAGCGTGATGGACATACGTATAAAGTTGTTGCCATTGGAAATGAAGTATGGATGGCGGAAAACTTGAATTATGTTTATAACGATGGTGTGCAGAGTGTATGCGATAAAGATGACACGGTAGATTGTCAGAAATATGGCCGGCTGTATACCTGGACGGGGGCGATGGGGCTCGAATCCGATTATGGAGACTCTATAGGCGTGTTTCCATACCCTCATCAGGGGGTGTGTCCTGAAGGGTGGCATATCCCGTCTGTCGATGAATTCAAGAAATTGATTGAAGCTAGTGGTGGTTATACGGCGGATGTAAATGGAATGTATCTGTCGGGGGCTGCTCTGAGATCTGTGGATGGATGGGGCGAAGAAGGCGATGGGACAGACTTGTTAGGGTTCTCGGCCATTCCTGTAGGCAAAAAAAATTATAGTACCGGTTTCTGGAGCGACAGGGCGAAAGTTATTGACTTTTTCCAGTCCTTTGTATTACAACCCTATTGTTTGAAATTGACTTTAAATAAAAATGTGAATACTGGTAAGCAGGATCAATTCTCTGATACTGGTATGGATTTAAACTCGGTTCGGTGTGTAAAGGACTAATTCATTTCCCTTTGTTTTGCCGCTCCTTCTTTATAAGGAATTTAGGTATTCCTCGGCGTTTAGGTAATTGACTCCCTGCTGCGAGGTGCTTGGCCCGCGGTAAATCACTTTCTTGCTCAGTATGCGCCCGTAGCGGAATTCCGTTTCGGCGCATTTTCATGTTCTCGACAATTCCTCCACTATCGAGTGGTACATCTCAGGGCATTCAATTTGCATGATAGTTGTAATCTTGTTGCCAGCGTCTTTGCTTGATGCCCCGCAGAGGAACAGTTTTTTCGTTTGGCAATCCGTAATCCAGAAACACGTAGCGGTCGTGAAACTTGCGATTCGGTCGGTCGATTTTCAGAGAAACGTCAGGCCTAGCTTTTTCGTAGTCGGCCTTAATCGCAGGTGTAATCTTTTCATCGCCCCATTCCTCGCTGAAAATTGCTATACTTACGCCTTTCGCGATTCCGCGCAACAGGTCAAGAGTCTTCACTCCCACGTAGTTGTCAATGATGATAATAGACTTTTTTGCCATAGCGTAAATCTTCATGTAGGCTACGTCCGCTTCTAACTTCTGTCCATCTAAAATCAAGAAATGTTTGAAAGTTGTCGGATCAATGAAGTTTTCCATGACTTTTTGCAGGTCCAGGTTCACCTTTCCAAGATTCTCACGCATGTTATGGACTTCGCCAGAGAGTACTTCAACCTTTGAGGAAACGGATGCTATTTCGCGTGTATTTTGAACCGTCTGCACGGCAAATTCTGCTATCCCGGCATTTCCGAACAATTGTTGGTTCTCAGCGACGATATAGTCCTTCATCTGCTTGAAAAGGCGGATTAACGCCATGCTTTGACGAGTCGCTAAATCGCCCTTGAGTACCGTCATGAGCATATAGATGCCCTGTTCGGTGAAGGCGTAGGGACAACTTCTGCTTTTAGGACTCAAGTTTGCGGTCAAAATTTTTGACCGCAAAACGCCAACTTTCTCAAATTTACTCTTTTTTGAGGAATTTCCCTGTTCTGAGGTCAAAATTTTTGACCTCGATAATTCTGCCAATTCATCTTTATTCAGCTGAAATCGAAAATCCTCGGCAAACTTTTCAATGTTGTTTTTGACTTGTTGGTTAAAAGCCTTAGTCGAATACCCGTAAATTTCAGCCAAGTCAACATCCAGCATTACCTTGACCCCGCGAATTGTATAAATCCGCGACTTCAGGAAATTTTCGTCTATCAGGGAAAAATCCGGCTTTTTGTCGGCATTTGCCGGCAAAATTTCTTGCTTTTTCATCTATACCTCCGTCCGCCTACATGCAAAAAAGGCGGGGTAAACTGTTCGTTGAGCTAAATATAGATTCTTGCGATGTCAAATAATGACATTTTGGCGTTTTTTTTGCGATTTTCCCATATCTTCCCCCTATTTTTTGCCCCGGACTTGCTCCGGGGTTATTTTTTGTCAGCGGAATAATCTATATTATTCAATGAAAATAGAGTTTTTGCTCTTGTTCTCTACTTGAAAACTAGACACTTTCAGAATACAGAGAATGAGGCGAACGCTCACGTCTGCGACCGGCGTATGCCAGCCGCATCGTTTTGCTGTATGGCTTATTGTTTTTTGCAATTTGCCTGAATGCGGACGGCCTTTTGGGGCGTGAGTTGTTTGTGCTTATTGTATTCGGGCAGTCTAGGCCTTCAAGTAGTAAGTGCATTCAACTCCACGCCTTTTTTTTTGTATCCAGAAAAAGCTTGGAAGTATCTGCTAGAACGAGGGTGAACGCTCGCTGAGTATCGCTCTTGTTCTTTACTTGAAAACTAGACACTTTCACGAATACGAGAATAAGACAATGACTCGCCATCGCCCGTGGGTTGCATGGGTGTAGTGTATCCTGGGCGTATTGTATCCGCCTGGTTTTTTGCGGGTGTATTGTATTCTTTTGAAAATGTCGCGTTTTTAGGCGAGGAGTGAGTCGGCTCCTTGTCGTTTCTTTTGCTTGCATCCCAGCCAAGCGAATCGGCCAGAACCGCTCCCGCGAGAGAGAACTCGTTCACTCTCTGTATGGAGCAACACAATGGCAAAGAATACTTTGTTATCTGACGCAAAGAAAGCGAAAAACGATGAATTTTACACGCAGTTCGCAGATGTTGAAAAAGAGATGAACGCCTACTTGGAATACAACGAAAACGTATTCTGCGGCAAAACCATTCTGCTTCCTTGTGATGATCCTGAATGGAGTAACTTCACCCTTTATTTTGCTCAAAATTTTGAAAAATTGAGGTTGAAGAAACTGATTTCAACATCATATGCTGTAGAGTCAAAGAAATACTTAATCAAGGATTGGCTGCCGACTTTGTTTGAGCAGCAAGCACCTTGGTATGATGTAGATAAGTCGAAAATCAAAGGCAAAATTTTTACGCTTGATCACGACACCAACAAAAATGGACGGATAGATATTCATGACTTAGAGTGGCGGTATCTAGAAGGTGATGGAGATTTCCGTTCTGAAGAGATTAAGCGCTTACGAGATGAAGCGGATTTTATTATTACAAACCCGCCTTTTAGTCTATTCCGCGAATTTATGGCTTGGATTATGGAAGCAGGAAAACGCTTTGCCGTTATAGGAAATATGAATGCAATTACATATAAAGAAATTTTTCCATTAATCAAAGAAAATAAGATATGGCTTGACAATCCGTTTGTGCGTGGAGCAGGATATTTCACTTCACCTCTGGAATTGAACAAAAATCTCAGTTATTTCAATTCTCATGATTATAGAGAAGGGTTCATTCGCGTTCCTGGAGTTCGGTGGTTCACAAATATAGAACATGGGAAACGACATCAGTTTATGCCGTTGATGAGTGAAGCCGATAACATAAAATTCAGTAGACACAAAGAAGTCAAAGGTGTTGGTTATAAGAAATATGACAATTACGATGCTATAGAAGTTCCTTTTACAGATGCTATCCCCAGCGATTATAAAGGTGTAATGGGAGTTCCGATTTCTTTCTTGGATAAGTATTGTCCAGAACAGTTTGAAATTTTGGGTATGTGTGAAAATGAAGATTTGTATAAAATGAAAACAAAGAAATATTCGTCGGATCAGTGTAAACAGGCTTATTTTGAAAAATTTGGAAAGAAAGGAACTTATGACTTGAATGCTAGTGGAGTTGTTCTTGTTGATGGAAAGTATGAAAAAGTATATCAAAGAATTTTATTAAGGGCGAAAGCGTAGAGGCATATTATGAAAACAGAACTCAAAACAATTTCCGTCAAGGATGTTTGTGAAGGTTTCGTCTATAACGAACTTGAAGGGAAGGGCTTGTTCGGACTTTCCGGCAAACTCACGATTCAACCGGAATATCAGCGTAACTACATTTATGCTGATGGCAAAAAAGATGTTGCCGTTATTGATTCCATGCTCAAGGGATATCCGCTGGGACTTATCTATTTCAACAAGATAGATGAAGAACATTTCGAAGTGCTGGATGGTCAACAGAGAATTACATCAATAGGGCGATTTGTCAAAGGCAAGTTTGGTGTTGCCGATGAAAATGGCATACCTCAGTATTTTTCAGGACTTCCTGCAGAAAAACAGAAACAGATAGAAGACTACGAGTTGCTTGTCTATGTTTGTGAGGGTGAAGAAAGTGAAATCAAGGAGTGGTTCAAGACTATTAATATCGCAGGTGTCCCGTTGAATGAGCAGGAATTGTTGAACGCCATTTTCTCAGGTCCGTTTGTGACGACCGCCAAGGCGGAATTTAGTAATTCTAGGAATTCGAATGTTCAAAAGTGGCAGACCTATGTGCGAGGCGAACCAAATCGTCAGGGAATCCTAAGCGTTGCTCTTGATTGGGTTAGTGAAGTAATGATTTCTGATGAAGAAGCGAAAATGTATAAACTGCCCAAGAAAGATTCTTATATGGCGAAACATCGTCGCGATGCAAGTATTGACGAACTGAAAACATATTTCAATACAGTCATTGATTGGGCGTCAAGCGTTTTTGATATGACGGAAAGTGAAATGTGCGGGCTTGAATGGGGAAGATTGTACGAAACCTATCATAAGAACGCCTATAGTCCCAAAACTGTTCACGATAAAGTGATGTCGTTATATGCGGACCCTTATGTAAAAGATCGCAAGGGAATTTTTGAGTATGTTCTCGGTGGTGAGATCGACAAGAAACTATTGAATGTTCGCGTGTTTGACGAGGCAACGAAGAAAAGTGTTTATGCTGCACAGACGGCAAAAGCGCAATCGGAAGGGGTTTCCAACTGCCCTTATTGTGCCATGTCCGACAATGCGAACAAGAATAAAATTTGGAAACTTGCCGATATGGATGCCGACCACGTGACCGCTTGGAGTAAGGGCGGTGCCACCGACCGCGCCAATTGCGAAATGCTCTGCAAGTCACATAATCGGGCGAAAGGGAATAGATAGCAATCGCGTTAGGGATCGTCGCGCGTGTGGCGAGACTCGCGTAGCGAGGCTCGATGAGCCGAAGGCGAGCAGAGCCCGACCCGGCTTGCCGGGGAACGCCCATAATTTGCCGTAAATAATCGCTTTATTATGCTTTACCTCGTCCAAATTTGCTATATTTCATACGCAAAAGAGGTAATTTATGAAACTTTTGCCAGAAGCTTTGACGTTTGACGACGTCCTCCTTGTTCCCGCTGAATCTTCTGTCTTGCCGGCCCAGACCGACGTGAGCACCCAGCTCGCCCCGAATATCAAGCTGAACATTCCTATAATCAGTGCCGCCATGGATACCGTGACCACGGCTCCCTTGGCCATTTCCCTCGCTTTGCAGGGTGGTATCGGCATCATCCACAAGAAC
>JAEEGK010001900.1_pt1 | contig 52415 bp, 37 predicted proteins | sample 8958771 | NCBI WGS metagenome assembly JAEEGK01 (sample SAMN16246547, study PRJNA631951) | gut metagenome | biome: gut microbiome; feature: rumen; material: SC-attached | host: Bos | place: Iran: Karaj | collected 2018-10 | reverse complement strand
CTTATTCTTGGTCTTGCCAATATTATCCCACATGTTGGGGTAACCGGTAAGAGAAGAAATACTCTTCTTGAAAAGCAAGTCATTTGTCCTTGAAGTATAAATATCGATTGTACCGTTGATACGTCCACGTAAGAAGCTGAAGTCAATACCAAGGTTATACTGTGTTGTCACCTCCCATCCAAGGTTAGGATTTGCCTTTGAAACCTGACTATTTGTGTAATAGGGCTCATTGGTGATGATAATGCGCTCAAGACCTGTACTGAATGGCATATAATACGACTGTACCGTTCCTATTGTCTGATATGCGCTTACGGCAGAGTTACCAGTCTTACCTATACCAAAACGAAGCTTCAACTGATCGATCCACTCCACGTCGCGAAGGAAACTCTCCTGCTCCATGCGCCAACCGAGTGCGAAAGAGGGGAAGAAAGCCCATTTGTTACCTTTTGCCAATACAGAGGAACCATCCCAACGACCTGAAACTGTCAGGAGATAACGATCCTTGAAAGAGTAGTTCACACGAGCCATATATGACATCAGTGAGTTTTCAGATAATCCTGATGTAACCGATGCCTCATGAGAATTTGTCTCATCAATAACCACATCACCGAAATTATTCCACAGGAACGAAGGCATATAGATAGCAACGGCACCCATACCGCTGCTCTCTGCATTATACTTTGAAGCACTGTGCAGTAATGTCACACCAATATTATGCTCTCCAAAAAGACGATTGTACATCAACATATTGTCTACAGTCCAAGAGAACTTGCGGTCATCATTTCTTACTGCATGGTTATTGGCTCCCTTACGCGTAGCAGACGTAATATCCTGGAATTGACCTGTACGAGAATAGCGGAAGTCAGGACCAAACTGCACCTTGTACATCAATCCCTTAAAAAGTTCATGTATCTGACCAAAGTCAATCTGACCATAAAGACTTCCTATTGCACGGAAGTATTCTCTGTCATCCTTAGACTTTTCCCACTCATCAACAACCGTATATGCATTAACAACAGATCCACCAGGCTGATCAATAACATCACCCAGATCTGTATATGCAACAGTATAACGTGGCAGAGCCTTTGCAGCATTATAAATATCGGTAGGACCAGAACTGGTACCGAGCTGGCCTGTGCGAGAATATCCATATTTCTGCTCGCTCCAAGAAGCGTTTATCGAGCCACCCATCTTAAACCACTTAGTTGCCTGAACGTCGGCAGTAATAGAAAGATTATATCTCTTATACTTCTGGCCTTTCTGAGTACCTTCATTATCCAAATAGCCGAAAGAGGCAGAAGCCTGCATCTTTTCTGTACCGCCCTGGGCACGAACGGTATGCTCTTGTGTTATACCAGTCTGAGTTACCATACCTCCCCAGTCAGTATCGTCAACTAAAGATCCATCCCATGTACCGTTTGCCCAGCCTTTATTCACATTAGCCAGAGCATACTGGTCACCAGAGAAATAGTCCTGATCTTTTGCTTGATTTGGCTGATCTCCTCGAGGGTTGTTAACAGGGTCGGCATTGTAGTAAGCCCAACGGCGCCATGTAATATAATCACTTGCACTGAAGGCAGGACTCTTATCCACCAATTTCTCAAATGTGAAAGAACCGTTATAGCTTAGTTGCATCTTACCTTCCTTACCGCGTTTTGTTGTAACAAGCACAACACCATTAGCACCACGAGAACCGTAGATGGCCGTTGAGGAAGCATCCTTAAGAATGTCGATAGCCTCTATGTCACGAGGATTGAGGCTTTCAATACCTCCTGACTGCATTGGAATACCATCAACAACATAAAGAGGAGAGTTGGAAGCATTGATTGAACGACTACCACGAATCAGTATGCTTCCCAAAGTACCCGGACGTTCACTCGTTGTGATATCCACACCAGCAGCTTTACCCTGAAGTGCCTCGAAGGCATTAGATACAGGTCGGTTGTTCAGTTGTTCTTCGTTTACTCGAGTCAAAGCTCCTGTAACGTCGCTCTTGCGCTGAACACCATAACCTACCACAACGACTTCGTCAAGAAGCTGCTTGTCTTCTTCAAGCTGCAGCTTGACGTTGCTTGAGGCATTCACGGTCTGTGTGCGGAAACCAACATAAGATACTTCGAGTTTTGAATTTTCCGGTACATCGCTCAATGAGAAGTTACCGTCAATGTCTGTAACGGTACCAGTACCGGAACCTTTAACTACTACGCTCGCGCCTATGATAGGTTCGCCCATAGCATCGACAATCGTGCCCGTCACCTTGCTCTGCGCCATGGCGCCAAGAGAGCAAGCTGTGACAAAGGCGGTGAAGAACAGGCGCTTTGCCGCGCCATTGTTCTTCTGGTTAGTCTTACCTTGTTTTTTCATTAGTTTGCGTTAATTAGTAAATATAATATTGAATTAATAATCTGTTTTTCGTTTTCGTTATCCTTTGTGAATACAATCCTTCTACCTTAATTAAAAAGAACAATACAGCTAACACCATTGTCAACTAACCTACATTATTGCAAAAACTATCCTTAATATATCATCAAAATCAAGTGCAAAGTTAATGACTTTGTATGAAATGGTAGGTGCATTTATTCGTCAAAAAACATACTTTTTTTCGTCAACTGCAAGAAAAAAGACTATAAAACGTTTGTCACATTATATATTTTATTTACTTTTGTAGTGGATAATAAAAAAATAATAACTTGAAATGTCTCGCAAGACAGTAATTCTCCTATCACTATCTTTGTGGCTATTGCAAGTAGCCGCTCAGGATTTTTCCGTCAGTCGGAGGATATGTTCCGCCGATGGACTGTCAAATGATTTCGTTACTGAGATAGCAATTGACGGTGAGGGATACGTATGGACTGCCGGTGAATCAGGTGTGAACAGAATATCTGGTACCAGTTGTCATACATTCCTTGTCACCGAATGGCCACCGCGAGGCAATTTCATGCAGCTGGCAGACAATGTCCGCAGGTTGCCCGGACAAAATGCACGCAATAGTTTCGGACTGAAAACCACTGCACTGAAATGGCATCAGCCAACGGGCTTGATGCTCATAGGTACAGAATATGGTTTGATAATATATGATAAACGCCATGCGTCGGTGAGGTTCTTGGCCCATCAGGATGGTTTGGAAAACTCCGGTATCGAAGACATCATGGAAGCGCAGGGCGGCGTGTGGCTGGTTTTTGCAAACGGAAAGGTACAGCATTTCAACTGTTCCACATACAAGACCACATACATTAAACAGAATTACAAGTTGTATCACACCAACTGCGGAGGATGCGACATTAGCGGTCACTTGTATCTGGGATACATTAAAGATGGCATGAGCGTCATTGACATACGTACAGGCAAGGCGAAGCATTTCAGACATGAGGAAGGGAATGCTGCCAGCCTGCCAGGAAACAACGTGAGGTGCATATATCGTGACCGCAGTAACCGCATCTGGGTTGGCACCGATGGTGGCGTAGCACTGTTCCATCCATCGACGGGGAAATTCTCTCTGGTTAGCCGTGAGGGCAGCAGTAAGGAAAATGTATATGATATACACCAGATGCGTGACGGCTCTCTGTGGGTAGCCACCGACATGGGTGGTATAAGAGTTATAGACCCAGAGCAAACTGTTACTGACGGTCGGCTGCAGTATTCCAATATCCATGTGCAGACATCGTCTATCAATACTCGTGCCGTAGTGCAGGATAATTACGGAAACATCTGGATAGGCAATCACAGTACTGGCATAGACTTCATCAGCGAGCGCCGACAGGAGTTCACATTGTTGAACATGATGAATGCACTTATGCCAGGCAATGTTATCTCTCCTGTGTATTCCATAGTGAAAGACCAGGAAGGAGGCTTGTGGGCAGCAGGTGTTCAGGGACTGACACTCTGGCGCAACAATGTGATTGAGCATATATGGAACATAGATGATAAAGAGAGAAACACTCCAACATATGTGCGCTGCATGTTGTCAACACGCAGCGGTGAGTTGTGGCTGGGCATAGACGACCGTGGCGTGGCGCGTTTTGACCGCAACACCGGCAGGTATGAGTTCCTGAACCTTCCAGGCGCGGCCGACCGCGACATCCATTCCCTTTCAGAAGACAACAATGGGAAAATATGGATAGGAAGTGAGAACGGCACCTATTCATATACTAAGGAGGGTGGAGTGAAACGTGAAGAACTTGTCAACAAGATTACGGAAAACATTATCGTGACATCGTTCCTGTGGCTTAGTGATGATGTGGTGTTCCTCTGTACATACGGACTGGGAGCATACACCATTAATCTCTCAACAGGCAAGAGCGTAAGGCTAAGTGATGGCCTTCCGTCACTAAGAATCAACCAGGCCATTAGGGATGACAAGGATGGACTTTGGCTGGCAACACACAACGGACTAGTACACGTGGATGATGCCATGACGCTGAAGAATCCAACCACCTATAGTTCTGAACAGGGGTTGGCCGACAGTTATATATGTTCGCTGACCAGTGACGATGACGGACGAATATGGATGAGTACATACTCAGGTATATCATGTCTTGACAGCAAGACAAAGCGTATCTACAACTACAACCACCTCGACATCGGACAGGCATGTGGTTTCTATGCCGGCGGCATCACTACCGACAAGGATTGGATATATATGTGCAGCACATCGGGTGTGGTACGTTTCAACCCGCTGTTGCTCGGACGTCACGAACAGGTGTCTGATGTCCAGATTATATCATGTGAAGCATATTCTCCTGAAGGCATAGACACAAAGATAGCACTCCTTACCCCCGATGACGAAGGAATATACCGCACCGACCACAAACAAAATACCTTGCGCCTGTCATACTGTGTCAGGAACCAGGCACAGAGTCCTCATGTGGAATATTCATACATGATGAAGGGAATGGATAACAAGTGGTACTACATCGGCGGCGACAATGACGTGGTGTTCCGCGGGTTGCCGCCAGGCAATTACACCTTTATACTGCGTGCCAAGTTGAAGAGTCAGGATTGGACTGACGCCTCCACCTGTGAAATGGTTATTCGCATAGCACCGCCACTGTGGCAGACATGGTGGGCATACCTTATATATATTATAGCTTTCGCACTGGCAATATACGTCGTTGTCAGACAGTACAAATACCGTTTGAAGATGCGCGGCAAACTTGAACTGGAAAAGCGCGAAAGCATACAGAAGCAGCGTTCCAATGAGGAAAGACTGCATTTCTTCACGAATATCACCCACGAACTGCGTACACCGCTGACACTTATCTTGGGACCGCTCAATGATCTTGCCGACGATGAGCGTCTACCGTCTGACAGTAAACGCCGCGTCGGTGTGATAAAGAAGAGTGCGGAAAGGTTGCGCGAACTCATCAACGATTTGTTGGAATTCCGCAAGACGGAGACAAACAACCGCAAGCTTACTGTAGCGCGTGGCAACATAGGACACTTCGTCAAGGAGATATGCCTGAACTATAAGGAACTGAACAGCAATCCGCATGTCAACTTTGAATATGACATAGCTGCCAACCTTCCAGAGGTGTATTTCGATTCTGAGGTCATCACCACCATTCTCAACAACCTTCTTTCCAATGCAGTGAAATATACCGAGCATGGAAGCATTACCACTATGGTGAGAGAGGAGGAAAAGCAGGTGGTAATCAGCGTGAGCGACACAGGCTACGGCATCAGTGCGGAAGCTCTGCCACATATCTTCGAACGCTATTATCAGGCAACCGGCGCCCACCAGGCTTCGGGTACAGGCATTGGCCTGGCTTTGGTAAAGGCCCTGGCCGACTTGCATGAGGCACAGATTACAGCAGAGAGTACAGAGGGTAAGGGCAGCACATTCACATTATCACTGAGTACCACAAACTCATATCCCAACGCTTTGCACAAGGAGGATAACCTCACTCAGGGCGAGACAACACCGATTGGAGGGAATGCTTCTATACTGGAAAAGTCAGGAGAGAGATATTTGCTTGTTGTGGAGGATAATGCCGACATACGCGAATACATTGCAGAATCCTTCTGTGACGAATATACTATCTTGCAGGCGGAAAATGGTGAGGAAGGACTGCGCATCGCCACAGAACGCATCCCCGATATCATCGTCAGTGACATCATGATGCCGAAGATGGATGGCAACAGCCTTACGAAGGCACTGAAGGAGGATATAAGGACAAGCCACATTCCCGTTATTCTGCTTACGGCGAAGGTGACAGACGATGACAAGGAAGAGGGTTATCGCAGCGGTGCCGACTCTTACCTTACCAAACCGTTTACGGCGAAACTGCTCGGCAGTCGCATAGAGAATCTCCTGACCATGCGTCGCAGGTTGGCTGAGAACATACTCCGCTTTGCCCAGAGTGAAGAAAGGAAAGTGGACAGTGAGGATTCTCATTCAGATAGCAGTACGACGGACAGCAGTGCTACGGAAGGAAATATTTCTTTGTCGGGAACCTCGCTGAGTGCCCTTGATCAGCGTTTTATCGAGCATCTCAACAGTGTGATACACGACAATATAATGAATGAAGACCTTGACATGCCTTTCATCACCAGGGAAATGGCAATGAGCCACAGCACCTTCTACCGCAAGGTGAAGGCTCTCACCGGCTTGACGGCGAAGGAGTATGTGCGCAAGTTCCGACTGAAGTATTGTCTGCAACTGCTTGAGACTGGTGATTACAACGTCACTGAGGCGGCTATGATGGCTGGCTTCAATCAGATGGCCCATTTCCGCCAGACGTTCAAGAATGAGTTTGGTATCCTGCCGTCTGAGGCAATGAAGAAGACTAAGAGATAATCCATTAGAGAGAACTCATTAGCATCACCAGCGTAGGAATTCCACGAACGACGAAAAGATGAACAAAGTGAGAATAACGGCCATGCGCCAGACCATCTATCATGACCTGATGGCAAGATATGAGAATGAGATAGAGCACGCCTGTGATGTCAGTGAAGGACAGCAGTGGGTTTCCATTGACGGGTTGAGGCCGGAGGGGTTGTGCCCTTCTGCATGGATGTCAATGCAGACTTTTGTGGAGTCGCTGGCAAAAGGCGAGGGCAATTTCTATGATGGATGGATGAGAAATCCTATGAGTGCGATGATTAGTTGCAATGATGGTTTCCGGCCGTTCAGTTTCTATATAGAAGTTATAGGGGAATAGAGAGCAAAAGCCTCTCTGCTCTTGCACAATTCAAAATAATTAAACAAAAAACTAATGAATAGACTTGCTACTACAATTATCATGATGAGCTTCGCGTTTGCGGCATTTGCAGAAGGACGTGAAGTGGTTAACCTAAACCGCGACTGGCATTTCAAGGCTGGTGTGCAGCAACCGACAGTATCAGAAACAGAAACCTCTGATTGGCAGCGCATCAATGTGCCGCATGATTTTCAGATTGAACAGCCGTGGGTGGCACCAGATGCTAGCGAGAGAGCAGACAACAGCGATGCTGGTGCAAACATTAAAAGCCGTCTGTCGTCCCGTGGATTCAAAGAGATGGGCGAGGGATGGTATGTGAAAACCATAACTCCTTCCGTTGACAAGAAGGGCCGTCGCGTGGTGCTCGATTTCCAGGGTATCATGTATGTTGCTGACGTGTATCTCAACGGCAAGCGCATAGGCGGCACCGACTATGGCTATGTGGGTTTCGAGATAGACATCACCAAGGAATTGAAGTATGGTGAGAAAAACATCATCGCCGTGCACTGTGACACTGGCAGGCCAAAAGATTCCCGTTGGTACACCGGTGGTGGTTTGTTCCGTGACGTTACACTCGTATATACCGACCCGCAGTTGTATTTCCTGCGCCATCCGCTGTATATCACGACAAAAGACAACAAGGAGGTCAATATCTCTGCCAACGTGCAGTGCCTCACCAAGCAGAATACTGTGAAGATGCAGCTCTGCATCACGGCTCCCGACGGCACTGAGGTTTGCAATCAGCAGTACGACCTGAAGCGCAATCGCAATTACAGACAGGGACAGGTGCTGGCTTTCCCGGCAATACAGTTGCCAAATGCACAGTTGTGGGACTGCGAGCATCCGAACCTCTATACTGCAAAGGTTACATTATATAAGGAGGATGGCACTGTTTGTGATGAAACGCAGAGCCGTTTTGGTGTGCGCACCGTGGAGTTCGTGCCTGGTAAGGGCTTGTTGCTTAATGGCAAGAAGGTGTTGCTGAAAGGTTATGCCAATCACCATACATTAGGTGCACTCGGTGCAGCCGCCTATCCCCGTGCCATAGAGAAACGCATAAAACTGATGAAGGAGTGGGGCATGAACCATATCCGTACGTCACACAACCCATATTCGGAGTCATTCCTCGACTTGTGTGACGAGAACGGCATACTCGTTGTCGATGAACTCTATGACAAGTGGAACGACCAGTATGTGGGCGGCGGCCGCCGTCACTTCTCTGAGTTGTGGATAGACCATTTGTCGGAATTCATACAGCGAGACCGCAATCATCCTTCGGTGGTGATGTGGTCGATGGGTAACGAATTGCAGTCATACAATGATATGCCGTTCAACGATTTCGGAGTGACACAGTTCCGCTTGATGCGCGAACTGACACACCGTTATGACAGCACTCGAAAGGTTACCGTGGCCATGCATCCTCGTTACCGCAACTGGGAGACCGACTCGTTGCCCTGCGACCTCGCCATGCACACCGATGTGCAGGCATACAACTACCGCTATATGTATTTCCCCGGCGATGGCCGTCGTTTTCCGTGGATGACGTTCTATCAGAGCGAGGCATCTGTGGCTGCTATGGGTGAGAACTACTATGCAATGGAGCTCGACAAGGTTGTCGGCCTTGCTTACTGGGGCGCCATCGACTACCTCGGAGAGAGTCAGGGCTGGCCTGCCAAGGGATGGGAGCAGGGTGTCTTTGACATTGCGCTTGAACCAAAGCCGAAAGCATACTATATGCGCTCGTTCTTCAAGGAGGACGAACCGATTGTTCACATTGCTGTCACAGACACCAAGGGCGACGTGATGTGGAACGGTGTGCAGACGGGCAACGACGGACAGAGTGACCACTGGAACCGTACGCGCGGACAGAAATATGACATCACTACTTATACCAATGCCGACGAGGTAGAGCTCTTCGTCAACGGCAAGAGTCAGGGCATACAAAAGAACGACCGCTCTTCTGCCAAGATGCGCAACCAGATACGTTGGAAAGGCATAGAGTATCAGGATGGCTACTGCGAGGCAGTGGCACGCACTGCCGGCAAGGTGGTGGCTCGCCATAAGATAGAGACCACCGGCAAGCCTGTGGCATTGCGCATAGAGGCAGACAATGCTAACTGGAAAGCCGATGGAGTTGACTTGCAGCATCTGCGCATCTATGCCGTTGATGCCAAGGGACGCCGCGTGCAGACCGCCAGTGGTGATGTGAAGGTGACGGTAAACAGCAAGAACGCCACCCTCGCTGCCATGAGTAGCGGCGACAATAAGTCTGACGAACTCAGCAACACTGACCACCGCCGTCTCTACAAAGGCTCGGTGCTCGCCATACTGCGTGCCGGTCTTGATGGTGGTGAGACCACCGTCACTGCAACTTGCGACGGACTGAAAGCAGCAAAGATAAAGTTGCTGACAAAATAATTACGGTGCAACATTCTTTTTCTACAATATATAAAGGCGTGTCTTATTACCGTTATGGTAGTAAGACACGCTACTATTTTGTGTCTGTGGGCAAATAAGTGAAGATTAATTTTGTTATTTCTGAAAAACTCTGTAACTTTGCATTTGATATTACAACATTACAGTAAAGCAAACTAAGAAACAATTCAGCCATGAAGGAGAAAACAAAGAAAAGTTTATTGGGAATAGCAGTGACAGCCGGACTTACACTGCTGTGCGGACTGGCATACGCCATCAACAAGAAACTGGGACAGATTGCTGAGATTGGTGACCTGAAATACGACGAGGAGGAGGAATGAAATATACTACCAGTCAGATTACCACCCTCATCGGCGCACACCGTTATGGCACTACAGATGCCATGGTGTCGTTTCTGCTTACCGACAGCCGCTCTCTGTCTTTTCCGGAGGAGACGCTGTTCTTCGCACTGAAGTCAAACCGTAACGACGGGCACAAATACATCGAGGGACTATATAAGCGCGGAGTGAGAAACTTCGTTGTGGAAAAGCCCTTGCCGGCAATAGGCAGCGATGCCAATTTCCTTGTGGTGCCCGATACCCTGGCAGCCCTGCAAAGGCTGGCGGAGAGACATCGTGACGAGTTTCAGATACCTGTGGTGGGCATCACCGGCAGCAATGGCAAGACGGTCGTCAAGGAATGGCTGTACCAGTTGCTGTCGCCAGATATGCATGTGACACGCTCGCCGCGCTCGTACAACTCGCAGATTGGTGTACCGCTGTCGGTATGGCAATTGCGTGAGGATACCCGCGTGGGTATATTCGAGGCTGGCATCAGCAAGCCCGACGAGATGCAGCGGCTGGCTTCCATAATACAACCTACGATAGGCGTGTTCACCACTTTGGGAGAGGCACACCAGGAGAATTTCCACTCCATGGAGGAGAAATGCCGTGAGAAGTTCATGCTCTTTAAAGACTGCAAGACTTTGGTCTATCCCATGGACAATGACGTGGTGTTCCGAGTGATGAAACAGTGCGGCTACAACGGTGAGCGCATAGGATGGTCGATGAACGACACCTCGGCACCGTTTTATGTCAGCAAGGTGGAGAGCGACAGCGACGGCACCTGCATACATTATATATATAAAGGCATACAGGGACAGTATAGGCTTAACTTCATAAGCAATGCCTCGATAGAAAACTCCATAACGTGTGCTGCCACGGCACTGCACCTCGGACTGACACCGGAGCAGCTGGTAGAACGTATGCCGATGCTTGAGCCTGTGGCCATGCGCCTCGAAGTGAAGGAAGGCCGCAACGGGTGTACGCTGATTAATGATACCTACAACTCTGATCTCGCCTCACTCGACATAGCACTCGACTTCATGCACCGCCGCCCCGACCACAAGGGACGCAGGCGCACGTTGATACTCAGCGATATGGATCAGTCGGGACTCACCGACGAGGAGATACGCTCGCGCGTGGAAGCCATGGTCAAGAGCAGGGGAGTGGACAGGCTGATAACTGTTGGCAGTCAGTTTACGGGGGAAGAGAACTTCGCCACCACCGACGACCTGATAAACAGCGAGGTGTTCAGACAGCTGCGCAACGAGGTAATACTCATCAAGGGCGCACGCAGGTTTGAGTTTGACAAACTCACCGAGTTGCTCGTAAGGAAAGTGCACGAGACCACACTCGAGGTCAACCTCTCTGCCGTAGTGGCAAACCTCAACTGGTATCGTTCGCAGATGAAGTCCGGCACCAAACTCGTGTGCATGATAAAGGCCGACGGCTACGGTGCTGGTGCCATCGAGATTGCCAAGACACTGCAAGACCACCGTGTGGACTATCTTGCCGTGGCTGTGGCTGACGAGGGCGTGGCGCTGCGCCAGGCAGGCATCACCGCCAATATCATGATTATGAATCCGGAGATGACGGCGTTCAAGACGATGTTCGACTATGACCTTGAACCGGAGGTGTATTCCTTCCGGCTGCTTCACGCTCTGCGACAGGCGGCACGCAAGGAAGGCATAACGGGATGGCCCATACATGTGAAACTCGACACTGGCATGCACCGCTTGGGATTCCACCCTACGGAGGATATGGCAGAACTGATAGACTACCTGCAGGGACAGAATGCGCTGACAGTGCGCTCGGTGTTCTCACATTTCGTAGGCAGCGATGCTGACGAGTTCGACGAGTTCTCAGCCATGCAGTACGACCTCTACAAGCAAGGTGCCGATGCGCTGCAGGCGGCATTCCCACACCACATACTGCGCCACATGTGCAACTCGGCAGGCATAGAGCATTTCCCCGACAGACAGATGGACATGTGCCGCCTGGGACTCGGACTGTACGGTGTGAATCCGCGCGACAACAGCATCATCAACAACATCTCGACGCTGAAGACCACCATCTTGCAGCTGCGCCATGTGAAGGCAGGCGACTCCATAGGCTATTCTCGCCGCACCATACTGGAGAAAGACTCACTGATAGCCGCCATACCGATAGGATATGCCGACGGACTGAACCGACATCTCGGCAACCGCCACGGCTACTGCCTCGTCAACGGCAAGAAGGCGGAATACGTTGGCAACATCTGCATGGATGTCTGCATGCTCGACGTCACCGGCATTGACTGCCACGAGGGCGACAGCGTGGAGATATTCGGCGACAACCTGCCCGTCACCGTCCTCTCAGACATCCTCGACACCATCCCTTACGAGGTGATGACCGGCATCAGCAACAGAGTAAAACGAGTGTATTACGAGGAATAGTGTCCTTCAAGGATAATAGTGTTCACGGAAGTGATTGTTTCAAAGAAAACGGCTGTGCATATTTCTATGTATGCACAGCCGTTTTAATTATTATTTTACTGTTTGATGTAAGGTCCATTAAGTTCATTGCAGAACCACACATCATAAACACCTAGTTCTGGTTCTTTGCCTATAGTAACTCCATGAAACTCTATGAACTCATTACATGTTGAAATCATAGGGAGGTAACTTTCTTACCCTCCCCCACGGGGAGGGAAGGGAGGGGCTATAAACATTAAATGCGATATTTCAGCGCAGTCAGTATGTTGGTGGAAAATATCGCAAGGAAATGAAGGTGAAAATAGGATATTTTTGTGTTTTGATATGGAAGTGTATCTGCCATGCAGTATGAAAGGAAAATAGTGTGCAAGGGTTGTAAGGCTGTGGTTTACAGCACGAGGTAACGGCGTTAAGAGTGGCGTAAAGTGCAAAAAATGATGATTTTTCTTGCATAACTGCATTTTTTTTGTTACTTTTGCGGTGTAAACACACACAAGGGATGTTTCTCTCCTTCGGAATAAAAGATGCTATAGACATAGTGCTGGTGGCACTGGTGCTATACTACACCTATCGGTTCATGCGTGAATCGAGAACACTTAACGTGTTCGTTGGAATAATGGCGTTCATCGTGGTGTGGCTGTTGGTATCGCGAGTGCTGGAGATGCGCCTCACGGGTGCCATCTTCGACCAGTTCGTCAGTGTGGGTGCACTGGCCATCATAGTGTTGTTCCAGGAGGAGATAAGGAAATTCCTGTATAGTCTGGGTGAGCACAACAAGCTGCACCGCATGGTGCGGTGGTTCTCAAGCAGACGTGAGTCTGACGGCAAGGGCATGGGGCGCGAGGCCATCATGCCGGTGGTGCTGGCGTGTATCAACATGGCACGCTCGAAGTGCGGTGCACTGATAGTGATAGAGCGCACCACTCCGCTCGACGATATTGTGGCAACCGGCGACCGTGTGGATGCCAACATCAACCAGCGACTGATAGAGAACATATTTTTCAAGAACTCACCGCTGCACGACGGAGCGATGATTATCAGCAAGCAGCGCATCAAGGCGGCTGGTTGCATACTGCCCGTGAGCCACGACCTCAACATCCCGCGTGAACTGGGTCTGCGCCACCGTGCCGCCATGGGCATATCGCAGGCGTCTGATGCCATAGCCATTGTGGTGTCTGAGGAAACAGGACGCATATCGGCAGCCATCAAAGGACAGTTCCGCCTGCGCCTGTCGGCGGAGAACCTTGAAGCAATACTTACGGAAGAACTGTGAAGCAGGGTACCGCAGTTCTTGTCCGAATGAAGAACGCATTATCACTATGAAACACCATTATACACACAGTTATAAGAGAAATAAAAGAAAAGTTTAATATTTAAAAGATTGCCCCTTACAACTCTCCGTAGGCGGCCTTCCATGTGAGGCATACGGGGGGAGGGGTTTGGAATTTTATGTCATTAATTGAACAGATTGTAGCGCGTGCTAAGGCAAACAAGCAGCGCATCGTGCTCCCGGAAGCAGAAGAGGAGCGCACACTCATTGCAGCCGACAAGGTGCTGGAGCAGGAGATTGCAGACCTTATCCTTATCGGCAACCCTGCCAAGGTTGACGCTCTGGCAAAGGAGCACAACCTGAAGAACATCGGCAAGGCAACACTCATCGACCCAGAGAACTATGAGCGTTCTGAGGAACTGGCACAGCTCCTGCAGAAACTCCGCGAGAAGAAGGGCATGACCATCGACAAGGCTCGCGAACTGGTGAAGAATCCTCTCTACCTCGGTTGCCTCATCATCAAGACTGAGGGTGCCGACGGTCAGATCTCTGGTGCTCTCTCTACAACGGGCGACACATTGCGTCCTGCACTGCAGATTATCAAGACTGCTCCTGGCATCTCTTGCGTATCGGGTGCCATGCTGATGATTACCGACAAGCCGGAGTATGGCGAGAACGGCGTACTGCTATTCGCCGACGTTGCCGTTACCCCAATGCCTGATGCCAACCAGCTCGGTCAGATTGCAGTATGCGCTGCACAGACAGCTCGCTCGGTTGCCGGTTTCACAGACCCACGCGTGGCTATGTGCTCATTCTCAACAAAGGGTTCTGCCTCTCACGAGGTTGTTGACAAGGTAGTGGAGGCAACAAAGATTGCCAAGGAGCTTGATCCGAACCTGAAGATTGACGGTGAGCTGCAGGCTGACGCAGCCCTCGTTCCTGCCGTAGGCCAGAAGAAGGCTCCGGGCAGCGAGATTGCAGGTAAGGCAAACGTACTCGTATTCCCTAACCTTGAAGTAGGCAACATCGGTTACAAACTCGTGCAGCGTCTTGCCGGTGCCACAGCCCTCGGCCCAATCCTCCAGGGTATCGCACGTCCGGTCAACGACCTTTCACGCGGCTGTTCAGTAGAGGATATCGTAAACCTCGTCGCTATCACTGCATGCCAGGCAATGGATGCAAAGAAATAAGGCTCTGCCTTATTTCTTTGAAGTGAAGAGTGAAGAACGAAGAGTGAAGAATTTAAGTTACACTTTGACTGATGATAAGCTATAACAGACACAACTCACCACTTATGCAGAAAAGTCAAAACTTCTCTGTAAGAATATCAAAAATGGCAGAGTATATAGAAGAGAAAAGAATGAGAAACTCCAATATAAAGTCTGTGCTTAATCAGATTATGCGTTCTGGTACTTCTGTTATGGCCAACATAGGCGAGTCACAGTTCGCACAGAGTAATGCTGATTTCATCACGAAACTTCACATAGCACTGAAAGAAGCCAATGAAACTGAACGATGGCTTAATTTCCTGTATTGCAACGAATATCTCATGCAAAACGAGTATGAGAGTATGAATAACGATTGTAGCGAGATTATAGCTATGTTGGTTGCATCGGTGAAAACATCAAAAAGAAACCAATCCATAATAATGAAGTGATGGGTAAAGGATGACGGGTGAAAGAATGTTACAGTCAAAGCGTAACTTAAATTCTTCACTCTTCACTCTTCACTCTTCACTTTAAAAATAAAATTTTTATGAAAATTTTAGTTTTAAACTGCGGAAGCAGTTCCATTAAATATCAGTTGTTCAACACTGAGACTGGCGACATCCTCGCCAAGGGCGGCATCGAGAAAATCGGTCTGCCGGGTGCATTCATCAAGTTCAACGTGGCTGATGGCAAGAAGACCATCGAGCAGGACATCCCTGAGCACACCGTGGGCGTGCAGCTCATCTTCGACGTACTCACCAATGCTGAGTACGGTGCGCTGAAGTCACTCGAAGAACTCGACGCAGTAGGTCACCGCGTGGTGCACGGCGGAGAGAAATTCGCTGAGTCTGTAGTCATCAATGCAGAAGTACTGAGGCAGATTGAGGCATGCAACGACCTCGCTCCGCTGCACAACCCAGCAAACCTCAAGGGCATCGCTGCCGTTACGGCTCTGCTGCCTAACCTGCCACAGGTGGCGGTCTTCGACACCGCCTTCCACCAGACCATGCCGGCAAAGGCATATATGTATGCCGTGCCTTACGCTCTCTATGAGAAGTATGGCGTGCGTCGCTATGGTTTCCACGGTACATCACACCGCTATGTTTCAGCCCGTGCACTGGAGTTCCTCGGCATGAAGGCTGAAGGCACTAAGGTCATCACTGCACACATCGGCAACGGCGGTTCACTGGCAGCAGTGAAAGACGGCAAGTGTCAGGATACCTCAATGGGTCTCACTCCACTTGAGGGCGTGATGATGGGTACACGCTCTGGCGACATCGACGGCGGCGCTGTATCGTTCATCATGAAGAAGGAAGGCCTTGACGCTGACGGTATCTCTAACCTTCTGAACAAGCAGTCTGGTCTGGCTGGCATCTCATGCAAGTCAAGCGACATGCGCGAGGTGTTCCAGGGCAAGGTGGACGGCGACGCTAAGTGTCAGCTTGCCATCGACATGTACACCTATCGCATCAAGAAATACATCGGCTCTTACGCTGCTGCACTGGGTGGCTGCGACGTGCTTGTCTTCACCGCCGGCGTATGTGAAAACCAGTCTGACATCCGCGAGATGGTCTGCAAGGACATGGAGTGGATGGGCATTAAACTCGACACAGAGAAGAATGCACAGATTCATGGTGTAGAGGCTGTCATCTCGGCTCCTGACTCAAAGGTCAAGGTGGTTGTAATACCTACCGACGAGGAGAAGATGATTGCCAACGACACTGCGGCACTGGTAAAATAATAATGAAGAATAATAAATGAAGAATGAAGAATATAGAATGAAGAATGTAAGTTACCTTACAGTATCTGTTTGTTGCAATACGTAATTCATATTCTTCATTCTATATTCTTCATTCTTCATTATAAAAAACAAATCTATGCGAGTAATTATCGAACCCGATTACGACCGCCTCTCGAAGTGGGCGGCCAAGTATGTAGCAGGAAGAATCAATGCTGCTAACCCGACAGCCGAAAAACCTTTTAAGCTGGGATGCCCCACTGGCTCATCGCCGCTGGGACTCTACAAGGAACTCATCCGCATGAACAAGGCCGGTGAGGTGTCATTCGAGCACGTTGTGACATTCAACATGGACGAGTATGTCAACCTGCCTGAGGCACACCCAGAGTCTTACCACTCTTTCATGTGGAACAACTTCTTCAACCATATTAATATAAAGAAGGAGAACGTACACATCCTCAACGGCAACGCTCCAGACCTCGTTGCCGAGTGCGAGAATTACGAGAAGGCCATAGAGGATGCCGGCGGCATCGATCTCTTCATGGGCGGTGTAGGTCCTGACGGTCACCTGGCATTCAATGAGCCGGGCAGTTCGCTGACTTCAAAGACACGCATCAAGACCCTGACCACCGACACCATCATCGCCAACAGCCGCTTCTTCGACGGCGACCTGTCACAGGTGCCCAAGCAGGCATTGACCGTAGGCATCGGTACCGTGATGGCAGCACGCGAGGTGCTCATCGTATGCAACGGTCACCACAAGGCCCGCGCACTGCAGCACATCGTGGATGGTGAGGTAAGCCACAAGTGGACAGCCTCAATACTCCAGATGCACCCACACGCCATCGTGATATGCGACGAGGCAGCCTGCGACGAACTCACCGTAGGCACATACAAATACTACCTCGACAAAGAGCGTGGCAACTTGTAATACATAATAATTATCCCACAGTGTTCATAGCTCCTTTAATAAGGTCATCTGTGAGCACTGTGGGATTTCTACTTTCCTCTCCAGTCATGAAATATCTACTATACTATTCATTCCTTATATTCCTGCTCGTCTCCTGCGCTATGGAGAAAAAGACTGTCGTGGGTGTAGACAATAAACCCCTTACCGCTTACGACAGCATATCCGCAGCATGTGGACTGTATTCCTTTTCTATAAACGCTTTTGAGAGCGTGAGCGAAGGCAAGGACACCAACTATGTCTTCTCCCCATTCGGCACTGCCGCCCTTTTCACTATGTTGCAAGAAGGCAGCAGCGGCAAGACGTATGAAGAACTCCAGAAAGTCATGTGCGTAAACAGCGACATAATGGCGGGGATGGTGAAGGAGTTGAACAAATATGATCCATTGTCGGATGATGGAAACTCCTCTGCGATGAAAATGGGCAACATGCTGATGCTTGACAAAAAAAACAAGTTGCGTTTGGAGTATGATGATTTTCTGAAGTCAGAATACAAGATAGAAACTATGAATCAAGACTTCAGTAAAGTCTCATGCAAGAAAATCATTGACGACTGGGCTGCCTCGCATGTAAGAAACTCAAATGGATGGCAAGTAATCCCTGTCACCTTTTCAAACGGTGCGCACGTTGTCAGCACAGTAAGATTCAAAGGTGCATGGTTGAGAAAATTTGACAAGAAATACACAAAGCAGAAATGCTTTCACCAGTACGATGGAAGGGAAACGACTGTTGACATGATGGCGCGTGAAGACCGTTACTATTATATGGAAAACGACACCATGCAGGCTGTGTCTGTGCCATTCGTCACAAGAGGAAATGTTGTGGAGGGTATGCATTTCTGTTCCCTGTATGTGCTGTTACCACGCGAGGGGTACACAATAAAGGATGTGTTGAAACTGTTGCGTGGCCATTATCTCGACTACTTCCATGAGAATATGAGATATCAGATGGTAAATCTACGGTTGCCGCGTTTTGGAATAGAGACGACCTACGATGCCAAGCACCTGATGAACAGCCTCGGTGCACGGCATTTGGAATCATTCAACGGCATAACGCGTAAGCAACAATCTTTGTCGCATGCCACACTGTCGGGAAAGATAACTGTGAATGAGTATGGCACGGTGGATGACAGTTCTAATATAAATGAGTATGTCGGGTACAATTATCCGACAATGGGCAAGCATATAGTTTACAATTTCAATGCCAACCGTCCGTTTATCTATATGTTAGTAAACGAGGATAATGGGACGATTCTCTTCATGGGACAGTATTCCAAAGGACAGTTGGGGCTAAAAGGTACGTGGCATAGCATCATGTACTGTGGTGAGGAAGAGAAAACCGAGCCACGGACTTATGACAGAGGGGATGATAGAATTGTAGTGCATAAGTATCTTCCTTATGATCAAGAAGGAGAAATACTAAAATCTAAGGGAAATAGATATTTTCCAGAGATTGACCACAGCAAGGCTTACGATGTAGTGGAGAAGATACCATCGTTCCCAGGGGGAAATAAAGAACTTATGGAATATCTGAAAAAGAACATGAAGTATCCCCCAAAAGCTGAAGTAGAAGGCATACAGGGCAGGGTTGTTCTGCAATTCATTGTGAAAGCTGATGGCCATATTGAAAATGTACGGATAGCCAAAAGCGTTGATCCGCTTTTGGACAAGGAAGCCATACGCCTGATAAAGGCAATGCCACGGTGGGAACCGGGCATGCAAGGCGGAGAAAAGGTGGACGTGAGATATACCCTGCCAGTGACTTTCCGACTTAAATGATGAGTGGGTACGGCGCGTAGTCAGAATAACCTGAAGGAATCATTATGGGAATCGCTGACTACGCTCAGTTGTCGCCCTCCACATAGTTTTCGAGGAAGATGTGCTCTCCGTCGAATACGGCGTATGTGAAGAGCGATATCCATTCGCCCAATACAAGCAGACGCGACTGCTTGGTGAGCATGAAGTCAATCTCTATATGGCGATGGCCGAAGATGAAATAATCAACATCGGGATGCTCTTTCAGGTATTCCTTTGAATAGCATATCAGTGGTTCGCGCTGCTCGCCGAGGTAAGGCACTTCCTTACCGTCCTTGCGCTTCATGCGCGAATGAAACGCCCAGTTGAGTCCAAACTTCACACCGATGTCAGGGTGAAGCCATGAGAACAGTTTCTGGCACAAACGGTTGTGGAACACGCTGCGGATAAAGCGGAAAGAACGGTTGCTGCTGCCCAGTCCGTCACCGTGGCCAAGATAGAACGTCTTGCCGTGCAGTTCCACTGTCGTGGGCTTTCTGTGCAGTATCACTCCGCACTCCTTCTCCAGATAACCGTATGCCCAGATGTCGTGGTTGCCCGTAAAGTAGTGCACCTCCACGCCACTGTCAGTAAGTTCCGACACCTTGCCGAGGAAACGTGTGTAGCCCTTCGGCACCACATGCTTGTATTCATACCAGAAGTCAAACATGTCGCCGAGCATATATACGGCTTCCGCCTTGTCTTTTATATCATCGAGGAAACGCACCAGCCGGCGTTCCTGTGTGCGGCGGTGCTCTGTAGCGAGCGAGCCGAGATGTGCGTCAGAAATAAAGTATATCATAGATGATTTTTTCGTATATCGGTTAATATTTGCAGTAACTGCAAGGCAAAGTTACAAATAAAATCTGAGAAACCATGATGTTTTGCAGTTTTTTTTCTCAGAGCAAAATATTTTTATTACTTTTACTTTTTTGTGCCTTGAAAGAAAAAAAACTGCAGATGATGCGGGATATTTTCTTTTTTCTGTCGTATATATTATAAAAGGAAGTCATAAATCATAAGAAGAAATCGTGAAAAGATATATACGTGGACAGGGACTTAATGTCTTAAAAAGTGTAGATACATGACAAATGTTCATAAATTGATTGTGACATAACACAGATAACTGTACCTTTGCAGTGCTTTTTGAAAAGAAGAATACGGCAATAGGTATTTGCTAAGCACAATAATCATTAAATCATTACCAACTCAAAACATCATTTCAATAGGATGAAAAGAATTTTTTTGTTACTTGCCTTGACAATCGTTTCCGCAATGGCGTTGCAGGCCCAGGACAACAAGAAAGAGAAAAAAGAGAAAGACAGCATATATGTCTATGGCTATGTGCGCGACAAGTTTACCAAGAGGGCGGTGCCCAAGGCTTTTGCTACGCTGATGCGTGCAGACTCCACCGTGGTGGATACCATGCATGTATATAGCGGCAGGAACTACAGCTACGGCTTCGGCAGCACGGAAATTTCTCATTATGCTTTCAAGATGCTGCCAGAGGTTGGTAATTTCATCATCAAGCTTGAACACCCCGACTACGAAACAACCTTTACCGACTACAACATCAAGAAGGTCAGCAAGCGCATGAATTTTGCGGAAGGTCCCGACGTGCTGATGCGCCGCATCAAACGCGCTGAGCAAACCGACAGCATAGAGGGCGGTGAACTCGGCGAGGTGGTTGTCAGGGCCACGAAGGTGAAGATGGTGTGGAAAGGCGATACGCTGGTGTTTAATGCCGATGCGTTCAACATTCCGGAAGGCTCGATGCTCGATGCGCTGATAAAGCAGTTGCCGGGTGTAGAACTGAAGGACAACGGCGAGATATATGTCAACGGAAAGAAGATAGACAACCTTACGCTCAACGGTGCCGACTTCTTCCGTGGCAAGAACAAGATAATGCTTGAGAACCTGCCATATTTTACTGTGAAAGACGTAAAGGTGTATAACAAGCAGACGGAGCAGAACAAGTTTCTCGGCATTACCGACGAGGACAAGAAAGAATATACCATGGACGTGACGCTGAAGAAGGAATACCGTGGCGGCGGCACTGCCAACATCGAGGCCGGCTACGGCACCGACGACCGTTACAAGGTGAAGGCCTTCGGCATGCTGTTCAGCGACCGTCTGAGGGCAATGGCCTTCGGCGGATTGAACAATGTGAACGAGACTACCGAATATACCAGTGAGGGAGAAGAGAGGGAACGAAACAACTCGTCGGGTGACAGACACTTCCGACAGCTCGGCGGTATGATTGCATACAAGGGCGCTGACGACAAATTCAGTACCTCGCTCAACCTCAATTCCACATGGACTGACGACCGTACAGAGTCGCGCCGTAACGGTGAGACATTCCTCACCACGGGCAACAGCTTCAGCCGCTCGTTGTCAATGGGCCGCTCAAAGCCTGTGACACTCGACATCACCAACCGCCTTGACTGGCGTTTCCGCAAAAATATGTATCTGTATTCCTATCTGCGCATGAACTACCAGCATTCGGAATACGAATCGTCAGGACAGTCGCTGACAGCCACCGACCACCTGCTGACAGACAGTGTGAACTCCACCCTGTCGCGTTCATGGAGCCACAGCAACAGGCTGAACGGCAACGCCAGTGCCACCTTGTCTTGCCTGATGGGCACTTCCGGCGACACTTTCTCATTCGATTTCTCTGCCAGCGGCAGCAAGACATATTCACCACAATCGTTCAGCCAATCTTTCTACCGCTATCATAAGACCTTGAGCACCGACAACCGCAATCAGTACAGCGACAATGCGCCGGAGAACTATTCGTACGCTGCAGGAGTGACATACAACTACCGTATGACGGATAAATTCCGTCTGTCGCCTTACTATAGAATAAACTCGTCGTATGACAGCAGCGACAACATACAGTACCGCCTTGACCAGTTGGGAGAGTCATGGGCCGGCGACGATGGTCACGCTTTCGGTTCACTGCCGTCAACACGCGACTCCTTGCTGCTTGCACTCGACGTGGAGAACAGCCGCAGCCAGACCACGCGCAACCTGCGCCAAGAGGCGGGTGTGAACGTCACTATGTATGGCAACATCAAGAAGGACAAGGGCTGGTATAATTTCAACATATTCATGCCGCTGCAGTTTGACCGCAAGACCATGGACTATCGCAGCCAGGCGCTCACCACGCAGATTACACGGCACTATACCACGTTTGAGCCTCGAGTATTCATGTATCTCGGCACATCTGGCAAAGACCGCAAGACTATAGACGCATCTTATTATATAAGAAACCAGCAGCCATCGATATTCGGCCTTATAGACCGTTCATACAGCAGCGACCCGCTCAACATCACCATGGGCAACCCCAACCTGCGCATGCAGACCACGCACAATTTCTATGTCAATGCTTCTGCACGACTTGACAGCATAAACAGGAACATACAGTTCTACATGTATTACAGCAATACGCGCAACTCTTTCGCCAACGGCTACACCTACGACCCGGAGACCGGCGTGCGTACTTATCGTGCTGAGAACATAGAGTCGGGCAACTGGTATTTCAATACCCGCCTGAATTACGGCCGCGACCTCGGCAAGAAGAAATATTTCCACTTCGACACAGAGTTAAGCTATACTCTTGAGAAGAGCACCGACCTGGCGAATGTGACGGGCAGCACATCATCGGAACTGAGTACGGTGAAGACAAACTCGCTGCATTTCAAGCCATCCATCAGGTATCAGCGCAACAACCTGACGTTCTTCTTCCAGCAGCGCACGCAGTGGCGCAACTACAGCCGCAGCATAATCTCGGAGACACCGTTGCCTGCCAACACATGGGACATTACATGGACGCTGAATGGTAATTACAAACTGCCATACAATTTCACCATCGACACCAACCTCGAACTGCGCCAGCGCCGTGGCTATGCCGACAGTGAGATGAACGACAACCGCCTCTATTGGGATGCCACGCTGACAAAGTCATTCAAGGCAGGACGCTGGCTGCTGAAACTGCGCGGCTACGACCTCCTGGGACAGGTCAGCAACCTTCGCTACTATGTCAATGCGCAGGGCCGCACCGAGACATGGACAAACTCCCTGCGTCGCTATGCACTCTTCACCGTGGCATACAAGTTTACGCAGAAACAGAAGAAGTAATAGTGGTTTTTCTTGCGGTTGCGGATGCGACCGACTTGGGTAAAAAGGATATTTAGGCAAATGTTAAAAATGTAAAGTTTTCTTAACGCACGGTAAAAGCTATCGTATTACATCGTAATATGATAGCTTTTACTGTATAATAGCTACCACATTGTATTGCAAAAGCTATGGTTTTACAACATAAAAAGGCACGTTTTAGTTCGCTGTTGATACTAAAACGTGCCTTTTTTGCTTTTTTATCGTTTTCCAGGAAAAGGTCCACCGTTGAAAAGGCGGTTTACAGCCTCGCTGTAGCATCGTGCCTCTTTTCTGGGGTAAGTGTCCACCGACACCCTTTTCCCCCTCTTAAAATGAGTTTTCTAAACAGTGGTGAAATAGAAAAACTTTTCACATCCTTTCCAAGGGGTGGGAGAGTCAGTCGAATCCCAGTTCCACGCGTGCCTCCTCGGTCATCATGCTTTTGTCCCATTCGGGTTCGAATACCATGTTGACCTCTGCAGATGTGATGCCCTCGATGGCCATTACCTTTGAGCGCACGTCTTCGATGATGAAGTCGGCGGCAGGGCATGACGGTGCGGTGAACGTCATGTCGATGTCCACACTGCCTTCCATGTCGAGGTCAATCTTGTATATCAGCCCGAGGTCATAGATGTTGACAGGAATCTCCGGGTCGTAAACTGTTTTCAGCACTTCGATGATGCGCTGTTCGGTATCGTCGTGTTCTTTCTGTGTCATATTTGGAAAATTGAAGAATTGAAGGGTTGAAAAATTGAAGAATTGAAGTTTCTCAGATTTTTCCGTTATCTCTGAATGAATAATAGTCTCCGTCAGTCACTATGATGTGGTCACAGAAGTGTATTCGCATGGTGCGGCATGCCTCTGCCACCCGCATGGTGAGTTGTTCGTCGTCGCGGCTTGGCCTGGTGTTGCCGCTGGGATGGTTGTGGGCTATGGCTATGATGGTGGCGTTTGCCTGCAGCGCATATTTTATTATCAGTCTTACATCTACCGCTGTTTCGGTTATTCCGCCATGTGATAGGCGTATGGTGTCTAAATGTTTGTATGCCTGATTCATCAGTATCAGGTAAGCTTCTTCAACGTCAAGATCACGCATCAGTGGCCATAGATGTGTGTAAAGGCTCTGCGAATTATTCAATACGTTACGCTCTGGCACTTTCTCCATCTCTCTTCGCCGTCCCAGTTCACACGCTGCCATTATAGTTATGGCTTTGGCCTCACCTATGCCGTTGTAACTTGTCAACTGGTCAAGTGTACGTTTGCTCAGCACCGCTAAATTGTTCTCGCAGTCGTTCAACAATCGTTTCATAACATCGACAGCGGTTTCCTCACGATTGCCCGAACCAATCAATATGGCAAGTAACTCTGCGCTTGTCAAAGCAGACGCCCCATGTCTCATTAGTTTCTCACGGGGACGGTCTTCTTCGCTCCACTGGTTGATATTAAGTTTGTCGAACTCTTTTTTCATTTATTTATAGAATGTCTTTTCAAAAGCCTGAAACTCATCCTTGCCGAGCACGCAGCGTTTCCACCATGCGCTGATGAATCCCAGTCCGTAGCCCATGAGCTGCGTGAAGGCAGCCGGTACGGAGAGTATTCCCACCCACAGGCTTCGGTTTTTTATGGTGGAGTCGATGAAGATGATGAGGCTATATAATATAATAGGTGAAAGCGACAGCAGGCACAATGCCGTGCCGATGGTCTTGCATGTGCTGTTGGTGCAGAGCAGTGCTAAGAGCAGTCCGGCAATGGCCAGCACCAGCCATGTTATCACTCCCACGGTGAACACTGCCGGCAGCGTATGCACCAGTTTCAGCGTTCCAGGATGGCGCTTGGTCAGGTTGATGCGTGCTATGCCGCTGTTATATACCTGACGGAAGAATTTTTTGAAGTCAGTCCTGCGCTTGTGCCATACCCATGCCTTGGGAAACAGACGTGTGGTAAATCTGTTTTCCACCAGTCGGTAGGAAAAGTCCACGTCCTCACCGAAGCGCATACGCGAGAATCCGTGCATGTTGAGATACACCTTGCGCAGTATGCCCATGTTATATGAACGAGGGTAGAACTTATCCAGTTTCTTCTTGCCGCCGCGTATGCCGCCTGTGGTGAAGAAACTCGTCATGGAGTAGCTGATGGCTTTCTGCACCGGCGTGAACGACGGGTGAGAGGCATCGGCACCGCCGAATGCATCGCACGGCTCGCGGAGCAGTTCGTCTTCCACGGCATTGAGGTAACCGTCGGGCAATACCACGTCGCTGTCGAGAATGATGAGGTAGTCACCAGTGGCGCGCTCTGCACCGAAGTTGCGTGTGTCGCCCGGTCCGGAGTTTTCCTTGTAATAGTATTTCAGGTCGAGGCAGTTGCGGTATCTTGCGCACACCTCGTCGCACTTCACCGCCGAACCGTCCTCCACGATTATGACCTCAAAATCGGTATAGGCCTGACGAGTCAGACTCTCAAGCAGTTCGTCTACCTCGTCAGGCCTATTATATACCGGAATTATAAATGAATATTTCATTATTAATTGAAAATTGAAAATTGAGAATTGAAAATTATGATTACCCTAACCTGTATGCGGAGGGCATTTTTCACTTTTCACTTTTCGCTTTTCACTTCAAACCATGCGTGATTATTCTTTCATGCGCTGAATGTAGCTGCCGTCGCGGGTGTCAACCTGCACGAGCTCGCCTTCCTCGATGAAGAGAGGTACGCGGATTTCCACGCCGGTCTCAAGAGTTGCCGGCTTCAGGGTGTTTGTTGCAGTGTCGCCCTTCACGCCAGGCTCAGAGTGTGTCACGCGCAGAACAGTCTTCACTGGCATCTCAGCATAGAGCACTGTGTCAGTGTCAGCGTCGCTGACAACCTCAACGATGTCTGATTCCTTCATGAACTCAACGCCCGTTACGAGCTCGGCAGCGATAGGAGTCTGGTCGTATGTCTCCTGGTTCATGAAGATATAGTCCTCGCCCTCCTTGTAGAGATACTGGTAAGGACGACGTGTGATCTGTACCTCCTCCAGTTTCTCACCGATGTTGAAGCGACGCTCCAGCACGCGACCGTCAGTCACGTTCTTCAGCTTGATGTTCATGATAGTGTTACCCTTGCCTGGCTTGCGGTGCTGAAAGTCAATGCAAACCCAAATGCCGCCGTCCATACGTACGGCAACGCCTTTCTTGATGTCTTGTGAATTAATCATTTTTCTTTATTATGTAAATTTGTTTGTTTCTATGTTGCTCTATAATAGGCACGTACAATATGCAAAGTTACAAAAATTAATGCTAAAAATGGCCTTTTTACAACAAAATAACGTTTTTTTAACATGAAAACCACTCATTTTCTTGCGTATGTAAAAAAAAATGAGTACCTTTGCACCTCGAATTGCTTTTTTGCGGAAAAGCACCCCGAAAGCATTAATAAAATTAAGATATCTTAAACACAATGAAAAGAACATTTCAACCACACAATCGTCGTCGCGTGAACAAGCACGGATTCCGTGAGCGCATGGCCACGAAGAATGGTCGCCGCGTACTTGCTGCACGTCGTGCACGCGGTCGCAAGAAGCTCACCGTCAGCGACGAGCATCACGGCAAATAAGCCGTTATGGAAACTGAAACAGCCTGTTGACTCCGGCATTACAGATAGGAGACGACAGGCTGTTTTTCTTTCGTGTAAGACAGGTAAAGTTTACAAGTTTCTGTTTTTTGTACAATTTTTTCAGAAAAAAATTTGCGAGAATAAAAATAATTACGTAACTTTGTCCACAGATTAAAAAACCTCACACCATGGAGAATGTAATTCTTGAACACAACTTAGACAATATCACGCTGCCAGAGCGTAAGAGCTATCGTGAGTTCATATATTGCAAAGCTGGGCAGTGTAGTTTTGTATGCAACGAGAAGCCTTTTACTCTTGTCAAGGATTCTTGTGCAGTTATTGTAACCCGTTTCTTGCGTAACGTTGAGCCGTCGCCGGATTTCGAATGTGATGTGATTTATATCGATTCGTCGTTCCTGAGGCAGTCTGAACCCAACAATCCTCATATCATACAGGTTACGTTGGCGTTAAGCATGAATCCTATCATCAAACTTATGGATGACAAGGAGTTGGATTTGTGCCAACAACTGTTTTACAACTTCGGATTGCGCATCGAGGACAAGCGCCACGGATTCTATGACGACATACTTGCCACGTCAGCGCGTATGCTCGTGCTCGACCTCTTCGATATGTATATGCGTTCGGCAGGCAATGGCTATAAGTCGCGCAGTTCCTCTGACCTGATGTCACGCTTCATTGGAATGTTGCAGGACAAGGAATACAGGGTAAACCGCGAGGTGGCATACTATGCCGGAGAACTCAACGTGGTGCCTAAGTATCTGTCTGAGATATCCAACAAGACGAGCGGTTTCTCTGCTTCGTATTGGATAAACAGGTTCACGTCTTTCGATATCAACCAGTTGCTGCACGAAGGAAGAAAGACGCCTGCGGAAATAGCTGAGATGTTCCACTTTACCAGTGTGTCTTATTTTAACCGCTACGTGAAGCGCTATCTCGGTGCCTATCCATCTGAACTGCGCGGGCAGTGAATGTATTGATGAATATATCTTTATATTGATGGACACATCTTTATATTAATAATATATAAATGACAACGGGAAATTTCCTCTTGTCATTTATTTTTTGTAATTTTGCATTTTTATAGTACTTTCTTATGAATAGATAGAAAAATGATACAAGTAAAAGTTATAAACAAAGGCAGTCAGCCACTGCCGGCATACGCCACGCCACAAAGCGCAGGCATGGATTTACGCGCAAACACAGAAGAGCCATTTACATTGAAACCCTTAGAGCGTCGCCTGGTTCCAACGGGACTGTATATTGCATTGCCCGAAGGGTATGAAGCGCAGGTGCGCCCTCGTTCAGGACTGGCGTTGAAGCATGGCATCACCGTGCTCAATACACCCGGCACTATTGATGCCGACTATCGTGGTGAGATTGGCGTGGTGCTGGTAAATCTCTCCAACGATGACTTTACCGTGAACCCCGGCGAACGCATCGCACAGATGGTGATAGCAAAGTGCGAGCAGGCAGAGATGGTAGTCGTCGAAGAACTTGACGATACTGAGCGCGGTGCAGGCGGATACGGACATACGGGAGTGAAGTGATAAGAAGTGTGAGAATGAAAGAATGAAAGAGTGAAGGGGAGAGTATAAGAAAACTTTGTCTGAAGCAGAAGATTGATGAGAAGAATATTCATAATGATGCTTGCCGTCCTGTCGTTCACAAGTGCTATGGCAGACGACTGCGCTCTTGACAAACGCTATCGCTACCTCTATATCGAGGCAACGAGGCAGAAAGACATGGGCAACTATATTGAGGCGTTGGAATTGTTCCGCCGCTGTCATCAGTTGCGCCCTGATGCTGCAGAGACAGACTATGCCCTCGGCGTGTTCTACCTTGCCTTGGGAAAAGACAGCATAGGCATGAGCTATCTGAAAGCCGCTGTTGACAATGAACCTGACAACAGCGAGTTTGCCGAACAACTGGCGCAGGCATGTCTTTACCGCAACCGCATCACTGAGGCGGCGGAGGTGTATGAACGCCTGGCGCAGGTGGAGGCACGTGCGGAATATCTAGATCTGCTGATACGTATCTATGAGCAACAGCGTGACTATCCGAAGATGCTCGATGCCCTGACACGCCTTGAGACCCTGGAAGGTCAACAGGAGGAAATAACGCTGGTAAAGATGCAGGTGCACCAGATGATGGGTGATGCCGAAGGAGCCTATAATGACTTGAAGGGATTGACAGATGCATATCCAAACGACATGAACCTTCAGGTGATGATGGGCAACTGGTTGTTGGGCAACGGCAGAAAGGAAGAGGCTTTTGATACTTTCCTGAATGTAATGCGTGAGGAACCTACCAATGCCAAGGGACAGATGTCGCTTATGGATTACTATCGTAGTGAGGGCAACACAAGCATGGCTGACAGCCTGCTGTATGTGATGCTTGTCAATCCGCAGACAGAACCAAAGCTGCGTGTCACTCTGCTGCGTGACTGGGTGCAGCACAGTGAGCAGCATGGTGGTGACTCCGCGCGTATCACTGAACTGTTCAATCGCGTGCTGACATTGCCGCAGACTACGTCGGAGGTGGCAGAGATGCATGCTGCATACCTTGAACTGAAGGACGCTCCGCGCGACTCAATCCGTACGGCATGGGAGCGTGTGCTCACCATTGCACCAGAGAATGTGTCGGCACGCCTGCAACTGATTCAGATGATGTGGCAGGATAGCATTGATGAAAACGTGATTCGTGAGTGCCGCATGGCTACGGAATATGTTCCAGACGAACCTGTGTTGTATTATTATCTTGGTTTGGCACAATATCTCAACGAGCATTACGACGATGCCATTGCGTCGCTGCGTCGTGGTGCGGAGCATATCAGTAAGGAGACACCGGTGCGCATATCGTCGGACATCTTTGAGATGATAGGTGACGTGTTGCAGAAGTTGCACCGCACTTCTGAGGCATACGCTGCTTACGACAGTTGTCTGGTGTATGACCCCGACAAGGTGATGTGTCTCAATAACTATGCTTATTTCCTTTCATGTGAGCAGCGTGATTTGAAGAAGGCGGAGAAGATGAGTTACAGAGCCATAACGGCGGAAGCGAACAATTCCACATATCTCGATACATACGCATGGATACTATACCAGCAGCAGCGGTATGACGAAGCGCGTATATATATAGACCGTGCACTGGAGAACGATACCACTGACACAGAACCGAACGGAGAAATCTTTGACCATGCAGGAGACATATACTACCGTCTTGGCATGCAGGAGAAGGCTCTCGACTTCTGGAAACGTGCGTTGCCACTCGGCACTGAGAACGATGCTCTGTTGCGCAAGAAGATAAAGAAGGGAAAGTTGGTGAAGTGATTTTGAAGTGATTGGGGAGTAATAGGGGAGTAATAGAGGAGTGATAGGGGAGTGAAAGGGGAGTGAAAGGGAAATATGTGTTTGACTGGTTAATTTTGAGATAATATATTCATATAATGAAAAAGACGATAGTTATTATTTTTGCTGCTGCAGCGCTTACAGCCTGCGGCACAGCAAAGCAGGTTACACAGAACAACACTACACAGACCTCTGTGCAGACAGCTGCAGTGCAGCAGCCTATGGACTATGTGAGGAAGATAAACGACAATGCAGTATATGCCAAGAACATTGTGTCGAAGGTTGACGTGACACTTAATGCACAGGGCCGCGACATCAGTGTGAGCGGCAAGCTAAACATGCGTAGAGATGAGGTGGTGCGCATCACGCTGACACCATTCGGACTGATGGAGGTGGGACGCCTGGAGTTCACTCCTGACTATGTATTGCTCATCAACCGCATGGACAAGGAATATGTAAAGGCCACATACAACGAGGTAGATTTCCTTAAAGCCAACGGTCTTGACTTCTACACCCTGCAGGCTCTCTTCTGGAACGAACTCTTCCAGCCTTCAAAGAAAGTGCTGAGCGATGCAGACCTGTCGCTATATACTGCGGATATGTCGCAGCCTGCCGACCGTCACATTACGCTGAAAAACGGAAAACTCGCCTTCGACTGGACCACCAGCGTGGCAAAGGCACTCATCACCAATGCACTGATAACCTACGCACAGGGTACGCCGCAGACTTCAACGGTAAGCATGGAGTATGGCGATTTCGTGCCGATGGGCTCCAAGCGTTTCCCGTCAAGAGAGAAGGTGACGTTTCAGACCAAGGCGATGAACACCGGCAAACTCTCACTTGAGCTGAAACTGAACAAGATAACCAACGACACGGACTGGGAGAGCCGCACCACTGTGTCTGACAAATACAGGAAGATTTCGGCTCAGCAGTTCTTCTCGAAACTCGGTAACATGTAATTCGGTAACATGTAATGCGTAAACTCATCATTTACATAATGGCTTTGGCGTTTCTGTGCCTCCCTGTAGGGGCGCAGAAGAAAAGTTCTTCCACCAAGGCGAAGACCACACAGACGAAGACCGCGAAGAAGACCACCACGTCTAAGCGTGCACAGAAGAAGACGGTCACTGCCAAGCCGCAGACCAAGACCCAGCAGAAGCCGCAGTCGGTGACCAGCCTGCGCAATGAGCAGGCGCGTATCAAGCAGAACATCAAGAAGCAGGAACAGGCTCTGCGCGCCAACAAGGCACAGGTGCAGAAGAAGCTCCGCGACCTTGACCGCATCAACGGCGATATGAGCCGCCAGCAGCGTTCCATTGATTCCGTCAACCATGAGATACGTCGCATAGATGGAAATATCAGTATGCTTAATACTCAGCTTGAGGAACTCAACCGTCAGTTGGAGGAACGCAAGAAAAGTTATATCAAGTCCATGCGCTACATGGCGAAGCAGCGTGGCATACACAGTCAGCTGATGTTCGTCTTCTCTGCCAAGAACATGTCGGAGATGTACCGTCGTCTGCGTTTCACCCGCGAGTATGCAGCCTTCCAGCGCACGCAGGGCAAGGCATTGCAGCAGAAACAGTCGCAGATTGACGTCAAGCGTGGGCAGTTGAATGCCGTTAAGGGAGAGAAACAGGTAGTGTTCAACAAGGGGCGCAAGGCACATCAAGCATTGGCGGCGCAGAAGAATGAACAGCAGAAGATTGTCTCCTCTCTGCAGAATCAGCAGAAGACCATACAGGCCGTTATTGCCGACCAAAAGAAGAAAGACGCAGCCCTCAATGCTCGGATTGACCGTTTGGTGTCTGAGGAAGTGGAGCGTGCGCGTCAGCGTGCCGCCGCCGAGGCGAAGAAGAAAGCCGACCAGGCTGAGGCACAGAAAAAGAAAGCCGCCGAGTTGGCTCGCCGCAAGGCTGAGGCAGAAGCGAAAGCCAAGGAAAATGAGCGTCGCATAGCTGAGGCTAAGGCCGCAGAGGAAAAGGCTAAGGCCGAGGCGCGTGCCGCCAAGGCTGCCAAGGATAAGAAAGAGCGTGAGCGTGCCGAGCAGCTGGCGCGTGAAGCTGAGGCTGCCCGTGTGGCTGCAGAGCGCAAGGCAAAGGCCGACAAGGAACGTGCCGACAAGGCTGTGGCAGAGGCTAAGAAGGAGTCAGAGAAGGCCAACACACTCTCTACCGTTGATCGTCAGTTGAGTGGCAGTTTCGAAGCCAACAAGGGACGTCTGCCGTCACCGATAGCCAGCGGCCGCATTGTCAGCCACTATGGACAGCATAGTGTAGAGGGACTGCCCGGCGTGGTGCTTGACAACAAAGGCATCAATATTCTCGGTTCGCCGGGTGCCACTGCCCGTTCTATCTTCGACGGTGAGGTCAGCGCCGTGTTCAACATCGGTGGTTCGATGGGCGTGCTTGTAAGGCATGGTGCATACATCTCCGTATATTGCAACCTCAAGTCGGTGAGCGTGTCGCGCGGACAGAAGGTCAGCGCACGACAGGGGCTGGGCACCGTAGGCACAGACAATATATTGCAGTTCCAGTTGCGCCGTGAGCGCGACAAACTCAACCCTGAACAGTGGTTGGCAAGGTGATATGTTCTGGACAGACAAAATACGTCAGGTAAAGATAACACTCGTGGTTACAGCGGTGGTCATTGCCGCCGCCTCGCTTGTGGTGAGCCATTTCCTTGTCAGGGACTTGGCGCGCGAGGAACGTCAGCGCATGGAGATATGGGCTGAGGCCATGCACACTCTCAGTCAGGCTACGGAGGAAACAGACCTGAACCTTGTGCTCAAGGTCATAGAGCAGAACAACACCATCCCCGTCGTTGTCGTCGATGCCGCAGGCAATGTGCAGACATACCGCAACGTGCCGGTGAAGGCCGGCAACGCTGCTGATTCTCTCAAGGTGATCACAGAGAAGGCACAGACCATGCGCAGCCGTCAACAGACCATTAAGGTACAGATGGGTGAGGGGAAAGACGACTACCTGCTGGTGTGCTATGATGACTCGCTGCTGTTGATGCGGCTGGCATATTATCCTTACATCCAACTCGGCGTGGTGATGCTGTTTGTGGTCATCGCCATCTTTGCACTGCTGACCTCGAAAAGGGCGGAGCAGAACAAGGTATGGGTGGGCCTGTCAAAGGAAACAGCGCATCAGTTGGGCACACCGATATCGAGTCTGATGGCGTGGACAGAGATGCTGCGTGAGACATATCCTGACGATACGCTGATACCAGAGATGGACAAGGATGTGCGCAGGCTGCAGCTCATTGCCGATCGTTTCTCAAAGATTGGTTCTGCCCCAGAGCGTCGCAGCGTGAACCTCAACGAGATGCTCCGCAGTGTTGTTGACTATATGAACCGCCGCACGTCGCAGCGTGTGAGCATTACGTTGCAGAGTATTGCCGATGACCTCACGGTGTTTGTCAACCGTCATCTTTTTGAATGGGTGTTTGAGAATCTCTGCAAGAATGCCGTCGATGCTATGGCTGGTTCGGGTTCTATAACGATTTCCGCAGTACGCCACGGTAGCCGTGTGTTCATTGATGTCACAGACACGGGCAAAGGCATAGAGCGTGGAAATGTGAAGAATGTCTTCCGTCCGGGTTTCACCACGAAGAAACGTGGCTGGGGACTGGGCTTGTCGCTCGCCCGCCGTATCGTTGAGGAGTATCACCACGGCCGCATCTATGTGTTGCGCACCGAGGTAGGCAAGGGAACGACGTTTAGGATAGAGATATAAAAAGTGAAAAGTGAAAGGTGAAAAGTGAAAAATTCCATGCGGTTTGTGTGTTGCCTAATATTACGCGTGGAAGTGTCAGATAATGAGGATGTTGTAAAAGCTATCATATTACACTGTAATATGATAGCTTTTACATTGTAATACGATAGCTTTTACCATGTAATATGATAGGTATTACGAAGCCATAGTAATCAACAGTAAAATGACTATACATTTGCCTACGGCGTACCATTAATTTCCATAAATTGTCATTAATCTCTCCATAAATAATTTATGAACTAATTTATGGCTTTTGTGGAAATTCATGGTGCCTCGCAGAGAGCCCCATCCTGCCCCTCCCCAGTAGGGAGAGAATTACTCACCAAAACCGCTGGATTTACCCGAAAAAATTGTTTCATCATGCTGATGAAACAAAAAAAAGTGGCTTTGAAAATTTTTGAAAAGTGAGGGCGGGTGGTAACTTGCAAATAACAAGAGTTTTAGCATAGGAAAATAGGTGTGTAAATTTCGTGAATTTACACACCTATTTTTGTCTTTTTATACGCCTCGCTATTCCTTATTTATAAAAAATTTAGTAACTTTGCATTTCAAAAGAATCAGACAGAAATATAATAACCAAGCTTTTTTACAAGTAAAAAGTAAAATGCAAAGAAGAAGTTTTCTTTTTGCGCTGCTCATGGCGGTGGCCATGACAGTGCTCTGCCCGCAGGCCATGCGGGCGAAGGTGGAAACTGTTACGGTTGGCGAGGGAACGTCATCGATTTATCAAGTTCCCTATGTCAACCACTACAAGAACAGTACCTCGCAGATGCTCTACACTGCCGATGAAATCGGCAAAAAAGGCATTATTCAGAGTATTGCGTTCTATGTTAGCAACGCTTATGAGTTTAACTGCTCTGAGTTGAAAATCTACATGGGTGAGACCGACCTTACACAACTCAGCAAATCCGATGCGTTTACAAGTAACGGACTGCAGCTTGTCTATTCAGGTAATGACGTCACCATAGGCTCGGCCTCCGGATGGGAAACCATGACGCTCAGCACACCGTTTGACTACAGCGGCGAGAAGAATCTCGTCGTAGTGGTATGCCGCAAGTCATCATCATGGACTAGCAATCTGAGATATGGAGGTAGTGATGGTAAAAGCCTTTATAGATATGATGATAATTACAGCTATTATGCTGATATTGACGATGAGACGCAATACAGTGAGACTGGTATGCGTGCCGCCGCACAGTTCCAGATTAAAATAAAAACTGACCATGTGATGGAGCATCATGCGGCTGTGGCTCCTACTGCCACCACTGCGGGCAACTATGAATATTGGTACTGCGCTACGCACTGTCAGAAGTATTTCAAGGATGAGAATGGCGCGGAAGAATACGGCGACAATGAATGGGTGATTCCTGCCGGCGAATGTCCTCACCAGCTTACAGAGCACGCTGCAGTGCCAAACACCTGTGGTGATGATGGCAACTCGCTATATTATGAATGCAGCATCTGTGGAAAATATTTCAGCGATGCCAATGGCGAGAACGGGATAGAGGCAGGCAGTTGGGTAATACCAGCCGACCCTACTATGCACCAGTATGAAAACTATGACAACGGCTTTGGTGTTTGCTCCGTATGCGGCTATGTATCTACCTCAGTCTATCAGCCTGCAGAATATGACGAGGAAGCTCAGTGCTTCAAGATATGGAATGCCGGTCAGCTCTACTGGTTTGCATATAATGTGAACAATGCTACTGATGAATTTTATAATCAGTATTATCCTTACAATGCGGAAGTGTGGGAAAATATCACTGTCAACAACTCTGTATTAACAGATGAAGGCGAATTGACAGACAATGTTAGCAATCTTATCAGCTGGACACCGATAATGCAATATGCTGGTACATTCAAAGGTGTAAATGGAGGATGTATCAGTGGACTGTACTGCTCAAAAGAAGATAGCAGAGTAGGTTTGTTTGCTAAGATTACTGCCAGTGGAACAGTTTCAGAAGTGGGCATAAAGGATTCCTATTTCTCTGGAACTTACAATGTAGGCGGAATCGTTGGTTATAATGAAGGCACTATAAAGAATAGCTACAGCCTTGCCACTGTGAATGCGCAGAGCGCTGTCGGCGGTATAGGCGGTAGTAACAATGGCAATGGTAGCATACAGAATTGCTACAGTCAGGCAAAGGTGAAATGCGGCGGTAGCACTTACGGTAGTGTTGTAGGCTATGGTTCAGCAGTAAACAGCTACTACCTTTCTGATGCTGATGATTATTGGAGCCACAGCGGCGTAACAAGAGTAACCGCTGATCAGGTGGAGAGCGGCGAAGTAGCATGGTTGCTCAATGGCAGCAAGGTGGATGAGACTTCTGTATGGGGATACCACATAGATAGTGAATATTGGGACTATCCACTTCCACATGGCTTTTATTTCGTATGGAAAGGCTACATGTGTTTCTCTAATGAGGAGATATTTGCCAACCATTACCTGCACGCCACTGCTAATCACGACCATGTGTACGATAATGGCTTCTGCATGGCTTGTGAGGCGCTGCAGACCCCTGATAGTCAAACTATAGATGATGTGCTGACCTTCGATATTGCCAATGAGGGCAACGCACTCTATGTATGTAATTATGTAAACCAAGGTAACACCTGCGCAGCACGACTTGTAGCGAGCAATGTGAAGTTCACCAAGGATCACTGCATGAACCTTACTGCGGGCAAATTGACCTTTGACCTTAATGGCGACACGATTTCTGCAATTTATAGTCAGGTGATAAATGTGGCGGGATGTGACCTCACAATTACCGACAGCAGCGAGGGCAAGAAGGGTGCAGTAATTAACGGTGGAAGCTTTGCCATTAACGCTGCTTCAGGCTCTCTTGCCATCAATGCAGGTACGTTTGTTGGCGGTGGTGGTGGTGGCTATGCAGTGCAAACATCATCAAGCTGTACATCGCTTTCGATAAGTGGAGGTAAATATTTTGTAAGAAATGGTAACACCAGCCGTTTCTATACTCCTGGCAAGTCTGCTTTGGCTCCGGGCTATGCATATTACAACATGCGCACAGGTGAGGAACTGACAGATTACACCACTCAGCCGATATACGTGGCACAGTCTGGCGATACCGTTATCGTGAAACAGGCACCACTCAAGGCTGTGCTGACGAGGAACGGCGAGGACACTAACTACTATAGCTTCAACACCGCCTTTACGGCAGCGCAGCAGTGCACGGCTGAAGACAATGCAACGCTGAAGCTGATGGACAACTATACCATACCGAATGGTTATAATGCATACATCACGCTTTCAGGCGGTACGTTTACACTGGACCTCAACGGTGACACCATCAGAAACAATAACTCTTATACATTATTTGTAAACGGTGCCAACCTGACCATCACCGACAGCAGCGAAGGCCAGAAGGGTGCGCTGATTAACAGTAGCTCGTATGCAGTGTACATTGTAGGTGGCTCGCTCACTGTTCTTGGCGGTAATTTCATTGCACGCAACTCGGCACCGGCATTGTATGTTGATTCATCATCCCCAACAGTGTCACTCAAGGGCGGCAAGTACATTTCGTACAGTACAAACAGGGTTTGCGCCTCTGGCAACTCGTTACTCGCCCCAGGCTATTCATACTATAACCTGAGCACAGGCGAGGAACTGAATGATGTCACCAGCGGAAATCTCACAATGAGCAATACTGCAGATACCTTGGTTGTAAAGCAGGCATCAGTCAAGGCAGTGCTGACAAAGGGCGGCGAGGAAATCAACTACTATGACTTCAACAGCGCCTTCACGGCAGCACAGGAGTGCACAGCTGAAGACAATGCTACGCTGAAGCTGATGAAAAACCGCACAATGCCAAGCAGTGAGGGATATATCACGCTTTCAAGCGGTACGTTCACCCTCGACCTCAACGGTGACACCATCAGCAACTATAACGCTTATACAATATTTGTAAACGGTGCCAATCTGACCATAACAGATAGCAGCGAAGGCCAGAAGGGTGCGCTGATTAACCAAGGTTCGAATGCAGTGAACATTGTAGGCGGCTCGCTCACAGTCCTTGCTGGTAACTTCATTGCACGCAACTCGGCACCAGCATTGTATGTTGGTTCTTCATACGTATCAGTGTCACTCAAGGGCGGCAAGTACATTGCGTACAGCACAAACAGAGTTCGCGCCTCTGGCAGCTCATTGCTCGCTCCAGGCTATTCATACTATAACCTGAGCACAGGCGAGGAACTGAATGATGTCACCGGCGGAAATCTCACAATGAGCAATACGGCCGACACCTTGATTGTAAAGCAGGCATCAGTCAAGGCAGTGCTGACGAAGGGCGGCGAGGACACTAACTACTATGACTTCAACAGTGCCTTCACTGCAGCGCAGCAGTGCACGGCTGATGACAATGCTACGCTGAAGCTGATGAAGAACCGCACAATGGCAAGCAGTGAGGGATACATCACGTTTTCAAGTGGTACGTTCACCTTTGACCTCAACGGTGACACCATCAGTAATTATAACGGTCAGACAATACTCGTAAACGGTGCCAACCTGACCATCACCGACAGTAGCGAAGGTCAGAATGGTGCGCTGATTAATGCTGGCTCGCATGCAGTGAGTGCCACAAGCGGTTCGCTCATCATCACCGGCGGCACATTCGTGGGCAATGGAACCGGCTATGCCGTATATACATCATCATCATGCACATCTCTCGCCATCAGCGGCGGTAAATACTATGTAAATGGTAGCACCAACCGTCTCTGTAATATTGGCAAGTCTGCATTGGCTCCAGGCTATTCATACTACAACATGCGCACAGGAGAGGAGATGTTTGACTACACTACTCAATCGATAACCGTGGCACAGCCCAATGATACTATTATAGTAAAACAGGGTTCGCTCAAGGCAGTGCTGACGAAGGGCGGTGAGGAAATCAACTACTATGACTTCAACAGTGCTTTCACGGCAGCGCAGCAGTGCACAGCCACTGACAATGCTACGCTGAAGCTGATGAAGAACTACACTATACCGAATGATGCTAGTGCATACATCACGTTTTCAAGCGGTACGTTTACACTTGACCTCAACGGCGACACCATCAGCAACAATGACTATCAGACAATACTTGTAAACGGTGCAGAGCTGACCATAACAGACAGCAGCGAAGGCAAGACTGGTGCGCTGATTAATACTTGGTCGTATGCGGTGAATGTTACAGATGGCTCGCTCACAGTACTCGGCGGTAACTTCATAGCACGCAATACGAATCAGGCACTGAATGTTGGTTCATCAACCTCGACAGTGTCGCTCAAGGGCGGTAAGTATATGTCGAACAGTACATACGGCAGCAGAATTTGCACCTATGGCAAGTCATTGCTCGCCCCAGGCTATTCATACTATAACCTGAGCACTGACGAGGAAATGAATGATGTCACCAGCGGATACATCTCAATGAGCAACACTGCCGACACTTTGATTGTAAAGCCGGGAACTGTTAAGGCAGTGCTGACGAGGAACGGTGAGGGCACCAACTATTCTGACTTCAACGCCGCCTTCACGGCAGCGCAGCAGTGCAAGGCCAATGAAAAAGCAACGTTGAAACTGATGCAGAATTACGCTATACCGGATAACAAGAGTTATATCACGCTTTCAAGTGGTGTGTTTACACTCGACCTCAACGGTGACACTATCAGCATCTATAACGCACAGACAATACTCGTTAGCGGTGCCAACCTGACCATCACCGACAGCAGCGAAGGCCAGAAGGGTGCGCTGATTAATAGAGCTTCGAGTACAATTAATGTTACAGACGGCTCGCTTACTGTTCTCGGTGGTAACATTATATCACGCGCATCGGCATCGGCATTGTTTGTTGATTCATCAACTCCGACAGTGTTGCTCAAGGGCGGCAAGTACATGTCGAACAGCACATACGGCTACAGGGTTAAAGCCTCTGGCAAGTCATTGCTCGCTCCAGGCTATTCATACTATAACCTGCGCACAGGCGAGGAAATGACTGATGTCACCGATGGAATACTCTCAGTGACCAACACTGCCGACACCGTGGTGGTAAAACTGGGAGCTGTCAGGGCAATGCTGACAAAGGGCGATGTGGTGACAACCTACAAAGACATCAATGCAGCCTTTGCGGCAGCACAGCAGTGCACGGCAAGCGACAATGCAACACTGAAGCTGCTGCAGAACGTCACGTTGCCGAACGGAGACGGATACATAACACTGACCGATGGTGCATTCACCCTCGACCTCAACGGCGACACGCTGGGAATCAAGGGCGATTGGGTGCTGAAGCTGAACGGTACGGACCTTACCGTGATTGACAGCAGTGAGGACCAGAAGGGCGCACTCGTCAACGCCTCATCGATTGTGGTATATGCCGTGAGCGGTTCGCTGACCATGGAGAGCGGCAACCTGAAAGGTAAAGGCCAATACTCTATCTACAACAATGAAGGGGGAATGGAGATTACTCTCTTGGGCGGAAGCTATAGTGGTGGCATGCAATATCATGCCAACAGCACGCTCGACCTGCCTGACGTAGCAATGTTTAATGCCGAAGGCAACGAGGTGGCATTTAACTATGTGGAGTATGTAGATTTCGACTGTTACGAGACTGAAGTACCGTTCACCGTCAACGCATACTACAACATTGGCGACGTGAAGAACAAGCTGACGAAGGTGGACGATGGTTACTACACCGAGCACCTGACCCTTGTTGACGGCAAGTCATTCGTTTCTAAATATGACTTCACAGCAGGAGAGGTGGAATACAGCCGTGCGATGACCTCAAAGTGGGGCACGCTCTGTCTGCCGTTCGCACTGACCATAGACGAGGCAAACCAGCCATACAGTCTGTATAACGTGAATGGCGTGGAAGACGGTTCGCTCACTGTGACGAAGTGCACAGGCAGCGTGGAAGCAGGCGTACCGGTAATTGTTCGCCGCGACAATGCCGCCACTGGCATCACCATCACTGCAGAAAATGTGGAGGTGGACGCAGCAGCTCATGACTACGGCTATGGCGACTTGACCCTCAATGGTACATTCGAAGGCGAGAAGATAAACAGTGGCTACTACATTGCCAATGACAAGTTCTGGGATGCCGCCAACTATAACGGCGACGTGACCATTCCGCCATTCCGTGCATACATGACAGCTTCGGCATTGTGTGCCAAGTCCATTGCCATCTTCGACCCAGAAGAGGAAATGACCGACGTGACGACAGTGACAGCCGACGAGACAGACCCAGAGGCATGGTACACGCTCGGCGGTGTGAAACTTGACAGCAAGCCAGTAAAGGCCGGCACATACGTGCATGGAGGCAAGAAAGTAGTAGTGAAGTAATATAAAGAAAAACAATTAACAATGAAACGAACATACATACAGCCGGAAATAGAAACGTTGCATCTTGCCTTCTCGGAGATGATATGCGGCACTAACGCCAGTGAGGAAGTAATCCCCGGCGGCAACTCCGATGGGGAGCCACAGCCCGGAACGGCAGATGCCAAGCAGGGCTGGATGACAGACTTCGATGAAGAAGAATGGTAATGTGGTGATTGCAAATTACATGTCTTGAACAGCATAAAAAGAAAAAATGCGGGTAAAAACACATTTTGTAATAAAAAAATTTGTGCAGTTCAGAAAAAAACAGTAACTTTGCATCTGTTCAGTGGAATGAGGAGCTCCAAAGGGAGTTCCTCATTCTTTTTAACTTATTAATATAGTTTATGATAGAAAGAGAAAAAGTAAAGAGTATCGTAGAGGAGTGGTTGGAGGGAAAAGAGTATTTCCTTGTTGACGTGGAAGTGTCACCGGACGACCGTATTGTGGTGGAGATAGACCATGCCGAAGGCGTGTGGATAGAAGACTGCTGCGACCTGAGCCGCTACATCGAAGATCACCTCAGCCGTGATGAGGAAGACTATGAACTGGAAGTGGGTAGCGCCGGTATAGGACAGCCGTTTAAGGTAGAGCAGCAGTACATCAACTGCATAGGCAAGCAGGTGGAAGTGCTCGACGGTGACGGCAAGAAATACAAGGGAGAACTGCTCAGCGTGGAGGAGAGAAAGTTCAAGGTGCAGACACAGGAAAAACAGAAGCAGGAGGGAAAGAAACGCCCCGTGCTTGTGGATGTAGAGCATGAATTCAGTATGGATGATGTGAAATACTGCAAGTATGTGATTGAATTTAAATAATTATTGGTAGATTAGTATAACAAAACATAAACAATGGCAACAAGACTGAAAGAACAACAACCAAGCATGATCGATACTTTCCGCGAGTTCAAGGAAACAAAGAACATCGATCGTACCACTCTCGTCAGTGTACTTGAGGAGAGCTTCCGCAATGTTATAGCAAAGATCTTTGGCAGCGACGCCAACTTCGACGTTATCGTAAACCCAGACAAGGGTGATTTCGAGATATACCGCAACCGTGTGGTTGTGGCCGACGGCGAGGTGAGCGACGAGAACAAGGAGATATCTCTCTCAGATGCCCAGAAGATAGAGGCAGACTACGAGGTGGGTGAGGATGTGTCAGAACGCGTGGACTTTGCAAAGTTCGGCCGTCGTGCCATTCTGAACCTGCGACAGACACTTGCCAGCAAGATTCTTGAGCTGGAGCATGATACATTATATAATAAGTATAAAGACCGTGTCGGTGAGATAATCACTGGAGAAGTATATCAGATATGGAAGCGTGAGGTACTCGTCATCGACGACGAGGGCAACGAGCTGATACTGCAGAAGGCTGACCAGATACCTTCTGACGTATATCGCAAGAACGAGGCAGTGAAGGCTGTCATCGACCGCGTGACCAACGACAACAACAATCCGAAGATATACCTCTCACGTACATCACCGCTCTTCCTGCAGCGTCTGCTCGAGGCAGAGGTACCGGAGATAGCAGAAGGCCTTGTTGCCGTGCGCAAGATTGCACGCATTCCAGGCGAACGCGCAAAGGTTGCTGTGGAGAGCTTCGACGACCGCATAGATCCAGTAGGAGCATGCGTAGGCGTGAAGGGTAGCCGTGTGCATGGCATCGTACGCGAACTGTGCAACGAGAACCTTGATGTCATCAACTACACGCAGAATATAAAGCTCTTCATACAGCGTGCTCTCGCTCCTGCACAGATCAACAGCATCGTGCTCAACGAGGAAGAGCACAAGGCAGAGGTTTACCTGCGTCCAGAGGAAGTGTCGCTCGCTATCGGTCGCAGCGGTCAGAACATCAAGCTGGCATCTATGATAACCGAATATACCATCGATGTATTCCGCGAACTTGACGATGCTACAGAGGAGGAGGATATCTACCTCGATGAGTTCAACGACGAAATAGACCAGTGGATTATTGATGCCATCAAGAATCTTGGACTTGACACCGCCAAGAAGGTTATCAATGCTCCGCGTGAAATGCTTATCTCCAAGGCTGACCTTGAGGAAGAGACAGTGGATCATGTACTCGAGGTCCTCAAGGCAGAGTTTGAACAACAGTAAAGAAGAATTGAAGAATTGAAGAATTGAAGAATTGAAGTATGCACCGTGATGTAAACTTCCATACTTCAGCTTTTCAATCCTTCAATCCTCAAGTAAAAAACTTTAATTCTTCAATTCTTAAATAATTCAATTCTAAATAGATGAGTATAAGATTAAATAAAATAATAAAGGAACTCAATATCGGTTTGCAGACCGCCGTTGACTTTCTGTCGAAAAAGCCCGAACTTGGTGAGGTGAAAAATGAACTGGCGTTCAAAATCAACGACGCACAGCAGGAGGCTCTCATGTCGGCTTTCAGGACAGACAAGGAAATGCGCACACAGGCTGAGAAACTGTTCAAAAAGCCTGAGAAGGAAAAGAAACCGAAAAAAGAGAACACCTCTGCTCCCGCAGTGGAGACAGAGAAGGCTGTCACTCCTGGTGAAGCATTGCTTAACCGACAGGCGAAACCTGTTGGCAAGATAAACCTTGAGGCACTGAATGGAAAACCTGCCAAGAAGGAAGAACCGAAGGCAGAGGAACCAAAGGCAGAGCCTGCTAAGCCCAAGAAAGAACCTAAGCAGAAAGAGGCACCTGCTGCACAGACTGTCAAGGAAACTCCCGAAACTCCAAAGGCTTCAGAAACTCCGGATAGTCCGACAGTTCAGGATGCTCCAATAACATCAGAAGTTTCAGACGACGCTTCAAATGCTCCAGAAAAGCCTGAGGTTGAGATATTCACCCTTAAGAGTGATCGCAAGACCATAACACGTCCTAATGTAATCGGTACCATTGACCTAGATGCATTGAACCAGTCAACGCACCCTAAGAAGAAATCGAAGGAAGAGCGTCGCAAGGAGCGTGAGGCCAAGCAGTCGGAGAAGAAGAAACGCAACCGCATAGGCAAGGAGCGTGTAGATGTGAATGATGCTGCCAACCAGCAGCAGGGTGGTAAGAATGGCAAGAATGCCCGTACTACTGCCGGCAAGGGTGGCGCACAGCCACAGCAAGGCTCTGGCAAGAAGAAAAAGAACAAGAAGAAAGGACAGCCACAGGAAGTCAGCGAGGAAGATGTAGCACGTCAGGTAAAGGAGACGCTTGCACGCCTTACCAGCAAGGGTTCGCAGACTAAGAAAGGTGCCAAGTACCGTAAGGAAAAACGTGACGCAGCTGCTCAGCAGCGTGAGGAGGATGCTCTCAATACAGAACTTGAGAGCAAGACACTGAAACTGACGGAGTTTGTTACGGTATCGGAACTTGCCAACATGATGGATGTGCCTGTCACAAAGCTTATCGGTACGCTGATGTCGGTAGGCATCATGGTAAGTATCAACCAGCGCCTTGATGCCGAGACCATCAACCTCGTGGCAGATGAGTTCGGCTTCACAACCGAATACGTCAGTGCCGAGGTGCAGGAGGCCATACATGAGGAGGAGGACGACGAGAACGATCTGCTCTCACGTGCTCCTATCGTTACCGTCATGGGTCACGTTGACCACGGTAAGACATCGCTGCTCGACTATGTACGCAACACCAACGTCATCGCAGGTGAGGCAGGCGGCATCACACAGCACATCGGTGCATACAACGTGAAACTGTCTGACGGCCGCCAGATAACATTCCTTGATACTCCAGGTCACGAAGCGTTCACCGCCATGCGTGCCCGTGGTACTCAGGTGACGGATATCGCCATCATCATCATTGCTGCCGACGACTCTATCATGCCTACTACCAAGGAGGCTATTGCACATGCACAGGCTGCCAATGTACCGATGGTATTCGCCATAAATAAGATTGACAAGCCGGGTGCCAACCCCGATAAGATACGTCAGGACCTTGCTGCCATGAACCTCCTCGTGGAGGAATGGGGCGGTAAGTACCAGTGTCAGGAGATAAGTGCCAAGAAGGGTACCGGCGTTGAGGAACTCATGGAGAAGGTGCTCCTTGAGGCTGAGATGCTTGACCTGAAGGCCAATCCTAACCGCAAGGCTACGGGTTCTGTCATAGAGTCTTCACTTGACAAGGGTCGCGGATATGTCTCTACCGTACTGGTAAGCAACGGTACGCTCCACGTGGGCGACATCGTAATTGCAGGTACGGCATGGGGACGCGTCAAGGCTATGTTCAACGAGCGTAACCAGAACGTAGAGCAGGCACGCCCTGCTGAGCCAGTTATCATACTCGGTCTGAACGGTGCACCACAGGCCGGTGACTCCTTCCATATCATGGAGACCGAGCAGGAAGCCAAGACCATCGCCAACAAGCGTCTGCAGCTGCAGCGCGAGCAGAGTCTCCGCACCACGAAGATTCTGTCGCTCGAAGAGATTGCACACCGCGTAGCACTGGGCGAGTTCCACGAACTCAACCTCGTTGTCAAGGCTGACACGCAGGGTTCTGTCGAGGCACTGTCTGACTCTTTCATCAAGATGTCAACAGAGAAGGTGCAGGTCAACGTCATCATGAAGGCCGTAGGTCAGATTTCAGAGAACGACGTAATGCTCGCCTCTACTGCCGAGAACGGTATGATCGTGGGCTTCCAGGTGCGTCCGTCTGTTGCTGCCAAGAAACTGGCAGAGCAGGAGGGTGTGGAGATCAACACCTACTCCGTCATCTACGATGCCATGGACGACATCAAGGCAGCCATGGAGGGTATGCTCGACAAGGTCAAGAAGGAGGTGTCTACCGGTCAGGTGGAAGTCAAAGAAGTCTTCAAGATTTCCAAGGTCGGCAGCGTTGCCGGCTGTATGGTCACCGACGGCAAGGTTCACGCCAAGGACAAGGCACGTCTCATACGCGACGGTATCGTGATATTCACCGGCGAAATCAACGCCCTGAAGCGTTACAAGGACGACGTGAAGGAGGTGGCTACAGGCTTCGAGTGCGGTCTGTCACTGGTCAACTTCAACGACATTCAGTCTGGCGACGTGATAGAAACCTTCACCGAGATTGAGGTAGAACAGAAATTGTAAATCATCTGATTTGATTATATTCAAAGGAACGAGGGTGTACCAAAACATTGAGTTTTGATACATCCTCGTTCCTTATTTGTTTCCTATTCCATTCTTTATGAGCAAAGATGCTCAAGGAAAAACTGATGGATACGAATGTCATTGTCCAGTTCCGGGTGGAAAGCTGTGGCCAACTGGCGGCCTTGCCGAGTGGCCACTATATGTTCGTCGATGGTGGCGATGGGTTGACAGGCATCAGAGAGAGTTTCCTCTACGTATGGTGCGCGTATGAATGTCATGGGTATGTCATTACCGATGCCCTCGACGTTTCCTGTGGTGTGGAAACTTCCCAACTGTCGTCCGTAAGCGTTGCGTCGCACATGAATGTCCATCGTGCCGAGATATCCCTCAGATAGGAGTATCATGCCGGCGCAGGTGCCAAACACAGGCAGACCTTCAAGAATGGCTTGGCGGACTGGCTCATACAGACCTAGCTCTTTCAGCAGACGCATTTGCACGGTGCTCTCACCGCCAGGCAGGATAAGCCCATCCTTGGGTCGTTGCCAGTCGCTCAACTGTCGAACCTCAAATGTGTCTGCTCCAAGCCGCTGCAACATCTGCTCATGCTCGATGAATGCCCCTTGCAGGGCGAGAACAGCTATTGTCATCTTTCTAATTCAATCTTTTCTGTTTTACTTTCCTCTTTCTGCCATCAGGAGTTCTATCTCGTGTTCGTTGATGCCAACCATAGCCTCACCAAGGTCTTCTGAAAGCTTTGCTATGAGTTTCGCATCCTTGTAGTTTGTGACGGCTTGCACGATGGCTGCGGCACGCTTGGCAGGGTTGCCGCTCTTGAATATGCCACTGCCCACGAAAACTCCCTCTGCACCGAGTTGCATCATCAGTGATGCATCGGCAGGTGTTGCCACACCGCCTGCGGCGAAGTTTACTACGGGCAGTTTGCCGTTCTCGTGAACGAAACGTACAAGATCGTAAGGTGCCTGTAGCTGCTTGGCAGCCTCGAAGAGTTCGTCTTCGCTCATACCTACCAGCCTGCGGATTTCACTTTGCATCAGTCGCATGTGGCTGACAGCCTGCACAACGTCGCCGGTGCCAGGTTCTCCTTTGGTGCGAATCATCGTGGCACCTTCCGCAATGCGGCGCAGAGCCTCGCCAAGGTTTTTGGCACCGCATACAAAAGGTACGTCAAACTTTGTCTTGTCGATGTGGTAGATGTTGTCGGCTGGTGAGAGTACCTCGCTCTCGTCGATGTAGTCAATCTCGATGGCTTGCAGGATCTGAGCCTCTGCAATGTGGCCGATGCGGCATTTCGCCATCACTGGTATGCTTACCGCCTCTTGAATACCGCGAATCATCTTCGGGTCGCTCATTCTTGACACACCACCGGCTGCGCGGATGTCGGCAGGGATTCTTTCCAGTGCCATGACTGCGCATGCACCTGCTTCTTCTGCTATGCGAGCCTGTTCGGGTGTTGTCACGTCCATGATTACTCCGCCTTTCAGCATCTGAGCCAGTTGGCGGTTGAGTTCTTGTCTTTCGTTTGCCATGATTTTGTGTTTGTTTTTTTTGAATTTATGTTTCTTGCTGATTTTTTCGACTGCAAAGGAAACAATAAATCCCAACATGACAAAATGATGTTCTCATCATGTAAAAGAAAACTGCAATATGGATAAAACGAGGATGTGACTATTTCTTCTCGCGCTGGTATTCTGTTGGTGAAAGTCCTTTGTGTTTTTTAAAGAAACGTGAGAGGTGTGCCTGTGATGAGAATCCGAGGCTTTGTGCTATTTCCTTGAGTGGGTTGTTGGTTGAGGTTAGTAGGGATGTAATTTCGCTGACTATGCGGTCGTCTATGATTGTTTTTGGTGAGCGGTTGGATATGCGGCGTGTCACCTGACCGAGGTAGCGCGGGCTTACATTGAGTTGCTCGGCATAGAAAGCCACGTCGGCATATCGGTTGAAATAACGTTCCACTGTGGTGAGGAATTGGTTGTATAATTCCTCGCTACGGCTGTTTCCCTCTGCATAGTCGGCTGGCAGTTGCTTCAGAATGGTTTGTGCGTGTAGCATGGCATCTGTAACAGTCTCGCCAAGGCTCAGGTAGTAGGCAAGTGCTGAACTTAGTTGGTTGGCATGACCGTGACGGCGGGGACCTTCTGGCAGGTCTGATGGTGACAATACGACTGTGCACAAGGGGATCAGTAAACGCTCGATGGCTTTATATACATCCTCTGAAACGAGATGGTCACCATGTGTGGATGTCATCACGGGTGCATAGATGATGTGTCGTGGCTGGTGCTTGCGTAGTACGTCTGCCAGCATTTCTACAACATCGGTGCGGCGCAGCAGACCTATCTTGATGATTTGCGGCTGCAGGTCGTTGATGATAGCCTCTACCTGTTTGCGCACTACAGTGGCGGGTAGGTCGTGGAATTCCTGAATACCCAGTGTGTTCTGTACTGTTATGGAGGTTATGGCCGATGCCGCAGTGCCACCCAGTTTATGAATGAGCTGGATGTCTGCCTGCACTCCGGAACCGCCGGTGCCGTCGCTGCCCGTTATCGTCAGTATGGTTTTGCCCATATTTTTAGAGCAATGAAGGTAATTCAAACAGTCGTGTGCCGTTTGAACCTTTTATTAAGATATATTTATTGTTGATGGGGTTTGATGCTATTTCTTCCTTTACCGCGTTCACGTCGGCAAATTTGCGGTAGTTGCATTTGGTCTTGCCAAACTCTGTTCCCACGAGCCATACATCGTCTATATGCTCAGCTTTGAGATAGTCCACAACCTTTTGATGTTCTTCATCGCTCACGCTGCCCAGTTCACGCATGTCGCCAAGTATCGCCATCTTGGGTGATACAGACATCAAAGTGAAGTTCTTCAGTGCTGCCATCATAGAGGTGGGGTTAGCGTTGTATGTGTCAACGATGAGCTTGTTCTTTTCCGTTATGGTGAGTTGTGAGCGGTTGTTGCTCGGTATGTAGCCCTGTAAAGCGTCGTTTATCTGCTCTTCGCTTACTCCGAAATGTAGTCCTATCGTTGCTGCAGCAAGCATATTGTATATGTTGTATGCACCGATGAGATGTGTCTGCACGTTACCACCGTTCCAATGGAAGTCTAGGAAAGGATTGCATGCGGTCACTTCACCTTTGACAAGTATGTCACTGTCTGTACTCTCAACGCCATACTTTACTAACTTCAAACCATTGGCTATGCCTGCAAGGTGCTTGTTGTCGGCGTCAATGAAAACTACGCTGTCACCCTTTTGACGTAGGTTGTCATATAGTTCGCCTTTGGTCCTTATCACACCCTCAAACGAGCCGAAACCCTCAAGGTGTGCTTTGCCTACGTTCGTTATTATTCCGCAGTCTGGTTCCACAATGTTTACGAGTGTCTTTATCTCACCGGGATGGTTGGCACCCATTTCGATGACTGCTATCTCGTGCTCCTTTGTAAGGCGCAACAGTGTTTTTGGCACACCAATGTGGTTGTTGAAATTGCCTTGGGTATAGAGTACGTTGTATTTCTTTGCAAGTACGGTGGCAATGAGTTCCTTTGTCGTAGTTTTGCCGTTGGTTCCTGTCACGCCTATTATCTTCGTCCCCATAGCACGGCGGTGTTCGCGTGCCACGTCCTGTAATGCCGTAAGGACGTCGGGCACAAGTATGCAGCGTTCGTTGACGGCATATTCTGCTTCGTCAACAACAGCGTAACTGCATCCTTTCTCAAGGGCAGCACCGGCATATTGGTTACCATTGAATGTTTCACCCTTCAGTGCAAAGAACATGCTGCCCTTGGGACAGTCGCGGCTGTCGGTGGTAACCTGCATGTTGCATTCGTTTCTCAGAATGTCATATATTTTTTCGTACATTGTGTTTTTGTTTTTGTTATATCTGTGCAAAATTACTAATTTTTTGCAAACCTCACAAGAAAGTTGCCGTGGGTTTACATAAAAATGAGGTCTTTTCTTTGCCGTTTGCATTTTTTTGCGTAAATTTGCACTCCACATTATATAATATATAGAATATGCTAACTAGAATTTACCATTCATTTTTTTTCTCGGTGATGTTTTTCATCGTGGCTGCCGGCAATGTGAATGCACAGTCACCTATAGAATTGGCTAAACGTGCCAACGATTATTTTATGGCCAAGTGGAGCGACCCTTCGACTCCTACCAATGCGAAGAAGTTGCGCCCCAGCAATCTGTGGACCCGTGGCGTATATTACGAAGGGTTGATGGCTCTCAATGAGATAGAACCGCAACAGCGTTACATGGATTACGTTGACCGTTGGGGCGAGTTCCACAAGTGGGGACCATACAGCGGCCGTTTGACGACGGTGGATGCCGATCACCAGTGCTGTGGCCAGACATACTTCATGCGCTACCAGATGGTAGGAGGCAATGATAAGATAGAGAAGATGCGTGAAACCTTTGACAACCAGATTGCCGACGGCAGTGTGGAACGTTGGTTCTGGATAGATGCCATACAGATGGCTATGCCGGCTTACGCAATGCTGACACAGATTTCGGGTGACAAGAAATATATCGATTATGCCATGCGTTCCTATCGCTGGACTCGCAATGAGTGTGGCGGAGGACTCTTCAATGAACCGGAAGGATTGTGGTGGCGTGATAAGAATTTCGTTGCCCCTTATAAGGAGAGCGATGGCAAGAATTGTTATTGGAGCCGTGGCAATGGATGGGTCTATGCTGCCCTTGTGAGGGTGATGGCCACTTTGTCGCAGAAAGATGCTTACTATAAGGAATTGAAAAAGGATTATCTCGCCATGACAAAGGCTTTGCTCGCATTGCAGCGAGAGGACGGATTCTGGAATGCAAGCCTCGCATCACAGGATTTCGCTGGTCCGGAACTGTCTGGCACGTCTCTTTTCTTGTATGGCTTGTCATGGGGCTTGAATAATAAGGTCATAAAGGGAAAGCAGTATCGTATGGCGGCTGACAAGGCATGGAATGCATGTGCTTCATGCGTTCATCGTGATGGCTTCCTCGGTTATGTGCAGGGGTCAGGAGACCGTCCTGCTTCTTCGCAACCGTGTACATATAATCGTGAGCCAGACTTTGACGATTATGGTCTTGGCTGCTTCTTGTTGGGGGCGACGGAGTATTATAAATTGTCCCGATAATCCCATATCAAAACAGCAGTGTTTCGCATGGCTCTGCAATATGTGCCATATTACACTGTAAAAGCTATCGTATTACCATGTAAAAGCTATCATATTACACTGTAATACGATAGCTTTTACATTGCCCCCTGCAACACCTTGGAAAACAAGCGGTTGAAAAAACGGGAAGAAACTCCTGCGCAACATTCGGCTTTTCCCGCGTTTTTCGCCGCTGTTTCCCGCCTCTCACCATGACTCTGCCACCCCCTACACCTTATTAATATGCCCCCTTTAGTATTTTGCTTGACCCTAATCAATTTCGCACGTAAAAATGAAAGTTTTTTCCCAAAACCCTTGCCCATGTCGTGAAAAGTGTGTACCTTTGCACTCGCTTTCCGAAAAACGGCAGCACCTTGGCCGGCAGGCTTTGAGGAACCGCCGCCGTAGGAAGAGAGCGGAAAAAGCGATTTTTGACAAGACTTACATAAAACAGAAACGTAGTAGTACGAGAAGCTTGACACAGGTACATTTTTCATGATGTCCGGTG
>JAEEGK010001897.1_pt1 | contig 52466 bp, 89 predicted proteins | sample 8958771 | NCBI WGS metagenome assembly JAEEGK01 (sample SAMN16246547, study PRJNA631951) | gut metagenome | biome: gut microbiome; feature: rumen; material: SC-attached | host: Bos | place: Iran: Karaj | collected 2018-10 | reverse complement strand
AAGATACAAAAAAGACTTGACAAGGTGGGTCCCGAGCGCAAAAATGGCTCGCGGTGCGAGCCATTTTTGTGGGAGATACAGGATTCGAACCAGTGACCCCATGCTTGTAAGGAGTTGTGACCTCCCGGGTAATTGATTGTTCCCTAATCTGTTACAAGGGGGTCTGCAAGGCTTGCAGTTTTTTTGCAGTTTCTACTTCATTGACATACAAAGCAGAACCCGGTAGACGCCCAGGACATCTTCCCTCGCAATCTCGAACGGAGCGTACATCGGTTCGGGGTTGGCGGAGATGCACTTGATGTGATCCCCGTCCGATCCCGGCGCGAGAAATTTGATGACCGAGCCGTTGACCGTATCCACGACATGCGGCTTTCCCCACTCTATGAACGCGGACTCGTCTATCCGTTTCAGGAAGACAATCGCGCCGTTGGGGAACTCGGGTGCCATGGAGTCGCCGTAGATGGGTACGGCAAGTTCGGCACCGGCGATCGGGGACACTATCCTCTCGCAGTTGTGGTTGCTTATGGAGTCGGAGAAGTCTATCAGGCTACCGCCCTGGGCGAACACCGGCAGGAGGGGAACACCCTCCGACGGCTCTCTCCCCAATCTGCCCTCCGCCATCAGCTGCCCCTGACCTGTGACCAGAAACTGCGGATCAAACCCGAACACCGCCGCCCATTTCTTTGCACTATTTCTGCCGAAACCGCCCGTTATCAGTTTGCCGACCGCCGTCTGGGAGACGCCGAGCCTGTCGGCAAGGTCTTGCTGGGTGAGGGAATTCGCCCTCATGTAGAGCCTGATTGCACTCTCTACCCCGGGTATGTGTTTCTCATCCATTTTTCTCGTAAAAATTTCATAAAAAAGTTGTGTTTCTCGTAAAAAGGTTTTATCTTTGTTGTCGGGAGGTTGATAATAGTTCAGCCACCGCAACATAAAGTCAACAAATATAATTATAAGGTATGAAAAAAGCAACGATCAAAGTCCTTTCTGCCGCCGCCCTTGTGGGGGGTCTGGTCCTCGGTGCCGTGTGCAACGGCCTACTCGCCTTTCTCGGTGCGCTGGCACTCGCCTACGCCGGTGCCCTGGGGCTTCTCGGCAAGGAGGAGATTCTCTACTACTGAAAAAGATATGGGGGATGCGCTGCCCTTGTAAGCGCGTAAACACTTTGTGTATGAAAGTATTGAATGATATTATTGGAACCGTTTATTTCGATGCCGTAGGCCGGGACATCCAAAGAGCATTTGAGGCATCCAGACTACAATCGCAGACACTATGTTCATCGCAGCACTCGCGTATCGGCAGTTCGTCCAAAGAGACCGAACCCCGGAGCAGAAAAAGTTAAGGCTCGCCAAGATCGCGGCGCGGGCCGGTATGACGGAGGAAGAGGTCCTCTCCGACTACGAGAGAGGGACTGACATCCTTGATCCGGAGGCCTTCTGGAAAGAGGACATCCTCCAGTTCGCAAGGGAGAACAACATCTCCGACGACCCCCTTGTCCTTGCGTTCCTTTCGAGGGCGAAGACCAGGGAGGAGTGGGAGAACTCATAACATCAAATCTATGGCAAGAAAGAAGTACGATTTCAGAACAGACAGGGAAAAACTGCGCGACGAGCAGTGCGAGGTCATTGCGCGGCGCTTTCGGGAACTGATGCCCTTCACGGACTACCCAAACAGGGTGTTCACCAAGATCGCGGAGGAACTGAACCTCAAGCGGACTTGTGTGCGTAGCAGGTGTATCAGGATGGGTATCTATGTCCCCGGCACCAGCCGTGGGCGGAACGGAGGCCACAAGGTCAACCTATGACACGGTTCTGCCCCGAAGTACCCGATTTCTGCCGTCTTTCCGCAAAAGAGGTGTGTTCGATGCTCGAAATCAGCTTCAACACGCTCAAGCGGAGGGTCGAGGAGGGGAAGATCGCGCCGTCGTTCTACTCACACGGCAAGCCGTTCTATTGGGGTAAGGATGTCAAGGCTCTGTGGAGGAACTGGTGATGGATGGTTGGGTGAAGATGTGGTACAACCTCCGGGAGTGGAGATACAAGCGCAATCCGAAGATCATGGCTCTGTGGATGCACTTTCTCCTCTTTGCGGAATGGCAGGGAAAGGACCGCGGGGTGCTTGTCACATCCCTCCGAAACATAGCCGAAGAAACCGGTCTGACATTGCAGGAGGTCCGCACCGCATTGCAAAAATTATCGGCCTCTGGGGAGTGTCTGGTTGAGGTAACACAACTTCCAACACAAGGTGCAACACACGGAATAGCACAGAGAGCCACAAAGATAACTATCTGTAAATATGAGCAATACCAGGGTAAACAAAAAACGGATAACACAACAAGTAACACAATAAGCAACACAGAGAGCAACACATCTACCTCTATTAATAAAGAAGATAATAAAGACAACGCGCACGCGCGAGAGAGTGAGATTATCGACAGGATTTATTCCCTCTACCCATCATCCACAATCAGAGGCAACGGCAAGTGTTCGACAGGGAAATGCGCCAAGGATAAGAAACGCATCGCAACCCTCCTGAAGAACCACACCGAAGAGCAGATAACCAAGATCATCGAAAGGTATGTCAAGGAACAGGACGGGCAGTATCTCAAGAATTTCTCCACCTTCCTCAACAACCTCCCCGAATATCAGGACGACGACATGCCCGCGAGAAGGGACCCCACCCCCTCGGAGGTACTCGGCCCCGCCTACGATGAATGGATGAAGACACACGGCGGACAACTATTCAGCGAACAGTTCAAATGAAACAACACTCACTATCAGATTTCCCATTCCCCGAGTCCCCGGTCATCGAGCGGCAGGTCTTGTGCGATGCGGTGTTCAACGCCGACATCCTGCCCGACATGATCCAGATGGTCTCACCGGATATGTTCTACAACGACACGGCGCGGAAAGCCTGGGATATGATGGTGGAGATGTATAACCACGGCGAGGTCATAGATGTAGCGACGATAAGCGGAAGGCTCGGGCGGGAAGGGAGCAAGATTCTTTTCTCCGAGAACGTCACTCCCGGCACCCCTTTCTCCGCGATGCAACATGTGTCCGTCCTGCGGGACGCGGCCGCGAAAAGGAACGCCTACAAGTTCTCCCTGAAACTCCTTGAACTGTCCGTGAAACCCGAAGCCACCGAGGAGTCCGTGGCAATGGCCATAGAATCCGCAAGCGAGGAGATCATAACAAACACCGGCGAGAATTCCGCATCACTGTCACAAGTTGTCAGCGAACTTGCGGACACCCTTGAGAGGGAGGAGGAGTTGCGGAAACAGGGCAAGACCCTCCGCGTGAGGACGGGCATCCACACGCTCGACTACAACCTGTTTCAAGGGTTCGCGCCCGGTCAGTTCGTGATCCTGGCGGCGCGCCCCTCCGTAGGAAAGACCTCCCTGATGGTTCAGTTCGCACTCGCGGCGGCGGAGTCCAGGGTGCCGGTGCAACTCTTCACCCTTGAGGCCACCCGCCAGGAAACGCTCAAGAAGATGCTCTTCTCCACGGGACTTCTCCGCCCCGACGAGATAGCCAACGGCAAGACCGACTGGCGGCAGTTCGAGAACGCGGCGGCGATGATAGCACCACTTCCCATACACATAGACGACAAGACACGGCAGTTGAGTACCATCTGCTCGAAGATCAGGAGGGAGCGCGCCCGTGGGAACTGCGGGATTGCTTTCGTGGACTACATCGGACTTGTGAAAGGCGTGGGCAGGGAGCAACGGTACCGGGAGGTGGCGGACATCACGGGGGAATTCAAGTCCCTCGCAATGGACTTGGAGATACCCATCGTCGCCCTCTGCCAGCTCTCCCGGCTGATAACACGGGAGAACCGCCCGCCGGAGTTGAGCGACCTCCGGGAATCGGGTGACATCGAGCAGGATGCCGACATCGTCCTGATGCTCGAACCGAAAGACGGGGACATCAACCTCTGGATACGGAAGAACAGGCAGTACAAGAAGGACTTCCCGATAAGACTGCGCCCGAACGACACCTATTCAAAATTCTACGAACTGACACAAAACGACCTTGTATGAAAGAGACCATCTTCATCTTCGAGTACCAACCCCCACGGACGGACGGCGGGGAGTGCTGTCTGCACTACAACACCTCGTTTCGCAACGGGGTTTTCAACCAGCCGCTCTTCAGCAACGGCTACTACCCCATAGCCGTCCTGCCGGACAGCATCCGCAAGCATAGCAAGTGGCCGGAGTTCCTCTCGTGGGTGATTGACACCACACCCACACCCGAGGCGCTGACCTTCGCCCTCTACACCTGGATATTCACGAACGCCCCCGAATGGACGGCAACAATCAGATAACACAAAAACCCATCTATTTTATGCGCGAAAACATCAATCCGAACCAGGAGTCATCTACCAGCCAGACGGCTCTGATTCTGGCCCATTTGAGCCAAGGGAAGGCAATTACACCACTTGAGGCGCTCGCCAAGTTCGGCTGCCTCCGACTGTCCGCCCGCATCTGGGACTTGAGGGACAAGGGCTACGACATCAAGACACGGATCGTCACCACCTCCACGAACAAGAATGTGGCGGAATACTACCTCGACAGATGAAAAGCGAGATAACCAAAGTATCAAGACCCTGGGACGAGCGGTGCCTTGCCATGAGGGAAGACCTTGAGAGCGGGGCCTACGACTGGCTCTTCTTCAAGATTCTCGTCAACCGGCTGGACGCATCCAAAGCCTGCGACTACGAACGCCTGAACATCCTCAAGACGATGGAACAGGAAATCCGCAAGGGGAACATCGAACCCCTCCACCCCTTACTTGAATCACTCGAAGTGCTATGATATTCGACCCGCACAACCCCTACGATGTCAGGGAGGCAAGGCGTCTCCTCGACGAGTTCCTCAACGGCAAGTCCCTCTTCGAGATCAAGCGCAAGGCGTCGCTGCGCTCGCTCAAGCAGAATTCCTACCTCCACCTGATTCTCGGCTACTTCGCATCGGAGTACGGCTGTTCCACCGAGCAGGCCAAAGTGGATTTCTTCAAGCGGACCTGCAACAAGGAGCTGTTCGAGAGGGAGAAGGTCAACCGGCACGGCAAGATTGTCAGGTATCTCCGCAGCTCGGCCGAACTTGATTCGAAGGAGATGACCGATGCCATAGAGCGGTTCAGGAACTGGAGTGCCGCCGTGGCCGAAATCTACCTCCCGGCACCCAACGAGGAACAGTTCCTCCGACACTGTATGAAGATGATTGAAGAAAACCGAGAATTCGTATGAACATAACACTTTCCCTCAAGCCCGTTTACTACAACCTCATCGGATCGGGCGTCAAGACCACGGAGTACCGCGACCTCAACGAGTATTACACCAAGAAACTCACCAAGGGCGACAGGATACCCGGCAAGGGCGACACACCCGACTACAAGGACATCACCTCCGTCACATTCCTCTCGGGCAACGCGCACGACAGACCCGCGATGACCTTCAAGGTGGAGAAGATCACCCTGTGGCCGGAATCCGCCCCCACACACTACGCAATCAAACTCGGAAAGAGAATAAAGACAAAGGAGAATTTTTAGATGGACTGGAAATTCACGAAAGAGAACCCCTTGCGGGTTGTGACACTATGTTCGGGATATGACTCGCAGTGTATGGCTCTGCGGAACATCGGGATTCCGTTCGACCTCGTGGCCTGGGCGGAGTTCGACCCCGAAAGCAAGGCACCCCTTGAGAAACAACCGGCGGTCATCGCGCACAATGCCGTCTTCCCCCAATGGGCGGACAGAAACCTTGGGGACATGACCAAGATCGACTGGGAGAAAGTCCCGGATTTCGACCTCCTCTTCTACTCCACGCCCTGCCAGAGCATCTCAAGCGCTGGCTTGCAGCACGGATTCGTGGAGGGTTCGGGAACAAGGTCTTCCATCATCTGGAACGTCCGGGATGCGGTCAAGATCAAGCGGCCGATGTACCTGTGTCTGGAGAACGTCAAGGCGATGGTCAGCGACAAGTTCGTGGGGATGTTCAACCTCTGGCAGGAGGAACTGACCAAGTTCGGCTACACCAACTTCCCGGCGATCCTCAACGCAAAGGACTACGGCATCCCGCAGAACCGGGAGAGAATCTTCCTCGTGTCCATCCTCGGGGAACAGTGGTATCATTTCCCCTATCCGCAGGAGCTGAAACTCAAGTTGAAGGACATGCTTGAGGAGGATGTGGACGAGAAATTCTACCTCGACGACTCCAAGGTGGCGGAGTTCATCAGCGACTTGGATTCTGACAAGAAGAAGAAGATATGCAGAGACTGATCCCGTGGAACACCTACGGCCCGCTTGCGAAGACCATCCTCGCCGGATACTACAAGTTCGGTTTCGAGACGATGATGTTGGACCACTTCGGGTCGAGCGGCACCTCGGTAATTGTTGTCTATGACGATTAGAATTCCGTTCAACATCACCCCCCGGGGTTTCGCCTTCGCTATACGGACGGGGTACGAGCGGCACGCCTACCTCAACGGGATGACCAGAGGCGGCGGTTTCTACCCAGCCACGGGGGTCGTGGAACTGATTGAAGAATGATACCTTTCCCTTTAGCCGACGGGCTGTGCTACACGATAACCGTGTCACTCCCTTGCCACACGGGTCTGTCCAACCTCAAGGGGGATGGGCATTTCCCGACCACGGGCGTTGTTTACCTGATTGAAGAATGAACACGAGAATCCGCAACACATTCCTCAAAGCCATCATGGGCGGTGTTTACGAGGGGTTTCTGGACTGCTACAACGACAGGGTTGTGACGGACGGGATTTGCATCACCGTGACCACGCGGATTGTCGCCTGCTCGCACTATTGGGTTCTTGAGTATGAGGATTAAGATACCATCCATGACGATACGGGGATTCCTCTATGTCTGCGAGGGCGGGGCATTCGATATGTCCTACCCGAGTTCAAAGACCAGGAGAGGACGGGTTCAGGGGGGAGGGAATCTCTGCCCGACCCTGATGGCCGGAGAAAGCGAGATAGTAATATTCGAGGGTTATGTCGAAGACTAAAATAGGATTGTGGTACAAGGGTCAGTTCTGCCCGCTATGGTCAGGTGTCTATCTGAATATGTGGGGAGACACATTCCTGTTGGGAGGGCTTGCGGACCTGTCCAGAACCATGAAATCCGTTGTTTACGATGCGGGGGTCGTTGTGTGGTATGAGGACTGAGATCATTGAAATAGGCAACATCGTGGGCGAGAGGGCGAGGTGGGAATCCCCGATGCGCGGGAGGATTTACTCTGCTCTCGGGCTTTCCCCGGCGATGAACTGTTGCGAGGGCGGTCAACTCCAACCTAAAGTGATTCTGCTCTATGAGGACTAATGCTTTCGGGTTGTCAAGGTCGAGGGACGAGAAAGGGAACGTCGTGGGCCGTCCTATCAACGACTATGTGAACTGCCTGACCACCTGCTTGGGCGGCGGATGGGAGACGATGTGGGTTCTTGTGTTATTGTGCTATGAGGACTGAAATGGTAAAGTTGCTTGCATACGATTTCTTCAACCATACCCCGCATGACGACAGGATGATAGGTGCCGTAACGACAACGATAGGTATGGCCTCGATGAGGGCTTCATGGAAAATTGTGGAACTCTATGAGGATTGACAGGATCATAGTGGTCGGGATGCTTTCCGACGAGACATACAAGAAACGGCAGAAACACTGCCGCCGGGTGCTTTCACCTGCGGGTATGAGCGTCTGCATCCCCGCCGGGTGCGGAACGGGCGGGGGAGTGACCCCAAAAGTGATAGAGGTATATGACGATTAAGATATGCTCTATGAGAGGCCGTGGAGGGGTGTCCGGGGAGAAGGATTCCTGGCACATCGTGCTGGAGATAGGCGGAGAGGTGAGCAACACCGTCACCTCGGTCCAGAAAGACAACTATGTACTTGAAATCTATGATTAAGGTCATCCAGAGGGTCGGCGACAGGGACAAGGAGTTGTGGTCTGTGAGGGACTATGCCTTTACCATTCCCGCCAATCCGATGAGCGACAGGGTTCAGATGGTAGTTTATGTGGAGGATACTTAAACGGGAACGGAGTGAGGAGGAGAAAGCCAGGAGGCACCTCTACGGGGACAAGGGCGGTCGGTTTCAGGCCAAAGTCCCCTGCATAGACACAAGCGGCGTGATAGGAACGATAACATCATTCATAACCAAAGACCTTCTGCTGATAGATGTTGAAGATTGAACCGGTAGGGCAATACTACAAGACGAGCGAGACGAACGGGTGGGTCTATCTTCCTACCCTCTGCCCGTGCATCTGCGTCGGTGCCCACGGAGGAGTGCAACCAAAGATTGTATTGATATATGAAGACTAAACTCAACAGGTATGTGCGGTACATCTACCGCAAGATGATGATTCCCTACGGCAAGGAGAGAGTCCGTGAGGAGGCATTGAAAATCTATGTCCTGACCACCAGGGAGAAAAAGAGAATCCTTGAGGAACACGATTCGTTCTTCTCCGACGAGTTCAAGGACGGGATTATGGCGCTGCTCAAGGAGTGGCGGATCAATCCCAAGTTCATCGACGAGTCCATCTGCATCTTCGACACGGAGGAGAACCTTATCCAGACCCTCAAAGACCTGACACCCTTGAGGGTGAGGATCAGGAAACTGACACCCCGGGAATGTCATAGACTCATGGGTAACACCGATGCCGACTTCGATGCTATGCAGGCCGCTGGCATCTCCAATTCCGGCCTCTACAAACTCGCCGGTAACTCTATCGTCGTCCCCGTGCTGGAGGGGATATTCTCACAGATGTTCCGCGAGGACGATGACTGCCTGTTCTGATGACACGGAGAGAGGATTTGACAGGCAGGCGGTTCGGCAGAGTCACCGTCCTGCGATTCTACGACCTGAACGGGTCGCGCAATGCCTACTGGCTCTGCAAGTGCGACTGCGGAACGGAGTTCATCGCCCTCGGGTGCAACCTGAAAAGGGGGTACACCAAGTCCTGCGGGTGCTATCGGAGTGAGGCCACCAAGGAGAGAAACCTGAAAAGATTCAGACACAATGATTGTTGTAATTTAAGAAAGTAACTATGGATCAGAGTAAATACCAACTTGCACACGAATACTGTAAGCGCATAGAGGAACTCCGTGAGGAATTGTCACGGATAGACCGGTGCGATGTGATAGAGATACGGTCCGGCGACCGGCGGGACATGATGCCGGAGGTGTTCAGGACCAGAAAGGAAGACCCGAAACTCTTCGCCGTCGTCAAGGCCCACATAGAGGCGGAACTCCAGGAATACAGGGACAGATTTCAGGAATTGTAGATGCAACAGAGAAAACCGCACAAGCCGAAGGAGGAGGTGAAACCGCGAAAGCCTTCCGTGGCCGCGCTCACCCGCAAGCTGGACAGAATCTTCTCGGAGTACATCCGGCTGCGGGACTCGAAGCCTTTCGGGTACAAGTATTTCCGCTGCATCTCCTGCGGGCAGATCAAGCCATTTGAGCTGATGGACTGCGGACACTTCATCGGACGGACGCACATGTCAACGCGGTTCGACGAGCAGAACTGCCACGGGGAATGCCGCTACTGCAACCGAATGAGTGCCGACCACATGATCTACTACCAGAGAAACCTTGAGGTAAAGATTGGAAGGGACAAGGTGGAGATGCTGATAGCAAGGGGCAAACAGACGAAGAAATGGAGTGCCTGGGAACTTGAGGTGCTTATCAAATACTATACTGAACGGGTAAAGGAAATGAAACAATGACACTACGGAACTACATCACCACCATCGAGGGGGCGAAGAGGGCGCGGGAGATAGCCACACGCAAGGAAAACCGATTGCTTGCGCCGCGGCTGACCGACTACAACCTCATCCCCGAAATCTACGGGCGGTACAAGACCTTGGGCGTCAGGCGGGAATTCTCCAGGAGAGTGTTCGTGCTTGTGATCGTGTCGCTCTATTCCCCGAAATCCCTTGTGGGGTACAAGCTCAACGAGGGGCTCCGCGACCGGCTCGCCGCACTCTTCATGTGCGAGAGATCACTTGTGTCCCACCTGATGCGGAACACCATCTTCTGGTATAAGAACGACAAATCCTATCAGGACGCCGTGAATCTTGCCCTTGAGGAACTCGGCTATTCGGATTTTTAGTATCTTTGCACCTATGGAAATCCAACGGTTCCACGAAAAGTACCTCTGCGACGCCATTCGCCTCGCGTCCTACCTCGCCGACAGGTACGGTGCCACCATCTCGGAAGGCATCGGCGATTCGTCCAAGTTTCCGGGCAACTTCGACACTGACGACATCCGATTCCTTCGGGTGGAAAAGGGCGTGACCCTCTATGAGATCGCCTACACCACCAACGAGACACCGGCCCACTTCAAACATCGGAACAAGGGCATCCACCGGGTGATGATAGGGGAGGAGATCAGGCGGGTCCGGGAGGCGAAAGGGATGACCCTTGAGGAACTCTCCAAGCAGACCGATTTCAAGCCGCATTCTCTCCTTTGGATTGAGCAGGGTCGATATGACATAGATGTCGCGCAGTTGGGGATCATTCTGGATGCGCTCGGGGTAAAGATAACCCTCCAATAGCAATTTTTCACATTTTTTAAGTTATTATTTGCAGATTCAAAAAATTTGCTTATATTTGCATTGTGGTTGGGTTAAGCGGCACCCACACGATAATCAAGTCCGCGTAAACACACAAGGTATGAGAGGACCGAACTACACCGAGAAAGAGGTAAACGAGATGGTTGACATGTTCAATCAGGGTGCAACCTACAAGGAGATTGCCGAGATGGTCGGCAGAACGAAATGCGCCGTCGTCTGCAAGCTGAACGAGATGGGTCTGGGCGCAAAGAAACACAAGGACCCTTGCGAGAGCGACGCGCCGGGGACTGCCGACGGCAATGCACAGGCACGGCAGAATGCCCTGAACGGGTTCACTATCCAGGAGATGGTCAAGAACCTTTATGACCGGGGCGTCAGGATCAAGAACAACAAGGTTGTGGTTGTCATCGAGAGAGAGGTGAACCTTGCCGACTGTTGCAGATAACTTTCACTTCCGCGACATTGTGAACAACAAACCCGGGCATCCGTTGTCCGGGTTCACAAAATAATTATCTTCGCACCAACATTATAACTATATGAGTCTATGACAAAAGAAGAGTACCTTGTCTTGCAGACCAAGTTTGCAGACCCTTCCGTGTTCGACGCGGCAAGAAAAAAGTTCTTTGAAGAGCATCCCGACTGCCCGAAACCCAAGCCGGTGGAGTGCCTCAATCTGATTATGCGAAAGGAGTACGCCGAGGAGATTCTCACCGGCATCAAGACCGTTGAGATTCGCGCCTATTCCCAGCACTACTGCGACCGGCTCTATGACAAGGACGTCCTCGACTATGAGAACGCCCATTGGGACGATGATCTGATGCGTATGCAGATGATTGATTTCAACGACTCCGTCCGGGCGGTCAAGAAAATCCACTTCCACAACTACAACAACTCCTGGTTTCTGGATGTGGAGTGCATCGACAACAACACGGTGGTCGTCAACAACGAGCAGGTGGGGTTCCTTCAGGACGAGTACAACTGCCACGAGTTCGACGAGATGCTGGCAGACCTCAACAAGCGCAAGGCGAAAGACCGCCCGATCTTTTTCTATTTCGCCATCGGACGGATTCTTGCAACCGACCTGAAATAGAAACTCTTTTCAACATATAACACTACATGAGTCTTTAACCTAAAACCTTATCGTTCTATGGCAGAACCGTATCGTTACAGTCGTGAAGAGGTTTCCGGGGCCAACGGACAGTCCGTAGGCACCGCCCTGTTCCGTCGTGCGCGAGGCGTTGCCGGTGGCACCGGTGGAGCCCCCGAGTGGGAGTTCCGTGGCACCCGTGGGCGTATCCAGAACTACGAGCGCAGCGCCGCAGGCCGTGGCGCGGCCCGTAACCAGGCCTACAACCGCAACTATCGTGTCAATCGCGCCCGATAAAGACCGAGGGGGTGAAAGGCCCCCCTTTCGACTTTTCCCGCCGTGAGGCGTTTTTCATACCTTTTTATCCAGGGAGTGACCAGATATGTGGGGCAGAAATGCAGGGGGTTGAATTCCCCCCTCTCCCGCGATGCTTGAAAGAGCGAAACAGGTCATAGACGAAGTGGCGAAACAGACGGATGAGATCATCCTCTTCCACTCCCTTTCCGGCAAGGATTCCATCACCTTGCTGGATTTGTGCTACCCGAGATTCAAGCGGGTGGTGTGTGTCTTTATGTATATCGTGAAGGGTCTGGACCACATCGAGGAATACTACCGGTATGCCAAGATGAAGTACCCCAAGGTGGAGTTCATCCAGGTACCCCACTATGCTCTGTATTCCTACATCAAGTACGGATTCATGGGGTGCAAGCAGAACCCCGACCAACGGCTCTGGACCCTCTCGGACATCACGGAGAAAGTCAGGAAACAGACCGGAATAGAGTGGGCGTGCTTCGGGTTCAAACAGTCGGACGGGCTGAACCGCAGGGTTATGCTCCGAACCTACACGGAGAAACTCGGCCTTGGGATGTACGAGGCCATCTCCTTCAAGTCGAAGAAATTCTACCCCCTTTCCACCTACAAGAACGCCGATGTCAGGTCGTACATCGCCAAGAACCACCTGAAGGCGCCGGAGGCCTACGGGGGGAAAGGGCAGTCATGCGGGACGGACATCACGGACTTGAACTACCACATCTACCTGAAAAAGAAATACCCGCAGGACTTGGAGAGAATCTACGAGGTGTTCCCTATGACCAGGGTTGTCCTCCTGGACGGAGAAAAATTCGACCAATGACAACCCGGTTCGACATAGGAGAAAAGGTGTATTTTGGCCTTGAATTCGGATGGGTAGAGAAGATTACCATTTCGGAGGGAAGGGTTGTGTATGAGGTCAGGATGCCCGATAAATCAAAGCATTTCAAGGTAGAGAGCAGTTTAAGAAGACGATATGAAAGAGAAAAAGAAGAAAGGTAGCGTGACCGTAGAGATATGGCGCTCGGAACTAAACTTCAACCCCTCGAACATCAAGAGGCACGAGGAGAAAGCCATCAGGCAACAGGCCAAGAACATCCGTTCCAACGGCTACCTGGGCGGCATAGTGTTCAACAAGACCACCGGACACCTCATTGACGGGCACCGCAGGGTACAGGCTCTGGACTTGATCCACAAGTACGACGGAACACCCGCAACGGACTACAAGATCAAGGTGGAGCTGGTGGAGTTCGACGAGAAGACCGAGAAAGAGCAGATGGCTTACATGGCTTTAGGTAATTCCAAGGCCGACTACAACCTCATAGCACCTTTCATCTCCGAGATAGACTACTCCGCCGCAGGTATATCGGAGGAGGAATATCAGCAGATTCTCGCCATCTCCGCAAGCGAGGTCCCCGCCGTGGGCATGGCGGACCTCGACGAGCCGTTCATCACCCCCACAACCGAGCTTGACGATTCCGACCAGATGACCACCGAGGAGATCATAGAGGCCCACGAGAACAGACCGAAGATGACAAAGGAACAGGTCAAGGCGGAGAAACAGAAACAGGACGATGTGGCCGCCCGCCGACAAAGCACGCAAGACCTCTACATCTTCCTCTCCTGCGAATCCGTGGAGGAGAAAGAGATTTTCTGCGAACTCCTGGGGGTCCAGCCCGCAAACTCCATGATGGTTCCCATCAAAAGGGTGCTGGAGCTGATTCAGTAATCAGAAATTAAATGACCCCCCTATCACGAGGCCCGCGCCGGGTTTGACCTCTTTCCCGTCCCAGAAAATCCCCGGGCCTGCGGTTAGGCTCCAAGACCATCTCTTTTTCTGTACGACAGTGTTGGTGATGTAGGCCGTCTGCTGGTTTATCTTGATCCAATCAAGATTCGGTTGCACCCCACTGACCTGTGCTTCGTAATTCTCCCCGGAATACTGCCTAAACTCCCGTTCCATGGCGATATAAGTAGTGTCGTGGATACTCACCTCCACCGTGTCCGTTAAGGCTATGTAAACGGGCTTTTCGCGGTCCTTCCACTTGACCACTTCCACGGGCTTGTCTATGTAGATAGTCGTGTCCCGCCAGACAGTATCGGCCTTATGCGGCTCGTTGATGCACCGCTTGTATCCGTGGCTGTCGCCAACCTCGAAGGCGATCCACCCCACAAGCACCGCGACCACGAGCGCGGGAAACCACCACTCTTTCATAATGAGACCTCCTCCTTTGTCAGCCGGACATAACTGCGGCGGGGATTCCGTTCGGAGAGCCACTTGTGGAGCCTCGCGGAGAGGATGGAGGGGTACACCTCGCGGTGGTGGATGCGCTCGTGCTTGTCGCCCTCCTCGAAATAGGTCAGAATGTATTGGGTCATTTTCTCTTTGTGATGGTTATGAACATCCTCTGCCCGGCATCGTGCGCCGGTTTGAGGTAATACTTCATCAAATCGGTATATGCCTTGCGCGAGTCAAGGACCTTCCCCACGGCTCTGTTCATCCCGGGCAACAGGCAGCCATCGGTATCCTCGCAGGTGGTCCCCGGGTGGATGCGAATCGAAACGAAGCCGGGCACATCAATCAGTTCGGGAATGAGGCCGTCGAACTCCTTGGCCCAGTCCCTGCCGGAGAACTTCGGGGACTTGGTGAGTTTAATCTCGTATCTCCCGTAGGGAATGGCCGTCTTGCCATAGACCTTCTGGAGATAGATTTGTCCCGTTGGCATATCTTGGGTAAGCCCGCGGTCCTTGTCCTCCAGGGAATCGGAGAACTCCATCCCCTCGACGAACCAGCGGCCTATGGTGTAGGTCGTCTTGAAGTATCGCCGTTCGAGCGTTAGGTTAAGGTCTGGTATCATTTCTCCTCCTTCTTGATGAATCTTCCCTTCTCGTCCCTTGCGGGCTTCGGCTTGATGATTTCCGCCGCCTCCTCGTCAGACATAACGGCACCGGCCTTGCCCGTGAGCCACTTGACGAACCAGCGGAACACCCCGACAAAGGAGAGGGTGATACCTTTCGTCTCGAGGTGGTTGCCGATGATGGAGAGGAACTCGTTCAGATAGACCAGGCCCAGCACAACCCACTCCAGCCATGCCTTTGAGAAAGCAAGGGCGAGGGTGGAAGCGAGGACGATAAAACATAAATACTCGAAGGTTTTCAACATCGTCCGCCTGATTGCGGTCGATAGCCTCACCTTCTCCCCACGGCAAATTGCCGCCTTGCACCCGAAAATGAGGTCGAGGACAATCAAAAACAAACCGGGGACGGCGTAGGGAATCATACGCAAGACCGCCGCTTGCAGAAATGCCACGATGGTAGCAGAAATGCTCCCCGTCATAATGAATGTCGATTCTTCGGTCATTGTTCTTTCAGTTAAAAAGTTGTACTTTTGTAGAACATATTTCGATTATCTTTGTTCGGGGGTCTGCCGTGAGGCATACCCCCTTTTCCGTCCGGGTCGGCCTACTCAATCTTACCATACTCTTGATTTGACCGCCCTTCGGGAAAATGCCCCGCCGCCCGGGATAGCCCTCCAACCACGGAATTAGGGTTTAACTTTGAACCGCTTGGCGGGGCAGGTGTCTGTCAGCCGGGGTCGCCCATTACTCCTCGGGTGCCGCCCAGAGAACGCCCTCCAGGATGTCCTCGACATACCCGGAAAGGATGTCGAGTTTCTGGGGGCCGAACTCCCTGTTCTCGTTCTGGAGTTTGTGCCATTCGGCGTAGGGCATCGTCTTGCAGTCGATGACCGCTTCCTCTTTCAGCATCTCGACCCGGAGGTCGATGAAGCGTTTGAGTTGGGCCTCCATTTCTTCGAGGCGCTTGTTCTGCTCCTCGGTGCGCTCGTTGTTGTCGCGGAGGGCTTTCAGTTCGTCGTCGAAAGCGGCTGCATCCTCGATGCCAGCATCCTTGCGGAGAGCTTCTTCGTCCTTGCCGAGCGCTTCGAGGGCGGCGTTGAGTTCCTTGCGGAACTTGACAACCTTGTAGGCGTGCGCGGGATCAAGGGAGTGATTGGTGATGTTCTGGACGCCGATCCGGGCGAGGGTCAAAAGGTCTGATTTTTTCATATAGTTGTGAATTGAAAATGGTTTATTCGTCTTCGGGTTTCTCGGGTTCCTTGGAATCCTTGTAGGCTTTCCACGCGACGAACGCCCAACCCACGAGGTTGGCGACGCCAGCGGCGGTGTAGAGGCCGTTGCTGTCGGCCTTTCCATAGAGCATACTGCCGACCGATGCGGCGAGGAGGATGAGGGCGGCGAGAAGGACCAGAACTATCCGGCCCCACGCCTTCAAGGTTTGTTTGTTGTAATCTTTCATATCTATTCGATAGTAGTTGTGTCTTGTGCCATAACTGCGCTCTGGTAAGTCATAACGACCGTGATATAATCAGAGGACGATGACTGCCGGATGGTTTCCACGATTTCATCCTCGAACTGACTCCCCGGAGATAGGCTGGACGCAAACGAGCCGGAGGCCACGGGTGTTCCAGTGCCGGTGTCGTTGTTGTAGATGTCGTAATACACTGTACCCGACATCGCCGCGGAACCCACATCAACACGACCGGTAAAAGTGACCCGATAACCACCAGATGCAGGCGTAGCAGAGAGGGCGAGGATGGATACCGTAATGTTCTGGGTGGAAGGTACGGAAGTGAGGACGGCGTAAGGAAGAACATCCGGTGGACAGGCATAGAGGCCATCGTACCTATTGTTGACTGGCGCGGTCAGCGTAGCAGCCGCCGTAAAGGAGATGACCGGGAAGATGTAGTATTTGGTCTGCGTGTTCCCTGCCGCCGGGATGTCGCTGTCCGTGAGAGTTATGATGACATTCTGGATGCCTTGGGCTTCCAGTTGCCCGATGGTACTCGCGTGGGTTTTCAAGCCGACAATCGTACTTCCGGCGTAAGTTGACCCCGTGAAGATAAGGAGGCCGATATACATATCCTTGAACTCGTGACCGCCAGCTCCGTCTATCAAGTCGCTCACCTTGACACTGTATGCAGGTAGTTGTGCAAGCGCGTTCAGACCGATGTTCGCTTCCCTACCGCCTTGTCCGATGACATAGCGGCCCTCCGGCTTGTTGTACCAACCGTAGAACGGTGATGCCGCGTTCTTGTTATACCCGCCCCGAGTTCCAGAGACAAGGATTGCGTGGGTCGTCGGGTCGGACTGGACGAAATCCGAGGCACGGAGCGGATTTGTTCCGGCTACCGGCTTATCGTAGGCCCACTGACTCTCGAAATTGGTCTTCAAATCTCCGGGATTTTGATACATCGTTACGAGCAGACCACACTTCACCTCCTTGCGCTCGGTATCGGAAAGCGGGCGCAGTTGGCTTGATTTCACAGGCTTGTAAAAAGCCCATTTGTTAATCTTCCCGGGGTTGAGGTCATCCCCGTTAGAATTTACATCTCCGATAAGTTGTATGTGGCTCGTCACGGCCCTATCCAGCGCTTGCTGGAGGTCGCCGTTGCTCCCAATCTTCGTGAAGGGCGCCGTCAGAATGCCTGTTGTAGAATCGTATCCCATACTAATTCATTCTTAATCGGTTAATTTCTTCCTTTAGTTTCTTGTTCTCGGCTTCAAGTGCCTTGATCCTTTCTTCGTGGTCCTCGCTCTTGCGTGCAAGGAGAATGGTGTTCAGCATAGCCACCTGCCCGTAGGCAAGGGTCATATTCCCATCCTCGCCGTGTACCAACTCGGGTACGAGTTTCTTCCAGTCCTGGGCGACGGTACCGGCGGAAGACCCTCTGCCGTCCTTCCAATCGAACACGCCAGCCGTGGCCTTTGCGATGTCCGCCACGCCGTAGTTTAGACCGCGCCAGTTCGTTTTCAGCGTCGCGTCGGAACTGACTACCTGGTCGCCCGTGGAGGTGATAGAGCCGTTGATGGTCATATCGCCATACTGCGTGAAGGTGACGGTCGCGCCAGATGCCCCAATGATGACATTCGCGCCGTATGTAACCCTCATAGCTCGTTTCCAAGTCACATTACTTGACGATGTGCCGTTCGCCGCTTGGATTTCCAGCGCGATTCTGTCATAAGAGTTCGAGGTTGCACCTTGCACGCCGATGATCTTGACGCCGTTGTAAGAAGAACTCCTTGCACGGAACCAGATTTCGCCAGCCGCTTGGTTGGCGGTTGTGCCTTGGATAGCGAGCCGTGCGCCGCCGGAGGCTTTCGTGATGGCGACCTCTGTATCAGACACAAGCAGCCGGGAGTTAGCAGTGTTCGTGGAGAGTCCGTTTGGCACAAACGCGATGGAGCCACTTCCCGGGGCGGTGATGTAGTTGTACCCCCCGCGACCGAAAGCAAGGTGCGCCGCTGCGGAAGTATTGGTGAGAGTTATCGTATCGAAAGTTCCGCCCCCGACTGCCGTGACCGACCCAGCCGCAGTAATATCGTTAGCCGCCCAACTGACCGTAGAGAGGTTGGAGTTGGAAGCGTCCCAAATCTTGTAGTTCGTCCCCGCCTTCGCGTGGGTCAAGTCTATGTCGCCGGAGCGAAGAAGGAACGAACTTGAAATCTCGTTACCGGGGCCGCAGTAGAAAGTAGTGCCGCCCGAGCCAATGCCGAGCATCGCGTAACCGCTTGCGGCGTTGATGAACTCGCCGTTGGTCATCGTAATATCCCCGGTCATCGTCCCGCCCGCGAGTTTCAGATAGGTGCTGGAGATGGTGTTCCCGTCCCCGTCAGCCGTTGCCTTGCCAGCGGTTAGGTTGGCCGTGGATTCCCAGACCGGTGCGGAGGTTCCGCCAGACGCCTTCAACCAATAGCCACTCGTACCGGCACCCGTGGGCGCGTAGATGGTCGTGCTGGAGGTGTAGTTATGGGCGTTGTTGATAGTCGGCAAGCCGTAGTAGATGTCCCTCTCGGTAGGCAGGGATGTACCCGTGCCGATGGCCGATGCGGAGGAGGAATCCGTCACGGCCTTTGCGCAGGCGGCGGCAAGGGTGTAGCCGTTCACCGTCGTCGCGGTCAGCGAGCCGTCCACCGTGAACTTGGAAGTCAAGGTGGTGGAAGTGCCGACACCGACATTCCCGGATGCGTCAATATAGAGGGCGAGCGTCTGGTTGTTGTTCGTGCGGAAACGAAGGCTGTACCCGTCGATATAGGTGTTGTAGGATTGGCTCGCAACGCCCGATCCGATGATGAGGTTGTTGTTGCTGGACAGGTACAACGCATTCATCACATTCGGGGTGTCCGCCGTGTCAGTAACCTTGATAGATTTTGCGTTAGGCAGGATGATTCCGTCCTTGAAGGTGGACTCACCAGAGAAACTCGGTGCAACGATGTCCGCGTTCGACTTGATACGCATCGCCTCTACCCAAATAGGCGCGTAAGGCGAGGTCTTATTTTCAGATGTATAGAATACAAGGTCTTCAAGGTCATACGCCGTTCCACCCGCGACGGCAGAAATCTTGATGCCGTTGCGCACCTGCGTCCCCATAGACTGAAACACAATCTCGCCAGCGTCTACATTGTGCGCCGTGCCGTAGATAGACAAGACACCGCCGCCCGATTTCCGGATGGCGAGGTCTCCGGTCATTGTGTCGCCAGCCTTCAAGACATAGTTGGCGAGCGACCTCGTAGAGCCGTTCCCGATGTCGTCGAGGGTGAGGGTGATGTTGGCAGAGAGCGCCTTGCTATTGACCGTCCGGGAGGTCGGGACATAGTTGGACGCGGTTTCATACGCCATCGAGCCGAGGCCCTTGACCGCGATGTTGTCAGTCGCCGTGCCGTTGACGGTCAGTTTCATCGTGCCGTTGTTCGTGCCGCTGGCGAGGGTTACGGACTGATGCGCCGTGAGGACATTCTTCGTGGTCGATCCGAGGGTGATGGGTATGTAATCCGTTCCCGCAGTACCGAACTTGGCATCGGTGATCCCGTAGCCGGAAATCGTGGTCGGGATAGAGGATGCAAGCAGTTTGCTCCAGTTGATAGACCCGGCAAGCATCGTGTTCGTGACCTTGCCCGAGCCGATAGAAACGGAGATGGAGGTCGAGCCACTTCCGCTTACATCACCGGACAGGGTGATGGTCTGATTCCCGGTCAAGTAGGTGTTGGTGTCAATACTCCAAGTAACGGTGCTACCGGACACGCTCCGCTTCAACAGACCCGTCCCAGTGCTGATAGCCGCGATAGCCGTCAAATCGGCATCAAGAGGCTGGGCGTCCGTGATACCATAACCATTAAGTGTGGTCGGGTGTGCAGTAAGGTCGGCGAAAGCGACCGAGGTAAGGTATCCCTTTCCCTCTACAAAGGTCTTAACGGCGTTGGAGGTAGGAAGACTCGCCGAGGTGTCAATAGAGGTCACTACGGCCTTCGCACAAGCCGCCCCGAGGGTGTAACTCTCCGAAACGGTGAGGGTCTTGCTCGTCGTGCCGCCGGAAATCTTGAAGCCCGTGGTTTGGGCCGAGAGGGTCAGCGAGTTGAACTTGTTCGCCGTGAGGTTGCCGCTCGTGACATACACCTGGTCGTCGGAGTAGGTCTGGGGGTTTGCACCTTGCGTGGATGCGCCAATGAGGAATATCTTGGTGGAGATGTCCGTGGCACCGGCGGTGTTCTTGACCTGCGAGAGCGTGATAGTCCTGTCCGTGGAGGCCGTGATGTGTCCCTGGGCGTCGTACTTGACATCCGTTACCTTAATCGTGCCGCCGTCCGCGCTCGCAGTCGTCGCCGTAGAGCCGTAGGATGTCTTCGCCGTGACGGAGTTCGAGTGATTGATGACGGTGCTGTTCGTCCCGCCGAGGGAGATGCCGGTACCGGCGGAGTAAATCTTCCCGACGGAGGTAGCCGCCACATTCACCCAAGCCGAACCGTCGTACTGGAGCAGATTCCCGCTTGCAAGGCTGGTGAGGCTCACATCATCAAGAGCCGCGAGTGTGGTCGCGCCGCCGCCTCCACCACCGCCGGGCGTTCCGCTTATCACTATCTGGTCGCCGGAGGTCACAAACGGGGCGTTCAACTTCACATACTGATTCGTGGAATCGTACTCGAAGTAGATGTCGTCCGTGAGGTAGAACCGAGTCGCCTGCACATAGTTCGAGGTCTTTATCAGACCCGATGCCGTGAGGGTAGTGATCCCCGTGACGGCCTGGGCCGCCGAGGAGGTCTGGACTTTCGTGGTGCCGATGTAGAGATTCGGCGCGGCGGTCACATCTTGCGGAATGCCGTTCGATGTCCAATAGGTCTGTCCCCAGATTTTCTTGCTGACAGTGGTCAGTTTGGTGGCAGAGAGAACAGCCTTGTCCGCGTCGGCGGTATTATCCACATTCCCGAGGCCCACATCGCTCTTGGTCACGGTGTCCCAAGCGGGCGCGGCGGCGGCGCTACCCGTACCCGTCATTCGGAGGAACTTGCGGGTCGCGGTGGTGTTGTTCGACACTTGCGCGAGGGTGGTGCTTGCGGAGGCATAGACCACTCCGTACTGCGTCCAGGAGGACTTGTTGGTGCCGCCCTTGCCGACGGGCAGGATGCCGTTGGAGAAGTAGCCGTAAGCGGTGTTGCCGTTGCCCGCGTAGGTTTCGATGTTCGTGTCGAGCGCCCAAGTGTTTGCGGCGGTCTTTTTCAGCACGCCGGTTGTACCCGTCAGCCCCGCGATGGCGGTGAGATCGGCGTCCAGCGGTTGCGCGTCAGTAATGCCGTACCCGGAGAGATTTGTCGGCTTGCCCGAGGTAATCTTGCTCCAATCGAGGTTAGGGATGTCGGCGGCCACGAGCGCACGGAACGAGGGTGCGCCGGAGGCATTGGACGGGGAGGCGAAGACCTTGTTCTTCGTCTGGCTGGTGGTCACGGTGGAGTAGGCCGTGTCCCAATTCCCCTGCTTTGCAGTCGTCGGGATGGAGTACCCGCTCGCAAAGGAGATGGCGAGGGTACCGGAGGTAGTGATGGGGCTTCCCGTTACGGAGAGACCCGTCGGGACGGTCATCGCAACGCTCGTGACAGTGCCGCTCGGCTCGTCGCCGGACGGGATCAGCACCCAGGTATTCGCGCTCGAAGTCTTGCTATCGCAGATGAAGGTGTCACCGACCTTTGCCGTCAGCCCGGCGTAGGTGCCAGCCGTGATGACCTTGTAGGTGTCGCCAATTTGCGCCGTTCCGTTGACGGGAAGCGCCGTGATAGTGCCACCCGTTCCAAGGCTCCCCTTGAACACCATCGGCTCGGGGAGGTTGTCAATGGCAGTCCAGACCGCCGCGCCCGTGACGAGATGCGTGGTGTCGTTTTGCGTGACCGAGGAAGCCACGGCGTAGGTGGATGCAGTCCCGAGGCCCAGGGCGGTCTTTGCGCCGTTGACATCGAGGGAGAACACAGTGCCGTTGAGTGCGATGCCCGTCCCATTGGAATAGGTCGTGTCGGTTGCGCTCAATTCCCCGCCATTGGAGATATTGAGATTCGCGCCGAGAGTGATAGCCCCGGTCTTGCTCCCGATGGAGAGTACGCCGGTGTTCGCAATCACATTGGCGTTGGAAATGCTGATACCAGTTCCGGCGGAATAGATTCGCCCGACAGTGCTGGCCGCAACATTTACCCACGCAGAGCCGTTGTATTGGAGGAGGTCTCCGTTGCTCGGACTCGTCAGAAGAACATCGTCCAGTTGGGCCAGAGTAGTTGCACCGCCACTTCCTCCGCCACCCGGCGTCCCCGAGATTACGATTTGGTCGCCCTCCGTGACGAGGGGCTTGCTAATCTTCAAGTAGCCGTTGCCCGAGTTCGGAATCCACTCTATCTCCGCGTCGCCGATGGTCAGTTTCTTGTTGACCGGGATGGTCGCACCGCCCGAGAGGGTGGCAAGACTTGCTACGGAGAGGGTAGAAGACAATGTGGCCGCTCCCGTAGCGTTGAAAGTTCCGTCAACCGCCAGCTTGTATGCAGGTTGTGTGACCCCGATACCAACATTCCCATAGCCGTACTGCAAAACAAGAGGGCGAGTGTTGCTGGTGCCGCCGGTCACGAATAGATGGGAATAATCAACCGTAGCGGTAGCGCCGTTGATGTTCAAGACAGCGTTCCCCGTACCCTTTATCGTTGCCCCGCCGGAAGCAACCGTCAACGCACCGCTGAAGTTACCAAGGACGGAATAGATGTTAGACCAGCGATAACCAGATGTGCCAAGAGTGTAGGTGTTATTTGCAAACGGACGGACAGCGGCAGGGAAGATTGCATTCTGATTTTCGTCCCAATTATACAAATGGCTAATCGAAGCGAAATTGTTCGGAGAAGTCCAAATATTACGCCCAAAGCCTTGTATTCTATTAACGGACTGTGCAGACGATGTACTGGATGTACTTAAATCTCCGCCGTTCGCACCATCGGTAAAGCAGACAATTCGATAGTTCCAATAGTTTCCTGTTTGTGTCGTGCCACCGCCAAATGTAGTAGCACCCGGCAACGCAATAAAGTTTCCACCACTCCAGCCACTCAAATACATATCCGAGTTGCTATCTGCCGCCACCCAGTTATTCGGATTTGCGCCAGTCGCCCGATATATGCGTGTGCGAATCTTATCGGCGAAGGCGTTCAGCCAGATGTAGCACCCTTCAAGAGAACAATAGCGCTCGACAGAAAGAACATGGTCCTTATTCCAATAGGAATACTTATTAGTCTCGGCGGTGTTCGCTGGGACATCATACTTCATCGCGGTAATGGTAATCCTGATTCCGCACAACTTATTCCTTACGCCATCTATCAACGGAATTTGAATAGAACCACCGTTCGTATTGCCGACAAACAACCTTCTCTTATCACCGTCGGTTGCGCCATACGACACCCAAGTCGCGCCGCCGTCAGTTGTCTTCTCGATTATTACTTGGTCAGCGGGGAGGAATATCAACCTATTCGCCCCAGCCGTATTAATCAGCGGAAGCGTTGTAATTGTGATCCCTCCGGCAACATACGCAGGCTCTTTCAGAAAGGTTGTTTCAACACTTGAAACCTGCGTTGCGACACCAGCGTTCAGATAGATAGGGCGGACCGAACTACCGACTGTTGCACTACCAAGTTTCCCCGCTACTATATCTGACTGTGCTATCCAAGTGGGCGCTCCAGAACCATTTGACTTTAGAATGTAGTTATTAGTCCCGGCGGTTGTCGGTGCATAGATAACCGACGAACTTGTCGCGTGGGTAGAAGCCGAATTTAGAATCGGGTTATACGAAGCATAGTTTACGCTTGTCAGCAGGTCTTCCCAATCACCGGAAAGCCGATTAGAATCTATCCGGCGACGAATCTTTAAGTCACTGCCCCTCGTATAGTTGAAATAAAGGTCAAGTCCAGAGGTGCTTCCGCTACCAGTAAAAGCGATTAGAGATGCTGTCGAACCGCCTCTGTTGACCATATAAATTCCGTTCTTCGGATTCACATAACCCTCGGCATCCCTTGTATAGACAGCCAGGTCAACATAGTCTGTGCTTATCGAGTTGCGATAGCGGAAAGCATCCTCTCCGTTTTGGAGATTGTATATCTCCCCGGAGGTTCCGGTCACAAAGAACGAACTCCAATCCGGCTTGGCAGTCCCGCCCTTGCCGATAAGCACCTTGTTGGTCGCGCCACCGGCATCCGGCGCATAGATAGTCCCGAGGCTCGTCCCGTTGGTGGAGTCCCCGTTGGTCGTCCCGTTGAGCGTCAGTTTGTAGGTCGTGTCCGTCCACGGCACATTCACATACGCCTTCTCGCTGGAGAGTTGAACCGGGTAGTTCTTACCACTTCCCGAGTAGCCGATCTGGATACCGCCACGGGTGCCGTTAGCCGCCAAAGGGAGGGTGTAGGAGTAGGTCGCGGTCAGCACGCCCGTAGAGGCGTCGATGGAAAGGCCCGAACCGACCTTGACACCGCCGAGGACACTCGCGCTCGCAATCGGCAGAGAGTAGTTTGGGGCATACAAGTCCGTACCCACACTATCCACGGTGATAGTCGCAATCTTCGTCCCCGAGGAAACTACCTGCGTCACCGACACACTCGTCGCACGGTTCTCCACCGCCGTCAGACGCGAGGCAATCGTCGAAGAACCCGACCCGAACACATCCTCGTAGAATTGGTGCATCGCCCAAGCGGTAGGAGCCGTCAGCGCGACATTCTGGGTCATCGCCTTGACCTGGGCGTAGTCGTACAGAGTGATTCCGCCGCCCGAGCCGCCACCACCCGGAGTGCCGTCGATGACTATCTGATCGCCACCCGTGATAAGCGGAAGCGGAGTGTAGAGGTAGGTCACGCCGTTCTCCGTCACCACCTCCAGAATATTGCCCGTGTCGCGGGAACTCTTGGCCGTGAAGGTAATCTTGCCGACCGAGGACATATCCCCGGAAATGCTATCCGGGATGCCGTTAGCCGTCCAGAAGGTCTGACCCCAAGCGGTCTTGCTCACGGTCGTCAGACGGGATGCGTAGAGCGTCGTGAGCGTCTTGGTAGTCCCGCCAACCGTGATGGAAAGCAGATTCGTCGAGCCGGAGGACAGAGCCGTGAAATACCCGCTCGCCGCGAGGTTATCCACATTCCCCAAACCGACCATCCCTTTCGTGAGCGTCAGTTCGTAGGTGCCGCTCGTCGCAGGCTTGTAGGTCAGTACGGTCGTCCCGGCGGAGTTCTTGACAACGAGGTCGTAGATAGTCTGATGCGAAGTCAAGAAGGTCGTCCCCTTGGTCAGCGTCAGTTTGTGACCCGAGATGGATGCCGTGGTGACGGCGTTGCCAGAACCCGAGACCTCGACATCGTTCACGCCGTCAGTGATTCCGTACCCGGCGAGCGTCGTCGGGTGGCTCGTAAGGTCTCCGAAAGCAACGGAAGTCAAATAGGCGCTCGAATCAAGTTCCCAAGTATTGTTCGCTTTGCGCCGGAGAAGACCCGCGCCCGTGAGCGCCTCAATCAGTTTCAGATCATCCGCGCCCGTGATGTCCGCAAGCGCCCAAGTCGTCGGGAAGTCAGAAATCTTGCTTTTAGTGATGCTCGGAATGTCCGCCGCCGCAAGCGTCTTGCTCGAAACGCTCGTGACATGACCGAGGTTGTTGACCGTGATGGCCGAGAGGACTTTCCCGTTCGCCGCCGTGATGGTCACATTCGCACCGCCCGTAGGATGGGTGTAGTTGTTCGCCCCAGCCTCGATGCCGTCAAGTTTCGTCTTGTCGGCGGCACTCATAAGGCCGTGAGCGGATTGCGTGGCATCCGTGGTGATGCCGACAGCCGTCGTCGGGACTGCCGCCCATTGATTCCCGCCAGTGTAGGTTTTGAGCATCAGCAGGTCGCCAGGCTGTGCGTTCTCCGGGACGGACGGCGAAGACCAGTACGCCGGATCACGACGCACGGCTTCGTTCTCGTGACCGTACACATCCAAGAGGTCGTGCAGATAACTTGCACCGCCACCGCTTCCGCCACCCGGAGTTCCATCAATGACGATTTGGTCTCCTTCGGTAATCAGCGGCTTGTCGATGCGGAGCGCACCCTTCTGGGAATCCCACCAGATGTTCGCCGAGCCGATGACGATACCCTCCGCGTGGGAGAAGGTCTTCTTCCCGCTGATGGTCTGCGCCGTGTCAATGGTCACATAACCGCCGGAATGGTAGGGAGCATACTTGGTACTCCCGATAGTATCGTAGAGGTTCTGCGCGGAGATGGTGAGCGTCTTGGCTGTCGTCGGCGTGTAGGTGCCGACGGTGATAGTGCCAATCTTCAAGGTGAGGGTCTTGATGTCCCCGCTTTGCAGAGCCGTGTCCGCTTTCCCGAGAGAGGTCTGTACCCCGCTTGCCAAGTGGTCAAGAGGAATCCCCGTGGACGGCTTCTGGTATGCCGTGTCTGCCAGCGCAAGGGATGCAATAGTCGCGCTCGAGAGGCTGATGGTTCTGTTCGCGGCCAAAGACCCGCCACCCGTCAGACCCGTACCGGCGGAAATGGTCGTGGTCTTCAACGCCCAACTCACCTCGTCGCCCAACTGCTCCCAGGCACTACCCGTCCAGAGGTATTCCTTGCCGTCATAGAGGACGACATCGCCCTTCTTCGCGGTGTAACTCGACCCGTTGACCGTGATGGGGTTGGTGGTCGAGCCGTCGGAGATTGCCGTGGTGGTAGTCCCCTGGAACTTCAAGGCAGATGCCACCGCATCGTTGATGGCCGAGTGGACGGCACCGCCCGTGACAAGACCGGTGTTCCCGCTTGCCACAGAGCCGACATTGTAGGTGGACGCCGTGCCGAGATTCAGCGCCGCGATAGCCGCGCTAATCGCAGAGTTCGTCTGGGTGGAGGTATAGTAAGCCGAGAGCAATTCCGTCCTCGGGAGGGCAACCCAGGCGTTAAGCGTTCTGTGGAAAGAGAGCAAGTCACCATCGGCTACTGGGTCGCCGTCAGCCTGCTTGACCGTTTCGCTCTCGTGACCATAGACATCGAGCAAATCGTGGAGGTAGCTCGCACCACCACCTCCGCCGCCGCCCTGCCCGGGCGTACCGGAAATAACGATCTGGTCCCCGCCCGTAATCAAAGGCAACGGGCTCCGCAACACCCGCTGGCCGTTGACCGTATCTACATAGAGATCAGGCGTAGGCGTGCCAGTGAGTGTCGCTCCCGAGAAGAACAGACCACCCTTCGGACCAAGGTAGGTGTAATCCGCCTTGAGCTGTACGAGAGGGGAAAGAGTCCCGTTCTGCTCGAAGAAGTCATCCGCAAGTCCGTTCAGTATCATCTGCTGGGTGCGGTTGTACGCATCCAGGATTTGCTGCGTGGATACGTTTAGGGCGGAAAGCAAGTCTATGTTGGTGTTCGCGCTTGCCGCCTCCTCCTTCAACTCCTGGAGCGTCCCCTTGATGATGGAGTTCCCGATGGTTATCTCCTGCTTGACAGGGTAATCAAGTTTGGTGGAGAAAGCCGTCACCCTTGTAGAGAGGGTGTAGCCGGAGTTGGAGTAGAGAACCGCATCCCCGATCTTCAGGTCCGGATTGGAGGTGTTGAAAGCAACGGGGTTCGACTTGAGCTGATAGGAGTTCTTGTCAACCCGCAGGATGTTCCCGGAAGAATCCGTTTTAGGGGTGTTGCCTTCAAGTTGGATGTAGTTGTCGTTGATCTCCTTCAAGGCCGCCTGCTCGAGCCGGGAATAGGCGTCTCCGTAGTATTCTTGCGGCGTCCTGACATTGAAGAGGACAACCTTGTTGTCATCGGTAGGGATGAGGGATGACTGGTCGGGGATGATGTATTTCCCCTCGCGGGTGAAGACGATCTCGAAAGAGTCCGCGTTCCAGGTGAAGGGGCCAGATTCCCCCTTGTCGCCGGGGTTGTTCGACCCGCTCGTCTTGTGGTAGATGACCTCGAAGTCCCTGCCGTTCAGCGGCCCGGAGTTGAAATGAAGGGACGGAACAAGGCCCGGCAGGACCATGCCGTGCTGGTTGTTGTCCTTGTCATAGGTGGAGTCGTCGAACTGAAAGTCCGTGTAGGTGTTGCCTTCCTTGACTTTCAGCTGCACATACCAGATCGTGTACATGCTATACACGGTCTGCCCGCCGCTCGTGCCGATAGGAATCCTCTCCTTGGTTTCGGAATCAAGTTCGTACATCACACGCGCCTGGATGTTCTTAATCACCAGGTTGGTTGCGGAGGGGTAGATGCCGTCGAACTGAAGAATCTTGGTATAGACCTTCCCGCCGCCGGAGAAGTCGATGTAGCCGCCGGGGTAGTTGGTGGGATCAAGGGTCAGCCTCTTGGACGCAATGGCGTTCACATTCGCGCCCTTGTAGTCCTGAACGATGTTCCTTGTCGAACCCAGGGCCACGAACCTGTTGTAGTAGGGTTCTCCCGATTCGGACACCGAGGGGACATTGACGTTCGCGCCCACGGTGAGGGCTTTCTCCGTGCCGTTCTTCGCAAAGGAGAGGTGAATCTTGCCGTCATACCCGCTCGGGTCGTCATCGGGGTATTTCTCCAACCAGAACTCCGTCTCAAAGGCGTTCGCTATGGCGGAAAGGGCGGAGATGATGTCAACCGCGTTGAAGGTGACGGTCTTGAACTCCGTGAGGTCACTTGCAACCGCATGGTCGTAGTTGATCCCCGTCTCGTTGTAGATGGCCCGGCAGACATGCTCAAGGAACACGCTTGCGTAGGCGGTCAGAGACCAGTCTGGTTCCCTCGAGGTGATGGGATGCGTGACATCCTCGTCCTCGTAGGTATACATGTAGAACGGCACCTTGGACAGGGAAAAGAACCGCGAAACGAACACGGGTTCGTACCGCCAATGGTTCTCCTTCTTCTGGGTAGGGGTGTAGGGTTCAAGCAGAAAGAAACTCTCCCCGTCCTCAAGGGTGATGTACGCCCCCTCGGGCAGAGTGGCATTCCCGTCTGAATTCCATACCAGAGTAACCTCGTCAGAACGCATCAGCTCCTCGACATGCACACTGTCGGGGAGGATAGGAACGGACATCAGGACTGACCTGTCGGGCGCGTAGATAATCATACATCCGAAGGTACACATACGGAAACTCCGAATGAGGGGAATCCGTGTTTAACTTTTCACTTTGCCGTCATTGTGAATCCGCCGTGCGGTTCGTGGGGTCGTACTCGCGGAATCCCACGCTCACCTTGCATGCCCTGCCAGCCGGACCCGACGCGTAGGTGGGTGACTTGCCGAGATAGACCAGGTGGAACACCTCCGTTGTGAACCCAAGTTCGGAGAGAACGAAAGTACCCTTGTAGAACTCTTCAAAAAGGGCGTTTTTACGGGTGTTGAACTCAACGACAGTGCTGCCGACCACCTGGAACTCCAGGGTCAGATCACGCGCCTTTTTCATAGGATTCTGGGGGATTATCACCTGGGTCCCGTTCTCAAGTGCCGAGTCGTTCTCAATGAAATCCTTCAGGGGTACCGGGGCGAGCAGGGCCTCGCGGAAACCCGAGCCGGGACTTACCCCGGAGAGAGTGCTGCCGTTTATCTTCATAGATTCTTCGTGTTTTTCCTGATTTCTTCTATGCCGTCACGCATCTCCCTGATGGGTACGATGACGGCCTCCGTGTTGTCCCGGATGGCGATGAGTGCCACATAGGATTCCGCCTGGATTCTCCTGATGTCGTCCGAGATGGAGATTTGCCCCGCCTGATTCAGAATGATGTCGGAGATGGATTCGCCAAGGGAGAGGATTCCCTGGAGGATGCCCTCGTTGGAAATCTGGAGGGCGGTGAACCGTCCGTTCAACTCGGTGGCCACATCCTGGCTCATTGTCTGGAACCCACCGGCCGTGGCCTGTTGCTGGTAGGTGTCGCTCAGATCAACCCCCTTGAGGAACTCTTCAATCTGTGGTGCCATTGCATTGGCCTCGCCGAGCAAGCGGTTGTAGGCTTCTATTGCACCCTCCGTGTCCCTGTCGGACAGCAACCGCGCTATGTCTTTCTGCGCCTCCTCCGTGAATACCTGCTCGAGCAACATAGACTTGACGATGCTTGTGGCGAGATTCCTGTTGAAGTCTTTCAGGTAGGCATCCGTGTCGGCAAGGGCCTTGCCCGTGGCAATGAAATTGTCAACCATCTCCCTCGCAAGGTCGGCGGTCACATCCCCCGTCAGCGAGGAAACGAAGTCCTCCGCAACGGAGACCAAATCCTCGTAGGCGTCCCTCAAGGCGATGGCGTTCTCTATCTCGTCCCGCTGGGCGTCCGTTATCTGGGTGCTGGCATCAAGGAATGCCCGCGCCTTGTCAACATCCAGCAACCCGTCCTTGCCCCAGATGTCGAATTCCCGCAAGTCCTGATACTCGTCTTTTTTGCCGAAGAGGTTCGCCCACCAGTTGAAATCCTTTGTCTTCACAACCTCGGAGTTCAGTTCGCCCGAAGCGGCGGTGAACCGCTCGACCGCCTGCGTCATCTTGTCATAGGCACTCACGAACTGACCGTAATCGTTCTTCCCGAAGGAGTTGTAGAAATCCGAGCCGTTGACCGTCAGCTCAAGCATCTCAAGGTTGCGCTTGAAATCCTTGACGAACCTATCGTATTCCGCGTTGGCGACGGCGACCGAGTTGAAAGCCCCGATGATCTTGGATGTTACCGTAGTGACCGCAGTCGCTATTCCGCCCCATAGTCCGCCCGTGGCAAACCCCTGGGCAATGTTACTCACCGCACCGCCTATCTCGGAGAAGCCCTCCGCAACCCCGGCAAGGGCGTCGTTGCCGGAGATGGAGGCAATCTGCGCCATTGAATCCCCTACCTGGGAGAGCAGTTCCCCAAGGTTGGTGGATATGAGGACGGCCGCCTCTTTCTGCATCTCCGCCGTCCACTTGACGGAGGCATCCGTGGCATTGTTGATCTGCTCTTGCAGGTCCTTCCAGGCTTTGGTGTTCTCATAGTCACCGCCTTTCTTCTTCATCTCGGCCTCGGTCTGTTTGAGCGACACGAACCGCCCGAGTTCTACATTACGCCTGTTCCGCGCCTGAATGAGACCCTGAAGGGTGCCGCCCCAGCCGCTGAAATCAATGTTGTCCCTTGCCGTCTGCAACTTGTCTATCTGGTCCCTCAAGGCTTTCACCTCCTCCACCGTTGCGCCAGCGGAAATCCGTGCCTGGAGCATCGACTCCGCGAACCTGATGGTATTGTCAAGTGTGCCCCTCGTCATGGAATCGGCATCCGCGAAAATCCTCTTGTATTCCGAGCTGTTGGCCATCACCAAATCGAGAATCTCCTTGTTCATCTTCTCCGTCGCCCCCTCTTTCAAGTCGTCGGGGAGTAGGGCAATCTGCGCCTGCCATTTCTTCCGCAGAGCGGCCAGCATTGCCTCGTATGAGCCGAAGTCGGCGACCTCATCCCAGTCGAATTTCGCAAGTTCGAAGGCATTCTTCGCATCTATGAGCCCGACATTGTCACTCCCGTTCTTCTTGACAAACTCGTCCCTCCGCGCATTAAGGAGCGCCACAAGCGCCGCCCGGCGGTCTGCACCGGTGCCGTACTGTTCCGCCGTTTCAACATCGAACTCCGCGAGTTTCACCTTATCCATAGCCATCTTGATCTCCCGGTATTTCGGGTCAATGGTGTCAAGTTCGGCCTGGAGTTGTTTCTCAAGGGCGTCCCTGCGGTTCTTTCTGCCCCCGTAGGTGTCCGCAAGGCCGCTGTCAAACTCCGCAAGGGTCACTTTCTTCCGCGCCTCCGCGGCGGGTTTCTCCGCGTCCTCCAGGGTTTCAATCTCCGCGTTGAGCATAGCCTCAAGTGCCTTCCTTATCTGGTCCTGGGTGCCGTACCTCTGGATGGTTTCGTAGTCCATCTTGGCGAACTCGTAGGCACGGACTTTCTTCGCCTGCTCGGAGAACTGTCTCATCACATCCCCGGAGGAATCCTCCCAGGCGAACTCTTTCTCCAGCGCGGTTCTCTTCTGCGAGGTGGTGCCGTATTTCGCCGCCATCTGCTGGTACTGCTGGTGCGATAGCTCCCTCATCTGCTGGTCATACGCCTTCTTGTAGAGTTCCTTCCTCTTATTCGCCTCGGCACCAGCAACCTGCGCATCCTCCATTCTGGCATTGAACTCGTCTTGCGAGTTGGGATTCCACCCGAGGAGAGAACCGAAATGCGTGTCTTTCCACTGTTGCTTCCGGCTCTCCTCCTGCGCCCGCACATACTGATCTTGCCAATCGTCAAGGTCGGCAAGTTGTATCTCGTAGTTGAGTTTCGCCTGTTTGCGTTGTTTCGCAAACCCGTCCTGCATCGCGTTGATGGCGAGCTGATCCCCCTCGCGGATGATGTCCGCCTTGCGCTTATCAATGGCTTTTCGCTGGTTCTCCCAATCAAGGGCCAAAGAGTATTCCTCCTGAATCGCAGAGTAATCGGCGGCATTCTCCTGACCGTTTCCGGGGAGCATCTTGTTCGCCCTCTCATCCCTTCTCTGCCATCTACGGAGAACTCTGCCAATCCCGGCCGCCGGGGCGCGTTTCAAGATTCTCCTCGCCACATCGGTCTGCGGTTCCTCTCCGTTTATCACGGCACGATAGACCTGCTCCCAGGTGTCCGCGACATCCATGCCCGCAATTTTCGCCTGACGGGTGGTGACGTTGTAGAGCCGTTCCATCTTCCCCTGGAGTGCCTGCCCCATCTGCTCGTCGTTCTTCTTCTGGACGGCCTCTTTCTGCTTTTCAAGGTTCGCCTCTATGATGGAAACACGGAGTTTGTTATAGGCAAGGCTGAGGTCCCCGACACTATCTATCTCCTCTTTCAGATACCTGTCGTACTTGCCGTACTGCCTGATCAGCTCGTTGCGGGTGTCAACATACTGTGCGGAACTCTTCTCCGCCGACTCAAGTTTCTGTTTCAGTTCGTCCAGATGACGGAGTTCAGTCAGAGACTCCCTCGCCGCTTCTCCACCCGCCTGCTTGATGGCCGTGTTGAATTCCCGCCAACTGGTTATGAGATGTTTCAGGTCTTCAACCATCCTCTTCCCGACCGTCTTCCAGGCAACCCAGACGGCGCCAATGGCGGCCGCCCCAACCGCACCCCATACGCCAAATGACTTGATTACGGTCTTGAGTGCCTTTCCAAGTCCACCGTTTCCCGCAAGCTGTTCCGTTACCTCTCCCAAGGCCCCTCCGAGATCACCCCCGATTGCCTCCGCGGCGCCTTTCGCTATATCCTCAAGGCTGATACCGGCGTCGCTGAACGCCTTCTTGATGGCATCCGCCTCCTCTATCAGCGTCCCTTTCTCTCCTTTCAGGTCGTTGATAACTTTCTGCGCGTCTGACAATGCCGTTCCGATGGACTTAACCTGCTTGTTGTACTCATCGTAACTCATGGACGCCTTGTTGGAAATCAAGTCCCCGTACTCCTTGCTCAAGTCCTTGATCTTCTTCTCAACGTCCTCGATGGTGCCGTTTATTGCATTGACCTTGGTATCAATGTCTTCCAGCCGCTTTTGTAGGCGCTCAACATCCTCCTGGCCTTTTATTTCGATAGTGAACTCCATAATCGTCTAATTTCCCCAAAAGTAACTCATTATGAGACCAAAGCGGACGGGGATCACGACCGATGTTTCACAATCGGCACCGAGTGAAAAGAAAAATCCCCGGTCAGGCGGCCCGGGGAATAGCGAAGTATCCAACTATGGAAAAGATGTGTTATGAATGAGGTAGTAAATGCCTGTCCGCGCCTCGCGGCGCTCTTGTGGGGGGAGGGGGAATCGAACCCCCGCCTTTCTCCCCGGCTGCGCGCTTGCATGCACAGATTTCACCTCCGGGTTCTCGCCCAGACCTTACCGGGCCGTCCCCCCTGGATCGTCAGAACGGCATATCCGGCGGGTTCTCGTAACTGTCCTGTGTGTCACCCGCATCAGACCTCGCGGAATCCCTACGCGGGGAGAGGTTCTGGATGCTGCTGGCGACAATCTCCGTGACATACTTGGTCTCGCCGTTTCTGTCCGTGTACTTGCGGTAGCGGAGTCTGCCCTCGACATGGAGCTGGGTGCCCTTGAGGACGTTCTGCTCTACATACTCTGCGGAGGGGCCGAAGACCACGATGCTGTGCCACTCGGTCTCCTCGACCACGGAACCGTTGCGGTCCTTGTACCTCATTGCGGTAGCAAGGGAGAAACTCGCAACCTTGCTGTTGCCGACCGCCCGGACGTCGGGGTCACGCCCGACATTGCCGATAAGGAATACCTTGTTGAGTGTTGCCATATCACTTGATGGTTATGGTGTTGTTCTCCTTGACCTCGCAACCGGCGGGCAGAACCCCGTCGGGGAAGGCGTCCTTGATGCCCTTCTTGGATACCTTGACCTCTACGGTGAGGTAGGGGGGGAGGGCCGCTTGCAGGGCGTCAATTTTCTCCTTGTACTGCGCCAGGAGGGCGTCCTCGTCCACCTCCAGGGACTTGGACTTGCCAAGCCGGAAAGTGGTCATGTTGCCCTCCAGCTTCTGATAGCCGAAGAATACCATCGCATCGAGGATATGGTTGCGGATGTTCTTCTGCGCGTTCTGCGCTACTCTCTTGATCCTCTCCACCCGCTCTATCTCGGTCTTGCAGGTATCTTCAAGGGACTTGAACTTGCGGATCATCACTCCGTAACCGTCCACCTTCTTCGGGAAGAGGTCGCGGGTCTCCGCGAGGAGTTCTTCAATCTCGGGGGTCAGTTCGCCCCCGCTCTCCTCCAGGGAATCGGCAATGAGCCGATCCTGCTCTGATAACTCGAACAGTGTCATCTTTTAGGGTTGTTAGGGTTTGTACGAATGGCGTTGATGAAGTCCGGCTCCTGACCGAACTGCTCTTTGTAGGTGTTCCAGACGGCGGTGAGCATACGCGAGGAATTGGCCTCCCGTGCCTTCTGCACCGCGTCCGCAAGGGTGACGGACGACCGGACGGGCGCATCCCCGTAGGAGAAACGGACGGCCTTGTTGCGGTCAACGATGACAAGCCGGTCGATGACCCGGTCGCTGTTGACCCCCAACTCGGTCACATAGAAATTCGCAAGGCACTTGACCTTGCCGTCGCGCTCCGTGAACTCGTTCTGGTTGAGGGTGATGAAGATTTTCGGGGAAGTGTACAGCTCTCTGCCGATACCCCAGTTGAACCCCGCACGCTTGAAGGCGTCGGACGCCTGACCCTTCTCCTTCTCGGTGTTGGATTCGGTGCCGACATTCTGCTTGCTGATCCAATCCTCTTTCTCCCGGTCCCAGATGGAGATGGTGCAGTAGAGGGAACCGTTGATGAACTCGTAGGAATCCTTCCAGTTCATCGGTCCGACCACCTCGTCCAAGAGTTTCTGATCCACGCGGGCGTCCTTGTAGATAAGGATGGAAGCCCACGCCCCGTTGCCGCTCTTGCCCGCCTGGGCAACACGGCACTCTACCTCACCGGCGGTGAGTGGTCTGAACATGTTACACATCAATCCTCTCGTTTTTGTCAATCAGACCGCCGACAACAATGGTGGAATAGATGACCACCTCGAAATCGGTGGTCTTTTTCAGATGGTCGTGGAGCCGCTTGGCCGCTTCCAGACCGATGGCTGTTCTCTGCCCGGCAAGGAATCCTGCCTTGTTGCGGGCCTCAATAAAATAAAACATGGCCTAAAAATTGAGTAAAATGCTTTTCATATTTACACCTCTGATGATCGCCTTGTAAGCGTCAATCATTCGGGATGCCTCTTTTGTACTTAACCCCCTGTTTCTCTCCCGATACCAATCAATGCGCTCGATGGGTACATTCAGGAGGTCGGGTCTCGCCTCTTTCATTCGAACCACCCTCTCGGAAAGGGCGTTCAGGTACTCTATCTGCCGGTCGGTCGCGGTCATAGCAACTCGTCTTTCAGCAACCCGCAGAGCCGGGTCAGGTTGTAGAGGAGGTTGTAACCGTCCGTATTGAACCGAATCTCGCCCTTGTAGTACACCAAGGTCCCCTTGTACTCCAGACCGCCATACACGGCCTGAAACGAGCCGAAAACGGCCTCGAAAAGTTCTCTCTCGCTCATAGTCACGCAATCCTCATAAGGTTGGCTTTCTTGTAGCACCGCCAGTCCTGCACCTCCGAGTCGAAGTAGGTCTGGACGGTGGCATTGGTGCGGCGGCCGGTGCCGAGGGTCGCGGGGACCATCCTTTCAGCAAGGGTGCCGTAGGCCTCACGGATAGACCCATCGACCTTCTGATAGTAGAACTTGACGATACCCGCAGTCATAGCCTTGCGGAGTTTGGTGTTCAGCCAGGCCGTCTTGAGGGCCTCGCTCTTGTTGAAACCGTTCAGCCGGACGAACTGCCAGGCGAGTTTCATGATCTCAGAGTAGTTGTAGTTCATAACACAGTCTTTACGCCCGCTTGTTATATTATAAGAGGTGGGGCTTACCCTCTCACACCACAAAGGTAGTAATAATTTTTGGATTTGCAAGTAATACCTTAAAATTTTTTCACTTTTTTTCGGATTATTTTTTCTGCTGACTTAATTTCTGCTTGATGAACTCCCTCTCCTCCTCCTCGGACATTTCGTGATACACCTTGCCGGTGGCGACGTGCATCTTGTCCCTCGACATAAGCAGGAGATTCCGATAGGGTATCCTCTCGAACACCTCTTCGTAGGTCAGATGCAGAGCCTCCATGAACGTTGCTATCTGACCGAACATCGTGTCATTCCCTATGACCTCGGTTTTGCTATCAGGCTTCTCACGTTCCTCGCCAAAGCTGATAGCCTTGAAAAATTTCCGGGGTCGATCATCCCCAGGCAGGTGTTGATCCCGAGGACTACATCGTTGACGTTCGCATCAAGAAAGTCCGCGTACTTGTCCCCGTTTCCGAAAAGAAACCAGCTCAACGCTTTCGCCAGGCTATCATTCAGGGAGTCCAGCATCTCGCCGCGGGTCTGCACCCGTTCCACCCCTTTCAGATGGGGTGCCGCTCCCACAAGTGTCCTGATGGTCGGGGGGTGTACCACATACACCTTCGACCCGATGAAGATCACCTCCGTATCAATTCCCAACAGGGCGGAACTGACCATTTCTACTGCATCTTTACTCATATAGTGACGAAAAAGGAGGGGGCTGTGAACCCCCTCCGATTAAAGTGATTCCCTACGCCGAGGGTACGTCGAACCAATACTCGTCCGCGATTCGCAGGTTCGTGGTGTTCACCGTGTCCTTGGAGAAGTAGTTCTTCCCCGCGACGGCGGTGCCGGTGGCGGCGGTGTTGTTCAGCCACACCTCCTCGCCCGCCGGGGTGGAACACCGCACGGCGTTGGCCGTGGTGGACTCCACTTGGAGATAGACCGTACCCGAGATGGCGGACCCGGCAGTCTGCGCGGTCAGCGTGGCCGTGGGAAGAGCCGGACCGGGGTTCTCGTTCTCCATCGCAAGGGCGGTGACGCCGAGGCCTACGGCTTTCTGTTGCTGATCCCCCTTTGCGATGAGGGAGGCGTTCGAGAAGATGATGTAGGTTCCCGTCCGCGTGAGTGCGATGATGGACTTGTTGACCATAGCGGGGGTTTCCGGGGCTTTCCAGCCGACGGCGTTCGCCGGGTTGGTCGTTTCCGTTCCGTCGGATTTCACCGCGGCACCGCCCTGAAGGGCCGCCTTGGTCAGATAGTCATACTCTCCCATCGTGAACTGGATGGTCTTGTTGCCCTGGCTCTCCGTGTCGCGGAAATAGGGCCTTCCCGTCAGTTCATTGATGTAATCGGTCACGGACGGATCGTCCTGCGAGTATCCCCAAGTATCCTGGTGGACGTTCAGCACCTCCGTAGAGTTGCCTATGAGCGTCGCCACGGAACTCTGGCCCGGGATGGCGGTCAGCACATCTCCGTACCAGAGTCTCTTGATTCCGATGAACTTGGGCATGGCGGTTACGGTTTATCGAACCAATACTCGTCGGCCACACCGGAGGCCGAGTTCTCCATTGCCACGGCGGTCACTCCGAGGCCGACAGCCTTCTGCTGCTGGTCGCCCTTCGCAATGATGGAAGCGTTGGTGAACACGATGTAGGTGTTGGTCTTGGTGAGTGCGATGATGCACTTGTTGATGAGCGCGGGAGTGGCCGGTGCAGACCAGCCGCCCGTCACCGCCGTTCCGCCCTGGAGGGCGATCTTGGTGGCGTAGTCGTACTCGCCCATCGTGAAGTTGATGGTCTTGTTCCCCGCCTGTTCCGCATCCCGGTAGTAGGGCTTGCCGGTCAGCTCGTTGATGTAGTCCGTCACGGAAGGGTCATCCTGGGAGTAACCCCAGGTGTCCTGATGGACGTTCTTGATCTCGGTCGCCGAGGAGACCAGGGTCGCCATTCCCGCCTGCGTGGGCGCGGTGGCCAGAGGGTTGGTGTACCACAACTGCTTGATCCCAATAAATTTCGACATAACTATCAGATGTTTAAGATTTCGAACAAAAGTCTTGCGTTCACATAGTGATATTTGGCCTCTTTCTCGGCGAACGTCTGGACGGAGTGCAACCCGTAGCGGTAGGTGTCGTCCCTATACTCTCCCACGGTGTCGTAGCGGAACGCATCGACAAGGATGTCCTCCACCTCCTGCAGCCTTGCGTGGTTGGCTCTTCCGTTCTCGTCGGGGCAGACGAAGTTGACCTCGACGAACCCCTTGTAGAAGATGTCCCCCCGTTGCTGGCTCTTGACATGAATGAGGATTCTCTCGTCCACCCCCTCGGGGTAGTCGTCGGGGACATAGATGGAACTCAAGGGAACGATGCCAAGACTCTCGCAAGCCTGGATCATCACAAGTTCTATGTCTTTAGTCCCCATTCAGAATTCTTTCTGCCAATAATGCACCGCCGGTGCAAACCATATAGCCTTTCGACTCAACATAATCCGCGTAGTCTGCGGAATTCCCTATGACCAGACCGTCCTCCCTCACCTCGTAGTAGTTGGACCTTCGGAGGTTGTATGTGTGGTCCTTGTAGTCACCGTTGGCTACATTGAACTCCACACCAGCCTCCCCGGCCTCCACCATCCTGTCGTGGACTTCCCGCCTGATCTCATCAAGAAACTCCTGAATCTCATCCTGCATAGAAATCCGTGTAGTTGAGGTAGTTCAGAACCCTGACCCTGTCCGCCTTGCCCTCCCCGCGGGAAAGGCCGTTGGCGTCAATCACCCGGACCCTGTCTCCGTTGTGTATCATCGTTGTCCTGTTGGTCACGATATGGTACTTGGGGACATACTCCAGGGAATTCTCCGTCGACACTATCCTGTCGGTGTTGTCGTCGCACCGGCAGACCCCCACGCGCTCCCATTCCTCGGAGACGCTCTCCACCCGGTTGTACTCGTCACGGGTTTCGGTCTTCCGCTGGACGAAGAGGGTATGAGGGGCGTAGTTCACCAGATGTCGGAGATGTCGGTTATCGCGCTGATTCCGAGGAGAGACACCACATCGGGGTCGGGCGTGACGCCGTACCGCTTGCAGAGCCAGAGGTAGTATTTCCCCAGGTTCTCCCGGTCCCAGCTCATGGAGAAGCCGTTCTCGTTGACCGACTTGACCGAGGGGGCGAGGATGATGCCCGCAAGCATCTGGACCATCGCCGTCCCGACGGTGTGGAACATGTCGGATGTGTACTGCGCCCCCGTGTCAAGACCGGCGTCCACGAGGAAAGACTCGGGAACCGTCAGCCCCGGCAGGGTTGAGGCAATATACTCACCGACAGTCATCTACTCCGTCTTTTTCTTGCGCGTCCTCGGTTTCTTCTTCGGCTCGGGTTCAGGTTCGGGTTCGGGTTCGGGTTCAGGTTCGGGTTCCGGCTCCGCCGGTGCCTCCACGACCTCCTCCACAATCACTTTCTCCTCTTCCACGAACGGCTCGCCGAGAGAGAGAGCCACTATGTTCTGCGCCCGCTCGTCCTCAAATTCAACAACGTCCCCGGGATTGAACACCCGGGAACGGTTGAACTTGTCAACGAAGGCGTTCTTGACCTTGATCTTCATTACGCCGCGACGTTCTTGGGGTCGAGGGTGTAGATGCGGTCAACGGAGTTGATGATGGGAACCACCATCGCCTGGGACGCGGTGAACTCGCGGTACGGGTCGTTCTTCGCGTACTGGGACGCGAGGATGAACTCGTCGGCGGTCTGATAGAGGACGCCCGGAACGGGACGGCGCTGCTCTACGCAGTCAGTCCAGACGAGGTCGCCGATGCGGCTGTCGCACACGAACACCAGACGGCCCTCGGCCCACGGGGAGTGGGACTGCTGGATGCCGTTGATCTCGGTGCGGACCTTGCGGCGCACACGGTGCAGGGTGATGTTCCACTCGTCCTCGAACACCTGATTCAGCTTGTCGAAGTTCAGGGCGGGAATGGTCGCGCCCACGAAGTCCACGATGAACGCGTACTTCTGCTTGATCTCGTCGCACTTGTAGAGGGCGCGGAGGGCGAAGTCGTCCAGGTAGAGGTCGGAGATGACGTTCCCGTCCTCCTCGGCCTTATCCACGACGGCCTGGATGTCCTCGATCGGGGTGGCGGTGGTGGGGTTCGTGGCCCAGGTGGCGACCTTGGCGAAGAACTGGTTCTCGGCCTTGTACTTGACGTCGATGCGGACGCCGGTGCCGTTGGAACGGGTGGCGAGACCGACGCCGGTACTCATCTCCGCGAGGAAGATGTCCTCGATGCGCTCATAGACCGCCTGGATGGCCCAGGGAAGGTCCTGGAAGATGCGCTCGACCACGCGGTTGACGGGCTGGCCCTGGGCGATCATCGCCTGGATGTCCTTGATGTCCTTCTCGGTGAGGTAGCGCTTCAGACCCAGCTTGGGGATGTCACCGGCGATGTTCTCCACGGTGTCACGCGCCTTGAGCGGGAGTTCGGAATCCAGGGAGACCACGTCGGCCGCGACCTGCGTGTACTTCGCAAGGATGGAAGCCCACTTGCCGTCGGCAGAGAACTGCCGGGTCAGGAGGTCACGGTAGAGGTAGGTGAGTGGACGGGAGGAGTCGTTCAGCTTCTCCGCGATGGAGAGAACGAGCTGCGGGAAGAATTTCTCCGCATATTCGAAAAACATTGACTGTTCCATAGTGCTTCTCTTTTTTTACTCGGCGGCTGCCGCTTCGTCCTTGATGAACTCGATGAGCGGCAGCGCGCTCTTGACGGCGGACAGGATGTCATCCATCGGGAAATAGAGGGCCGCGACGTTCACCTGGCCGCGAGTCATCACGGCGGCGGCGGGCTTGGTCTTCAGGATGGACTTGTAGAGGATACCCGCGTAGTCGTGGTTGGCGGGCAGGGAACCAAGAACATAGTAGGTGTTCCCGTTCTCGTCCAGCTTCTCCACGGTGGTCGTGTTGGACGTGTCCTTGGTGTAGTAGGTCTTGTCCGCGGACGCGTTCCCCGTGGCGGCGGACGCGGCGAGGTACACGATGGTCTTGTCGCTCTTGGCGCACTTGACGGCGTTCGCCGTGGTGGCGGTGACGCCCTCATAGACGGTGCCGACGATGGGAGACCCAGCGGTCTGGGCGGACACGGCGGCGGTAGGAAGGGCCTCGGTTGCGATCACCACGGGGAACGGCTTGTAGTTGCCGTCCTTGACGATGACGGGCGTACCCGCGTAGATCACATCGAGGGCGTAGCCGGTCACATCGAGTGCGCGGCCACCAGGGAGACCAGCGATGTAGTTCTGGGTGATGATCCCATCCTTCCCAAAGTTCAGCTTGGACTCCTTGACATTGATGTTGTAGATTGCCATTTCGATTGTTTGTTAGAGGTTCTTGACCATTGCATCGGCGATGCCGTCGACCTCCTCCTTCGTGACCTTCTCTTCCGAGAGCCTACCGGCGTGGTTGCCGGGCAGGGTGTTGGCCTTGATGTTCTTCGCAATGGTGGTCAGGGTGGTAGTGATGCTCTCATCCGTTGCATCATCCGCGATGACAAAACCCTCGTCGATACGGTACTGGGGGATTCCGAGTTCCTTCGCCTTGTTGACGATCGTCTCCTGTCTCTGACGGGCTGCCGCTGCTTTCTTGAGGTCGTCGTTCTCCTTGCGGAACCCGGCGATTTCAGCCTGCATCTTCTTGAGCGTCTCGTTCCAGGCGGCGTTGCGCTCCTCCTGTTCCTTGCGCTCCTTCTCTCTCGCCGCAATAGCCTCCTGAAGTTCTTTCTCCCGGTCGGCCTTGATGCCGTTCAGGAAACTCTTCACGGAATCGGGGATGTCTTTCTCGGCCTCCTCCTTTGCTTTCCGCACTGCCTCCTCTGCGGCTTTCTTGGCTTTGTCCTCGGCGTCCTTCATTGCTTTCTCTGCGGCTTTCTTGAGTGCATCGTTCACTCGGGAATCGTTGTACTGCTGAATGCCTTCGAGATAGGCTTTCTGCTTCGAGATCACCTCGTCAATGTTCTGGTCGTTCACAAGCCCCAGCCCCGCGAGAGCGTCGGCGTGCGCCCGGAGAACACTTTCTGCTAACCCAATGTAACTGTACGATTGTTTTAGCTTCTGGAAAAGTTTGTCGTTCATATTGGTCATAAAATTGTGCGACCAAAGGTAGAGGTATAGGTGTGCGCCTGCAATCGGTTCGGGCCTACGCGATTCACTTGCGGGAGATTGTGAAAAAGAAAGCCCCGCCAGAGCGGCGGGGCCACACAATGTGAGAGAGTTTGTGTTATGAAAACCCGAGCGGGTCTTTCTTATCTCCAATAATAGCGAAACGGCCTGAAATTGAAGTTGGAGAACAGGACTCCTTTCTCCTGATACCAACTGCCGAAGAGGTAGATTTTGCCATTCTGCATAAAGGCGAATTTCGAGCCGCCGATCATACCCGACACGATGTTGAAGAACCGGTGGCTGTCCAGGCCGAAGGCGGTTGCGGCCGGGTGGAGGATGCCGATGAACGCCGTCTCGGAATCGGTCATATCGTTCTCGGTCTTGATCCGCAGGATGCCGTTGTGGGCGAAGTAGATGTCACCCATCTTGAAAGGGTGGCAGTTCTCCACCTTGTGCGAGCCGTGGGTGGCATACCTGAAATGGATGATGCAGGCGTCCTCCTTTCGGACCTTCTGCAATTCGGTGTAGAATTTCTCGAAGTCCATGCCCCTCCAATAGATGTTGTTGGAGGACACGAACCCGATGCCGTGGGGGTTGCAGATGTAAGCCTGTTTCAAGGTGGCTTTCGTGGGCATTTTGACGCCCTTATGCTTTACTATGATTACACACATGTCTTTGTCTTTTTAGGTGGTTAAAATGGGGGTTTCAGGCCCACTGGACCTCCCGCTGGCGGGCGGTGAAATACCTCTTCTCCTCTTCGTCCAAGAAGGGGATTTCGGCAATCTCGTGGATGTAGCGGTCGAGGACGTTCTCCTTCGACCAAGAGACCAACTTGAGGCAGAAGTTGACCCACATAGATATTTTCTTGTGGTTGGTGGTACCCTGGTGCTGGCGAAACTCCACCGTCTTATGGCGGCGGTAGGACTCGGGATTGACCTTGAAATAACGGCCGCCCATAAGGGACAGGACGTTCTCTTTGGTCAGGCAGTAGTTGTAGTTGAACCGCCGGATGGAGTGGGCCCAACTGCATTCGCCTCTTCTCGAAGGGGCCATAAAGGAGTCAATCAGCTCTTCAAGCCTCTGATAGTTCTTGAAGATGTTGATGTACTCGGTTTCGGTGTACTCTTCGACCCCGACGTGGACATGGAGCCCGCAGGTGGAGTTGACTCGCGCACCGGCCTCGTTCAAGGCCTTGCAGGCCGTCTTGAGGGATTCATGACCATCGGCGCTGTCCTTCAGGATGGGAGAAACACACTCGATCGGGTCGGGCAGACCCCGGACGGAGGAGTCGGACACAAACTTGTAGTAGTGGTCATTGTCGCGGTGGTTGTAACCCTCGTAGTTGATCTCGAGGTTGTTCTCACGGGCCGCATTTCGCATGGCAATCGCGTTGACAAAGCACTCGATCTCCACCCCGAAGGTAAGGCTCTTGCCATCGAAGAAACCGGTGAACTCCAGGTACTCGATGTCGCGCTTGCGAAGGCCAAGCTCGATGCACATTTGCTTTTTCTCGGCAATGGTCTTGCCGCTCTTCTGGATGCTTTTCAGCAGGTCGTTAAGATTCTCCATAACACTTGGATATTTACGAGGCAGCTCTATGGGTGTGCCTCAATGACCCTCTCACATCACAAAGGTAGTAATAATTTTTTAATCTGCAAAAAATAACTTAAATTTTTTTCACTTTTTTTATACCTATATTATAATACACAAGAAAGGGGATCACCCGGACCCCCTTTCTCCCTTTGTTTTCAGCCGCCTGATCTCTTTCTCGAATTCAGGCTCTTTCACCTCGAAGCAGAGCCGGATCATCTCCCTCATTGGCAGAACTCCCGGATAGGCTTCCCTGATGGCGACCAGCCGCCGGATGGCGATGTGATCCTGACTTGTCATAATATGCCCAGGGTTCTGTCCATCTCCTCTTCAAGTTCGGTGTTCCCCCGGCGTTGAGAAACATAGATGTCGTACTCGTATCTGATTAGAACCCCCCTGTCGTCGAAAACGGGTTCCGGCTCAAAGTTCTTTTTAATCTGCGTGGCGATGGAGTCGGCCTTCCGGTCTTTGGCAACCCTGGGTATCTTGCTCACGGCGTAGCGGTAGAGGTCCGATTCCGTGATTGTGTAAGTGACCTTGACCGGTATGACACCGGTGGAGAAGTTGCGGTATGTCCTGATAGTCTGTTCCTTTTTCACAATGATCCGCCGGTATTCCTCCATCTGTTCCTTGCAGGAGGCCAGCTCCTCCTCAAGTGCCTTGATTTTCTTTCTGTTGAACATGGTTATATTGCTTTCTTGAATTTGTTCCAGAGGTCCCATTCCGGTTCGTATCCGCCGAAGCGATAGCCGAGGATTCTGTCCTCGTAGTAATAGACCGTCGAGCGGTCCATGCCGATCAGTTCCCCGATCTCCGTGTGTGAGAATCCCTCGGTTATGAGCGTGTGGGATATGATGGTCCTTGCGGCCACCACCTCCCGTCTCCGGGACTTGTGCATGGGGTCGATGCCGGAGATGTCCTGCATCACCCGGCAGAGGTGCTCAACCCTCTCTATCTGTTTCTCGCTTATCATGTCCTATCTCCTTGTAATAGTCGTCCACTATCCATTGGACGGTTTTCTTTGCTATGATTTTGACGGCGAGTTGGACCCGCTTGAACTGCTTTTCCGTGAGGATGGGTCCCAGGCCGAACCTCAACCTGGAGTATTCCTTGCTCACCCTGATGACCTGTTCGATGTACCGGTCATTGAGGGGTTGTTTCTTCCCCGTCCGCCAGCACTCGTTGTGGAAGTCCTGGGCGTCAGATGCGAGGATGTTGCAGAGCCACACGCGAGAAATCTCACGCTGGAATTCGATGGGCTTGTCGTTGTCGCACTCCTGGATGGCGATCTCCGCGATGCGGAAGTGGTGCGCGAGTTTCTCCTCGTAGTCGTCCACCTTGTCCAAGAGGAAGTCGGTCTGCTCCGGCGTGAACGCGGAAAAGAAGTTCTTGAAGAACAGGTGATACCCCTCGGCCATCTGATTCCGCATCTTCTTCTGGAGGCCGGTGCATTCATGTTTCTCCACATCGGCGAAGAACGACTTGGACGCGTCCATCATAAAGAAATAGAAGAGTGCGGAGAGGTTGTCCTTGTTCCCCTCATATTGCGTGTACCCGCGTTTCTTCAGCAGGGCTTCATTGATCTCTCGGTTGTTCATCTTTCACTCCCCATATTCTATCAGTTTCCGTCGGCAGAGTTCCATCCGCTCGACGATTTCGAGGTTCCGCAGGACGGTTGCGCGGTATGCACTTGATTTGTTGTGGTACCGTAGGGCGAGTTCGATGTCCTTGTCCGCGTTGTAGTGCCCCTGAAGGAGCGCGAACATCTCGATAGAGGAATTTATGTCGAAAGCGTCTTCGTGCGCGAAATTCGCCCCGGAAATGCGATTCACCTCACGGACATACGGCTCGGTCATCTGGTAGATGCCGAAGTCCCCACTTTTACCCACGGCATTGGGGTCGCCCTTGCTCTCGGTCATTATGATGGCAAGTTGGAGGAGTTGCCACTCTGACAGCGTGTCGCGCTGGGTTTCGACCTCCCGGGTCGGAGGCTCGATCACCGGCTCCTCCTGGGTGGTTTCTGCTTTGCTTCCAAGCGCCGCGAGCACCAGGATGCACATTATGAGGAAAAGTAAAAATTCACTTGCTTTCATTTTGTTCAGACTCGTAGTATTTTCTGATGATGATGTAGATTGACCGGTGGCCCCTGGTGATAGCGGCGATGATGCCGAGGATAATCAGCACGAGGCAGAGGCTTGCAAGGACTTGGAGGAAAAGTGTCATATCTCAAACAGTTTCGGTTCGGTCTTATCTTTCTCGTACCGCTTGCGAGGGCGTTTCTCCTGCTTGTAAGGGCAAGTGAATGTCCGGCAGATTTCGATAGTTCGCATCGAGATTGGCTCGTTGCTCCACATCCTTTGCAGTATGTCGCGCTGGATTGCACAGATGATCTTGGTGTATTCAGCCTGCCCGTCTTTAAGCACCTCGCTTTTGAGGCGGGAGGACTTCCAGCAGTGGTCGCAGTTCCGCTCCTCGAACATCATGAACTCCGTCCCGTTGCTGAACGGGTCTTTGTCTATTTTCTTCATCTCATTTTTGGTTAAACTTAACACGAACTTAACACGAACTTAACACGGGGTTTAGCCATAAAACTTCATCAATCCAATACGAATTAGGAACTGCTCCCATTTCGTGTAATAGTCATTCATACTTCCGTACATATCCATTTGGTTAGGGGTTAAAGTGGGTCAGTTTGCTCCGGCTCACGCCCTCGCACCATATCCATATAGGCATCCACATCCACGCCTTTCCAAGTTGCGGATGCCTTCTTGATTTTGGCATCAAGGTCGGCCATTACTTTATTTAGTTCCTCTTTGTTCATATCTTGCAGTTTCAAAAGGTGATTTCCTTTTCGATTCCGAAGTGTCGCAGGGCGTGCTGGAGTTGATGGACATGGCTTACCATTACCTGCTCGCTGGGGATAGACGAGAACTCCACATTGTCGCAACGGACAAGCCAGATGCTATCACTCACTTCGCAGATATACAATTCCTCATAGTCATCACCATCGAAGAACTTTCCGCCTACTGCCTTGCCAAAGTTTTTCTCCAGTATCTCCGGGGTGAGCGGAACAGGCTGAATGTCCTCGTCAGAGACTTCCATATATGCTCCGCCCCCCATAATGGCAACTCGTTTCTCGTTTGGGATTCCAACTACTTCTGAATAGGTGTCGGGCAGAAATCCTTGCACCCAATCACCAATCATCAATTCTTCTGCTTTCATATCTTCGGAATGAATTTGCAAGGTTCCAGGTCAGTGAGCGAGCAGCCGGTGGTATCGTTCCCATGACGGCACCGTTTGCACTTATCATCCGGTACGCGAAGATAACTCCCGTCGAACTTGGAGTCCTGGTCAATATCAATACTGACCCAGGCTTCTTTCCCGAGGTCTTTGACTGTGAGCATATCGCGCAGCCTTGCGTAGCACTCCGCGAGGGAGGATGCGTGTACTTCAATGTGCTTTTTCATCTGTCCTTTCTATCGTAGCAGATTTTCTTCCTTCTCCTGTCGCGGCAGGTGTGCCAGAGATAGCAACCCGGTCCGCATTCGTAGAGCGAATTTGTTGATTTGCGTGGTGCGTAACTCACCTCACTACTTGTAGAGAGGATGCTCTCCGAGATGAGGTCCACCATTGTTGTTACTTCCGGTTTTGAATACTTCTCTTTCATTTCTTGTCCTCCTCCTTTAACTGCTTGATGAGTTCATCGGCATACATCACGGCCAGTTGCGCCTGCTCCCTCTCTCTCCCGCGACCATAGCCGCCACTGACCATAGCGCAAAGAATGTCCTTCGCCGCCTCTCTGCGGAAAGCAGCCCAGTCAGTGGTGTCCTTCGGCTTATCCTCCTCGACAATTTCCACATCATCGCCAGAGCGGATTGGGCCATTCGTGCCCTTCTTCACATACAGGACTACGCCGTTCCAGTTCTTCCAGGTTTCGGCCTCATAGACCTCGCCTGATACTTTGTCTTTGATTTTCATTTGTAATTCCAGAGACCAATAATAAAATGTTTCTTTTCCCGCATCGCTCCGAGGAGCATGTCTAAACTCGCAGCCCAGCAAGTCGTTTTGAATTTGAACTCTCGCCAATCGAAATAAACGAATTGGCAGTTTCCTTCTGTGTCAAACCTAATGATTTTCATATTTCTTCCTCCTTTAAGAATCGGTAGAATAAGTTATACATCCCGGCCCAGGCATTGAGCATCTTGCGTTGCTCTTTGGCGGTAAGGTCTTTCCATTCGTGTATCCTCCCGCTGATGTAGAAGGCAACTCCAGCGTTGTTATCGTCCTCCCGAATCTCGAATGTTGCTTTGACTTTCCTTGCTTTCATTTCAGATTGATCTCGATAATTGGTTTCTCGTTGTTCGGGTAGTGGAACTCCAAGTCGATGTCCACCTCATACCCGTTATGGCAGATCGGAACATCCCCGCTTGAGAGTTGCATCGCCATCGCGTTGGCTTTGCGGATTAGGTCATTGAGTGTCATATCTTTTCCTCCGGTATTTTCGGCATTGGCATCCAGAACTTGACTCCCGGAATGTTCCAGCCGTTAAAATCTATGCAACGCTCGGTGTCCACTATGTGACCAACGCAGATGTTGTAAATAGGTTCGGTTCCAAGTTCTTCTGTCAATACGATGACCTCCTCGTCGATTTCGGGCAGAGAGTAGTTAACCGAACACCATTCAAGTTCACCGCCCGCAACAAGTCTCGTTGCCCAGTCCTTAAAGGTGTTCAATGCTTTGAGGTATCCCGTTGCCATACCGTGTTGGTAGGCATCATAATTCGGATGGTTAGTATCCCGTTTCGCTCGATGTTCAACGGCGTGGTATTCCCATCTGCGCTGTAACTTCCCGATTTGTGTGAGTAGTTCTTCCTTCGTCATTTCTTGTCCTCCTTGATAACAATTACACGAACCTTGTCGCCAGCCTTGGCAAGCGGCTTGTCATTCTCGTAGTCGTAGAGTTCAATCGCGTTGAGGGGGACGATGGGGGACCCGCCAGCATCTTCCTTGACCTCAACCTCTACCGCCCCCTCCAGCATCTGCTTTTCCATCGCTTTCTTCCCTTCTTCCACTCCGTCCCAGAAGCATCCGTCACGATCTTTTAACCATTCGTCCATCATTTGCTCTTTCTGCCACTCCGCTCCGGCTTTGAAGAATTTTTTTGCAAAAGGACGAAGTTCTAATCCTTGGCGTTTACCAAAATCCTCTGCCGCTTCCTCCAGCCCATCGGGGAGAAAAGGCTCCTCTTTGTATTGGTCATATTCGGACGTTTCTATAAAGTCCAAACAGTTACAAGAAGGGCATACACATCTATACTTGGGTGGTATAGATGTGCAAACCGCGCTTGTGTCGATTTTCATTTTAGTGCCGCATATCGGGCAAACTTTTGTCTTTTTCATTTACTTGTCCTCCTTTGCTTTTTATTCATCATCAAGCCAAGCGGCGGTTATCTTGTCTACCGGCTTGACTTTGCCATCATAGATTTCTTGAAGGACTTGTTTCCTTCCCCACTCCGCGAAGTGGCGGGCGACTTCTTGTACAGTGATATAGTCATCTATACTACCATCAACTATTACTCCTTTTTGCTTTTGCTCCAACCAATACTGGCGTAGCTCTTTTTCGAACTCCTCATTCCCCGCTTCTTCTGCTCGCTGCCTTTCATACTCGATGTCATCGTACATCACGGCGGTACGGCGGCAACCGAGTTCGTAGAAATGGCGCATAATGTAACCAAAATCTTCCGGTCCTCCTTTCCAATTATTCCAAGCCGCGACTATCTCCTTCTCCAAGTCAACGTCTTTCTGCAAGCCACGACGCTCAAGTTCAGCAAGTAGAATTTCGTCTGACGCGGAACGGAGAGCGAGGCCAATCTCTGCGGATCTCTGTTCTTTCTCCTCCGCCTCAAGGGTGTCAAGGAAAGGTAGAATAGATTCATAACCGTGTATTAGTTGCCATTGCTCTCTAAAATAGGTTTGTATGAAAAGGTCATTTCCAATCTTCCTTAAGTTCGAGATTCGCCGCTCAATCTCGGCTTTCAGTTTTTCTGCGTCAATGTATTTACTCATAATTTCCGATTTGTTCGAGTTGTTCCAGATTTACCATCACGAAACGAAAATTCTTATCAAGGATTACAACGGCATAAGGAATGTCATCTCCGCCTCGACAATACCCATCTACAACACCGGTGTCTCCGGGTTCCCATTCTCCGTAACGGCTTCTACCATTCATTTTTACTCTCGGTTTCATATCTAAATCAAGTTAAAAAGGGTGCGATAAGAGGAGCCTTCCCGGGAGGACTCGTGGCAATCACTATTTACCATTTTCTCGCACCCTATCAGTTACATCAGATTCTTCAAATGTTCATACAATTCAGCGAGAACACGACGGTCTGCTCCTCCGAGATGAGCAATACACCAGAGTAACGCCTCCATCTGCTCCTCGCTGGGACGCCATTGGGGACGGAGGGATTTGAGCCAAGAAATTTCGTGGTCATAGGATGTATCTCCGTCAGTTTCCTTATAAGCGTACCGATTCTCCTTTGCTTCTTCAATAGAGGAAATACAGCAATTAAGTATATCTTCATCCTCCTCGCTCCACTCTGCTGACTGAATTTCATGCTTTGCATATTCCATCAACTGTTGTGCTGCATATTCAACAAGCCCCTTATTGTATTCCCACTCTTTATTTAAGACGGAAGCAAGAAGATGTGATACCTGGTTTTTAAACTCATTATCAAATTCGATGCACTCTGCGGGCTTCTGCTCTTTCTGCAATTCAAGGTAGGCAATGCATTCATCCCTATCTTCCTTGGTTGTCCATTTGCTGATAATGGCGATACATTTCTTCCTTATCCTCTCATCCTCACTCTCGCGGAGTTCGGGGAATACGGCTTTCTTCAGCACATCCAATTGCTCTTTTGTGTGGCAAGGTGCGACCCATTCCCTCATAACCTCTAAGGCTCTTTTATATTTTTCTTTGTAGTTGTTATCTTCTTGTGTCATATTATTCAAATTTATACATTTTTTCTAATGCTTCAAGTGCAAGTCCAATAACATATTGTTCATTAAGTGAGATAAGCTTTTTCAAGAGACTCTCCCATTTAAAGTCTTTGCGGTATATGTGCTCATACGCTTTACTTTTACATTTACCACAGACACTTGAAACGATGGCATCTATAAATCTACCGTTAGAACTTAATCCAACCAATACTTCAGAAAAGATATTATCTTGAGACTTCCTTATCCATCTACTATGTACCTCAAATATATCGCTAAATGAATAAGGAAGATGGTCAATGAAACGAATTGGCCACTCTTCTGTAATATTCTTAAAGCCAAGGTTAGATAAAATAGTGGATATATCACTGTCTTGTACTTTTGTTTTGTTTCTTTTCATACATTCCTTTCTTTGCCTCAAGAGCCAAGCCCATAGGAATTAAGCCACGATAACCGAAGCGATGGGCATTAGCGCATAACTACTGGGGATTGAGTTTCTGTAATTTCTTCTTTGCATTCTTCAGATTGAGGGCCTGAATGTAAATACAATCAGGTTCCATAGCCACCACAGTCTTGTTAACGACAGTGCCGTTCATTCTGACTATTGATTCAGTTCTGACAGGTGCCACCTTTCATTCCCCAGTCTTTTCATTGTAGGAAAACAGGGTGTGTCCTTTCACTTTCTTGGTACTGTTGACCAAGTGATACTCAGCAGGGGTTTGTCTTTCCTCGTGCTGTGCGGTGTTGTCCCTTCTAAATTCAGGGATTGGTTGTACGATGTCCATTGTTTTTTATTTTTGATTGTTAATGTTCTTTCTCAGTACCCCCAGAATGAATCGAACATTCATTTAAGGTTTAGGAAACCTTCGTTCTATCCGTTGAACTATGGAGGCAAACCCCAGGGTATCTCACGACAACCTGGGTAGGAAAAATGTTGTTAAAAATGTAGTTGGGGTTAGCGCAGAACTTCGTTCTGCTTTGGTGGTCCCTGCAGGATTTGAACCTGCGACCCGCTGATTCATACCACTATAGTTTTCAC
>JAEEGK010001896.1_pt1 | contig 52479 bp, 46 predicted proteins | sample 8958771 | NCBI WGS metagenome assembly JAEEGK01 (sample SAMN16246547, study PRJNA631951) | gut metagenome | biome: gut microbiome; feature: rumen; material: SC-attached | host: Bos | place: Iran: Karaj | collected 2018-10 | reverse complement strand
TAATGTAAGATTGACTTGAGCCATATCTCGTACCTCCTGTTTCTTTTGTTGTGGTTAACAAATATTATACAGGTTGAGATGTGGCTCATCTCTTTTTTTGAATTTACACCATTATACGGACATAACTGATTTTAATGCCTCCAGGCCGTAAATCTTGTTTTTCGGAGGTAAAAATGGGCCGATTTTACGGCCCGGGACGACAAAAACAGGGCTTCGGAATGAATCGGAGGCCCTGTCCTTAAAAATCTTACGGCCCGAAGGGCTTTGAAAACTGCTTCGGGCCGTAATGCCGTTTTTACTTCGATCGTACGAATGCGTACTCGATACTCCGCTTCTCATCCCGCCATTATCATGCCGATCAGGGCACTGGTGCAGGCGATGCCTTCGATATACCAGCCGTCAGTCACTTTCAGGCACACAAGCTTCGTTTTCTCTTCCTCGGGATCAAGAACCTTCACGATCAGATCCCCCGTCGTGTCGGAATAGTAAAGAAGCGAGACCTTGGAATCCTTCGGGATCGTGCATTCCGCGCCCGGAGCAAAAGATGCGCTGTCGAACTCTTTTCCGGGAAGCTCGCAGAGGGTCTGGTACGGGCCCTCATAGACATCACCGAAAAGCGAATACGGAGCAAAACCCTCCTCGTTCAGCGAGCAGTACATGGATTCTCTGGCGAACCCGAGCACACCGGCATAACTTCCGATCTGGAGCGCATTCGGATCCCAGAATTCCTTAATGGAGCAAAGCTTACTGAAGGCAGGCACTACTTTTCCGTCCGTGATCTTATACACGTAGATGACCTCGTAATCGTCAGCCTCGAGCGATACGGAATAGATAAGGTAGACACCGGAATCCGAAAAAAGAAGGAAGTGGTCATAGTACTTATCTTTATAGAAGGATTCATCCATTTCCGGGATCTCCTTCGTTGTGAATCCGTAAGTCTGATCGTTATAGGTGACGGTCATGGAGTTGGGAGAAGGCACATCGACCGAGATCCTGTCATTCTTCCCGTCCCCGTCGATATCCCAGGTGATGGAATCGTCGGGATCGAGAATCAGGGTATAGTACTCCGGAGTCGCTCCGAAATAGTTACCGTTCAGGACACCTTCGTTTCCGATAAACGGGACTTTCTTACCGAGCTGCGGGATATAGATACCATCGTATAACATTGTGAAAAAGAGCCGTCCCTCCTCGATTGCGGCGATCGTCTCATCGAACTTCGGGCATCCTTTGCAGTTTTCCTGAATATATGAGATCAGGGCATCTTTATCGAGCACCACATCCTCCTGGAAAATCTCTTTCCCATCGGAAGTGCGGAAATTACAGGGATTGGTCTGGTTTCCGTTGACAGCATTTCCGCTGTTGTATGAGCTTACTTCCTGATAAAAGGAGATGATCTGCTCGTCGCTTCGATAGACTTTTGTCCTGGCATATATTCCATCCCAGAAAAGCTCCGCTCCGCTTTGTTCGAGCTTTGCGAACTCCTTGACCTTCTCTGCGTAGTTCTTCTGCGCTTCCTCCGTCTTATAGGTAAACGAGGAATATATGCGATCTTTGATCTCGTCCGGAAGCTGAGCGTCCATGAAGTCGAGGTTTTCGAGATAGACAGACACATAGCTCATGTGCGTTCCGTAGGTGGTATCCTCATGCGGATCGATGGCGCCGTACTGCAGGTAGGTGGTATATTTCTGGACCGGGATCACTTCCAGATCGTGGGAGACATTCATCACCTTCGGATCGCCCGTTGGGTCCGTCTTCGAAGGCGTGGTGTCCGAAGTTTCTGTCGCCGATGTGTCGGTCGTCGGCTCGGTCTCCGTAGATTCTGTCTCTGTCGGATCGGTTTCTGTCGGCTCCGTCTCTGTTGTCGTGGCCTTAGGCTCCCCGCCGAACGTCGGGAGCTTACCTTCCCCGTCGCCCTTCGACGAGCTTTCACAACCCGCCAGCGAAAGGAGCATGGAAACGCTTAAGAGCGCTGCTACTATCTTCTTCATGTTATTCCCTCCAAAATCCGAAATCAGTTGCCTTCCGGCAGGCCCTGGAATGTATCCTCCGGGGACGCGATTTTCGATAGTTCGATCAGCACGCGCTGACCCTGAGTCTTGCCTCTGGAGATGATCTCGAAGCATCCGGTTCTACTTTCTTCGTTATAGCTCGAAAGCGTGAGCTTCGTGCCCGCCGGAAGCGTCGTCGTTCCCGTGATATTTCCGTTATCGTCGATCTTCGTCACCTCAAGATCCACCCGAAGCGCGATCGCCGGGTAAACGCTGTATTCATTTTCCGAGATCTTCTCGAATTTGCCGTCAGATCCGATCCGGTAATCCTGGAACAGCGCGGCATTTCCGAGAATGTTATCGTAGTGCAGGAAAAGAAGAGCTTCCGGAGACTGATCCACCACGACATTATCGGTAAAGATGCAGTCGCAGTAACGGATATTTCCGGGCTGAAGCTCGAAAAGAACCACTGCCACGCTCATTTCGCAATAGACCTTCACCATGAGATACGTCCCGTTCTCCGTGACCATGATCTTCGGATCCATGCGGGCATACGCATCACATCCGATCTCGTCGAAACAGTCGATATTGCTCTTGTCAAAGGTGTAGTCGCTGAAGTTCCAGTAGATCTTCAGATCCTTCGCGCTTATGCCGTCGGCATCGGGCGTAAACTCGAGATCGATGTCGTCGAGGATCCCGTCGGCATTGATATCCCAGGAGATATGCCCGAAATTATCCGACCAGACGGAGTAGTTGTCCTTCGCGATCTCTTCGAAATACGAAGTGTCAAAGGCCTCCGGACAGGCATATGCCGGTACGAATACTCCTCCGATCAGAATGCCGTTGGTCATGATGACGAAGTTGGCCCAGCCGTTCATGACGGAGTCCTCGATCTCATCTAATCCCCGTCCGTCGGACATTGATTCCGGCAATTCTCCGAGGACCTTTTTCATGTACTCCCAGAGCCTTCCTCTATCTTTGATGATATCGTCGAACTTAATGGTCGTTGCGTCCTCCGTGCGAAGGTTATACGGTGTCTCCAGATACTCGCCCTCGTACGAGACCGCACTTGTCATGAAGGACACGACTTTGCCGTCGCCACGGCACGGTCTCGTCATGAACTCATAGTACCAGTACGGGAGCGCCTCGCCCTTCTCTTCGCTTTCGATGAATCCCTTAAGCACAGCATCGTAGATCGTCTGTCCGCGATCGTATTCGTCCTGGAAAATATCCGCCAGCTTTCCCGGGATCTGCCCGTATGTCTTCGTCGCAGAAAGCATATAGAATTCGTAGCTTATAGGAGTCAGGATCTCGTGCTGATAATCGGTGGTGGAAAGCGTCTGATCCACAGCGCCGTAGACCTGGTAATAGCAGCCGACCTTAAGTCCCACGTCTTCCAGTCCGCGGAACACTTCAAAAGGCACCGCCTGTTCACTATATGTCCTCACCGTCGTCGCCTCCGTTTCCTGCTCTGTCGTGGTCTCGGATTCCGACTCTGTTTCCGAAGGATCCGTGCTTTCCTCCGTATCCGAAGGCTCATCCGTCGGATCTTCCGTCTCCGTGATCTCCGTTGTGGTCGTCTTCTTTGTTTTCTTTTTGGATTTTTTCGTGGTCTCTTCCGACTTACAGGCCGCCATGCCCATAAGCATCGCCACGCTAAGCAGTAATGCGACAGTCTTCTTCATGTACAATACCTTCCTTGCTTCCGTTACTTCCTTTCGAAAAGCACTGTTCACGCACCTTTTGTGCGCGGCTTTTCTACCCTCTTTCTGTTTCCGAGGTCATTGTACCACAAATCGCAAATTTCTTTAATTTTATAGTGAAAACCGGGCTCGTCGCCGCCATGCTTCGGGCGCGTCTTTTCCCGCCTGGCGCTATGGGCTCAAACTTGTCACCTTCCCGGCGACCGCGCCCGGGCGCGCTTGCCGTTATTGTCTGTCCGCATCCGCCGGCCCGCTGACGCTCACGCATGCCTTCTCCAGCGCCGCTCTTTTCAGCGTCAGCTTATGTCCGCACTTCTCGCAGGCCATCAGCACCTCGGCGCCCACACGGATGAGCTTCCAGGTCTTGCCGCCACATGGGTGGGTCTTTTTGAGGGTCACGATCTGCCCCTCCTCGTAAGGGTATAAGAAAAACTTTCCGTTCATAAGGAGACCTCCCATCTTCCCGCGGTCACGCGGTCATTGCCGCCGTAGTCCTTCACGCAGACCACGTCCTTTGCGCCCTCCGGCATCATTTCCCGGATCGGCGCCTTCTGCCGGTACCCGTGCTCCAGAAGGAACACGCCTCCATCTTTTACGTATTTCCCCAGATCGCCTATTATCCTTCTATAGAACGAAAGTCCGTCGCCCCCGTCGGTCAGCGCCAGCGCCGGCTCGTGGTCTCTGACTTCCCGCGAGAGCTCCGTCATTTCGGCATCTTCAATATATGGCGGATTCGATACGAGGATATCCGCCTTTATCTCTTCTTTCGGCCAGAGATCCGTTATCTCTACTGCAAAAGATCCTTTCCCCAGGATCGTTTCTGCGTTCTTTTCGGCATAGGCGGCCGCCACATCCGAGATCTCCGTCATCCGAAGCTCGAAGGGGATATTCCGCTTTCTAAGTTCATTTGCGATCGTGATGCCGACGCATCCGGTCCCCGTACAAAGATCAAGTATCACGACCGGCTCGTCTGCTTCCACGCGCGCCGGATCCGCATCTTCGCGCGCCGGGAGTTTAGCCTGTCCGCGGTGCGCGACCTTCGGGATCTCCCCGTCGCTTTCTGGCACCGGAAGGTCCTCGACACCCAGTGCGATCAGGGCCGATTCGACCAGGATCTCGGTATCAAATCTCGGGATCAGGACACCTTCTCCCACGGAAAACTCAAGGTCATAAAAAGGCGCGTGCCCTACGATATAGCCGATCGGTTCGCCTTCTGCTCTTCGTAAAAAGGCCCGGTCGAACTCTTCTGTTTTCTCCTTCGAAAAAAGAAGGAACAGATCTTTTTCCGAAGAAAAACGGATCTGCGTTTTATTCATATCGGTCAGGGTCATAAAAAGAATCCACGCCTCTTCCTCCGCCTCGGGGATCCCGCAGCGGGCAAAAAGCGCGGTCTTTTCTTTCAGATATTCATTCAGCGTCAAGTTGTCATCCTCTAACGTTTGGGGGGGGCAGTGATCACCAGATGTCTTCGTTGCTGTTTTCCGGGATGACCGCCTGCACAGACGCGATTGCTACTTCGATCATGCTGTCGGTCGGTTCTTTTGTCGTCAGTTTCTGAAGCGCAAGTCCCGGAGCGATAAAGATCTTGCAAATGCGGTTCTGGTCGTGACGGCCGCAGAAACGCAGGATCTCAAAGGAGATACCGCCGACGAGCGGCACGAGCGCCAGACGCACCAGCATGTTGACCCACCAGACGTTGACGCCGATGAAGACGGATGCCACGCAGAATACGAGGATCGAGACAAGTACGACGATGAAGAGGAAAGCGGTTCCACATCTCGGATGGAAACGGCTCTGCTTCCGGATATTCTCGACGGTCAGCTCTTCTCCCGCTTCGTAGCAGGCGATGGTCTTATGCTCCGCACCGTGGTACATCCACACGCGGGCGATGTCCTTCATGCGGGAAGTCATTCCCAGGTACGAAAGGAAAATCACGATACGGATCACACCTTCGATAAAGTTCAGGCCGACATTGAGGCCGACAGAGTCGGATCTTTCCGCGGAGAAAAAGTGAAGTCCCGTATCAACGATCAGTCTCGGCAGAAGAATAAAGAGCACGATACTGAAAGCCAGTCCCAGAACGGCCGCGAAGATCATGACGCCGTCGCTGTGCTTGTCCGCCCACTTATCGAGCTTGCTCTCGGTCTTCTCTTTGCCCTTCTTCTCGGAAGCTTCCTTAATGGTCTGCGGCTTATCTTCATCGAGGGTCACTCTCTCGACCACGTCTTCCGGCGCGCCCTCTTCCGAGATCTCGGCAGACTTCATGAGCGCCGCCGTGCCCGTGATGAGCTGGCGGAAGAACCGAAGGCACCCTCTGACAAGCGGAACTTTTTCGAAGAACGTCTCGCTGGCGCTCTTCTTGATCTCTTCTACATAGATCGATCCATCGGCCTTACGGACCGCGATCGCCGTACGGTGCGGACCGCACATCATGATGCCCTCGATCAGGGCCTGACCGCCGATCGTCGTCTTTTTGGTGCGCTTCACCGGAAGCGGCGCCGGCTCCACCTTCGTTTCCGCGGAAACCTCCGCGTCGACTGAATCAATGACTTCAGTCTCGATCTTCTGCGCGGAAGCTACTTTTGCACCGGCATCAGTTACTTCGGCCGAAACCACCTGGGGAACAGCTTCTTCCGCCTTTTCTATATCATTCACGGAACTCCCGAAAAGCTCCTGATTTTTCATATCTTCATCCATTTTGAAAATCCTTTCCAGCATGCGGATCCGCATACAGACATATTTTAACAGAAAACCGCAAAAAGGGACAACAATGCTTCATTTTTCGCACTTAAAGACAAAACAAAGGGGGCGCTCAGTGTGATCTTCATCACCTTGAGGCACCCCCTCATTGTTTCTTTTCAAATGGTTCTTCATCGAATCAGCCGTTGCTCTGGCCCATTCTCTTCTTGAACTTATCGATACGTCCGCCTGTATCTACGAGCTTCTGCTTACCTGTGTAGAACGGGTGGCACTTAGAGCAGATATCAACACGGAGGCTGCTCTTCGTGGAAGTTGTCTCGAAAGTCTCGCCGCAAGCGCACTTTACTGTGACAACCTGAGTCTTCGGATGGATTCCTTCTTTCATGTCTTTCACCTCTTAATCAAAGGTTCGGCGCGTAATTCCAAGTATCACGTATGCCGGACCGGACTTTATGTGCTAGGTAATGTTACTACAGGAAAAGATCCGCGTCAAGAGATTTCTGCTCGAAAAGCGCTTCTTCAGAGAAAAAAAGTGTTGACAAACCCATCAACAGACCTTACAATATCTCTTGCGCTGAAAAGACGCCGACTTAGCTCAGTTGGTAGAGCAGCTGATTTGTAATCAGCAGGTCGCGAGTTCGAGTCTCGCAATCGGCTCCAGCAAAGAACCCCGATACCGCAATGGTTTCGGGGTTTCTTCTTTTTTCCGTATTTCTTTATTGATGTCCGTTTTTCTAAATCTGGGGGCTGCTTTGGGGGCTATTGCCTATGAAAACATCTTCAAATCCCGCAAAAATCGGCATCCCAGCTAAGGCTCTATTATGCCAAGATACTGATTCGGAACATATTTCGTAAGCCACACACCATTCACCGAACAGCAAAATACGAATCCGTCTTTGAACATATCTCCACTTCTAACTTGGTAAACAACTGGTCTTCCATGACGTTGACCCACCTTTAGCGCTGTTTCTCTATCCGCAGACAGATGCACATACAACCTTGATTTGGGAATTAGCCCCTGTTCATCGATAGACTTGACATACTTTTCCCCGGTTCCGTGGTAAAGAATTACAGGTGGCTCCACCTCTTTCAACTCGACATCAACCGGAATTGAATGCCCCTGATTGGCTCGAATCAGGGTCTTGTCTTCATTGAAAGAGTATCTTTGCTTCTCATCTTCAGCGACAATCTGTTCCAACATATCCATGTTGAAATCCTGTGTTTTCGCAATACCTGCAATCAATTCATCGACATTGGCCCAGCCATGCTCGTCAAGAGTAATGCCGATCGCATCAGGTTTGTGACGCAAAATCAGCGCTATATATTTACTGGTGTCATTTATCCCCATGCAAAAACCTTCCTTTTCTACATACGAGAGTGCGTCCCTAAGGTTTCTACTCCAACATGCTCCAAAAAAGCGTTGCATTCGTCTATGCTTTTCCCTTGTAGCATAGAGAGTACAAATGAATAGGCATTGTGAGTTCTCTCTTTATCATCCAGACTTAATCCGTTCAAATAAATTGCTTTCTGAAACTCATCTAAAGATAATCCAAGCCCAACTGCCATAGCCACATATGCAGGCAATTTAAATTTGTGGTCTGAACTTAATCGTGAATAATCATTCGCCGTAAGCAATGTTTTCTCTTGGAAAATCGTTGAATTCCATTTTGCATCTTTCATGTAACGCAGAAACACCTGATTCGTAGATTGAGCATTGTTAGTCTTTCTAGAGTTTATATCCTCAAAAGCCTTTGCATAATTCGATATCCAATCAAAGACTTCAGAATTACCATTTCCTGTACTGAATCTTTTTTTCTTTCTCGAAGATTCTGCACTTTGACTATTATTCGAATCGTCTTCTTCAAAGGAGAGCATTTGCTTTATGTTCGAAGCGCGAACATGCATTTTCGTCCAAATGAATTCTCCATAAAACTCGAAAAAGCCCGAGTCGATATATTCCCTGAAGGTCCTATCAGAATTATAGATTTCAAATGCCTCTTCAACAGTTATTATCGGAGTTATTTTGTGATCACCAGACATTTTAAACTCCTTTCCCATAAATGTTCTGTATACTGTTGAGTCTACCACATCTCTTTTCATTTATGTCATCTTTGGAATCTATAATGAAAATTCTATTATCTTGCCAAGATATAATATGTGGGTTTTTCAAACCCGATTTGCACAACCGCATAGCAAAAAGACCTGTATTTCAGCACGTTTCTGCATATCTTCTTAAGATATGACATCGACATCTCCGTTCTTTTACACTCAAAAAAACGAGGAGGTGTTTCAAGAATGAACAAACATAAAAGGAATACCATTGACGACGGTTTCAGAGCCGACCTGGTGCGTTCAGCAGAATTCAAGGGTGTATTTGAGATACCGTATATCAATCCACCCAAGAAGATTATTCTTCCCACGGATACTATTCCTTTCAGCATTATGCATCGGACCAAGGATTATAGTGAGTTTGTCGTATTCTACGAGCATGACATCAGATTCGCCGATATCTTAACTGCTACAGATGATTATCTGGAAGAGCTTAAAAAGTTTGCGGGCGTTATCAGCCCGGACTGCAGTCTATATCGGGACATGCCACTAACACTGCAAATCGCAAACACCTATATGAATCGCGCAATTGGTCATTATCTTCAGATGAATGGCATTTATGTAATTCCAAATGTACGCTGGGGAGACGAACGGAGTTACACAACTTCCATTCTACCTGAAAAGTTTGCATTTGTTGGTATTCCCAAACACAGTATCGTCTCTATTGGAACTTATGGGTGTATCCAGGGGCAAGAGAACAAACGCTACTTTCGAGAGGGCCTTATTGCCATGCTTGATGAACTTGAACCGGAATACGTTCTTGTTTATGGCAGCATGCCCGAGAGTGTCTTTGGCGATCTAAAGGATCGAACGCACTTTGTACATTATAAGGATTGGACATCAAAAAAGAGAGGTGGTGAATAAATGGGAAGCGGATATAGTGCTATTTATGCCGGGACCGGTGGCGGATCACAACCTTATGCCGATTCGTATTCCGTGGTCGGAGCAGTGCGCGCTATTGATAAGAAAGATTCTGACATATATGACAGTAAAACCGGGTACTTCAAGAATCCGACGGCTACGGCTCTTGACGATGCTGTCGATGGCAACAGAGTTATTTTCAATGACAAGAGCGCCAATGGAACTATGACCTACGTTATGGATGACAATGGTAATATAATATTCGGTAAAAGGTGCAATCCTAATGATGGTAGAAAACGAGCTCCTCATCCGACCCTCATCGGCGGAAAGGATCCGCAAGTACAGTGTGCAGGGATGATAACGTTTGTCGGCGGAAAGATTTCACAAGTAAATTGTCAGAGTGGACACTACCGCCCCGATTCTAAGTCAATGGACAAAGTCAATGCAGCTTTACAAGCGTTATGTGACAAAAATCCGAATCTCTTCACAAAAGATTCGGTATGGAGGAAGAACAATGGAAAGTAGTAGTATATTTCAAGAAACCGAGTACTTGTTTAATAGAGCATACGAAGAAGAGCTTACCGAAGAGCAAGAAGAAGCTTTATATGACCGTGCTCATCAGCAGATTATCGATTATGGTTGGGATAAGACTTTTGAGAGCTGGAAAGCATATCTTTTCAAAAACTGTACAACTCCAGAATCAGTAATCAATTTTGCTAATCTTTTTTGGTGTTACTGTTGCTGCGATTACATTATCCAGGATCCATATCATTTTCTCGGCTACATGTATTACCGCATTGACATGAACACCAGCAAATATGATGACATGAGCATTCTTGATAGCATCGCGACAAACATATTACCCAAAGCAGGATACTCCTATGCCGATCTCATGAAGCACCCACTTTACACACCGGAAATGGATGAGCGGTTGCTGGCCGAAGTCGAAAAGTTCAAGAAAGAAGCCAAGGAGGATTGAATATGAATTGTGACAGATGCGGAAGCAGAATGGATTATTGTGATAAGGATGGCGGATGTATTTGGATTTGTCCCAAATGTGGTCATAAGGTCGTTCCGGTTATTCCTAGACCTTACCCAGACAAACCGAAGATTGAAAAACGCAACTGAGAATCTTGGGGACAATTTGGGGACAGTTGCATGGAAAAACTATACTGTATTAGGCAACGATATAGAACGATGCGTCCTTTCAAACATAGCAATTTCAATCTTCCCCACAAATCTATACCACGATAAGAAACGTCAAAAAATGCAATTTGTAATCAGCAGGTCGCGAGTTCGAGTCTCGCAATCGGTTCCAGAAAGAAAACCCCGATACCGCAAAGGTTTCGGGGTTTTGTTTTTGCTTTACCTGCTGATTTATCAAGAAAAAACATCTGCGATAATCCACAATTGTCGTTCGCGTGGTTAACATTTGGTTAACGGTGAGGACAAAATGCCTCATTTTATTGGATTTAGCACCACCGCTTCTCGCGAACACTCCGCTTTGACTGATGAATCCCAGTGATCACAGAAGTCTTCAGTTGGTGAAAACTCTTTGCTTAGTTCATATCCTCGATGAACAATTATCTCCTCAGAAAACCATACATCTTTCTCGAAAGCTATCTAGCGATCCCCGACGTCGATAATGATCCCACGGGTCAACCAAACATCATAAGTCTGTTCACCTTTTTCGAACATGCGCTGATTCTCTTGAATAAGAATTATGCCTTTCACGACATCATTCACCGGTGTTCTTACGAATGACTTTCTGTCGATAATCGGCAGTTTTGTGTCAGACACACTCCAGACCGCAACATCTTTCTTCGTGCCAAAATAGTCGAGGCATTCATTAAAACTGTAAAGATAATATTTTTCATTATCTACCACCATCCCTAACACCTGTGAAGAAGTCGGAGTAAACTGATACTCATCATGCTCAATAAAGGAAAGTTCCTTTCCAATCATAGAACGAAGCATCTCAACTTCATCATCTTTTAATCGAATATCAATCGTTTTCATGCTCGTCCCCTTCTTTCCGAATCCGTTTTTCCAGTTCATCAACCGGAAGCCTTCTCTCATTATGCTTAATAAATTGCTCTAAGCATGCGACATATCGCTTCCGATCAATTAAGTGTTGCTCATAGATACTATCAAGCAAACCTATCGTCCCCTTCACATCAACACACTCTTTGATCGCTGCTTGTCTTAATGCGTTGTCGCCGGTTATGAGCAAAATACCTCTATTCTTTGCAATAGAAAGGGCAATTGCATCATATACGGAAACTCTTCGATATCGGATGCGTAATGCTTCGGCCAGGTAGAATTCTTCGGTAGTGATTTCAACTGCAATAAGACCTCGATTCAGCAACTCCGAAAGCAATCCAGTCGGATAGACTATTTCTTCTCTCAAAGCCTCTCTATACATGATGAATTTGCACGGCAAAAGGAATGGGAGATCCAGACTTGATATGGCGTCAAAATCGAACCATATATTGGCATCGCTACTGATATATTCCAAATCAAGTCACCGCCAATCCACAAAACTGCTCCATTTCCGCAATACTAGTCCCGAGTAATTCTGCTCCGCGCGCCATCGACAAGCCTTCCTCGTTAACCGCTCTGTATACCAGTTGACGCAGAAGTGTTGGCGACTCCGGATCCTTAATGTGCACAGGTTCATTCGTTTGATATCCTGCTTTGTTTGCTCGAATATAGAAGTTCTTCTCCAAACTGGATGATATAATCCCTGCCAAAGCAGCACGTTTTACCAAAAGGTACATGGATATACCGTATTCTTCGCAAGTCAATATATAATCCTTGGTAACCCTTGTCCTATGGGCGCCAAGTTCTCTATGGACATCATCGAGTGAAATGAGGAAAGCACCTGCTACGGCTGTAGCTCGTTTTTCTTCCTCGACTTCTTCTGAACACTTCATATCCGAGGACATGATATGAACGAGTTCATGTGCAATCGTTGAGCGTTTCCTCTCCGGAGACATATTCTCATTCACAACAATATATGGATACTGGTTCACCTTGCCGTTCATGCCGCTAAATTTCCTGCTATCCACATCCAACTCCATGATGAGGAATCCTTTATTCTCCAGAACTGCATACAGATCCTTGACCGGCCCGGATCTTGACAGCCCGAGTGCTTGTTTAATTCGTTCTGCACATCGTTCCACATCTGCATCCCACTTAATGCTTTCAGTTTTCGGCGGCTCGGGAAGCGGATTCCCACCCAGACATTCAACAGCGTCAAAGAACCGGCTGAAGTATTCTTCAACCGACTCTCTTATATACTCCTGTTTCGATTCCGGAAGTGAGGCCTGTTTTCGAAATTCTCCGTGAACAAAAGAAAGAGACGTATTTCGTTCTGCCAGAAAGTCCGCGACAAAAACACCCAGAGCTTCCGCCAACTTCTTGATCATATCAATATCCGGCTTACGGTCACCGTTTTCATAATGCGTGATTGCCATAGCCGACACTCCACATTTATCAGCTAGCTCTTTTTTAGACATATTCTTTTGTAACCGATAATACTTAAGGTTCTTATTGAACATATGTCAGCACCACCTTCCTGTGTTTATTTTACACAATATTTCTCCAAAAGTAAACACAAACAAAGGAGAATCCGGATCTTTCGTAGCATATCGTTTTTTGGTTAACATTTGGTTAACTAAAGGTTATGAAGGTTATGACACTTTATGCCATCCCCATAAGGGGCATCCGAACTTCACTTATGATTTTCGTCTGAAAGCAATAATAGCGAATGCTATACTTGTTTTAGTGTATCAATTGATGCTTGGAAAATAGAGACTCTTAATTTGGGTGAGACATTTTGCTATGGTAAACGACTAATAAGTGAAAAAAGGAATCTCTCTTAATGAAAGGAGACACACAGTGGATATCGGTGCAAGTAGCTACCACCGTTATTTGGATGGAGAAGACGAGGGCATAGCGGAAATCGTGAATGAGTACAAAGATGGTCTCATTCTGTTTCTTAACGGATTCGTTAACAATATCCATATCGCTGAGGATCTGACGGAAGATACCTTCTTCCGACTGATGGTCAAGAAGCCCACGTTTTCCGAAAAAAGTTCTTTTAAGTCCTGGCTTTATGCCATAGGCAGGAATGTAGCCGTCGATTATGTCCGACATCACGCCAGAATTATTAGCATTCCCAATCAAGATCTTGAATCATATGCCAAAGATGAAGAAAACCTTGAAAGAACTTTTTTACGGGAAGAGAAGCGAATCATGATCCATCAGGCTCTCAAGAGGATATCTCCTGATTATCGACAGGTCTTATGGCTTACATTTTTTGAAGACATGTCAGGCAAAGAGGTTGGGAAAGTCATGAAAAAGAATTCCCGACAGATCAGGAATCTCCTTTATCGTGCCAAGCAATCGTTAAAAGAGGAACTTGAGAAGGAGGATTTCGATTATGAAGACTTCTGAAGAAATGTATAACAACCTGATTGAGCGGAAGTCACGATATGAAAAAATGCAAGCTCAACGCCGTAGAAAGGCAAAAGCCGTTTTTCTCCCCATCATCAGTGTTTGTGCATTAGCGATATTTGTTTCGGGCATTCTCGGATTAAGTCATCAATTAAATGAGCATAGTGATGTTAAGCCGACTGAGTTTTCCATAGAATCAACAAATGGTTCTCATGTTACACAAGCAGACACTCGCATGGAAACGCGACCTGAAACCTGTGCCGAAACGAGTATCGATCTTGACGAAGTTCTTTTCGCGCCCTCAAAAGAAGAAGTAGGGCCAGATGAATGGATACCCGATCCTGGGAACATCATAATGTCTGGCACCCTTGAAACTGAAAGCACAAAAGGAGAAAACAAAGATAAATATTTCGCTGTCTCAATTACGGTCTTTCACTTCGACTTCGTAGAAGCGTATCAGGAAGAACAGCACGATAAGTATATGACTGCGTTAAACGCTCCTATACTGGTAAAGTACAGAGAGGATTATGAAATTTGGGTGGAGACCGTGGTAAGACCGGCCATTCCTGAAGAGAATCTGAAAGATGAAGCATACATGTATAACTTCGAAGAGAAATGGTACAACTCTAAGCAGTCTTATGACGAATTCGATGAGTATTGGAAAGAACACCAGAACGCAGATGTATGGGATGAATATCTTGAAGCAAGGAGAACCCATCAGGAAGCCTGGGATGAATATATGGATTATACGGTTCACGAGAACGAGATCCTGAAGGAATTGTTCTCGGCGGATATTGAGGCAGAAATGCAAGTCGAGCTTGATCGATTAAAAAACCTCGGATATGCTATTGAACTCGCAACTGACAAAGAAAACACCTTGACCGGGTATCTTACCGGAGAACAGTTATACAGCTTCCCTTGTAGTCCGAAGCATGGGTATATTATCAACTGGATCGGACAGGAAGAACCGCTAGATGAGTAAAAGGAGATCCTTAGCGATGAAAGCTTTGTTTATGAAAGGAGTTGTTTTAGTATGAGAAAAGCAGTATATGTTTTAGCAATCGTTTTAGCAAGTTGTTTGATTTCATGTTCATGTTCCAAATCCAAAAAGAAGCCGGATTACGTTCCTGTCGATGAAGGAATCGGAACAATGGATATCGCTCTATATGTAACTGGAGATTCCCAAGCAGTTACAGTTGAATTTGTGAATCGTGATGATGAACCTTGGCATTTTGGCGAGTATTACAAACTCGAGTTCTTGAGAGACGGAACCTGGTATTACGTTCCTAGTGAGGATTATGCTGTACACGATCTGGCTCATGAACTAGCTCCGAATCAGAAGGATTCATTGACATATGATCTGACTCCGTTTGGCAAACTCGATGCAGGCGATTACAGAATCGCCTGCGGAGGCGGTGGCGATAATAACAATAATTACTATGCATATTTCCACATCACGGACAAGAATGAATTTATCGGCACAACGCCCACAGAATAATCACCTCTACGAGACTCAATAACCATAATCAATCATTTCGAGTGATAGGTTTATTTTTCGTTCGTAACCGACTCTTTGAATTCGTTATATTCTGTGACTACTATGTTCCTTTACCATACTGCTCTTTCATGTATGTATTGACACGATTCTGAATGATCTGACACACATCTTCCACACTCTTCTGGCCTTTGAAATACGCCATTCCTTCTTCCAGGATGATCTCTTTGATGCGATAATTCGACATTCTCGAGATGTATGCCTTTTCGAGCATCTCCATGAACGAACTCTTTTCCATATCTGTCAGGTCCGCCTCTTCGCAGATATCCGCTGCAGCTTCACGATAAAGCGGAATGGAATAGAAGTCTTTCGCGCATTGGATCTGCTGCTCTTTCTCAAACAAGAAACGGATGAAATCCCAGCACTCCTTCGGGAACTTCGTATTCTTCGATATTCCCAAGGTAAAATCCGAGCCTACGGAGTATCCGCCTTCCATACCATATACGCCGGCATTTCCATTTAGCATTTTCAAATAATCGGCATACATCTCGGGCGCAGAAATGGTTGCAGGAATAAGGGCAACTAAACCTGCCTGCAGCTGTTCTTCCGGCGGCGAATAATCGTCAGGTGCCATATACCCAGTTTCAGAATGTATCTCTACACCGGGTGGATTGGGATCTGCACCAAGTACCGATGCCACTTTAAGAACAGACTGAAATTCTTCATTTGTTACATTCATGGTCATGCTGTTTGCATCCAGAAATTGCGAGAAGCTTCCCGGGAGAAGGAGATCCAACATTTTTTCATAAGAATAAACAGGAAACAATCGAGTCGTTCCTTCTATCCTTCCCTGCATTTCGAGAAGTTCAGAAAGGGAAAGGATCCTCGATTCACCAAGGAGCCTTTGATCCCCCACGAAGCCGTAAACATCCATGCAGACCGGTATGTGATAGAGTTTTCCTCCGATTTCGAAACTTCGGAAAGCACTGTCATAGTACCTGCTTCGATCCAATCCGCCATCGCCGTCTATAAAACTGTTCAAATCCAGAAGAACCGCATCCGAAGAAAACTGTGGCAATGTAGAGAAATTTGCCAAGATGTCCGGTCCCTCGCCGGAAAGCATATTTAGGTATATCTGATCCTCTACTCCGGATATAACTTTATCATATGCACCGTACCCTGCTATGTCCTGACTGTAATCATGAACATCAATACGGATCTTATGCTCAGTCATTCGGTTATATTCGAGCACATATTCCAGAAGACGTTCATCGTTTATGTTCCGGTTTCCAAGCTCAACAGTCGTTCGTCCTGCATAGGGATTATTATCAGCCTTCCGGATCGTGACCAACTGCACCTGCATCGCACCATACCGTTCTTTCCCGTCCTGTTCAAAACGATTTCGGATCAGTTGGATGCACTCCCCGGTCAAACGGGCGTTCGGTCCGATCACACCATAGCGGTTCATATCCACATCGTTCCAGTCTATATAGATGGAACTCTGCTCGTTTCCGCTCATATCCACTTTACGTATTCCATTTCCATCCAGATAGAAAAGGCTGTCCGTCTGAATCTTCTCTCCGCCAAGAATAGTTTTATCAGCTTCATTACCGGTTGTAAGTAAAGGCTGGATCAAGCCTTCACGAGCTGTATGCTCTAAACGGATCGTCTTCCCGCTCATTTTTCCATTATCGATATCGACCTTCTCCAAATAGAAATAAGTCAGCGATGGATCATCCTCATCATAATGACGACAAACCACCCAGACATCTTCTCCGAGCACATATAAAAAACCGTGAAACTCATTGTCCACGATACGAGAAACTTCTTTTCCGTCCTTTCCAAAAAGAATGATTCCATCGTAATCGTACCATCCGATCCATCGCCCATCCGGCAATCCCCTCATCCCATAAAAGTAGTCATAATCGTCTTTGCCAACCAGTTCGACAAGATTCTTCTGACTGCCGTCTCTTTGCACCTCACAAATGAACGTATGAAACTTTCGGGCTTCCTCATCGTAGGGGCGTGATAACTTCAATAGTTCACCATTGGGGCCAACAAAAAAGTCGCTTCGATTTGCGCTATCATCCGTTTGCCGGAATAAGATGTTCCCTTCATGATCAAATCCGACATATCCGTTTTCGTGATAGCTATTGTATTCTGTCTGTATTTTCTCAGCTTCTTCCGCTGTATAATTCTCTGGATGCTGATCTTTATCCAGTGTACGTGCATTGAGCTCCTGCGGGACTTCATATGAAATGCTATAATCAAACACCACCATATCCGAAGAGATCAAGCCGGAATCCAGTTGAACATGGACTAGTTCTTTTGACTCATCAAGAGGGATCTTCATATCGACAAGTTCCGCCGTATAGAAAGGATCGTTCTCAGTAATTACCCTCCCGGAGATCGGATTCTTCTGTTGCTTCGTCTTTTTGCATCCAGCAACTCCCAGAAGTAGCGAAACCGCCGCAATCATAGATAGTGTCTTAAGCTGTATTCTCTTCATGAAAAGCACTTCCTTTCATCGTTCCGAAACGATCGTCTTTGCCCGACTGCCCGTTCATCATTTTTTCTGCCTGTTTCACCGGTCCCGGTCTTTTTCTTACAGGCCGTTACAGGCAACAGAAGTGATGCAATTAGGGATAGTGCCAGTATTTTCGCAGTGGTCATTTTCTTCACTTTAAAGTCCTCCTACTATTTCGGCTAATGGTCACAATTTAACTACACTTGTCGTTTATTTAAGCAAAAAATATATTAAAAGATAGCCGTTGCCGTTGTTTCCTCTACTTCATCAAGCTCGGTGTTTTCCACCCAGCCTTCATCGTCGACATACTCCCATGAAGACTCGATCGGTTCATTATCATCCGTTTCTGTCCATTCAGTAACCTCTTCATAAGCTGAAGATTCAAAGACTTCTGTTTCCTCTACCCATTCTGTATCCGGATCAGTCCATTCTGTTGTTTCAACCAGTTCAGCCGATGACTCAGTTACTTCTGTTCTCTTCAGTTTTCTATTTGTTTTCTTGTCAGTATTGGTTCTACTGCCGGAAAAAGCGAATCCGGATACTACTGTCAACAGGACTGACAGAACCAGAATACCTACGATCATTCTCTTCTTCCCGCTGAGGACCATCGAGAATCTATGTTTCAGCCCGGTCTTCGGCGAATAGAAGCTTGTCGCCAGTACCGGCCGAAAAGCACTGTTTTGTCTTTGTACCTGATCTGCGAGCGTATTCAGGATCGACTGGCAATAGACTTTTCTCATGCTTTCCGGTTCACGTTCCATGACGGCCATATCGCAATAGTACTCACACTCCTTTTCGATCGATCTTCCAAAAAGGATCATGAGCGGATTAAACCAGTGGAAACCGCGGCATACGATCAGCAGTAATTTGATCCACAGATCTCTATGCTGAAAATGCGTGAGTTCGTGTTTTAGGATCAGCCGGAGCTCGTCATAATCATATTTTCGTTTAGGAAGAAGGATCGTTGGAGAAAGAAGCCCGATCATCATTGGAGAAGAAACTGCTTCCGTCAATAACAATTTGACTTCGGAAACGCCCATTTCCTCCGCGATGGGCTTAAGAAACGCATCGTATTGCGCATAGGAACGGGAAAGACGCAGAACAGTTCTTTTCCATCTAAAGAAGCGGATAAACGAGACTGTCAGGAAAGCCAAGACTCCCAGCAGATACACTACGAAAAGAACATAGAACACGGTGCTGAGCGATGTTCCGGGATTTGCCACTTCGACTAGATGTGTTCCCGTTCCTACGGAGACCGGTTCGGACGCAGCACTATTAGAAAAATGAATCAGTGCTTTTCCAAATGTAAATCGTACCGGAATCAGAAAACCAATAAGTACGATCAGCCAGGAGTAATATCGGATCTTGGGCGACTGTCTGTTTTTCAGCACGAAAAAGATCACCATCAGTAGCATCGCCACTAATGACATATTCAATGAATTCAGAAGAATCGCCTGAAATATGGATCCCATATATCCCCTCACTGCTCATCGAGCCATTTTCTTAAGTCCGTGATCTCTTCCTTCGATAACTCGCCACCGTCATAAAGCGATTTCACAAGGCCGGTTATCCTGGTCCCTCCGAACCGCTGGCGGAGACTCTGGGCTTCTACCTGAAGATACTCCTCTTCCGTAATTGCCGGAGAATAGTACCTTTCTTTCCCATTCTTCTCTGATCGCAGAAATGACTTCTTCTCCAATCGTACGAGCATAGTCATCACTGTCTGCTGTTTCCAGTCTTTCTCCGGGAGAGAGATACGCAGTTTTTCGGTAAGGATCGGGGAAGTCACAGGCTCATGACATTGCCAGATCGCACGCATGATCTCAAACTCCGCATCCGGAAGCTTTCTGATATCCTTCCCACTCATAACTTCTCTCCCATCAATAAAATACATTTGTAGTTTATCTTCATGGTAACACCAGGTAAGAAGTCTGTCAATTCTGCATTATCGTAAACTGTGGACGCTCAAAATTCACGAATTATGACAATGTCCATTATTGACGGTAATCAGCATCGGGAAATAACTCACTGATTTTCATAACACTACCTCCTCACACGTTGATAATTCCAGACATTTCGGAACTTTTCTATGACATTTCGACAACATTTCGGAACATTTCGATTTGCATTTTGAAAACAATACGGCACGCCAAACCAATATTGGGACAGAGTCCGATTTGCAATGTATGTAGCATAGCTGAAAAAGCGTTTATTCTCAGGTGTTCAGGAGGTGATACTATGCAGATTCAGAAAAGAAGCGATGCGTATAAGATTACCGTCAGTTGCGGTTATGACGAAAACGGAAAGCAGATCCGCAGGACCACAACGTTTGTTCCTCCGAAGGGCTTGACCTCAAAGCAGGAGCAGAAGGCTGTTCTTGAGTTTGCGGAAGATTTCGAGCGCAAGGTCAAGGGCGGCGCAAACGTGCAGTACAACAAGATGACTTTTCGGGTTTTCTGCAAGGAGCTTTACTTAATGAATCATCTTCCACTTCTTAAACCAAAGACAGCGAGCGGATACAGAATAGTCATAGAATCAAGGTTACTACCGTACTTTGGCGATATGCTGATCCGAAACATCACGCCACTCGACATCCGAAGGTGGATCTCTTCTCTTGTAAGAAAAGATGGAAAAGAGGACGTGCTTTCTCGGAACAGTATTGGAGTATGGTTTCGGACGCTTTCCGCTGTCTTAGGGAAAGCATACGAATGGGAACTCATTGACGAAAATCCGTGTATCGGAAGTGGCCGGAGTCCGAGATCAAAAGACTTGGCGGCCTTTATCAAGGAAAGCTCGGAGACAAAGCACGTCTGTTTACCACGCTTGACGGCAAGCCGATTTTTGACAGCACTTTCAGAGAATGGTTGAATAAATATCTTGCCTGGTGCGGCGTTCCGCGCATCTCTGTTCACGGGCTGCGGCACACTTTTGCAAGTATCCTGATCGCGAACGGAACCGATCCAAGAACCAGACTCTATATACATTCACAAAAACCAAATCAGCCGCGCTCGTCCTGCAATACCTTTACTCGATTGTTGATGATAGCGATTACATCATCCAAGCTCTTCTGCCCGTAGAAATAGGCCGGGATTTCTTCGTTGATGATGTTAATGACTGTGTAATCCGTGGCTACAATATTGTCACAGCCTTCAATTATCTCTTCGTACTTCTTAACAGACTCATCGTTCAGCCCTTTAGCATTGAATGCATTTCTGTTTAACGGAATTCCCATAGCCTTCTTCTGATTATTCTCTTGCAACATGGAAACGATCAATTCCCATGCTCCATCTTGGCAGGAGGAACAAGCCGTTACCGCAGCTGCAGAATACAAGCGGATACTCGCACCATGACCGTCTGAAGAAGGATAGCCAACCATCGTCTTTCCTTTTGCAATACTCTTTCCATCAAGGCTCAACGCATTTGCAAGCCAGGATTCACCAGTATACGCAATTTGCTCAGGTACGTGATTCTTTACATACTCCGCCATTCCTCGGAAGGCAGGAGTATCAAAGTTGTACTTGCCGTTTTCGTCTATGCAGATAGCAAAATCCGTATTAAGCAGTTCATCCAGATATCCTGTCTGATTAGTCATTCCCTTTTCGATGATCGGGTCAAAACTATTAAAATGTGTATCAAGGAATGCCGGATAATCACTAAATTTGACACCTTTTTCTTTTCCGACCTTATCTGCATCCACCAGAAGTCCATTGATATAAAACTCAAGCGGTACGTAGAAAGTACACCCATTCCGATTTGAAAGATCGCAAACATGTTTGAAATACTCCTTAGAACTCAATTTGAGTTCGTCGATCCTCGGAGCAAGGTTAACAAGAAACTGTTGGCTCTGGAGTTCAATATACTGTGCGCCATCCAGCAAGACATCCGGTCCTTTTCCTGATCGGATATCAGACATGAGTTTATTGATCATTTCGCTCTTTGCCCGGTTATGCTCCCTAAACCAGTCTTCCATAGCGGCTTCTTCATCCACAATATTCCAGTACTTGTAATCTTCAATGATGATGGCATAGTACTGTGTACTGGTGCTATTAAATGCAGCAATTGCATCCGATTGAAGTGGTGTGATTCCTTCCAAAAAGGCACACTTTATAACTCTCTTCCCAATATGTGGATTGTCTGTCGATTTGGTAAGAATATGAATATGCGGGCACCATGAATCAACATAGTTCAAAAGAATGACCTTATCTTCCGTCCCTGCAATCAGTTCAACGTTTTGGGATTCCTCATAAGACAGCCCCGTATAATTCATATCTAACATAGTTTTCTCCGAATGATCCGAAAAAGACCAGCAAGATACTTTTCGATTCTCTACGGAAACAAATCCGAATCCGTCGACCATTTTGTGCCAAGATGTAAGATACTCTTCAGGACAATTCACTGTCCCATCCAGGGAATCCGTCTCTGTATTGATAAGGTACATTGTTCTTGTTCCTTGACTTCCACCGACAAAAACAATATGTTTGTCATCATACTTGCCACAATCTGCAACAAATTCTATTCCTTCCGTACGAATAAGCGTATATTGGTCATTATCTCCTACAACAACTGCTGGTTGGCCTGCTAAAGAGCCTCCTTGAATATTCCCAAAGAAATAGTATTTTCCATTCATACAAATGGTCTTCATCACACTTAAATACGACCCGACTGCTTGACTGGGATCGATCAGTCGCCCATTGATAAGTTTTCCGGAAGAGGTATCCAATTCATATTCGTATGGGAAATCATTCACCTCGTCAACCTTCTGTACACCAAGAAGGACCTTCCACTTCCCGTTCTCATTATGGACGCTGACCACTTTGCGGGGAATCTCTTTTTCCGGATCAAACGATGCAACAAGATCAATATTGATGACCTGTTGTCCAGAATTCTCCACTCCAATTCCAAATCCAGTCAGAGAATTAACATATGCCTGATCAGATGTGCGGTATCCGGTGTATTGGAGAAAGACTGTATCATTTTGCACTGTCACAAGGTCGATCTGAACCTGAATACTCACATTGTTTCCATCCGGAGCTCCACCTTCTGCAACAAATTCATTCTTCATTCCAGCGGGAATAGCTTCAACATCATTATCATCCCACCACTGCATATAGGCCTCGTCGTTGTAAATATGGGGATATGTATCTTCCGGAACTGCTTGTTTGGCAGTTTTCTTACAAGCTGTCAAAGGCAGGAGCATCATCATGCATACAAGAACGGATATAAAACGCATTGTTGACTTTTTCATATATTCGGCCTCCTAAATCGCTCAAGGATCTAGAAAAGGATATGTTCGTATATTCTATACTAATCATTTTACGGCTCAGTCCATTCTTTGTCCAACCAAGCATCAAAGATCGGGATGTCGGTAGTGTTTTTCAGAAGGAAAATGAACAGGGAGTAACAGAAGGTATCTCGAAACGATTTTTGGTGTTTATTTGGTGTTTATTTTACAAAAAAACATATAAAAACAGGCAAAACGATAAGCGACGATAAATCTGTCAAACGCCCTGTTTTCGGGCATCAAAGGCACATTTACAAAACGATAAAAAACACCCCTTCCGCTATTTGTAATCAGCAGGTCGCGAGTTCGAGTCTCGCAATCGGCTCCAGCAAAGAACCTCGACACCGCAACGGTATCGAGGTTTTTGTTTTTTCGATCTTGGGTTTTACGTTTTTTGTAAATATTCCTTCAAAATGGCTCTAAAAATGTTGTTTTAGCTCTGTAAATGGCTCTAAAAATGTTGACGAGACTATTTCCCGAGCCTATAATTAAGCTCAGGAGGATTGGAAAATGGCTTATTTACAAAGAAAAGTCGATCAATACCTGGAAAACTGGTTCAGAGACCCGGACAAGAAGCCTCTTATCATTAAAGGTGCACGACAGATCGGCAAGACAGAATCTATCCGATGCTTTGCTTCGAAGCATTATGAAATTATTGTCGAAATCAACTTCGTAGAAATGCCCAAATTCAAAACCATCCTGGCAGATGGCTATAGCACAGATGCAATCCTTAAAAACATCACTCGCATTGATCCTTCCATTTCTCTTGTTCCCGGGAAGACGCTTATTTTCTTTGACGAAATACAGAGCTATCCCGATATTGCTACCTCATTGAAGTTCTTCTCAATCGATGGGCGTTTTGATGTAATTTGTAGCGGTTCTCTTCTTGGTATCAATTACAAAGAAATTGAGAGTATCAGTGTCGGGTTCAAAACAGATTATGAGATGTACTCTATGGATTTTGAGGAATTCCTCTGGGCCCGCGGTTATGATAATTCTTTAAAGTCGGATATGCTGGATCACATGATTCAATTGAAGCCATTTAATAAAGCCACTGAGAATACTATATCCTCTCTGTTTATCGACTATTGTATTCTCGGGGGTATGCCGGAAGTCGTATCCCGGTATTTCACGAATAATACCTTCTCCAGCACCCTCGAATTACAAACACAGATCATCCATGCATATCGTGAAGATATTAGAAAGTATGCTGACGGAGTGGATCAGACCAGGATCACTCGTGTTTTTGATGCTATTCCTGCCCAGCTGGCCAAGGAGAACAAGAAATTCCAGATTTCAAAGGTTGCTAAAGGCGCCCGTTTTCATGATTATGGGGGGTGTATTGACTGGCTTCAGGACGCCGGGATTGTTAAGAAGTGCTATTGCCTTAATTTCCCTGAGCTTCCTTTAAAAGGTAATTACGATGACACCAAATTCAAATTGTATCTGGCTGATACAGGACTTCTTATCGCCATGCTGGATGACGAGGCGCAGGATGATTTACGCTCGAATAAGAATCTTGGGGTGTATAAAGGAGCCATTTACGAAAGCATCGTTGCTGAAGCATTTTACAAGAGTGGATATAATCTGTTCTATTACAAAAGAGACGACGGAACCCTTGAGGAAGACTTTTTCATCAGAGACAAAGATAACTTGATCCCTGTCGAAGTAAAAGCCCGGAGCGGTCGAGCACAGTCCATGAAGTCTCTTATCAAGAACGAGCGATACCATGATATCGCGTGGGGAATAAAGCTGTCTTTCAACAACATAGGGTTTGCAGACAATATGTACACTTTTCCTTACTACTGCAGTTTTCTTCTGAGAGATTGGCTGAGCAAACGCGAGCCGGAGAAAAATGCATAAAGCGCTCCCCTCTTTCCGCCGGGACAAAATTGTCAGAGTGGGCCTACAGTTCAAATGCAATGCAAGGAAGAAAAAGAACGGAACTCCGGAATTTCTACGACAAGAATCCGAATCTATTCGTTTCAAGTTCTGAATGGAGAAAAAATGGATTTGTGTCATTTTTGACAACACGTCCATTCACCAAAATCAAAGATGCTTTTAAGCGTATCGTCATCACAGGCGATATGATTTCACCCCATTATGAGGAAGATGGAATCCTGCTTGTGAACATATATGATTTCTTACTGAATCCTACGGTGCTTGAGGAATAATCCGTCAGGCTCCATCCTGTCAGAAAAGAACGGGAGGCAACATTACTCTTGAACCTTCTCAAACACTTGGTCGAAGACATCAAGAGGGATCTTCACCCAAAAAGAATCCTGGGTTATCATGTAACCGACATATCCGCCTTCCTTTAGCCGGATATGGTTCACTGTTCCGTCTTCCATCTGAAGATACAGATGAACGATTTTCCCTTCCCGATACCACGTCTCCGCCTCGTTCACGTCCGACCAGGTATCAATGACAGGCGCGTCGACAGTGCTTTTCCAAAAGGCGTCCCAGACTTCGTCACTGATCGAAACATCACTTCGGTTCCCTCTGCCATGATTCCAATCCTCCTGACTCTGTTTCTGAACCGATTTCACATTCCCGTATATGTGTAACCGGGTCTCGAAGATATCTTCTCCTGTGGCAAGCGTGATATTATTCATCCGCTCCATGAACATGACCATTCGGAGGATATCATCATTTTCGTATACACATACACATATTCTGAAGTCCGGGTCATAGCCCTTGACCGTATAGACCTCTCCTGCCGTAGTCGATGCAAATTCAGTTGCGTACTCATCCTGTGAAGACCACTCATCCAGATTGCCCTTCGCCGTTCCGAGGCGCTCGCCGATCAGTTCTGAAACCTTTTCCAGATCCTGTTCGCCATAGTACTCAGCCTGCGTATAGATGCCGCCCCCATAGACCACTAATCCGACCATATCCGCCATCAATGACACTTTCCCTTCCGGAAGGACGATTTCAGGAACATAGACCCCCTGCTCTTTACTGTCCGGCGCATTGGTGGAAGACGTTGGGACAGTATTCGTCGTTTCTGATGGCGCAGTATACGTGACGGCAGCTGTGGCTTTCGCCTCCTGCCTTCCTGGCAGAACAAATCTCGAGACGACATAGACGCCCCCTGCAATCACCAGAAGCGCGGCAGCAACAGCCAACCACATGTATTTTCCGTCGTTCTTTGCCTGCATATCCGCCTCGCTCCGAAGGAATCGGGCATCAATATCGCCTAAAGTATCCAATAAATCGTGACCCGTCATAGAGAATAACCTCCATTTTTCAGATTCTCTTTCAGTTTCTTTCTCATCCGGAAAAGCACTGTCTTGACTTTGCTTTGCGTCATACCATATCTTTTGGCAATACTTTCGACGGATTCGAAGTACCAGTATCTTCTAACAAACACTCTCTGCTGCTCTTCAGAGCAGGAATCCAGAAAGGTCTCCAAGAGTTCCTTGAGGCAAAGCCTGTCCATCTCCGCTTCTGTGGAATAGGGCGCCGGAATACATTCCTGCATCTCCTGTGTCAGTTCACTATACACGGCATTCCGCTTCTGCCGGCGATTGGCCTTGCAGATATCCAGCGCACAGTGTCTGACGATCCTTCCAACAAATGCAAAGAGATACGTCCGCGGTTCGTGAGGTGGAATCAGGTTCCATGTCTTTAAGTACGCATCGTTCTCGCACTCTTCCGCCGCCTCGTGGTCGCACAGGATATCAAATGCGATCCGTCGAAGCCGCTTGCCGTATTTCTTTGACGTCTCAGTAATAGCCTGTTCGTCTCTGGATAAGAATAAATCTACGATCTTATCGTCTTCCAAGAAACTCTCCTCCGTTTTTTTCATGCGCATTCACCCTTATTAGCGACATTTTCTCACATATGGTTACACTATTGGGAAAATTTCTGAAAAGTCATCACGTTTCTCTCTTCTCAAAAAGAAAAAGCTAAAGATGCCAGCAAGTATCCTGAAACGATTTTTGGTGTTTATTTGGTGTTTATTTTACAAAAAAACATATAAAAACAGGCAAAACGATAAGCGACGATAAATCTGTCAAACGCCCTGTTTTGTTTTTTCGAATTAAATCACACGCTCAGCCGCGCTCCTGAACGATGATCTTGCATCTGTTCTGGATAATATCCGCCACATCGTCAACGCTTTTCTGGTTGAGAAAATATGCCGGCGCTTCCTCATAGATAATAAGCAGCACCGCCGGGTCAGACTTCCGCACGGCTGTCACGCTCTCCACGATGGAGACAAATGCTTTTGCCATTTCAGGAGTTAACTTGTCCGGATACTGCATACCCGGATTTGACTGACCTTCATTCCAGTTCTTCATTTTCTCTTCACTATCGGCGATCAGCGCCTGGTTGAGCTGGTCGAGCCCCGAACGCGAAAGCGGGATCCTCAATGCTCCGTAAAGGTTATCTGTCATCGTATTTGCGAGGATATACCGGATGAATTCCCACGCTTCTTTACTGTTCTTGGTATAAGCAGAGATCCCGATGGACGTGTCGACATTCGCGACTACTCCGTTTCCATTATTTCCCGGGAAGCCGGAGAAAGTGATGTTATCTCCGAACCTCGCCAGATAACCAGCATAATCACGGAGACAGTACATATACATGCTATACCATGCGAGTTTATCATCCATGAAAAGTGACATGTCATCCCGATAATCTTCCATACGATTCAGATTCCGGATACCATACTTCTTCACGATCTCCAGAAGTTTCTTAAATTCATCGCTTTTGAAGTTTACTTTCTGCTCGGAATAGTCGATGAAGTTTTCTCCGCACTCACCGATAAACATCTGGAGGAATTCTTTATCATCGGTCTGATACATCACGCTTACGTCAGACGGCAGCGCATCCATCTGCTGCATGAATTCATCGTAAGAACGCGGTCTCGCTTCACCGACCAGATTCTTATTTCCCAGAAGACCATATAACTCGAACTCTACCGGAAGCTGATAGAGTTTGCCTCCGACTTCCTGTGCCCGGATGATGTTATCGAAATACTGACTTCGGTCCAGTCCCGTTCCATCTGTAGCATCGATCATGGGATTCAGGTCCAGAAGGACATTGTCCGAGTTGAATTGGGCATACCGCGAAAAACCGGCCAGTATGTCCGGGCCGTCTCCTGAGATCATGTCGAGATATACTCTATCTGACAGATCGGCCTCGTTATTCATGGAACCACTGTTTCCCACATCGATAGTATAGTCGTAGAGACTGACTCGGCATGTAGAGGACGGGTCAGTATTATAGCGAATTACTAATTCGCGGTTGATCGCCTCTAGAAACTCGCCGACAAAGAGGCGTTTCCTGCCGGCATACGGATTCTTCGCGGCACGAACGGCATGAAGAACATGCGGTCGCGCACTGTATGAACCATCCGATGCAACGTCTTCTTTCAGAACGAGGAAACAGAATTCGTTACCAGAGATGACCTTCACCCGTCGCAGCACACTGGTGGGATCATAATCCGTATCACTCCAGGAAAACATCTCAACCGATTTTTCCGGGTCGGTCAGATCCATCTTTTTCAGGCCGTTCTGGGAATAAACAAAGGTCCCGTCAGCAGAGTTGATCAGCATTCCACTGGTCTTAATCGGTAACTTATCTCCTACAAACCTGCAACTCTGAATATCGATCTCTTTGAGACAATCTTCTTTGATCTCAAAAACGGAGAAATCATAGGAGATGAATCTGCCATAGCACTTCCCGCCCTGGGAGTAGAGTTCTCCGGAAAACCCTTCTTCCTGAATGAGGCCTTTCTGATTGCCCTGTGCATCAAAAATCGTGACACCTTCAGATGTGGCACATACCAGAGTACCATCCGGCAACATAAGGGCATTCTGGACAAAGCCGGCATTGAAGGACCGCACATTCTCCATGCTTCCATCCGGCTGGATCTTCATAAGACAGATCGTATTATTGTCATCTACGATGGCGTAGCTTTCCCCGTTTGGTCCTTCAAAGGAAGTAAGAATATTCTCCTGAAAAACACTCTGCGTATATCTCAGAAGTTTCCCATTAAGGTCAAATAGCGCATTAAAGTGCATGGAATATTCGGATCGAAGCTTCTCAAGCTCATCAGATTCTCCGTTACTCTCGAGCAGTTTCATCTTCTCCCGAACGTCCTTCGGCACCACATATTCGACACCGCACTGCGTCACGGAGATCGTATTTCCGACAAAGCGTATATTATCACGGTCGATATCCAAAGAGGCGATCGTCTTTCCTTCCGAACCCGGAAGTTCCAGTTGCGTATCCACAATATCGAAGAACGGATCGTCCTCAAGGATCACTGTTCCGCCGTCCGTCAGACCGTAATTTCTCGCACTGCTAGTGTCCGGGTCACCGTTTACCGGCGTGTCGGAGTTCAGTCCGCTCGAATTCGGAGCATCATTTTTCGGATCCTTCTTACAGCTGACACCTATCATCATGGCCGCGCACAGCAGTAGCGCGACTGCACGTTTTCTCTTATACATAACACATTTCCCCTCACAGATGCTTTTCGCTCATGGCAAAGATCAGTCATACCAATCTACGCATGCAAAAAATGTCCATATTCTCATTGTATTCCCTTTGGGCGCGAAGCGCGTGACGTTTTCGTCATTCGCCATAACGCAAAAAGGCGTTGTCTCATTTGAGGCAACGCCTTTAAGAAAGTGTCATGTTTCACAAATGCTGTTTAAATCAGGTATCTCTAAAATAGAAGCCGACCTTCCTAGCAGGATCTCCTTTTTTGAAACAATCGATTTTCCAGATGTTTGCAAACTTGTTTGTCCCTCTGATGTGGATCTTGCCTGAGAAAGTATACAGGTCTCCACTACATGTCATAGTAGCGATATCTGAATTCATTCCACCGCCACCTTTGTATGTGAGTGTGATCTTCCCGCCGTCTTTCATAGAATCAATCACATAATTGAATACTGATCCGGCGTCAAAGCAGAAAATCTCACCATCTTTATACGGACAATCAAAACTGCAATCTTCCTCAAAAGTGATCGTTCCTTTTGTTCCCTTCGAATTGCTCGGCGCTATTTTTACCGTTGTCTCGACATGATCGTAGTCGGAACTCCACCTGACATTAAATGTGCGGGCTTCGGGTTTTGCCGCAAATACAGTGAGTGAAATTGACAGGATCACCATCATCGCCACAAGCAGTGATAACCATCTTTTGTTTTTTGATTTCGTTGTTCTTGTTTCCATAACAATACCTCCATTGCCTTGATGCCCTTATTCTACGGCTCCCAATTTCATAAAGATATTTGAATCTTTCTTGGTTTTATCACATTTTTTCAGAAACTTCTTTCCTGTACGACGATCTTTGCACGGTTCTGTATGGATCCTGACACCTCTTCTGCACTTTTCTGGTTATTGAAAAAGGCGGCCGCTTCTTCTTTTACGATATTCTGAATAAACGGGTCTTTGTATGAGGCAGCGCTGACTTTTCCCATCAGTTCCGGGATCCCTTCGCATACTACCTTCTCCTCCACATAGTATTTCCCGGGCTGCGCCATCGACGGATCAGAAGGTGCTGTAATAAAGAGTGCATATTCACTGACCAGCTGTTCGGTCGTTTCTTTACACGAAGCACGGTGAACCGGGAAACCGCCGAGATAATGGGAAAGCCGGACCTGTGTTTCAGGAGAGAGCAGATAGCGGACAAAACCGAACGCCTCCTCCTTCCCGGAAGATGCTGCACACACACCTACGGACATGATAGTATCCGCGCCCACACCGGAGCTGTCCGCCAGAGGATACCCGCCGAAAAGAGCCTGCCCCCGGAGAGCACCTGCATAGTCCGAGTATTGCATCACATGGTTTACCGAGTAAGGAACTGCAGCCACCGTCTCCGCATTCAGATACTCGACCGGATCGACCCAGGCGCCGCCGTTTCTTTCGAGCCTTTCCTGAGGCTGTCCGTATTTTCTGCAGAATTCCAGAAGGTCCTTAAACTCCGGACTGTCAAAACTGCACGTTCCGGTCTCGTCGCTGACAAAAGACGTCAGCATGACAGGAAGAAGCATGTCCAGGATCTCTTCACAGGAATATACCGGCAGCAGCTGCTTATCGGAAGGAAGGGCATCTCCCGCGGACAGCAGATCCGAAAGTGAATACGTATGCTTATTTTCCAGAAGCGCATCGTTATATAAAAGTCCGCTCATTTCCACATAGACCGGTACCTGATAAAGTTTCCCGTCCGTCTCATACGCGCGGAAGATATTGTCGTAGTAGTCGTCTCTGGAGATCCCGTTATTTCCGTCAAAATATGGATTCATATCCGTCATCCTGCCTGAGGTGGAAAACCTCGGATAACCGGCGCAGTTAATGAGGATGTCGGGACCAGTCCCGGAAAGGATCTCCTGGTTGATCCGGTCAAGAAGATCCTCCTCCGTCTCCGAGGAACCATAGATCCCGTAAAGAGAATTGTAATCAACGATCTGGATACGCGAAGTGCTTTTCGGATCCGTATTATACTGTTTCATGATCTCCTGGAAGACTTCCTTTTCCCCTTCTCCGGCGATCGCCGCGGTCAGGATCCTCTTCCCCGCGTATGGGTTCTTTTCCGCGCGGGTGAGACGGATAAGAACATTTTCAGATCCACCGCTGATACTTCTTTCCTTCGGCTGTTTTTTCTTTATAAAAAGAACCTCATCTGAAGAGGGAACGAAAAATACCGGATCTCTCATGATACCCGGCACACAGTCCGTCTCATTCCATGAAACGATCAGGGAAGAAGTGCCCGCCTTCATGTCCAGTTTATAGATGCCGTTGATATCCGCGTGGTAGCAGTCCTTCCCGGTCTGGGCAAAGTTATAGAGCCATTTACTGTCGATCCGGATCTTCTCCCCTTCTGTTTTCCATTCCTTAAGATCGATCTTCTGAATGGACAGTACTTCTTCCGTGTAGTCATCGTTCCACTCAAAGATGCCGCAGTAAAAGCCATCTTCCAGACGCACCATCGTGTGCTGCGAATTCGGCACGCTCAACTCGTCAAGGAGTTCTCCCGAAGCGCTGATATGGAATACTGTTCCGAAGCAGTGCGCCAGATAGGATCCGTCATCCAGCATGGTAAAATACGCATCCGCTCCGAAATACACATTATTTGAAAAATCCAGGATCTTTTCGAGTTTGCTATCTGCCGTGATGCGATGAAGTCGAAGGCGTTTTCCGTCCGCCCCGTACACCGAAACCACCAGCAGCTCGCCTTCCTTCCCGGGGGTAATGGAACTTAATATCTCGCCCTCCGGAAGGATCACGTTTTTCTTCAGTTCGCCCTCTCTGGTAAATACCGCGATGCCATATACCCAGATATCCCCTTCATATTCCACGAGGTATCCGCAGATCACCTGATCGTCCCTGATCAGGGTGTCCATGTATTCGATCGTCTTTACTTTCTTATCACTATCCAACGGAAGCTGTAGAGGGATCTCTTTTGTTTCAAAAAATGCATCCTCCGCCTTCACAAACTGTCCCTTATTTAAAACAATATTCTCTTCCCGGGACGAGATCTCCGAGGAGGCACCCGCGCCCGTCTCTTTCTGTTTCTTTTTCGAGAAGCATCCGGATGAGGCAAGCATCAAAATGCTTAAGCCGAGTCCGAGTATTCTCCGTAGATTTCTTTTCATTATCATCCTTCCTTTCATTCACTACAGATGTAGTTTTTATAAGCAAAAAAATATATGTATTTGTCCTATGACTCCGCAAGAGAACTCGTAGGCGCATAGGATTCGCTGATAAACGTCTCATAAGAAGCGTCCGATGCAAAGATCGCCGTCTCATCCGGCCACGGCTTGCTCTCCGAAGCATAGGTTGCGCTTTCGGGATCATCTGGCGCACTCTCCGAAGTATGGGGCTCATTTTCCGAAGCATACGTTAAGCTCTCCGTGGGTTCGAGAATAGCACTGTCTTCCGTTTCCGATCCTTCCACAGACTCACTCGGAAGCGGCGCCACCGTTACCTCGGCGTCCGTTCCTTCCGTTTCCGACACCTCAGGTTCCGCTTCCGAAGGCACTTCCTCAGATACTGCAGTCGAGATGGCAAAACCGGACACTGCGGTCAAAAGAACTGCAAGAACTAAAATACCCGCGATCGTTCTCTTCTTCCCGCTGAGCACCATCGAAAATCTGTGCTTCAATCCGGTCTTCGGCGAATAAAAGCTCGTCGCAAGTACCGGCCGGAAAGAACTGTTTTTCCGCTGCACCTGATCGGCCAGCGTGTTCAGGATCGACTGGCAATAGACTTTTCTCATGCTCTTCGGCTCCACTTCCATGACCGCCATATCGCAATAGTACTCACATTCCTTTTCGATCGCTCTTCCGAAAAGGATCATGAGCGGATTGAACCAGTGAATGGCACGGCATACGATCAGCAGGAATTTGATCCAAAGATCCTTATGCTGGAAATGCGTCAGTTCATGCTTAACGATCAACCGGAGTTCATCGTAATCATATTTACGCACAGGAAGAAGTATCGTTGGAGTAAGAAGACCGATCATCATCGGAGAAGAAACCGCATCGGTCAAAACTAATCTGGCTTCGGAAACTCCCATCTCTTCTGCGATCGGCTTAAGAAATGCATCAGATACCGCATAGGAACGGGAAAGACGAAGAACAGTTCTTTTCCATCGTAAGAAACGGATAAAAGAGAATGCCAGGAAAGAAAGTGCGCCCAGAAGATACACGACGAAAAGAATGCCTAATACCGAGTGAAAAGAAATACCTGAGCTGGTAGCTTCCACAGGATGTGATATGGTCCCCGCAGCAACCGGTGCGGAAGAGGAACCACCGGGGAAATGGAACAGTGCTTTTCCAAAGGTAAATCTCACCGGGATCAGAAAACCGATCAGGACGATCAGCCAGGAGTAATAGCGGATCCTGGGTGACTGCCTGTTTTTCAGCGCAGAAAGGATCACCATCAGCTGCAGCGCCACTAATGACATATTCAAGGAATTTAGAAGGATCGCCTGAAATACGGATACCATATCTGCCTCACTGCTCATCGAGCCACTTTCTTAAATCTGAGATCTCTTCCTTCGACAACTCGCCACCGTCATAAAGAGATTTCACAAGACCGGTCATCCGCGTCCCTCCAAAACGCTGGCGAAGGCTTAATGCTTCTACCTGAAGGTACTCCTCTTCTGTTACTGCCGGAGAATAGTATCTTTCCTTCCCGTTTTTCTCAGAACTGAGAAAGGACTTTTTCTCCAGGCGGACGAGCATGGTCATCACGGTCTGCTGTTTCCAGTCTTTCTCCGGGAGAGTGATGCGCAGTTTTTCTGTAAGGACCGGGGAAGTCACCGGCTCATGACACTGCCAGATCGCACGCATGATCTCAAATTCCGCATCCGGAAGCTTTCTGATATCCTTCCCACTCATAACTTCTCTCCCGTTAATAAAATACATTTGTAGTTTATCTTCATGGTAACACCAGGTAAGAAGTCTGTCAATTCTGCATTTTTGCCGGTATTCTTTTTCGCTCCGGAACAGTTTCGTGTCGTTCTCTTCTTCATATTTCTCGACCTCCTTATGTCCGCATCTATCCTATAGACATATGACAATGGAAATTTCTTCGCAGGTACGAGAAAAATTGTATTTTATATATAGTACAAGAGATTCTCTTATATGGCAAAAACCCGGGGTTCACGGCGCAACAACATCTTCTGAAATATCGTCTTATTTGCATCAAAAGTAGTAAAATGAGAGTTACACGAAGAGGGGTTACAGTATGAAAAAGCCAGTAGTAAGATTGATCGCATTGGTTTCATTGGCCGCATGTACACTGTCAAGCGTAACAGGATGCAAGAATAAGAAGAAAAGTGCTTTTCCGGAGGAAGACTCGTTCACCACTTATACGATTCCGGTCGAGGACAGGAAAGCGGAAGCAACGAAACCCGTCCCGATCCTTGCGGACGAATCCACATTTAAAGCCAACCTCCACGCTGTTCCGGACGACTTCACGTTTCTCCCGGCAGATGACGAGAAGCTGATCGAACACTATTCGTGTCCGGCGGACAACATGTTCGGGCTGAAAGAGATCTATGTTTATGAGAATACGGTCATCATGTATTTCGATCAGAAAACATTCGACTCGATCGACACCCTATATAACTTCGACAGAAATCCCGAATGGACAGAGGGGATCTGGAATGAAGATCAATATAAGGAAAACGTGGCCAGAGAGTTTAAAGACAGCCATACTGACGGCTGGGCAACGACGGTCTCCGGCAATGACCGGATATGTATCGTCAAGACCTTCTATTCCGAAGAGAAAAAGAAAGAAATCGAGAAAGAGCCGGAGAGTTATTTCGGAAGAGGCTTCATCTCCATTCTGGGAAGGGATATTGACTTCAATGACGGAGATATCAGCTTGTACTACGAGGAAGAATTCAACTATGACATCACCCGGGAACACCGGCAGGAATATGATTCAAAAACAGGAAAATGGAGCGAAGAAGATTTAAATGAGTTCTTCTGGAACTAAGAAAGACCCCGACACCACAACGGTTTCGGGGTCCATATTTATAGAAAGCACATATCAGCCTTTATTGATCACGAAGAAAAACAGCCAGATGAGTCCGAAGAAGATCGCAAACGACACGACCAAGTACAAAAGTAATCCGATAAAATGAGTCTTCGTTTTGCTGTCTACATCATACAAGGGAAGATTATCTTCCGGATGATCCGGATCATAGCATATGGTCTGGTGCTCTCTGTTTGCCCGTTTCCAGGAACCATACCCCTGTCCGGTATACGTATTCCCGCCGACATCGAACTCATAGTAAATGACGGTCCCACGGGAATTAGTATGCTTATTCCCGTCTTCATCTTCGGTCTCATATGTATCCACATAATGGCTTGTGATCCGGCCTTCCGCCCTTCCGGTAAGATGGGCGAGCTGCTTTCTGGCGCGAAGCTTCCTGGGGATCGAGTTTATCTCCACGGCAAGATATAGTCCGATCGTAGCACCGACGATAAAAATGATCGCCGATTTCTCGTCACGTATCAAGTCCATGCCGTAGTATTTCACGACGATTCCCAAAACGACACAATACAGAATGATAAACATGATCCTTACCTCACCTTATTCCCGTCTGTATGGAATGCAACGTGGTAATTACCGATAGTGCAAGTATCGCGATCACCACTACGATCCAGAAAACGCGCTTGAACAGATACTTCTTTCTGACATTTTTGACATCACTGATCACCCAGTCTTCTTTTGGCGGCTCACATTCTTTGCCGCAATAAGGACAGTTCTTCGACTTAAAAGAATTGAAGCTGGCACCGCAACTGGGGCACTGGATCTTCGCGATCGAGAAGTTCGTCGAGAACGGAACATCGGTCCTTCTTGCTGCCGTGATCTGATAGACCTCGCTTCTTACTTTCAGCCGGTCACCCAAGTCCCTCGTAGTGTCCACAAACACATCGCCTGTGACATAGACGCTGTTATTTTCCACTTTGATCTTCTTACAGGACATCCATCCGTGGAAAGTACAGTCGACCACATTATCGAAATCTGTCCCTATCTCCTTCACCGCATTAAAAGGAAGGCTCTCGCGACTATCGGAGAACACCAGGATCCGGAAAAGTGTGGTGATCTTCGAAGAGAATGTTTCGAAGGTATATGCCGGACTGATTTTCGCCATCTGAGAAGCGAACCTCTTTCTCGAACTTCCGACGGAAAGCGCGGCCGGCGTTTCTTTTCCAAGGGTTTTAAACCCGGCGAAGAAGATCGAAAGGAACCATACGAAGTAGCCGATGATCGGGGACATGATGATCATGGCGATAATATACGCGATGACCCGAGAAAGCGACGGAACCGTCCACTTTTCCGGAGAAACCAGACTTAGAAGTGAAGACGTCGAGCTTTGGTCCAGTAGAATCATTGGCGAAAACAGCGGGATCGTGACCGGAAGGGAGTAAAGTCCGTATCGGATCATTGTCTTCCAGATCGGATCCGTGCTTACACCCGGGTCCGGAACGAAGAAGTAGTTTCCTACCTTCGGATAGAGTTCGGTCATGCGAAAAGAAGTTCCGCACTGGCTGCATCCTTCCTGCAGTTCCCGGATCGTTGCGACCGCGCCGCAGTTCGGACAGCAGTATGTATCCCCGCTGACATCTTCCCCGTCTCTGACATCGACGATCGTTTCACAGATCGACTGCGGGTCTTTTCTCTTAAACGTCTTCATGCCGTCTCTTTCGGCAGTCTTTTTATGGTTGATATATCCGACGGACCACGATGTCTCATAGTGGCCGTCCTGCCAGGAACGCACGTTATTGGCCGCGCTGCGCACAGGTGCTTTTCCCGGATCGAATTCTTCCGTAAAACAGATATTCTTTCTTGCGATACGGTCTCTCTGAAGTTCCAGGCAATAACGGAGTTCTCTGTCCGCTGACATGACTTTCGCGCCCGGTTCCATCGCGTGTCCCAATTCTACGCGAAAAGCACTTGCCACAGCATCTCTTGCTTCTTGTCGGTTTCCCGTGGATCCCCCGGACGATGCCAGCGCGATTGCCTCCTCCTCGGTTCTCCAGTTCTGATTATTTTCTGCACACATAACTCTACTCCCTAAAGCCTTCGTTAGGCACGATCAAACAACCTAAGAGCATTATATCATGCTCTTATGGATGCTTATGTTTCGCTCTCTTCCTCTGCCGGATCCCGAAGCGGGATCTCGACATGAAGTTTGAAAGTGCCGTCTCCCTCAATCTTCTTGGACACAAAGTATGTCATGTGTAAGGAGCTCTCGTAATCTCCGGAGCCTGACGTCATGAGTGAATCGCGTCCCAGTATTCTCATCAGAGCCTCGCAGCATGTAGTATATAACTCTTCCCATCTGTCCCGGTCTTCCGCAACGATGATGATTCCTGCGCGGCTTCCCTGGTTCAAGGTGCCATCTTCATTACGAACGATGTGAATGTCCATCTGACAGATACCTTCCGGAAGATCCAGAGTATCCTCATCCCAGAAATAGAACACCCAGTCGAAGCCGTCTTCATCGTACATCCAATCCGTCGGATATACCACACAGCGTTCCGGGAAATTTTCCAATGTGGCATCTTTTGTTGTCTGAGAGATCGAAACGATGTTCTCGATCACTTCCTCGGTGCTCTTTCCATCAAATGAGAGGAAAATGGTTCCGGACGCATTGGCCTGCCCTGCTTTCGGATAGCCCGTTTTCACTGTGGGTTTATCAGAAGCTTCCGAAGCATCTACACTTTCCGAAGAATCGGGGTTCTCCGTAGCATTTCCGGAAGCGCTCTCGGTGATCTTTCCTTCCCCCGTTTCGGTGATCTCTTCTTCTTTTTCTTCCGAAGTGATCTCCGTCTTTACATTCTTCGAAGTCTTGTCTTTCTTCTCGTCTTTATGATGCGTGGCAATGAGAACGGCAACGACACCGCCTGCCACAACCGCTACGGCAACTAAACCGATAATTACTTTCTTGATCATAATACCTGTTCCTTTCTTTATCGCTTCAGAAGCGATTCTTTTCCCTGCTTCCGCGGAAGCAGCCTTAGTCGATGCGGACAGGCGAAGTAAAGAAGCGGGCACCGGTTTGATAACGACCTGCTCGACTTCTTTATTAAACAGCAATGTTAAGAAAGGAACCGGCATAGCAAACAGCTTCGTGTTACTTTCTTCTTCATATTTCTCTACCTCCTTCTTGATCTTCTTTCTGGCAAAATTCAGACGCCAGAGGACCGTTCCCTGAGGAACCCCGAGAAGCTCGGAGATCTCTTTCGTGCTCAACTCATTAAAGTAGAACAGGATGATCGTTCTTCTGACCTCTTCCGACAGAGAATTCTCGATAATGTCCATGATGACCTTGCGCATCGAGTCCGATTCCACGATCGAGTCCGGCAGAAAATCTTCCGGGACGGTCTCGAGGTTCTCCAGGATCTCCTCGTCCACGTTCTCGGTCCTCACCGACTTCAGACGGTTCAGGCTCTTGTTGGCCGCGATCTTCTTAAGAAGCGCGAGTACTTTACTCGTGTCCTCGATATTACCGTAAGTCTCGATAAAGGAAACGAATGTATCCTGTACGACATCCTCGGCGTCGGCTTCATTCTTAAGAAGCGACATGGCTGTCCAGTACACGGCACGGTACCCTTCGTTATAGACCTTCTCGATTTCCTTATCTGTCATATCATGCCTCCTTCATATCCGCATCTACTTACTTAACAACTGAAGTGTGCGGATTATTGGGTGGTAGAGGAAAAATTTTTCATTTTTCACAAAAACAGTATATCAGTAATGGTGCGAGATGACTGCCATCTTTATTCCGCGCGCGGCGCGGGGTCAGCCGGCGACGGTGTAGAGCGCCTTGAAGTATCCGTCTCTGGCCATCAGATCCGCAAAGTTCCCTTTTTCTTCGATCGTTCCGTCCTTGAGGACGATGATCTCGTCATAGCGCCGCAGCACCTGCTCTTCCAGGGAATGGGTCACGACGATGCGTGTCATGGAATCGAGTTCCAGGATCTCGTTGATCACTTCATAAGAGGTCTTGGCATCCAGCGCCGACGTGACCTCGTCTGCCAGAAGGACGGAGGATTCTTTCAGAAGGCTTCTGGCAATGGAGATACGCTGTTTCTCTCCTCCGGACAGACCCTTGCCGCCCTCGCCACACAGGTATTCTTCTCCCCGGTCCCGGATGAGTTCGCAAAGATGCGCTTTTCTCATGGCTTCCTCGATCTTTCCTTCCGGGAAATCACGGAACATCGTCACGTTGTCCTTGATCGATGAATTGAAGATAAATACATTCTGCTGGATCACGGTAAGAAGATCATAAAGGGAATCGGGATCGATATCCCGTAACTCACAGCCATCAATAGTGATCTCGCCTTTGTACTCATTATTTGCCGCCATAAGGAGATTGAGGAAAGTGGATTTGCCGGAACCGCTGGCCCCGACGATGGCGTAGGATCTCCCCGGCAGGAATTCGCAGTTAATATCGTGAAGGATCTCTTTCCCGCCTTCTTCATAGGCAAAAGAAACGTTGTTGAGGCTTATGCCGTCATGTACTTCTTCCACCTCGGCGCCGCCGACGGATCCGGTGCTTTGCGAGAGGGAATCGGCGAGTTTGTCCACCAGTCCTGCCGCCGCTTTCTTACTGGCCAGAAGCTTCGGAAGATCGGCGACCGGCGGGATCAGGAAGTTCATCAGGTTCACGAACATCAGGACCGTACCTGCCGTGATCCGGCTTCCGTCTTTGGCCAGATAGGCACCGAACAGGAATACTCCGAGCTGCGCCAGCATGCCGGCGATCCCGCCCAATCTTCCCGTCATGACGCCGATTCTTCTCAGGCGGTATTTCGATTCTTCGAGTTTTCCGTTTTCTTCAACGAAAAGCCGGTTGATCTCTTTTTCCGCCTGGAAACTCTTGATGACCTGAAAACCACTGAGGCAGTCCGTCATGGTGGCGGTAAATGCCGTGTTGCGGTCCGAGACTTCTTTCTGGGCTTTCGCCATCTTCTTTCCCATGACGGCGGAGACAATGGTGGGAATGCTGATGATGAGGATCGAGAAGATCGTCAGAGCCGGGGAAACAAAGATCATCAGGACCAGGGAGCCGAAGAAGGAGACCACCTTGGTCACGATCGGCTGGAGGGAATTGATATAGTCTGCCTCGATCGATGCGGCATCGTTCGTCAGCGCCGAAAGATACGCCGAGGTCGTTTCTTTGCGAAATGAGGAGATATTCTTGGCCGACAGGAAGCAGAATGCTTTATCTTTGTACTGTCTCATGGCGCGGCGGATATAGGCCGGTTCGGAGATGTAATTCAGGAACAGAATAAACCCGTGGAAAAGAGCGAAGCTCACGCACATCAGCAGGATCTGACACAGTGTAAAACGGCTTTGGCCGGAGAGCATATCGATCAGTTCTTTGGTGATCCAGGACACTATGGCCCCGGAAAGGCCGGACAGTAAGGCTACGAGAATGGTCAGAAAAATGGCGCAATGATTCTTCCTGTAGAATTGGGAGACCAATTCTACACGTATGGTCTTTCTATTCATTTTTGTTTACCTCAGTAGATGATTGTGTTTTAAGTGTTGTTTCTGCTTTTTATGGATTTTCGTGCCCGGCCGGGGCTTCATTGGTTTATGGATTTCCAGAGTTTTATCAGTTTTTTGTTCTTTGTATAGCTGATCGCGGTCTCGATCGCCTCGATACAGGTCTCCCCTGTTGTATCGTATGCCATGCAGGGTTCCTGAATGTCTACGAAGCGTTCTCTGCGGGCGTCATAGTCCGGGGCCGCATCGAAAAGATCCGCGTTTTTCTTTGCTGTTTCCAGGTATTCACGTGCTTTGTCCTCGTTATGCAGGACGATCTCCACATAAGAAAGTCCGGCATAATACAGGCAGTCGATCCTGTCGAGATAGGAGACGGTATTCTTCCTCCGGAACAGTTCATTCTCTTTGATCCCCATTTCCAGTATCGCCCTGGCTTCTTCAAATTGTCCGGTCCCGACATAGCAGAGTGCCTTGCATATTATGAGATTGACACGGGCTCCGATCTGAATGACCAGGGCGTAAGACAGGTAGTTCTCTGCTTCTTTATATTCTCCGCGATCCACCAGGATCTGGCCGATATGCCGATTGAAAACGTATCCGGCATTGTGAGAACGGAAGATCTCCAGGCTCTTGTCCAAGTCTCCGATGATCTGATAGACCTGGGCCAGCTGCCCGTAAAGATGTGTCTCATCGATATTCGGATCCGTGTTTTGGGATACCAGGCGGATCGCCTGCTCATAGAGTTCTTTGGCTCGAAGAGCGTAATTGTGGTCGATCTTGAGCATGGCGCTTCTGGCCTTGAAGAGATAGGCACATTCAAAGATGATCCGGAAAGAATTCGGGTACTTCTTGATCGCCTTTTCCGCTTCGGAAGGACCTGCCGGGTCCATGGTATCCGTTAATCTCCGAAGCCTTTTGGCCAGCACGTCGATCCGGTTATCGCGGACCTGGTAGCCCACCAGCACGTCCAGGGATGTGTCGAAAAAGTCGGCCATCTCCATCATGATCGACAGATCCGGCGTCGACATGCCGCTCTCCCATTTGTGGACCGCGCCGACCGTCACATGAAAGACTTCCGCCAGCTGCTCCTGTGTGAGTTTTTTCTCTTTGCGGAAAGTCCGGATATTTTCTGCGAGTGTGCTCTTCATTTTTGCTCATCTCCTCTACCATCAGTATCGGTTCAACTGTCTTCATTGTATAGGAAGGCAACGTCAAAGGAAATACACTACCCATACAATTTGTAGAGAGATTATTATACCGAGCGTATAGTTTTCGCGAGGTGCTTTCCCAATTTCATAAAGCTATTTGAATCTTTCTTGGGTTTATCACCTTTTTTCAGATTTCACACAGTTTGTTCGCCAACCCGATTTCGGCCCAGAAAACCAATTTTGTTTGGCAACATTCTGGATTAGCAGCCGGAATGTGATCCGGAAGATGACTATGTGCCGGTTTCCGCGGAAGTATTCTCCGCACCTTTTTCCAGTTCCGTTTCGATGATCTCCCATGTCTTCGAATCCTTAAGGTATCCTTTGAATGGCAGCTGGCATCTGTTTTCGTCGATGATCCGGAATTTATCAAATTTAGGGATCGCGAACATTTTCAAGCCACAGCTCGGAGTGCTGTACGGGCCCATCCTCGTAAGATCTTCCGAACCTTTATACCTAGTCTTTTCTACAGTGACTATAAAAGAGTCATCCTGCCTTTTTAATTGACTCGATTTTATTACCGGTATGCTGAGATACTCTCCTCTGGTTTCTGTTCTCCCCTGACAGATAAGGATATACACTGCATCGTTTTCTTCCAGGATATACCATCCGTATTCCAGATCCGGGCCGAACTCCTTTTCGATCAGCCAGTAGTAATCGCCGCAATAATCCGACGGGTTCTTGTTGTACATGTTGTATTCTTTAGTGCTGTACAGCAAGGTGAAATCCAGTCCCATGACATTCACCGCGGCCTTTACTGTTCCATCTTTATTCGGGGCCACCCAGACTTCAGTTCCATCATCGATCGTCCAGACATAATAGTTGGTGCACTCAAATCTCGCATAAGGCCCGACCTCATTAACGATTGCATCGATCGTGTACGTATTATCCAGTTTCTGGAAAAAATCCAGCGGAACAGGATCCGTTACCGGAAACGTCTCATACGTCATGGTCGTTTCGGGCTCTGTGATTTCCGTGGTTTCTGCCGTCGTTTCCGCCGTGCTCGAAGTGGTCGTTTCTTCGGTCATCTGCATCGACGTCGAAGGAGTCGTTTCCGCCTTCTTCAAAAAATAATCGCACCCTGTGAAGAGCACCGCCGAAGTGACTATTACGAAAGCCGCAACAAATAATGTTCTGCCCGACATTTTTCTTTTATCCGTTTCCATGATATCCCCCTGAAAAACCTGAACCTCTTAATCTTTCGACACTATATCTGAAATACGTCTCATGATCCTTTTACAAACGACCTTCTCTTCACTTCTTCGATCAATTTCGGCTGAATCTGCGGATACGTCCATCGGGACGGCAGATCCTCCATAAGCGTGATGCTCTCGATCTCACTATGTAATTCATTTTCAAAGGATTCGATTTCAGCGTAGAATAATCCGCCGAATGTTTCTTCTCCGTCAAAAGCTCCGGTCGTTGTCACCGAGTAATAACAGACAGGTTTGATCGAATACTTTATTGCACCTGTTTCTTCGTAGAGTTCTCTTTTTGCAGTATCCAGGATCTCCTCACCCGGCTCCCTGTGCCCGCCGGGCGCTTCATATGTATCACGCTCTTTGTGTTTACAGAATACCCATTTCCCGTTCGATCGTGAAACAATGACCGCGAACTTGATCCGGAAGTCCTCTACCGTATCATAAAACTTCACTTCAGTGTTGTTATCCATATCCGGTTCTCCTTATACTAACCAGCTCATTATACCATTTCCCGGAACTCCGAAGCGCTTTGTATGGACAAACCCTGTACGCCTACGTATACTGAAACTGTCGGATGGAAATAATGTTTTGGGGTTTTTACGTATGGAAAATATTCGCACAACCTGTCATGTCTGTTCTGTAATCACATGGGTCTTCGACTGGCTGCTCTCCTTTTACTCTGTCTTCTTAGCGCTTTTTCTCTGGGGAGCCCACTTTAAAAATACGGACCCGCTCCTTACCAGACTCATCTTTTCATTTCTTGCAGTCTGTGCAGTGGCCCATACCGTCCTTTCAGCAATAACCAAGGTCATCCATTCCGAGTCCTGGTACTACGAAAAGAACTCCTGCCTCTCCGCGAATGTAAAACTGCAGGCATTCGGTCTCATTTATCCGTGGGTCTTCTTTTTTCTCTATTCCATATTCATTCCGGCGTTCTACGGAAGCGGCTTAGACCCGATCTTTAATCCGGTCTTTCTGGTCGCGCTTTTTTACGGAAGTGTGTGTTTTTTCAACCTGACCTTTACGATCATCGCGATAAAATGCCCGCCGCTGAAGCAATCCGAACATTGGAGAAAAAAGTAAACCATTAGACTTATTCAGAAAAAGAGCAAGTAAGAGGCTGTCCCGTTGCGAGACAGCCTCCTTCGTCCTCATGCTCTTCTATGTATGAGCGCTTACGCGCTTCCCCTTTTCGTTAGTCGCTGATTTCACGGATCTTTTCCATCAGTAATCTGCATCAGTGATCCGCGCCGAGCTTAGTCAGGAGTTCGCAGAACTCTTCTCTGAACCTGTCGTTATTCGTACCGGACTTTGCCAGCTGATATGCGGAATCAAATGTTGCGCTGCCCTTATACTCACTGTTTCTCATTACCATGGAGGCTTCGATGACACCACAGATGAAATTGAAGTCTGCGCGGTTGCCGATCCCGTTATCTTTGAGCGGGTATTCCAGAAGCTGGCTCTTATCCGCGGTCGGATCCTTATATCTTACGGATACGGTAAGAAGTTCGCCTGTCTTGGCTTTTTCATTCAGGTTCGTATCCTGATACTTCAGGCTGCTGCCGGATCCCTCACCGGAACCGGTAAGTACGAGTTCATAACATACAGTGACCTGTGCGCCTGCACCGACCTCGCCGCCGTCTTTTGTATCGTCAGCAAAATCACTAGCAGACATCTGTCTGTTCTCATAACCGATCTGTCTGTAGGAAGAAACTTCTGCCGGGTTGAACTCGAGCTGGAACTTGACGTCCTTTGCGACGGTGACTGTGGTCTGCTTCAGTTTCGCGCAGAGTACTCTCTCTGCTTCTTCGATCGAATCGATATAGAAGTAGTTGCCGTTACCAGCATCTGCGATCGATTCCATATTCGCATCGCTGTAGTTTCCGGTACCATAGCCCAGAACTGTCAGGAATACGCCGGACTCCTTCTTTTCCTTGATTAGATCGACAAGACCGCTCTGGGACGTGATACCGAGGTTCATGTCACCGTCGGATGCGATGATGACGCGGTTGTTGCCGTTCTCGACGAAATTCTTCTTCGCACATTCATATGCGGCTTCGATTCCGCCGGATCCGTTCGTGCCGCCGTAAGGTTCGAGCTGATCGATCACAGAACAGATCTCCTGCAGGTTATTCGAACCGACGAGGAGCGTATCGGAAGATCCGGAATAAGTAACGATGGAAACTCTATCGTTCGGGCCCAGTGTAGCGGCCAGGAGTTTGAAGCTTTCCTTTACCAGTGGAAGCTTATCCTGACTGTTCATCGATCCGGAAGTATCGATCAGGAATACGAAGTTGCTTCCTTTGTCCGGAATATTGATCTCGCTGTTGGCCTGCATCGTCAGGATCAAAAGCTTGTGCGCGTCGTTCCACGGGCAATCGCCGATAGAATACTGTGCACTGAATACATTGTCCGTGCTGTCTACTTTATAATCGAAATAGTTGACCATCTCTTCTGTACGGATGGCGCCGGATATATTCTGAAGGTCCCATCCGTCACGGATCATTCTTCGAAGATTACAGTACGAGCCAGTATCGACATCTGCCGCAAATGTGGAAAGCGGAGCATCCGCGACATTCACAAAACCGTTCTCCTTAATGATGTTGTATTCTTCTGTATTAAAGTCCTGCTCCTTCGTTTCTCCTGATTTCGCATTTTCAGCATTCGCCACCGTTTCTTCGTACATGTCTGCGCCAGCTATCGTCGTACATTCGTACTCGACATATGACTCTCTTTCTCCGCCCAGATCAGCATCGATATCCGATACCACCTCGTTGATCGCATCATTATGCTGCTGAACCTTTGCCGACGTCGATTTTTTGGAATTCGCCCCGCAGGCAGTTGAAGTCATCACCAGTGACGCTGCCAATAAAATAGTAACTATATTCTTTTTCATTACATCCACCTCCAGATATTGCCTTCGTTTTTTCGAAAGCTTTAAGTCAGTACAACAATTAGACGATGGTGTTTGAAAAAGTGTTGCATTTTTTCGAAAAGATCCGAAAACCAAAAGGAGCGCTCTCCGTGAACCTCACTTTGAGCGCCCCTTACTGTCTTCATCTATGATTTATTTTTCCGCATTACCGGAAAGTGATCTTACAGGACTTCGATCTCTATTCCCATCTGATACCATGCCGCTGTCAGATCACTTGATCTGGCCTGGATCAGATCCTGACGCCAGCCGCCCCAGTAAATACCCTTATTTCTAAGGAAGCTTGTGGCGCCCGGATTGTTGAGGACGAATACCGGATATCCCCAGTTGCACACCTGGAAAACGACTGTTCCGTTAGTGGCGGATGTGAACGTGTAGGTGTTGTTTCCGCTCTTGGTAACTGTCCAGCCATTCGATGCGCTGATCCGATAAGATCTTCCTGCCATGCTACCGGTGTACACATTTGACGGGACCGGTGTGGGTGTCGGTGTGGCCGTCGGAGTCGGTGTGTTCGTCGGAGTCGGCGTAGGCGTATTCGTCGGTGTAGGTGTCGGCGTTGCTGTAGGCGTAGGTGTTGCCGTCGGCGTCGGTGTCGCTGCTGCTACCGGAAGCTGACTGAGCTTCGGATGATAGAACGGAAGCTCAGCAGATAGTGCAAATTCATAGAAATCTGTAATGACCGGAGTAGCTGCATCTGCCTCGATATAGCCGGCACCGGTATTCGCGGTATAGCTGACACGGCCATCACCGAGATCCGTCACCGTACCATTTACTGCACGATAAAGATACGGACTGTCTTCGCCCCAGGAAATGAGTGCGATGGAGCCCATACGGTTGCCGTAGCAGTAAACAGTTTCCAGACTTCCGCTTGCGATGAACAGGGCTTCGACCAGATCGCAGTTGGTGCAGTCGATCGAAATAAGACTTCTGCAGTCACATGCGAACAGCCATTCCATATCCGGATTGTTCTTGCAGTCCAGTGTCAGAAGATGTTCTTTGCTCATCACATCGAGAAGGAAAAGATCGTTATCGCTGCAGTCAAGGTACGTAAGATCCTCACATGCCGATACATCCAGTTCCGTAAGATCGTTTCCGGAGCAGTCCAGATCCACGATCGCATCTGCGCCCTGAATGTTTAAGACAGTAAGATCATTGGATGCGCAGTAAAGCGTCTCCAGAGATCCGCAGTTACTTACGTTCAGAACTGTCATGCCGTTCTCCCCGCAGTAAAGATTTGTAAGATTCGGCATGGAGGAAACATCCAGATTCGAGATGAAATTCCCGCGGCAGGAAAGATCTGTCAGATTGCGGAAGGCCTGGATACCATAAAGTGAACTGATATTCATGTAGTCCACATTAATGCTGGTGATCGCCAGTACCTCCTCCTCCGTCAGCCATCCGTCGCCGTCCGCATCCACGTTCGCCGCAACATACGCACGGAACACCGGATCCGGAAGGATCCGGTCATCGATGATGTGCGGATTTCCCGGTTCTCCCTGGATGACTCTTCCGTAAGCGGAAACAGATCCCACATTGCTTCCGAGGCCGAAAGAAGCTGTCATCAGGCCGATGGCGCTCAGTGAAGCACAAAGTGCTTTCACTCTTTTAAATGAAGTTTTCATAACCCCTAGTCTCCTTTACTTAAATGTTTGGAATACTACTATCCTGTTGAGAATAATTATAGAATTCCCCCTGTTCCATATCCATGAAACAGGGGGCGGTTTACTGCAAGATATTCCCATCAGCTGACGATATTGGCATCAAGTATTTCTTCCCGCGATCCTTCGTGTTCACCTCGGTCTCTATGGTAGAATAGCCTTAAGAACGGCCCGGATCTTTTCCCGAATCAGTCCTGATGACGGTAGTTCCCGTCGAGTCTTCCGTACGCGATGACGTTGCCGGAATTTCCATTCGGATCGATATCTAATTCCGCATACATCTTGTTGATGTCGTTTCCGCCGGCGTCGAAACTATAGCCGACTTTGCCCATATCATCTTTAAGCGCAAACACGAATACCGAATAGGTGTGCGTACCCCAAGGCGGATACGGTCCGACATAACGGGCGCCTCTTCCGGCTCTCTTGATCGCGCCTTCCTCGAGGGAAGTGTCGGTCGTAAACACATCCATATGGAGCCAGTCGCCGTCGATCATGAAGAGCACATAGCTTTTCGCGTCCTCGACCTTATCCCACGAAAGATCAGGAGAAATATTCTCTCCGTATTTCGTGTTCGTGATCTTTGGATCCCAGTGCCCGTCTTTTACATCATTTGAGAAAACTGTAAAGGAAGGAAGACCGGAAAATGTGATGTCTTTAATATAGGTCACCGACTCGGCCATGATCGTCTCTTCCAATGTCGGCACAGCCGCGCTGAAATCTTCCCAGGTCTTCGCTTTTACATCCGTCGTCGAAGACGTGTCGGAGGACGGATCTTTTCGACCACAAGCGAAAAGAACTGTTCCCGAAAGTACTAGTGTTATTGCAAGTATTATTGGTCGTTTCATTTCAGCAACCTCCCGAACGTATGCTTTTCGTTACCAGATCCATGTTGTCCTCTCCCCGCGGTCTTAAAACTCGTGGATTCATTATAGCATACGGCGGTTTTGCGCGGCGGCGAGTGTGCGTGCGGAACGAACGTGACCGGCGGGGATGCGGGCGCCGGCACCGACAAGCAGCAGGAAGCATTCGCCGCGCGGGCATTTGCCTTTTGCCGGGAAAAGTGCTATTTTTCTTTGGGACTTGTTTTGTCTTGAAAGGAATTAGAAGAATATGAGTTTAGAAAAAGCGGACCTCAAAAGGAAGCTCCGCGTCGTTACACCCATGCTGATCTTTCTTGTGATCTACATGATCTTTTTCTTCCTCGTCGAAAGGATCGAGGCCGGTTCGTATTATGTGCCGGAAGTGCCGATCGACCACCAGATCCCCTTTATTCCCGCTTTCATCATCCCGTACGTGATGTGGTTCCCCTGGATCCCGTTCATCTGCCTGTGGGCACTTTTCACGGACGAGAATGCCTATATCCGCATCAGCCGTTTTCTCATGATCGGCATGAGTCTTTTTATCGTCATCTCTGCACTCTTCCCGACGAAGCTTTTCCTTCGTCCCGAGACCGTGCCCGGCAAAGATATCTGCAGCGCGATGGTAAGGTATCTTCACAAGATCGACACGCCGACCAACGTTTTCCCGAGCATCCATGTCTATGACACGCTCGTTCTTCTCTACGGCGTATTCACCGGCAAGTGCAAGCTCTTCCGAAACAAGATCTTCCGCGCGTTTTCGATCCTGCTGACGATTGCGATCTGCCTTGCGACATGCTTTCTCAAACAGCACTCCGTTTTAGACGGCATCGCCGCACTCGTTCTTCTGATCCTCGTGATCGTGATCTACGATGCGGTCGAAAAGATCGTGAAAAAGAAAAAAGGAAACGCTGTTTCCGACGCTTCCTCTGATCGCTCATAATTCTTTCTTCGATTCTTTTCGCGTAGCCGGCGCGCTATTTTTCTCACTATTTCTTCCTTCGGAAAAGTTTGTCGAAAAATGCCTTGATTGCTTTTTTACGCTTCTTTGTATTTCTTCGTTTCGCATCCGCGAACTTGATCTTCCGATTCGATGTCCGGAACGCTTCTTCGAGTGTGGTCTTCCGGTACATGCCGTTATCGCCTTCAGGGACGACGGGGATCAGTTCGGACTTCATGAATCTCTCGGACTCGGGGGAGATTTCTTTTCCCGCAGTAAAAAGCGTCTTATGACCCGGCATCTGGCCGCAGCCGAGAACGGATACGGCGCCGGTCTGGCCGTTGACCATGAAGCGGATCTTCGGACCGGTCTCTTCTCTTTCGAGGAAGTAAACGGGCATCATGACCATCTTTCTGTTTCTTACTTCAATACGCGTCCAGCGGAGCGTTCTGTCCTCGGAGGGGATCATCTTCTTGACGTCCTCCATCAGTTCCGGGCGGAGGATATACGACATCTTGGCCCTCTCGTTCGGGATCCCGACACCCATATATTTATCCAGCTGCAGATCGCCTTCCGCGAGTTTTTTCGAGAACGGCACGATCTTGCTCAGATCCCATGGAGCAAGGTCTGCAAAGAGATGGAAGCTGTGATCGTCCGACAGCGACGGCGTCCAGTTGACGCGGTCCTGGAAAAGCTGCACGCTTCCGTTTTCTGTCATGATCTCGATGAGGAGACTGATGTCGCAGAGGTCTGCCGGCACATATACTGTCCAGAGGTTCTGCACGCGAGCCTGAAGATCGATCCCTGCAAATGCCTTCGGGCGCAGCGAAGCAAATGAGAGGATCCTCTCCTGCGCTTCTTCTCTTGAGATCTCAAACGGGATGCAGTAGTGCGGTGTGTTGTCTTCGCCGGTGTCAACGACTTCGCAGACTTCGTAATCGCCTGCCGCCATGATCTCTTCTTTCGCGAAGCGGTTGCCGCAGAAATCACAGTTCCAGACGTTCTGGTTTTCAAAGGCCTGCACGTCACCGCCACACATCGGGCAGGTGTGCATGAACATCTTTCGCGTCTGATAATTGACGCGCTTTCTTCTTTCGAGATACGACTGGTTCGAATACCACTTATCGTTTGCCGACTGTTTGAGAAGATACGGATCGTCTATAAACATGGTCTTTTCAAGCCCGGAAAGATCGATCAGATCGCCACTGGTCTTAAGCGGCACATGCATGATCTGAAACGACGTTTCTTCCACGCCGTCGTCACCTTCGTACGGATATGTGCTTCCGCATGTACTGCAGACAAAGCCATCCACGCCCGCATCGTAATGGAGCGGGGATGCGCAGGATCTGCACTGCATGACTTTGAATTCTTTTCGGATACTGATCTTCGCCTTCGCCATACGCCTGTTCCCTCATATATGTCTTTATTGACGATCCAACACAATGTCATTTTACCATAGCGGCGAAAAAACAAATTTGACTTGCAATTCTTCCCGATTTCATATAGGCTTTCTTTTGGTAAGTATTTATCGTGAAAAGAGGAGAAATAGGATGGATGTAGTTTGTCTTGATATGGAAGGCGTGCTGGTCCCGGAGATCTGGATCGCATTTTCTGAGGCGTCAGGGATCCCTGAGCTTAGAAGAACAACACGCGACGAACCTGATTACGATAAGCTGATGAGATGGAGGATCGGCATCTTAAAGGAGCACGGTCTGGGTCTTAAGGAGATCCAGGATGTCATCGCGACCATCGATCCACTGCCGGGCGCCAAGGAGTTCCTCGACGAGCTTCGCAAGGATGCGCAGGTCATTATCCTCAGTGATACATTTACCCAGTTTGCAATGCCGCTCATGAAGAAGCTCGGTTATCCGACTCTCTTCTGCAACACTCTCGAGGTCGCCGAAGATGGTGAGATCACCGGTTTCAAAATGCGTATCGAGAACAGCAAACTGACAACTGTAAAACATCTTCAGGCCATGGGTTTTGACACCATTGCCGCAGGTGACAGTTTCAACGATCTCGGCATGATCCGCGCAAGCCGCGCTGGCTTCCTCTTCCGCTCTACTGAGCAGATCAAAAACGACAATCCGGATCTTCCTGCGTTCGAAGAATTCGATGATTTCTTAAACGCGATCCGCGGTGCATTAAAGGGCTGAGTGCCTGTTTCTTTTGATAATTGATTAATAAAGGAAAGCGAAATCAGAGATTTCTGGTTTTGCTTTTTTCATAGTCATTGTCTCGACGAAGACGAGCAAATGGTCCTGAAGATCTGATACTATACGCTGCCGTAAAAATCGACGCTTCTTGTTTTTTTACGGTAGCTTTTTTGTCCCACTGCCGTAAGAATTGAATGAAACCAAATTTTTACGGTAAATCTTGTCTCAATTGCCGTAAGAATTGAAGGAAACCATATTTATACGGCACTTCTTCTCTTCAACTAGTTATGTCCGTATAATGGTGTAAATTCAAAAAAAGAGATGAGCCACATCTCAACCTGTATAATATTTGTTAACCACAACAAAAGAAACAGGAGGTACGAGATATGGCTCAAGTCAATCTTACATTA
>JAEEGK010001895.1_pt1 | contig 52481 bp, 45 predicted proteins | sample 8958771 | NCBI WGS metagenome assembly JAEEGK01 (sample SAMN16246547, study PRJNA631951) | gut metagenome | biome: gut microbiome; feature: rumen; material: SC-attached | host: Bos | place: Iran: Karaj | collected 2018-10 | reverse complement strand
TATTTATTTCGGGGGCAAAGATACACATTATTTCCTTATCTTGCAATAGTTTGGCTCAATTATCTCAAAAAAAAAAGATGCCGACGGCCATCGCCATCGGCATCCACTTTATCTTACAGTCTCACCTTGACCGAACGGCCCTCGGCAGAGACAACATAGACCTGTCCCGCCGGCAGAGCGATCTGCTCGGTTTCGGACTTCACCTGCACTTGAGTGACGAGAGTTCCGTCGGCGCCATGCACGGCAATGGTGCCGCCCCGCGTCAGGCCTAACACCTTGACTCCCTGGCCCGTAGGCAATACGCGCAACTGAGGAGCGTGCATATCCTCGATGCCCGAAGGATCGGTCTCGAACGTGACGGAGAGGACAGCCTTGCCCGTGATGGCTGGCGTGACGATGCTGCCGTTGGCCAACGCATCGGCCGTCACATCGACATCGTTAAAGACCACACTATGAACGACATAGCCCTCCTGCGGAACGACCTTGAACTGGAAGGTGGAACCGTACTGCACGGTCTGTTCCAATTCGCCCATCTCCGAAGTGCGAATCACGATACTGGCCTCGATGGCCTGGAAGGAAACTCGCAGCGTATCACGGGATTGGATATTCTGGAGGGTATAGGACGCTCCCGACAGGTCGGACAACACATCCGTGCCATTCAACGTCATCGCACTCACATAGTAGCCATAATCGGGTTCGACCAGCACGCTCACGTTGATTCCCTCCTCGACATTCTCCGAACACTGGGTATTGCGCAAGTCCTTTCCGAAAGCCTTGACAGCGCCGCTTCCATCGGCAATGACGGTCACCGGCCAGCGGGTAACGGCGGTAGGTTGACCCACCTGCAGGCGCAGGAAACTGGTCCAATAGTTGGTATGGGCATAGCCCTCCTTGGTATAAGTATTGTACATGTAAACCGTATCCGAATAATAGCCTTCCGGATAACCCTGCATGGTCCAAATTTCCCCGAACAAACTCTTCCAGGCGGCACTATCGGCATCCCTCCACTCTTCATCTGTTCGAATATAAATTTCTTTCAATTCCTTGACCTCCACACTTTCCATCGAACCTTCGGGCACATAGAGTGTGGCATTCATATAGGTTTGAGCATGGAAAGTCTCTTCGGGGATGGCAACAGGATCGGGACGGCGCACGGTGACCGTTTGCAGATTGCGACAACCCCAGAAGGCATGATTACCAATCGACTTGATTTTCGAACCGATAACCAAGTCGGTGAGCGCCATCTCCTTATCGCCCCAACCGCCGTCCAAGGCATCGTCTTCAATCACCTCCACGCCATCGGGCAACACCAGTCGCTTCAAGGCATAACAACCTGCCAACGCGCCCCAACAGATCCGCTTGGTATTGGGACTCAAAATCAGTTCGGTCAGGTTCCACGCATCGCCATAGAGGATGCAATAAGGAATTTCAGTAACGTTCGGGCCAAATTCCACGCGCTGCAACTTGGCATTTCCATACCAACCGTCAATGAGAGAAGAAGGAGCTTGCCAGCCGCCACAATTGCGGCCGATGTAAGCCTGCACGACATTCGGGAAGGCAAATGATCGGCCCCAATAACCACCGGCATTGATGCCATCGGGAGCATCCTGAATAGTGATGCTCTCCACGCCGTCGCTGGTAAATGCCATGTCGCCAATGGTATTCACGGACGGAGGAATCACAAGGTTCTTGAAGGAATGGCAGGAAGCAAAAGCACGGTCGCTAATGTTCGTAACCGTATTCGGGATTTCGACATCTGTCAGACCCGTACACTCGATAAAGGCCTCGATGCCAATATATTGCAAGCCTGCAGGAAGGGTAATCTTCGAGAGTCCGTCACAATGGTAGAAGGCATTATCGCCAATACCAACTACATGGAACGTAACTCCTTGAAAATCGACGGTTGCCGGGACATTGACAACACCTGCATAACTGCGTGACGGGAAATTCGGATCAAACTCGGTTTGTTGGTAAGTCACTTCGACCGTTCTGTTGGGCACGGACGTAATCCTGTAATAAATGCCTGCCGACTCAAAATCGTAAGCGAAGACTGGGCTGCACATCACCGCAAACAGGATGGCAACCAAATAGTGGTAGATTTTTTTCATAATGGGCACGTTTTTTATGGTTAATCCGCTATTATTTAGTTAATAGTAAAGTAATTCCTTTCAGTCTATTAGCTTTAGTATGCCGCAAATATATGCACTATTTACAGATAATCCAAATAAATCGCAAAAAATCAAGAAAAAACAGCGAGTATTCGCATTTTGCGCGTTCTAATTGGCAAAATGTCATAAATATATACACTATTTTGCACAACAAAGAACAAACAAATTGGCGACCTCGCGACACTAACAAAAAATAAGCAGACCAACAACAATTCGCTCTTATTTTTGCATTCAACCTCTTTTACGCAAATCAGGTATATGATCTATTGAATTACATTTTGTAAAAGTTTTATTTGCAAAAGAAAGTCCTTCTATTTCACCTTGATAAGTAGTGTGTCGGAAATTCCGACACACATCCTCTTCTTCCAGTTCTCCCTCCTTGAAATAGTTGCCAATGTGCTCTGGATAATAACTGTTTTATCCATATTTATTATTTAATTGTTTTACAAATATTTCTCATCATTGTTTTTGTTTATCAGATTGACAACGACTTTTACCATGACATCCATCTCGTCTGGTCGGCTCTCGGCAATCATCAGAGTAAGGGCAACCAAAGTGCTATCAGCTATGCGCTTGCTGCCATCCGGATGATAGAGAACCCGATTGCCATTGAGGAACCAGAGGAACAGAGTGGCGGCAATTCGTTTGTTGCCGTCGCTGAAAGAGTGGTTCTTGGTGACGAGATAGAGCAACATGGCGGCCTTCTCCTCCACACTTGGATAGAGTTCTATGCCGTCAAAAGTCTGGTAAATCTGTCCAATACTGCTCTTGAAAGAGTCATCCTTCTCGTTGCCAAAGAGGACAGAACCACCAAACTTCTCGCGCAAGCCATCAATGGCCTCCATGGCATTCTCATAGGTGGCATGAAATGGTTCGTCTTTCGTAGTCTTATTGATAGTAAGACGCTCATAGTCATAGTTATCAAGAGTTTCGAGAGCATAGGTATAGTCCGTCACCACCTTAAAGAGGGCATTAGTCTCATCATTCGACAACAAGGGTTGGCGCTGGATGGTACGCCCCAGCATACCGACTAATTGACGCAGTTCTCCAATTTGCTCATGACGGATTCGCTCATTGACGGCATAGCCCTTGATGAGATAGTCTTTCAAGATACTATTGGCCCATCGACGAAAACGAGTGGCGTTCTTGCTGTTTACACGATAACCTACTGAAAGAATCGCATCGAGATTATAATACTTTGTACTATAAGTTTGTTTTCCTTCATTACCCATGTGTTCCAAAATGGAACATGTGCTATTTTCTTCTAACTCTTCCGAGTCATAGATGTTCTTCAAATGCTTGGTTATTGCAGGACGTTTTGTACCAAACAACTCTGCAATTTGCTGCTGCGTCAACCACACAGTTTCATTTTCCAGACGGACATCAATCTGCGTCTGTCCATCCTCTGCTTGGTATATGATGATTTGATTTTCTGTATTCATGTCCCATTGCGATTTCCGAAATTAATCATTAATCTTCTTGATGGTATTTACTTTTGCCCAACCATCCCGACGGAATTCAGCTCCAAAGATAATCATTCTACTGAAATAATAATCATTTTCCACTAAAAAAATGCTATTTATTGCACAATAATAGCTTTGTATTTCCATAATTCAACCTTTTTTTGAAGGTGGACCATCCTACTGTTTCCATTTTCCCACTATGACGAATAAAAGGGTTCGGAGTTTGAAGCTATCCCTGGCGAATACTCTCCACCCCACTTTGCACCCCGTTTCCTCGGGCTGTCCAAATATCGACCTTCTCCCTTTTTGCTCCCTTTTAAAGGTAGCAAGAAGGGAGAAAGAAAGCGGAACGACATGAGGAGGTCCGTTGGAAGTGAAGAACGTCGTAGGAGTTTCCTTAAAGGGACATAATACCCTCATAATAGGATGACAAGAGGGACAAAGGAAAAGGATTGCGACAAAAAGGGGGCGTAAGGAGGTCGGCTGGAGATTGGTAAACGAGGAGGTGATTGAGCATCAATCTAAATCAAGAAGAGGGGCAATTAAATTCAGAAAGAGTATCCATTAGAATCCGAAGGAGTATCTACGCAAATCAAAATGGGCGTCAAACGTAATCCAAATGAGCATCGGTTTAAAAAAGTGGAGTGTCAGCAATTTCACAACTGTTGACACCCTATTTCTAAATAACCCATGTGAATAAACTAATTTGATCACTGACAGTAAGGTTGCCTATTCTGAGCCTCCGAACTGCCTCAACTCGCTACGAAAGCAAACTCTCCAACGAGTTGGCATAATCAAAAGTTGCGCAAAGATAAGGCTATTTTTTTTCTTCTCCAAGAGTTTGTATAAAAAAAGTGAAAAAACATGTAAAATTACACATTTTTTCACCTGTTTTTATCGTTTTTGATAGAAAATTGCTATAATTTTGAGATACTATTATAAAAATCTATCGAAAATGACAGAATTGTCTAATCGGCAAAACGGAAAAATTCCCCTTATTGGAACACTAATTTGCATCGACACACGACTGTTGCGTCTTTCCGTTGGCGCACCTCGACCTGGCAGTGTGTCGGGTCGGCGTGATCGACAAAGAAATCGAGCACATCTCCACAATAACTCTCGGTGACGTAGGCAATCTCGAAGCGGCGCAAAGGATGCTCGCGATAGAAATCCAAGGAGAAGAGATCCAACACATGCGAGATATAACGGATGCTGTTGACATGACCGTTGATGTCGATGTCGCTATACTTGGCCACGATGCTGCACTCGGGTTGTTCGGCGGTCACCTTGATGCGCTCGGGTTTATCGATGGGGCAGGGTTGTTCGGGACAAGTATAGTCGAGCAAAAGACCATTGTGGAGCGAGGTAAGGTCAACCGGTTTTCGACTCTGGATACCAATCAGCGCCCAGGTGCTTCGACCATAACCAATGGTCTTACCTTCGGCGTTGCGGATGGCATAGTTACGGTCGGTGAACAGACGATAGACTTTCTCGACCCATGTATCAATCTCGAACGTCTCATAGCGTTGAGGCAGAGCATCGAACTCGATAGCGAGACGCGACAGAACCCAGGTGTAGGACTCGTCGTTGAAGTTGGACATACCGAAACCTCGCGCCGTGGCATGTTGCTCTGTACAGTTGAGCAAGTGGTTGCCCAACATACTCAAAGTGAGTCGTCCGGTGAAGTCGGCATGAAAGGGTTCACACACCAACGAGGTGGTACTAATTTTATCTAACATAAAACCCCTCTCTAACTCCCCCGAGGGGGAGAATTTGAAAGTTACAATAAATATAAGGGGATTTCTATAAATTCCCCGTTTATAGGTTAAATATTTGGAGATAATCTATGGAAACTCTTTTGAAAATTTATAGAAATCCCCATAAATGAATCTGTTTCCAAAAGTCCCTTATGCTTCAAACTAAGATTGAGAAACTCAACGGGAAGACTTGAAGGAAACTGCTTTCGAAACAATTTAATATTCCACCTTATCGACCTTGAGACGCCACTCACGGAAGGCAGCTTGCGCCTCGTGACGCATCATGCAGATAGAGGGGATAGAACGGACATCGGCAGTGCGGTCAATCTCGTCGTAGATGAACTGATCGCTGAAGTTGATATCCTTGGCATCGACAGCTGTGTTGCCGTAGTAAATCTTCTGAATACCACTCCAATAGATGGCACTGAGGCACATCGGACAAGGCTCACACGAAGTGTAGATGACGCAGCCGTCCAACTTGAAAGTACCCAACTTCTGGCAGGCGTTGCGGATGGCCGAAACTTCGGCGTGGGCGGTCGGATCGTTGTTGGCAGTCACGCGGTTCACGCCTGTAGCCACCAGTTCTCCATTCTTGACAATGACAGCGCCGAAAGGACCTCCGCCATTGCGGACATTCTCGACCGAGGCATCGATAGCCAACTGCATGAAACGCTCGTCCTCGGGCGTGATTTCGTTACTCTGAACGATGGCGAGACTCTCCATGCGCAAGTCGGGATATTGCTCATGGACACGTTTGCGACCCTCCATAAACTCCTTCTCGACCAGATAAACGGCACCAGCTACCTGCGCACCCGCCTGCTTGCAGATTTCGAGCACGCCCAACGTGGCATTGCCATTGGCGAGGAAATCGTCCACCAGGAGGATGACGTCGCTGGCATCGAGCAACTCCTTGCTCACCAGCATGTCAAAGTTCTTGCCCTTGGTGGCCGAGTGCACCGAAGTGCTGTAGCAAGCGCCCACAGTGTTGGGCTTCGCCTTCTTGGCAAAGACCATCGGCACACCCATTGCCAAGGCGGCCGACAAGGCAGGAGCGATACCACTCGACTCCACGGTCAGCACTTTCGTGATGCGCGGTTCGGCATTACGGAACAGGGCGGCAATCTCCTGACCCACACGATTCATCAGTTGAGGATCCACCTGATGGTTCAGGAAACTATCGACCTTGAGAATACCACCAGGAAGGAACTGTCCTTCGGCGGCAATACGTTGTTCTAATTCTTTCATATTTATAAATATTTTGACCCCCTCCCGACCTCCCCGTGGGGAGGAGATTGCAAGTTACAAACAATGGACGGAAACACGAGTTCCCCATAGGCATTGTACACAATCAACAAAAGAAGGAGATTGCAAAAATAAGATACGTTCCGAAATAGACTCCTCCCCCCCGGGGAGGATGGGAGGGGGTCACTGATTGATTATCCTCTGCCCCATTCGGGTCAGTTCGGTATAGATATCGACACAGGCGACGGCATCGAAGGCGGCATAAGCCAACTGCTTGTCCGTCAAGTGAGGAGCCTCCCAGTTGGTGAGGCGCTGGCGCTTGGAAATACGCTTTTGGAAAAGGAGGGCATAAATCTTCGAGAGACTCATCTCCTCGATGCCGTACCCCTTCACCAGATGTTGCAACTCGATGAAACCGTGCGGATGGATGTCCTCCTCCCACTTACCGAGGTTGCGGAAGTCGTCGGTGGTAGAGAGACCCACCTTGATGATGGCAGGGTCTTCGAGCAACGCCTTCAAGCATGCAGGAATACCACCTATCAGGTTGAGGCGGAACAAGTATCCCGTCTTGCCAGCAGACAATTGCACCAAGCATACCTTATAGGTCACACCCTTGACAAAGGCGGGGCGGGTTTCGGTATCGAACCCCACGACGCAATGGGCATCGCGGATAGCCTGGATAGCCATCTCGGCTTCCGCCTCCGTGGTTGCCACCACGATGTTGCCCGTGTGAGTAACTATCGGCAGTTGATTAAATTCTTCTTTTTCAATCTTTTGCAATAACATGGTGAAGAAATTTTTCTACCTTTATATCGACCCAGTCGGACAAACTCTGCCCCAACTTGAGCCTCTGACGGATTTCCGTCGATGAAATATTAAACATTGGTGCATCCACCCATTGAACGGTCGAATACTTGATACCCTCTTCGGGCAATGGATATCCCGGACGTGGATACACTATTACATGAAAGTCACGCAAAATGACTTGCCAATCCTTCCACTGGTTGAAAATCTGCCAATTGTCGGCACCAATCACGAGGAAAAACTCCTTGTCGGGATGCAATTCCTGCAACCGACGCAACGTGCAGATGGTATAATTGGGCAAGGGCAGGTCATCCTCGACGTCACTCACGCGGAGCCCCCGATGACCCTCGATGGCCAGTTCGAGCATCGCACGACGTTCCTCATTACCCATCAATTCGGCACCTGCCTTGAGGGGATTCAATGGCGTACGGATCAACCAAACCTCATCGACGAGGGATTGTTGAACCAGATAATCGGCCAAAGCGACATGTCCTTTATGAACGGGATTGAAACTCCCGGAATATACTCCGATGCGCATTTTTAGACATAGAGATTCTCCACTTCATTCAAAATGACATTCTTTGTCAAGAGTTGCCATTTGCGAAACTCACTCTGTATCAATCCTTCAGGAAGTCGGTCACGAGCTTCAGCACCTCGGCCTTGGCCACGTCCAAATCGTCGTTGACAACAACCTTATCGAACTGAGGGGCAAACGTCATCTCGTAGGCAGCCTTATCCAATCGCACTTGAATCACCTCTTCGGAGTCGGTACCACGCCCATGCAGACGTCGAGACAACTCCTCGATAGAGGGCGGCATAACAAAAATGCTGAGAGCACGTTCGCCATAGTATTTCTTGATATTGACCCCGCCCTTGACATCAACGTCAAACAGGACCACTTTACCGGCATCACTCATACGCTCCACTTCGCTCTTGAGGGTACCGTAGAACTTGTCGGTATAAACCTCCTCATACTCCAGAAACTCATCATTGTCAATGCGTCGGCGGAACTCCTCGGGAGTAAGGAAATAATACTCCACGCCATTCTTCTCCGTTCCACGAGGTTGACGGCTTGTACAGGAAATGCTGAAAGCCAGATTTGGGTTCTGTTGCATCAAGTATTGCACCAGGGTAGATTTGCCGCTACCCGAAGGAGCGCTGAATATGATTAGTTTTTTTGACATAGGCGAAAAAAAATAAAAGGGCCAGAGGGGCTAGACAAACTAGTGAATCTAGATAATCTAGAAACGCTCTCTTTTACAGCACATTGAGCACCTGCTCCTTGATTTGCTCCAGTTCATCCTTCATCTTGACGACGATGCGCTGCATCTCGGCTTGGTTCGACTTGCTACCCAGAGTATTGATCTCGCGACCCATCTCCTGAGCAATGAAGCCTAACTTCTTGCCCGTACCACCTGCATCCATCGGAGCATCCATCGTCTCCATGAAGTACTTGAGGTGGTTGTCCAGACGATGCTTCTCCTCATTCACATCGAGTTTTTCAATATAGTAGATCATCTCCTGCTCCAGGCGGTTCTTGTCATAATCGACAGGAAGTTGCTCCAGTCGGCTGATGATGTCTTGACGAATCTTTTCGGTGCGCTCCTTCTCGTAGGGTTCGATGCTCTCCAGCAAGGCGCGGATGTTGGCAATCTTGTCCGCGAAGACCTTGTAGAGCGACTCACCCTCCTGCGTGCGGAAAGCGACGAAATTGTCGATTGCTTGCGCTACGACGCGGGTGACGGCTTCCATCTCCTCCTCGCCGACTTCCTCCTCCGACACGCTGACCGAGTCGGGCATACGGAGCAAGGTCTGCAACAGGATAGCGGCACCGGTTGCCTGTTGGTCAACCTGCACCATACCCAGTTCCTTACGCAAAGATTCTACCTGTTGGTAATAAGATTTAACGACATTGACATTGATGGTTGGAGCCTCCGACGTGTTCTGTTCCTCGACGTTCAACGTAAAGTCCACCTTGCCTCGCTGCAGGGACTTCTGAACCATCGAGCGGAACTCCATTTCTCTTTCTCTATATTGCTGTGCCACCTTCATTCCAAGGTCCAATTGCTTGGAATTGAGCGAGCGGATTTCAACAGTTACTTTCTTATTCTGGATGACGGCAGTTGCCTTGCCGTAACCTGTCATTGATTGTATCATTTCTGAAGTCGGTGAATTAAAATGTGTTGCAAAGATAAGTATATTTTATTTAAGTTGTACCGTGGAGTTGCTTTTTTTTCAAATTTCAAACGCAATTAAACAAAAAGGAACACATTTTTTTGGAATATTTATAGAAAAGCAGTATCTTTGCACGCATTTTATTTTTACGCATGCGCACAACAAGATTATGAATATTTTGCTCATAGAGACCTCGGCTAAAGCATGCAGCGTAGCCTTGTGTCACGATTTTAACATAGAATTCAAACGCGAGACGCTGGAGGGCCCCAATCACGCCTCCGTGCTGGGTCAATTTGTCGAAGACACCATCCAGTATGCCCGCCAGAACGACATGATGCCCGATGCCGTTGCCGTCAGCGCCGGCCCTGGCAGTTACACCGGTCTCCGCATCGGCGTGAGTGAGGCCAAGGGTGTTGCTTTCGGACTCAACATCCCCCTCATCGGCATCCCCACGTTGGAGGCACTCTGTTGTCACGTCATGTTCTGCCCCATCCTGGAGGAGGGCATGCCCGAAGGCGGTTACTACTGCCCAATGATTGATGCCCGACGCATGGAGGTCTATACGGCGCTCTACGACAACGCCCTCAACGAGGTTCGTCCTATCAAGGCGAAAGTGATTGACGAGCATTTCCTCGAAAAGGAACTGGAAGAGCATCCTATCTACTTCTTCGGCGACGGAGCCGACAAGTGTCAGGAGGTCATCAAGCACCCCAATGCCCACTTCATTCCCAACGTCCGCGTCATGGCGAGCGACATGATGGCATTGGCTATCAAGCGATTCAACCAAGGCAAATTCGACGATACCGCCTATTTCGTCCCCTTCTACCTCAAGGAATTTGTCGCCACGCTGCCCAAGAACCAATTGCAATAACCCACAACTCTCAACACAATGCAAGAATACAACACGCAACTCCCTATCATCAAGTTACCTGAGTACGGACGCAACGTGCAGTCGTTGGTCAACTATTGCAAGACCATCCCCGACCGCGAGAAGCGCAATGCCTGTGCCCGTGCCATAGTGGAAATCATGGGTGACCTGTACCCCGATTTGGCTGCCGTCTCTGGCCGCAAGAACATCTTGTGGGACCATCTGTCGGTCATTGCCAACCAGGAATTGGACATCGACTATCCGTGCGAAGTGATGCAGCAGGAGGAGTTGTCGTCCAAGCCCGCCCCGCTGCCCAACACCCAGTCGCCTATCCGCATCCGTATGTACGGCAAGCGCATGGAAGGGTTGATCAAGTATGCCCAGACCATCGAGGATCAGGAGAAGCGCATCGAACTCTTCGAGTTGATTGCCAACCAGATGAAGCGCAACTTCCACGACACCTACAAGGAGGCCTCGGAGGACGACAAGAAGATCCTTCAGGACCTGGCTTACTATGCCGGCGAGGATTTCGAGCAGGAGATCATGCAGATCAAACTGTTGGACAAAAAGGAGCTCAGCACCAACAACCAATACGACCCTGCCACCCTGGTAGTGACCAAGAAGAAGAAAAAGAAGAAATAAACCGCTCGTTCGGACCACAGAGAGGCCATTGTCACCGAAGAGGATTTTCCTGGCCATCGGCCGAAACGGAGAGTATTTCTCCAATACGCATTCCGTACCCTCACCGAAGGCATTCAATACCTTCACCGAAGGGTGACAAAAAGAAGAATTCTCTGCCCGAACGGCAAAAGTATAGAAAAAAGCTCTTTAATAGCATAGAACGTATAACACATCGATGAATTATGGAAACTTCAGAAGCTAACGTAATCGAGAAAAAAAGCTCAAACTTTGTTGAGGAATTTATTGAGGAAGACATCGCCGCCGGTAAGGTAGCGGCATCGCCCACCAAGATGGTGCACACCCGTTTTCCACCTGAACCTAACGGCTACCTGCACATCGGCCATGCCAAGGCTATCTGCATGGACTTCGGTGCTGCTGCCAAGTATGGTGGCCAGTGCAACCTGCGATTCGACGACACCAACCCTTCGCGCGAAGACACCGAGTATGTAGATGCCATCAAGGAGGACATCCACTGGTTGGGCTTCGACTGGGGCGACCGTATGTATTATGCTTCTGACTATTTCCAGCAATTGTGGGACCTTGCCGAAGAGATGATCCGTCGTGGCTTGGCTTACGTAGATGAGCAGTCATCGGAGGTCATCGCCGAGCAGAAGGGTACTCCTACCCAGCCAGGCGTGGAGAGCCCATTCCGCAACCGTCCAGCCGAGGAATCGCTCGACCTCTTCCGCCGCATGAACAAGGGCGAGTTTGACGAGGGCACCATGACCCTGCGCGCCAAGATTGATATGGCCAGCCCTAACATGCACTTCCGCGACCCTATCATGTACCGTATCATCAAGTATCCTCACCACCGTACAGGAACGAAGTGGCAGGCTTACCCTATGTACGACTTCGCTCACGGACAGTCGGACTTTCTGGAGGGCATCACCCACTCTATCTGCACGCTCGAGTTTGAGGTACACCGTCCATTGTACGAGTACTTTGCCAAGATTTTTGCCGAAATCAAGGGTACTACCTATACTCCACGTCAGATCGAGTTCAACCGCTTGAACCTCACCCATACCGTCATGTCTAAGCGTTACCTGCGCAATATGGTCGAGACGGGTGTAGTACGCGGCTGGGATGACCCACGTATGCCAACCCTTTGCGGTTTGCGGCGTCGTGGTTACACCCCACAGTCTATCCGTGACTTTATCACCACCATCGGCTATACCAAGTACGATGCGTTGAACGACATCCGTCTGCTCGAGAATGCCGTGCGTAACGACCTCAACAAGAATGCTACCCGCATCATGGGTGTCATCGACCCTGTGAAGCTCACCATCACCAACTGGCCTGCTGGCAAAGTAGAGATGTGCGAGATGGACAACAACCCAGAGCAGGAGGGCAGCGGCGTACACCAGATGCCATTCAGCGGCGAGTTGTACATCGAGCGTGAGGACTTCCAGGAGGTAGCCGAGAAGAAATTCTTCCGCCTCACCATCGACAAGGAGGTACGTCTCAAGTCGGCCTACATCATCAAATGTACGGGCGTAGAGAAGGATGCCGAGGGCAAGATTACCAACATCCTCTGCACCTACGACCCAGAGTCAAAGTCAGGTATGCCAGGTGCCGACCGCAAGGTGAAGGGTACCCTGCATTGGGTATCGGCTCAGCATGCTGTCAAGGCCGAGGTACGTCTGTACAACGCCCTCTTCATGGACGAAGAGGCTACCACCGAGAGCGAGCGAAACCCTGAGAGTGAAGTCGTTGTGGAGAATGCCTACATCGAGCCATTCGTCAAGGAGCATGCCGAGGTGGGCAACAAGTTCCAGTTCCAGCGTCTCGGCTACTTCTGCATCGACAAGGACACTACGACAGACAAACTGGTCTTCAACCGCACCGTATCGTTGAAGGAGAGCAAGTAATCGGTTGTTCAGAATCGACTTTGAACAATTGAGTAAAGGACTCTTACCCTCAAAAAAGACAATTTCATCGCGTGGAAAAGAAATCTGTAGGCTTCTATCATTTTTGTCAGGATATGGCAACCGGCCGTTTGTCTTACTATGAGCCGAACGAGATTGAGGATGCCGTATATGACCTGCTTGACTTGAACATGATTGGCGAAGCCGAATCCCTGGTCGAACATGGGTTGCGCCTGCATCCGAACAATGAGACTATTGAGAGTCTCACCATCTGGATATACCTGCACAACCATCGTGCCGAGGAGGCGGAAGCCTTGTTCAAGAAATATGAGAACAGTACAGCAGATTGGGTTCTACGCCTGAAGTTTTCCATCGAGGTACTTCACGGTCATCCGAATCGGGCCATGAAGGAATTCATTGACCAACTGAAGGAGAACAAGGTTTCTCCTCCAGATTGGATCAATACCATCGAGGACATGCTCGAAGTAATTCCGAGCGAGGTCCTTTCCAGCCACATCATCGAGGCCGTCAAATACATTGACCGCAATGCCGACACTCTGGGACGCATCGGGTCCATCCTGATTGACACAGGCTACCATCAAGAAGCAGCCGTCGTGTTGGAAAAAGCCCTGGACATTGATGCCTACGACATCTACTCTTGGCAGGACTTGGCACGTTGCTACCTCCTTTTGCAGAACATGCCGAAATGTCAGGAGGCGTGCGACTTCGGATTGGCCATCGACGAGAACAACCCGCTGCTCTGTTTCATCAAGGGCTATATCCTGCACGAGGATATGAAGTTCGACGAGTGCATTCCCTACCTCCAGAAAGCACGCAGTTTTGCCGAGGGGAAAGTGAACATGCGCAACGTCGGCCTCACCGCCAAGGACATCCAGTTGCAAGCCAACGTCACCTACGAGTTGTTGGGTCTCTCCTACCTGGAAACCGACCGCATCGCCGAGGCCAAGGAGTGCTTCGAGATATTGACGGAGCGCTGTCCAGGCAATGCCAGTGCCTACATCCACTTGACAAGTCTCTATCTGACCGAGGGCGACCTCAACAAGGCCAAGGAGTGCATCACCAAGGTAATCTCCCTCTCGCCCGAGGATGAAACCGCCTGCTCGCTGTATGTCTCGACTTTGATGTCGATGCAGGAATATGATGAAGCTTTATCGGCCCTCGAAAAAGCCATCAAGCAGTTTCCCAACAAATCCAGTTTCCGCATAGCGTACGCCGAACTTCTGTACCGATTGGACAAGAAAGAGAAAGCCGACGAAGCCTACCGCGCGCTCCTGAAGATGGAGATCAAGGAACCTGCCTATCGTCAACTCCTGAAGAACTACTTCTCGAGCATCGGCGACGAAGAAGCCCTGCAAGAGTTGGGGCCGGTGGAGGACAATGAGAATTAAAAATTTATAATTAAAAGTGAAAAGTGACAGGGGGCTATCCGTGGATATGTACCGCCTGCTGGATTGACAATTTCACTCATATATATAATTATTGAAACCAAACAACAGACAATGGAAGAGTTATACCTTTGGATTGCCGATAACATGAACTATGGTGTCATCACCTTCTTCATGGCCGTCGAGAGTTCGTTCATCCCCTTTCCTTCGGAGATTATCATCATCCCAGCCGCCTATATCGCTATCAATCAAGGGACTCTGTCCTTACCGCTCATCATCCTGTTCGGCACCATCGGAGCTATCTTGGGCGCGTTGGTGAACTACGTTTTGGCCTACAAGTTGGGACGTCCCATCATCCATAGCTTTGCCGACACCAAGTTGAGCCACATGCTCCTCATCGACCGCCCTGGCGTAGAGAAGGCCGAAGCCTACTTTGCGGAACATGGCGCCATCGGCACCTTCGTTGGCCGACTCATCCCTGCCATCCGTCAGCTCATCTCTATCCCAGCAGGATTGGCCAAGATGAACCTCTCGAAGTTCATCTTCTTTACCTTCCTCGGTGCGGGACTCTGGAACTCCGTATTGGCAGGATTAGGTGCCTTCTTCGGACACACTCTCCCCGAAGCGCAATTGATTGAAAAAGTGCAACACTACAGCCATTATGTGAAGTTGGGCATCGCCGCCATCATTTTCGTTGCACTTGTTTACTACATCTACTTGGTCATCAAGGCCAACCGAGAAACTTCCCAAAGACAATGACATTTAAGCTACAAGCAACCGATACAAACTCCTGGGCAAGAGCAGGAGAGATTCAAACCGACCACGGCACCATACAGACGCCTATCTTCATGCCTGTTGGTACTGTCGGATCGGTCAAGTGCCTGCATTTCAGCGAACTGCGCGAGCAGGTCAAGGCACAAATCATCTTAGGCAACACCTATCACCTCTACCTCCGTCCGGGATTGGACGTACTGCAAGAGGCGGGTGGATTACATAAGTTCAACAGTTGGGATCGACCCATTCTGACCGACTCGGGTGGTTTCCAGGTCTTCTCGTTGGCCGAAAACCGCAAACTCACTGAGGAGGGATGCACCTTCCGTAGCCATATCGACGGTTCGAAGCACCTCTTCACCCCCGAGCGCGTCATGGAGATAGAGCGCATCATCGGTGCCGACATCATGATGGCATTCGACGAGTGTCCTCCTGGCGATAGCGAATACAACTATGCCAAGAAGAGCCTCGACCTCACGGAACGTTGGCTCGACCGTTGCTACAAGCGCTACAAAGAGACCGAGGACGAGAACGGCAATGGCCTCTATGGTTATCACCAAGCCCTCTTCCCTATCGTACAGGGTTGTACTTATCCTGACTTGCGACGTCGTGCGGCCGAGAAGATTGCCGCCATGGATGTCGAGGGTAATGCCATCGGCGGACTTGCCGTGGGCGAACCTACTGAGAAGATGTACGAAATGATCGAAGTGGTCAACGAAATCTTGCCCAAAGACCGTCCCCGCTACCTGATGGGTGTCGGTACGCCGGCTAACCTCTTGGAGGGCATCGAGCGTGGCGTCGATATGTTCGACTGCGTTATGCCTACCCGCAATGCCCGCAACGGTATGCTCTTCACCAGCCATGGCATCATGAACATGAAGAATGCCAAGTGGGCGCACGACCACTCTCCTATTCAGGAGGACGGGCCTTGCGAACTGGATCGCATCCACTCGAAGGCCTACTTGCGCCACCTCTTCCATGCCGAGGAGTATCTGGCTCTGCAGATTGCCTCGATCCACAACCTCTCGTTCTACCTCTGGTTAGTCAGCGAGGCTCGTCAGCATATCCTTGCCGGCGACTTCAAGTCATGGAAAGACTACATGATTGGCGAAGTGACGAGAAGGTTGTAAAGAGGACTCTGTCGCTAAGGACGATAGACAAAGGGACACATTCATTGGACAACGGCTAATTTAATTGTAATCAAGTGAAAATCAACATAAGCAACTATAAGAACCTAATTCATGTGACGGGGTTATTCAGCGGAGTGCATGGGTTGAACCTCGTACTGAACTTGTTACGCAACAAGATTGCGTCAGAGTTGCTGGGACCAGTCGGTATCGGATTGAATAGTATCTATAATGAGACACGCGAACTGATACACTCGACCACGAACTGCGGCATGGACATCGCAGGCATACGCGGCATCTCACAGAAGGTCGAACAGATGAACAATGAATCCGACACCCAACAACGCCGACTGTTGAACGCCGAAATTGACGAACGCATCAGTCTGCTCCGCTCATGGATTGCCATCTTTGCCGCATTCGGTTCGATGATCTGTCTGTTACTGGCCGAGCCGATTTCGTGGTTAGCCTCCGATGCCGAGATTGCGGTTGATGCGTGGGGCTGTATGTTGCTGGCTCCTGCTGTCGGATTGAGTACTCTCACTTGTGGCGAGTTGACCATCTTAAAAGCTACCCGAAGAATAAAGGCATTAGCCACGGTATCGGTTATGAATGTCGTATTGGGGGTCATCGTAACGTGGCCTTTCTACCAGTTCTTCGGTATCAGTGGAGTCCTTCCAGCTCTGACATGTCTCTCTTTGGCTCAATTCGTTGCCACATCGCTCAACTCCTATCGTCATCGTCGGCCAAAATTCTGTTTTGAGCGCATCTTCCTGCAAAACGGACTCCCAATGATGAAGGTCGGCGTTGCTTTCGTACTGACCAATTTGGTAAGCCACGGAACGCAATTGGCTATTCGTGCATGGCTGAACAATCAGGCTGGTAACGCCGAAGTTGGACTCTATTCGGCAGGATATTCCATTGCCGTGACCTATGGTTGCGTGATCTTCGCCTCGCTCGAAAACGATTATTACCCACGACTGACGGGAGTCTTCGACAGTCTGGAACAACGCCGGCAGACCGTTTGGCGGCAAATCCGATTCTCTTTGACTTTAGCCATTCCCTTTGCCATAGCCATCTACTGCTTTTTGCCATGGTTGTTGCCGCTGCTCAATTCAGAAAAATTCATCGGCGCAGAACAGATGGCACGCTATGCCTCCATCGGACTAATTTTCCGTGCGGTTTACACGCCATTGGCCTACATTCCTTTAGCCGCAGGACATAGCCGATTGTTCATGTCTCTGGAATTCATCAGTTTCGCAGGATTATTCGCATGCGTCGTTGGCGGTTACAGTTTGGCAGGATTGGATGGTGCAGGCATTGGTCTTACCGTATCCATCTTCATCGATACTTGCATTTCGCTCCTTGTGGCAAAACTCAAATACCGAGTGTGAAGTTATAAAGAGATTATGGCCAAGGCTCTTCTCTGCGTCTAAACCTTAAAAGCTCGCAACCATAAAACTACACCCATGAAACTTCTTCGCAAGCTCTACATGCTGGCTGTACGCATGCACCTCGCCAAACCCGTGATACTCGTCAACATCGACGGTGGTATATGTTCGCAAATGCAACAATACCTCATGGGCCACCTCTTGGCGCAGCATGGATACGCCATCCGATACGACCTCTCATTCTATGAATATGGCCGCGACACCGAGGGGCGTCAAGTGCGGAATTTTGACCTATTGAAGGCCTTTCCACGACTAACTTTCAAGTCCGCACCACGCTGGAAAAGAAGTCTTTATCGCCGATGTTTCCGTTACATCGGACATTATCCGAACGATACGATGTCCGATTGGTTGAACCAGCATCCACCTATCTTCCTGGGCGGCTACTTTGCTGACGTTCAATCAATGTACACGGACTACAAAGAGTTGTTCCTCATTGATGCCAATATACTCGATGCGGCCAATCTGGCTATCTATCAAGCCATTCCTGACAACTCTGTGGCTGTACACATACGTCGAGGCGATCTTTCCAAGTACAACGAAGCCTACGGACACCCTGCCTCGGTCCATTACTTCGTGCAAGCCATCTGTTTGTTGGAAGAGCGACTGAAGCATCCCGCATTCTATTTCTTCTCTGACGACATGGACTATGTGCGTCGAGAAATTCTCACAGCAATACCAATGTCCATCAATAGTACGGTGATCGAGAACGGGGCAGAACGCGGCTACTATGACCTGTTTCTCATGAGTCGATGCCACCACCACATCACATCAAAAGGTTCGCTCGGCAAGTTTGCCTCTTGCTTGAATCCGCATCGGGGCATCGCTGTAGTGCTCAAGGATGACCGACAACTCGGCCCATTGGCCTTTGCCGACAAGGAAATCATTACACTATGATATTGGAAGACAAGATATCCGTCATTGTCTGCACCTACAATCAACAGCAGACCATCGCAAGGGCGCTCGACAGCATCTTGCGCCAACGTTGTGCCTGGCCCATCGAAATCATCATCGGTGAAGATTGCTCTACCGACAAGACGCAAGAGATCTGTGCTGACTACGCTTCCCGATATCCCGACATTATCCGCCTGATAAGCAATCCGAAGAACAAAGGCCTCCTCAACAACTACTACGATTGCCTCTTGGAGGCGCGCGGCAAGTACATTGCCGACCTGGCGGGCGACGACGAATGGTGCGACCCACGTAAGTTGGAGAAAGAGAGACTCCTGCTGGAGGAGCATCCCGAAGTGGTTTTGGTGCATACCGACTATCGCCTTCGCGACGAGAAGACCGGAGATTTGCGCTTGGCTCCCTTCTACCCCTATCCCAAAAACGTGACCGACGGCAAGCAACTCATCCCGTCTATCTTGACCCAACGGAGCCGTCCTGTAGTGCACCTCTGCACCGCAATGTATCGCACCGAGGTATTCCGCGCTTGCTACGAGGCGCATACCTCCCTCTTCCGCCATACCGACTATCCCTGCGAGGACATGCAACTCTGTGCCCTCCTCGCCCAGAAAGGGCATTTCGCCTACATCGACAGCATTACCTTGACCTACAGTCTCTCCTGTTCCATTTCCAAGACCAACGACGAGGCCCGACAGTTCCGCTTCGTGCAAGGCGTCACGCAACTTAGCCACGACCTTCAGGAGACGTTGCAACTATCTGACAATAAAACATTAAGAAACTATTTCTCCTATCGCATCTTCGCCCTCTTGATGCACGCTTTCCGTGCCCACGACAAACAGTTGAGGTCCGAAGCCTTGCAATGTGCCGAACGTTGGCATGCTCGACTCGAAGGGCGTTCCCGAATGGTTTTGTTCTTCACGTCCAACGACGCCCTGTGGCGCATGGCACTATCTCTGCGTAAAAAGTTGCTCCAACTGCGCCGCCACTGATTCAGGCGAGACCACCGAACGCGCCTTTTCAATCCATGCGGCATCAGGTTCAATATCAACCACTTGCCGCATCCCTCGTGCCAACGCTTCGGCATCGCCCGTAGGCACCACGACACTGGCTTCTGCTTGTCGCACACTCCGAGGAATAGCCTCCGAAATAACCACGGGAATGCCGCTACAGATGGCTTCAAAGACGACCAATGCTTGTGACTCACCGCGTGAGGGCAAGACCAACGCCTGACATTGCCACAACAGGTCGCGCACCTCCTCTTTCTTGAGGTTGCCGTGCAGGATGACGTTCAGTTGCGGGAACAACGACCGTAACTTCTCTGTACCACGACCTGCAATGTGCAACTCATAGTTCCCTTCTTCGAACCATTTCTGCTTGACGGCCTCCGCCAGCACATCCAAGCCCTTCCCGAACACATCTGCCCGTGCGAGGCAGACGTAGCGGAAGGGCTTCGTTGTGTGTTGCCGTTTCCGCGCTTCTGCTATCTCCGTAGCCGATTTTCCTCGACCGAAGAATGGAGTATCGACAATGTTCGATATCGCGTGATGCCTGTAGCCCTGACCGAAGAATGGACTCAGATCCTGCACCAGTTCTTCCGACACGGGGATGACGCACGTCGCCTCCTCCATCGCCTCTTGCAGCAGTTTCCGGGCCCAACGATGTTTCTCCCACTTGACGCCAAAGTCCCTCTTGTAGAGGATGGAACTGAGATGCTCCGTAATGAAATAAGGGATTCCCTCCTGCAAAGCAATCTGTCGAGCTGCCACGCCCGCCCACTTCGTGCAGTGAGCATGTATCACATCGGGACGGCCATATCGCTCTCGGTAGTCTCGGTACATCGACAAGACGCGCTTCACCCAACGTTCCTCGTTGAACTGCACGCACTTAGGCACTCCGTGAATGAACGATTTGTAGCAATCCATATTGTCCAACCGCTCCCACCAGCACCCTCGCGGGGCATTGAAATAGAAGTGGCGGTCACCTGTCAGCGACAACTGCGTGCATGACAAGATGTGCACCTCATGTCCAGCGGATCGAAGGGCACGAGCCTGTTCCAAGCAGAACTCGCCGCCGTGGGGCGGAAAGAAGGAAGGTATCTCTAAGATATTCAGTTTATTGAGCATCGTTTATACAGTTGTATTAAGGCGTTCTGTTACCTGGTCGAGAAAGGCATCCCAACTATTTTTGCGCATGAAGGCATCTCGCTTTTCGTCCGAAATCCTCCAATCGGAAGACAGGATTTCGGCGAATTCCTCGTCATTCCGATAAGTGCGACACAAGCCCAAAGCAGCCAAATCACGGAACGCGCCACGGTCTGGGCCAACAGGGTTGCCTCCCATGACAATAGTATCAATCAGCGCACCGGAACTCGATACGCACTCTCCCACATAAGGAAATACCACCCAACGGCTACTACGGCATCGCGCAGCAATCTCGTCGAACGATGCCTTTCGATTCTCATAGCAAATCCGTTGACTGCTACCAATCGCGCCAATCATCGAGGCCAATTTTGCATCAGGGCATTGACCAAGGACCTGAACCGTGCAGTCGCCATCCTGCACATATTTCCATGACAAGAACTCGGCAATGCCCTTATAAGGCAGTATCTTGCCCCAAATGAAAATATCAGCCGCAGGGACATTGTCCAACGTCGCGTTTTCGGTCAAGGACACAGGTGCAACAGGGTGGCAAAGATAGACAGACTTCGCCCCAGCCTCGCCTCGAAGGGCATCGCCCGCCTCCTGCGAGTGCGACACAATGACATCTGCCACACGTATCAGCGTCTTGCGCATGGACCGCGTCATCCAGTTCGCCCCTTCATGCGGCATGTGATTGTGCACAATCCAGACCATTTTTTTCCCGCGTATCTTGATGATAGCCAATGCCACACGAGCCAAGATGTATTGCAGATGCGGCACGTGCATCACTCCGACGTTCTCCAGCCAGTTCAGAAAAAAGACGTCGGCCCGGAACGCATACCAAAGCAATGACAATGTGACGAGCACCGTAGGTCGGCGGCGATCATAAAGCACGTCGTAGTGCCCCTCAAGGGCATCCTTGAAGTGCTGCGAATAGGGGTTTTCGTACCCGATTCTGCCTGCCGACGGAAAATAATAGGCTTTTAACATCAGACGAAGGACAAAGGGACAAGTACTAATTACAAATTACGAATTACTGATTACCAATTACAAATTACAATCGGCGACGATTTACAATACCAAGAACTTGAACGTTCCGCCGCGTTTGCCGCCCTCTTCGATAGCCTCGACGAAATAGACTCCTGGGCGGATACGCTTACCGTCGTTGCCCTCCAGATTCCAGCGGATGACGGCGCCCTCGCTCTTTTGCTTGAACACCACATGGTGATAGGCATCGGTCACCGATACCGTCGAACCGTCCTTGAAGCCCAGGATGCTCAGGTCGCCGGTATAGTCGGGATGCACGGGATTCGGGTAACAATAGACCGATTCGTTGTCCTCCACCTCCGGCAGCACATCTGTCTCGTAGGCACAGAGACCTCCGTTGGTTCCCACATAGAGGACACCCTTCTCGTCATCCATGCACAGGCCCGAGATGCGATTGCTGAACAAAGGCGAATTGTCGGTGGTGAAGTGTGCCAATGTGGTCAACCCGTCGGCACTCAGGAGGTAGAGACCGGCATCGTCAGTGCCAATCCACTTGCGGTTGGCCGGATCGACCACCATACAGCGGCACTTCACCTCGTTCAACAGGTAGTCCGCCAGGTTCGACCCGTCCGTGCGCGGCACCTTGATGCGGCGCACCGTGCCGGGATGATTGAAGGCATATACCTGATCGTCAATCACAAAGGGGCCGATAGAGGTCAGCAGCCACATGGCACCCTCACGGTCCTCCACCAGGTCGTTGAAGAAGGTCGGAGCATAGGTGTTGCCATCCTGATCGGTGATGGAGTTGAACACCACCCGCTGGTCGTCACTCATGTCCTCCACCGTACCGCCATCGTAATAGATGCACACCGCTGCACTGTTGATGTGGAAGGTTCTCACCACCCACTTGAAAGGGTAACGCGCATGTTGCGAGATACGCAAACGGCCAAACAGACTGTGCTGACCATTCACATATCCCGAGAAACTCGGTGTCGAGAACTTCAGGAACTTGCCTTCGGGGGTCAGACAACGAAGCGTCGTAGTCGTCTCGGGGTCGCCGTTCGAGAACCACAGATACCCCTCATCGTCTATCTGCATGGCACCCACCCACGTGTTTTGCGTCTTTCGGCGTGCATCCCGGACCGAGTCATTCTCATCCCTGTTCACCGAGGTCATCCCGTCGGGATTCAGATAGGCATTGTAGAGCGCCACCAGGCTGTCGTCCTCGATGCAGAAGATGCCGCCGCTGCCCTTGTAGGCACTGAGGTAGATGCGGTCGGGATCCTGCGGGTCGGGCACAATGCCGGAGAAATTACTGAAAATGGCATTCTTGTCCAATGCCTTGGCCTGCCGCGACAAGTCGGCGATGGGCAAGCTGTGCCAATCGTCGGTCTCGGTGTTCAGGATGGAGATGGCAGGTGTGCCGTACGGTGAGTTGATGTAGTTGTTGTAGGTGCTCTGCACCGTGTAGAGGCGATTGTGCAAGAAGGCCATCTGGGCCGCCTGATGCACCTGCGTACCGTCCTCCTCGGGCAACTTGTCCAGGATGGCTTGCAACGCCTCGCTGTTGCCGTGCGCCTTCACCACCACGTCCCAGCGCTCCAAGGCGGCAGAATCCTGCTTCACCTTGTTGTAGAGCGATGTCTGGATAACCTCCTGACGCATATCGACCAGGAATCCGCCGAAACCCGTCTGCACATAGAGCGTGTCGGCCAATATGCCGATGCCCTGTATCGAACGGTCGTCCATGATGGAGAAGTTGGCATAGTCGGGCAAGTTGCGAATCTCGCCCTGGTCGTTGATGAAGTCGATGTTGCCGTCGTCATAGACCACCGCCAACTTCTTCAAGTTCGGGTTCACAGCAATATCCTTCACCGAGATACCATTCAGACCATCCAGACGGGTCAACGACTGCACATCCACCGACTGCCCCACCTCGGTATAGGCCAACGTGGTGCCGTTCATCAGGTAATAGCGGTTGCCCAACTGCTCAATGCGGCTGTAGGTCGAGATGGCGGGATATACATGCCAGTCGCCGATGGCACCCTCTGCATCGGGCACTCCCCAACACATTCCGGCCAACGCCATCAAGCCCACTGGGCGAAACAGATTCAAACAGTATTTTTTCATATCAAGAATAACGCGAAAACTGCTTTTTTATTATAATAAAGGCGTGAAAAAAGAAAAGACCCCTCCCGATTATCCCTTCGGCCGAAGCATCGCCCTTGACTCAGCTCCATCACTCCCAAATTGTCAAACCGTTTATTTTCGCCTCGCTAAAAGTATCCTTGTCACTTCCCTTTCACTCCCCTGTCACTTCCAAATGGCCGAATCGCAAATTTTCGCCTCACTTAAAGTATCGTCCTTGTCACTTCTCTGTCACATCCTTGTCTCTTCCCTTAATCTCCCTTTCTTATTCTTCCCCATCAAACTCACTCATCCCATCCTCCCGGATATTCTGCCACAGGAAAGCCATCATTGTCTTGACCTTCTTCTGCTTCTGGAAGGCCATCTGAAGTCGGAAGTAAGCCATCGTTCCTTGCGGGAAGGCGGGGTTACGGCCCGGCGCATTGGTGTCGTACCAACGGTTTATCTGCTGCATCTTCTTGGCGAAACGCTCACGCGACAGCCGCTGCGCCTCCGTCCAGTCCGTCCGCGGCTCTGGACTGCGTCTCGTATAGACCGTTCCCGTCTGTCCGTGCGTACACAACACCAGATTACTCCTCCGGTCCAACCGACCCGACATGCGCAAGAATGCACTCAATGGATTGATCTTTGCCATAATGTTCTTTCTCATTGTCCCCCTCGGGAACCCGTGAGAATGCGGTTCAAAATGTTTATCACTGAATCTCGTCTTGAGGCTACCGAAGTTGCTCAAAATCGTGCCGCAAAGATAGCCCCATTCTTCCACTCCTCCAAACATCCGACTGCTATAGTTTTTGCTACACTTTGCTATGGTACTATGAGTATCAAGTACTTACGATTTGATTAACCACGAAATGCACGAAAGAGCACGAAATAACGCCTTTCTCCAAGAGAAATCCACACATTCCTCAAAGTTGCGCTATCTATCCCATTTCCACCCTCTTACATTCTATTCTCATAGGAAGAGCCCTTCCCCTTATCAGTGTGAACGAGGGGGTCTTTTAATCCCTGCTATAGTAATTGCTATAGCATACTATAAACCAACCCATTAACTCATTTTATTTCTTCTTTCCCGTACAATAAGCATAGTCCCATTCAACTATATCTCTCTGCCTCTTCCATGACACCATCCTCTCCCCTCTATCACACCGAAGTTGTATCATCGACCTTCTGCCTTTTTCCTCCCTTTTAAAGGTAGCAAGAAGGCAGAAAAAAAGCGGAACCTCAACCGTAGGTCCGCCACAAAAGAAGGGGATTAGAATACTCAAACTGGGCATACCCCGAACCACCAAAACCATATTTTCTTCCATAAGGCTATCCATTATACTATATTTGAAGAAATCTCTGCTTTGCAGTTGTATTTGCTCAAAATTTCGTGCCGTTTTGATTTCAATTTACTAAATATTTCACGAAAATATTGCCGTTATATACACTTTTATCATGGAAATAGACGATTGAATGGCCGAAATGATTATCTTTGTAGGCGGATATCCGTCTCTTGTGATGAGACGAAGCGGTTTGCCATCATTTTACCATGACAAATTGCCGTGTGAATATCCTCAATTAAAACCACATTGCCTATAGGCAAAAACAAATTCTACATGGAGATAATCAACAACGTCAGCAAGACCCTGCGAGATGACCTCGCTACGCAATTGCATGCAGGAAGCCGTCTTTCTATCGCGGCATCCTGTTTCTCCATTTATGCTTTTCAGGAACTGAAAGAGCAACTGAAGGACATCAAGGAATTACGCTTCATCTTCACCTCTCCTACATTCACGACCGAGAAAACACCCAAACAGCAACGCGAGTTTTATATTCCACGCCTCAATCGTGAGCGAACACTGTATGGTTCCGAGTTTGAAGTCAAACTCCGTAATGAACTCACGCAAAAAGCCATTGCTCGTGAGTGTGCTGAATGGATTAAGCAGAAAGTTTGTTTCAAGTCCAATCGTACCAATGAGCAGATGATGGGCTTCATCAATCTGGATGAAACCAGCTATTCTCCTATCAATGGCTTCACAACCGTTGACCTTGGATGCGAAAAGGGCAATAATGCTTATACGATGATTCAGAAGGCAGAGATGCCTTTCTCCCAAGCCTATATTGAATTATTCAACCAGATATGGAACGACTCAAGTCGGTTACAGGTAGTTACCGACGAGGTCATTGACAGCATCAGCAATGCCTATAAGGAGAATGCCCCGGAGTTCCTGTATTTCGTGGCACTCTACAACATTTTCAACGAATTCTTGGAGGACATCAGCGAAGATGAATTGCCCAACGAAGCTACTGGATTCAAGAACTCGGTCATTTGGAACAAACTCTACAACTTCCAGCGTGATGCGGCATTGGCTGTAATCAACAAACTGGAGAAGTACAATGGTTGCATCCTCGCCGACTCCGTAGGTTTGGGCAAAACCTTCACGGCGCTGAGTGTCATCAAGTATTTCGAGAGTCGCAACCGCACCGTGCTGGTGCTATGCCCCAAGAAACTCTTTGAAAACTGGAACACATACAGGCAGAACTATGTCAATAATCCGTTGGCGAAAGACCGCCTAAACTATGACGTACTCTACCATACAGACCTCAGCCGAGAACATGGGCGGAGCAACGACCTCGATTTGGAGCGTGTCAACTGGGGGAACTATGACCTGGTGGTGATTGATGAGAGTCACAACTTCCGCAACGGAGGCAAGACCTCGACCGATGAGAATGGCGAGAACCCTCGCGAGAACCGCTATCTCAAACTGATGAACAAGGTCATACGCTCCGGTGTCAAGACCAAAGTGCTGATGCTCTCAGCCACTCCAGTCAATAACCGCTTCAATGACCTCAAGAATCAGCTGCAACTTGCATACGAAGGTGAATCGGAGGCGTTTGACAAACTTTTGCCTACTAACAGAGGCATTGACGACATCTTCCGCCAGGCCCAGGCAGCCTACAATGTCTGGTCCAATCTGCCATCGCAAGAGCGAACTACCGAACGCTTGTTGCGGATGCTCGATTTTGATTTCTTCAAGTTGCTTGATGCTGTTACCATTGCCCGTAGTCGTAAGCACATCCAGCAGTATTACGATACGAGCGACATTGGCACGTTCCCCGAACGCTTGAAGCCTATTTCACGTCAACCGCACCTGACTGACCTCAGCACAGCCATCAACTATAACGAGATATTTGATCAATTGCAGTCTTTGCACCTTGCCATCTATGCTCCATCGGCATTCATCCTCCAGAGCCAATTGTGGAAATACAAGGAAGAAGAAAGCACCACAGGTCACAGATTGAGCATAGAGGAACGTGAGCAAGGCATCCAGCGACTGATGAATATGCAGTTGTTGAAACGTCTGGAGTCGTCCGTCAATTCATTCCGACTCACCTTGACTCGCATTCGTGACTACATGCAGGAGACCCTCGATGCTATAGCCAAGTTCCAGCGTGGCGACAAACTGGTGTCTGTCGATGACTATGAGAGTATTGACGGCGACGAGGACGAGCAGGATTTCACTATCGGAAAGAAGAAAAACCGTATCCTCTTGGAGGATATGGACTACATATCGTGGCAGGAGGAGATAAAAAAAGACCGCGAAACCATCCTTCTTCTGTTGGTAATGTTACAGAGCATTACACCCGAGCACGACAGTAAACTCCAGCAACTTATCTATGACTTGAAGGAGAAGTTCACCCATCCGATAAATGCCGACAACAAGAAGGTTTTGATATTCACGGCCTTCTCCGATACGGCACAATACCTTTACGATAATCTGGCAGACAAAATCAAGTCGCAATATGGGTTGAATGTTGCTCTGGTCTCCGGCGACGTGGAAGCGCGTAGCACCCTCAAACTCAAAGAGAAACTGGATTTCAACAAAGTCCTGACGCTCTTCTCGCCCATCTCCAAGGAGCGTGATGCTATCTATCCGCATCTGAGGGAAGACATAGATGTCCTGATAGCAACTGACTGTATCAGCGAGGGTCAGAACCTACAGGATTGCGATTACCTCCTCAATTATGACATTCACTGGAACCCCGTCCGCATTATCCAGAGATTCGGACGTATAGACCGTATTGGATCAAAGAATGCTCAGATTCAGTTGGTCAACTATTGGCCAGACATGACTCTCGACGAGTACATCAACCTAAAAGGTCGTGTAGAGAGCCGCATGAAGGTGACCGTCATGACAGCCACTGGCGATGACAACATTCTCTCTCCCGAGGAGAAGGATGACCTGGAATATCGCAAACAGCAATTAGAGCGCTTGAAAGAGGATGTCGTCGATCTGGAAGAAATGAATACGGGCGTCAGCATCATGGACTTAGGGCTGAACGAGTTTCGCCTTGACCTATTGGAATATATGAATTCCAATCATGACGTAGAGCATACTCCGTTTGGACTTCATGCTGTGGCTCAAAGCACGGAACAAGCACCTGCTGGCACTATTTTCGTCTTGAAGAACAGAACCTCTGGCGTAAACATCGACCACAAGAACCAGTTGCATCCGTTCTACATGGTCTATATCAAGGACGATGGAGAAGTGCTTGTTGACCATCTGCATCCGAAAGACTTGCTCGACAAAATGCGTCTACTCTGCAAGCCTATATCAAAACCCGATATCAAACTATGCAGCGATTTCAACAAAGAGACGCGCGACGGTCTTCGTATGGGTAAGTACTCAGAGCTTTTGGGCAAGGCGATAGAGTCCATTGTCACTAAGAAGGAAGAGTCAGATATAGACAGTTTCCTCGACGGATTTGCCGGTGAACTGTTTGAGGAGGAAGTGTCTGGACTTGATGACTTTGAGTTGATTTGTTTCCTCGTAATCAAGTGATGCCTATGTATCAGTTACCGCCTTCTACCCTCATCAATAAACCGCTATATAAGAAAGCGGTTTTTGAGAAGTTCAACCTGAAAACGGCCGAACGGGAACGCTTTGATGCTGACATCAGCCGAATGACTCTTGTGGCACGTATCTCGACTGCCTCAGTTCCAGCCTTAAAAGAAGGGAATGAAATTAAAGGCTTCTATGTTTTGCAAATCGTGCTCAAACGTATGGAGTACAATGAGCAGAATATCCTTCTGCTTCAAAAACTTATTCCACAGCAGATAGTGTTTGCCCTGCAATATGGAGAGCAGACTCAGCTTTGCATCTTCCACACCCGTTTGCTACAATCAGACTGGCAGTCGGATGATGACACGGTTATACCATTGCAAGGCTTGACTCTAGATGCGGTATGGAATTATCTCGTTGCCACTATCGGCGGACTTGATACGACATCCGAAGTGAGCATTGAAGAGCAAATCCTCAATCGAGAGGAACGAGAAAAGTTACTCCAGCAGATAGAGACTCTCGAAAAGCGATGTCGTACAGAAAAGCAGACTCGAAAGAAATATGAGTTGCACCAACAGATAGTAAAATTAAAAGCACAATTATAATGGATAAACTCAAAATGCAGACCACTAACGTAGTGGACGAAAATATAAAACGTATTGGGGAACTGTTCCCAAATTGCTTGACAGAGAGGCTCAATGTTGAGGGTAAGCCAGAGGTGGCCATTGATTTCGACCAACTCCGTCAGGAACTATCAAAGGATATTGTTGAGGGGACAGAGGAACGCTATCAGTTCACCTGGCCGGATAAGCGTAATGCTATTCGTTTGACTAATGCACCAACGACAGATACCTTGCGCCCTTGCCGTGAAGAAAGTGTGGACTTTGACAATACGCAGAACCTCTATATTGAAGGCGATAACTTGCAAGTTCTGAAGCTTTTGCGCGAGGACTATCTCGGCAAGGTGAAGATGATATACATCGACCCGCCTTACAACACCGGCAACGATTTTGTATATAACGACGACTTTGCCCAATCTGCCGACGAGTACATCCACAACAGCGGACAGTTGGACGAAGAAGGCAACCGCCTTGTTGCCAACACCGAAAGCAACGGACGTTTCCATACCGACTGGCTAAACATGATTTATCCAAGGCTCAAAGTCGCTAAGGATTTGCTGAGCGAGGACGGAGTGATTTTTATTTCAATAGACGACCGCGAAGCGGAAAACCTCATTAAAGTTTGCAATGAAATATATGGAGAATCATGTTTCGTAGCAAACATCAGTTGGCAAAAGACATACTCACCGAGAAATGATTCAAAAGGAATTCCTGCGGAAAAAGAATGTATCATCATTTTTGGAAGAAGACCTGGGTGGGCACCTAAGAAGTTGCCGAGGACGACAGAAACCGATAGTAAATATAAGAATCCAGACAAAGATCCAAAAGGAGAGTGGACTTCGAGTGATGCTGCTGCACCTGGCGCAAAGACACACCAGGGGATGGTCTATGCCATTCAGCATCCATTGACAGGCGAGTATATATATCCTGCAAATAATAGATGCTGGGCATATGACCAAAAAGAAATGCTTCGAATAATGAATGGCTGGATGCCCTACGAACTAAAAAATATTGATGATAGTAAAAGAAGAGCTGTCATTTGTGGGGTTTCTACAAATGACATCAAGAGAGACGTAAAGGCCATTGTGGCGGTTGATTTTGAGGCAAATTGGAACATAGCGCAGGAAGTGTTCAAGAGTGCGCCTTGGCCAAAGCTTTATTTTACGGGAAATGATGGAAAGGGAGGTATACGTCGAAAAACTTATTTGGCTGATGTAGATGGGTTGATGGTGACTAACTTGTGGCCTCATACTGAAGTTGGACATACAGACGAGGCAAAAAAAGAATTGAAAGCACTCTTTGACGGTGATATTCCATTTGATACGCCCAAGCCAGTCCGTTTGCTTAATCGCATTGTTCAGATTGCAACCGATGAGGATAGTATTGTACTCGACTTTTTCTCGGGCTCTGCCACTACTGCCCATGCCGTGATGCAGCACAATGCTTCCGATAGTGCTCATCGCAAATTTATCTTAGTACAAATACCAGAAAATGTTGATAACAAATATGGCAATCTTTGTGAAATAGGCAAAGAGCGCATCCGTCGTGCAGGTAAGAAAATCAAAGGCGAATTGCAAGCCAAATGCGACAAGCTTTCTGATGAAATTGCGTCGCTGATTGCAGAATCAAAACTGGCTACACAGCTATCGTTGATGGACGACGACAAAGACCCAAAAGAAGAATTGCTCCGTCAGAAACAAGAAGAATTAAAAAAACTCCAAACCCAACTCGACAACTTCGACACCGGTTTCCGTGTCTTGAAATTAGACACCTCCAACATGGAAGATGTCTATTACACCCCCGAAGAGTTTACCGACAAGACTCTCTTCGACAATAACATCAAGCTCGACCGCACAGATGAAGACTTGCTCTTCCAGTCAATGATAGAACTTGGTATTGAACTGTCAACCAAGATTGTGAAGACAGAGATTGCAGGCAAGACCGTCTGGAACGTGTCTGACGGTTATCTCTTGGCTTGCTTCGACAAAGAAGTGAACGAGACAACCATAACGGAAGTTGCCAAGCTAAAGCCTTCTTATTTCATTATGCGTGACAGTAGTCTCGCTAATGATAACGTTGCTGATAACTTCGAGCAAATCTTTGAACATTACAGCAAGGACACAATCCGTAGAATCCTCTAAAAAAGAACTGGATGCATGAAATTTAAGTTCAAGATACAACAATACCAGACGGATGCGGAGGCGCGGATTGTCATTTTTTTTAATGCGATAAGGCATGAAACGAATATTTGAATACGAAGACTTGCAACCAGTTATAGACAAGTTGCTACAAGATAAAGAGTCAGGCGAAATAGAGTTTAAATCCGCGGCTGGCGGTTTCCCAAAATCATTTTGGGAAACCTATTCATCGTTTGCCAATACAGATGGTGGAGCCATCATCTTCGGCATCAAGGAGAAGGATGACCAGTTCTTTCTTGACGGTCTGACGGAAGAACAGGTAAAGAAGTACGAAAAAGACTTCTTCAACGGCATGCATAGCAAGCAGAATGTGAATATTGCCCTGTTAGGAGAAAAAGACGTGCAGGCTGTTAAGTTAGCAGACTGTTATTGCCTGTTCTTCTATATACCGCGAGTTGACAGGGGTATCAGACCTGTATATTGCGGACTAGACCCCTATACAGGAACATATCGTCGCGATATTGACGGCGACTATCATTGCTCGCGGGAAGAGGTAAACAGTATGTTTGCCGATGCAAACTTGGCAAGTCCTGTGGATGGACGCATACTGAAAAATTTCAGCAAAGACGACTTGGATGCGGACTCTATCAAGCAATATCGTCGGAGGTTTGAGCAGTGGAATCCTGATCACGTTTGGAATGCACTGCCAGAAGATAAGTTCTTGGAGAAGTTGAACGTATTCAGAAAAGATAGAGAAACAGGAGAATATGGACTAACTTTTGCAGGATTGCTCATGTTTGGAACCTATAGCGCCATTATGGACGAGAACCCGAATTTCTTTCCAGATTATCAGGAAGTACAAGACCCGAAAGACCGTTGGGTGAACCGCATCTGTCCAGATGGCAACTGGGAGTCAAATCTGTTTCAATTCTATAGTAAGGTGCTGCCTATTTTGCAAAACTTTTTGCCTAAGCCTTTCCAGTTGGAGGGCAACCAAAGACGGACAGAAACGCCTGCCCACATTGCTGTCAGAGAGGCATTGGCCAATGCACTCGTGCATGCAGACTATACGGAAAATGCCTCGCTGAACGTATATAAATACCCCAACAAGATGGTGTTCTCCAATCCTGGAATCATGCTGATTTCAATGAAACAGTATTATCAAGGAGGAGAAAGCATCTGTAGAAACAAATATCTGCAAACAATGTTTACGTTCCTTGGATCTGCGGAAAAAGCAGGTAGCGGCGTTGACAAGATTATACGAGGTTGGGAAGAACTGAATTGGAAAAGACCCTATCTTGAAGAAAAGAAGAGGCCGAATAAAGTTGTATTGACGCTGTCGATGGAATCATTGTTGGATGATTCTATCAAAGAGGGTCTTACTAAACTCTATGGGAAAAAGATAGTCGGTATTCCGCAAGAACAACTTATGACACTGGCGTTAGCCTACTCGGAAGAAGAAATATCCAACGAGAGACTTCAACATACTCTAAACCTTCATAAAGCAGATATTACAAAGATGCTTGGAGATATGTGTGATACACATCTGTTAGAGTCTTCTGGGCATGGCCGTGGCACTAAGTACCATATTTATGGACTTAATATGGATACTTCTGAAGCTAATATGGCACTTAATGGTGCTAATGCAGGACTTAATATGGATACTTCGGAGGCTAATGTTGCTCTTCCTGATCCTAATGTTGCTCTTCCTGATCCTAATGTTGCTCTTCCTGATCCTAATGTTGCTCTTACAAAACGTTATACGAAAGAACAACTTAAAGAAAAAATCAGGGAGGTTTGTTTGGATTGGGTCACAGCAGAAGTGATAGCAGCCCAAATAGGTAGAGATGTAAAGTACGTTAAAAACCATGTGCTCCCACAACTATCCGATGTTATAGAAAAGATGTACGACGTACCTCATCATCCACGCCAGAAGTATAGAACTAAACAAAAGGAGGCAGATGCATGAAATTTAAGTTTAAGATACAACAATACCAGACAGATGCTGTGGAGCAGACAGTCAATGTCTTTGCTGGACAGCCGTCGAAGGCCAAAGTGAAATACCGTCGTGACCTTGGCAAGACAAATGGAAACATCGTCTATAAGACCGATTATGATGGTTGGCGAAACAACGATGTGGAACTAAAAGACACGCAGTTGCTCGCCAACATCCAGCAGATACAGACGGAAGCAAATATCCCCCAGAGCAAGTCGCTGATAAAACAAGAGGGTCTGGGGGTCTGTTCGCTCGACATAGAGATGGAAACTGGTACAGGCAAGACTTACGTCTATATCAAGACGATGTTCGAAATGAACAAACGCTACGGTTGGACGAAGTTCATTGTCGTTGTGCCAAGTATTGCCATCCGAGAGGGTGTTTATAAAAGCTTCAAAATGCTTGAAGAGCACTTCATGGAGCATTACGGCAAAAAGGCTCGCTACTTCATCTACGACAGCAGCAACCTCACGCGGATAGACTCCTTCAGTAGCGATGCCAGCATCAATGTGATGATTATCAACACACAGGCATTTGCTCGTGATTTCAAAGAAGATTCGAAGAACAAGGTCAGCCTAATCCTGTATACCAAGCGCGACGACTTCCAGAGCCGCCGACCTATTGACGTGATTGCCGCCAATCGTCCTATAATCATCATGGACGAACCACAAAAGATGGAAGGTGCAGCCACACAAAAGGCCTTGACTAATTTCAAGCCGTTGTTCATTCTGAATTATTCAGCTACGCACAAGACGTCGCATAACTGCGTCTATGCCCTTGATGCCTTGGATGCCTACAAGCAAAAACTGGTGAAGAAGATACAGGTGAAGGGCATCACCGTGCAGAACCTGCTGGGCGCTCAGGCTTACATCTATTTTGACAGCATCGTACTCTCTAAAAACAAGGCTCCACAGGTCAAATTAGAGATTGAGGTGCAAGGAGCTAATGGAGCAAGGCGACAAACAAGAATTTTTGAACATGGTGACTCGCTATATGATGCATCAAATCTCCCTGCCTACAAGGAGTATGTCATCACGGACATCAAAGAAAATACCAATACCATCTACTTCCGAAACGGAGAGCATATCAGCAAGGGTGAGGTAATGGGTGACGTGACAGAAAAGACCATCCAACAGATTCAGATTCGCGAGACCATTGCCAGTCACTTTGAGAAGGAACGTAAGTTGTTCCAGCAGGGCATCAAGACACTTTCACTTTTCTTCATTGACGAGGTAGCCAACTACAAGAGCTACGACGAGCAGGGCGAGGTGGTGAAAGGTATGCTGTGGACCACTTTCGAGCAGGAATATATGCGGTATCTTAATGAAAACCTGTCCCTCTTTGAAGATGATTACCAGAAGTATTTGCGCCGTTTTTCAGTCGAACAGATACATAACGGCTACTTCTCAATTGACAAGAAAGGACATGCCGTAAACAGCGAAGTAAGACGTGGTAACGATACTTCGGACGATATATCGGCCTATGATCTGATTCTGAAGAATAAAGAGCGACTGCTTTCGTTCGACGAACCAACGCGCTTCATATTCTCTCATTCTGCCCTACGTGAAGGTTGGGACAATCCAAACGTATTCCAGATATGTACATTGCGCCATGCCAGCAGCACCACAGCTAAACGCCAGGAGGTAGGTCGTGGTTTGCGTATCTGTGTAGACAACCAAGGCAACCGCATGGATGCAGAGCGATTGGGCGATGCTGTGCACGACATCAACAAGTTAACCGTCATTGCCAACGAGAACTACAGCACATTTGTTGACGCCCTACAGAAAGAGACCAGAGAGGCCTTGCGAGAACGTCCTACCCAAGCAACTGTGGCATACTTCGAAGGCAAGACTTTCCGTGTCGATGAAGAGCGATATACAATCTCCAATCAAGAGGCTGCCAGCATCATCAGTTATCTGTTTGACAACGACTACACGGATGCAAAGGGAAATATCCTCCCATCATATCATAATGACATGGCACAAGGGTCATTGGCTCCTCTCAGCAAGAAACTACAACCTATTGCCGCACAGGTGCACCGCCTGATACAGGGTATCTTTGACCCATCTGCACTGAATGGCATGATAGAAAATGGAAATGACCAACCCGAGGTTGCCAACGAAAAACTGAATGACAATGCCAGCAAAGAGGAGTTCAAGCGTCTCTGGAAGGAAATAAACCATCAATATGTTTACACCGTTCTCTACGACAGCGAGGAACTAATCAAGAAGTCCATTACTGCTATTGACAGAGACCTGACTGTGACCAGAATGAAATATGTAGTGACAATGGGTCAGCAAGGAGAAGGAACAGACTTCGATGGAGAGCAAAGCACACGACGTCAGGAAATGCAAGAAGTGAGCACATCTACTGTTCCATACGACTTGGTCGGAGATATTGCTCGTGGTGCAACGTTGACCCGTCGCACGGTAGTCCGTATACTGAAAGGCATCGCACCTGCCCGTCTCCTATTATTCAAGAATAACCCCGAGGAATTTATCCGAAAAGTGGTGCACATCATCAAGGATGAAAAAGCAACCATGATTGTGGAGCATATTGCCTACAATCAAACGGACCAGACGTATAAGACAGACATTTTCACAAAAGAAAAGAGTAGACAGCCGCTTGACAAGGCATATCCTGCCAAGAAGCACATCCTTGACTATGTGTTTACCGACAGCAAGGGAGAACGAGAGTTCGCAGAAGAACTTGACAAAGCGGAAGAGGTTTGCGTTTATGCCAAACTGCCTCGTACATTCCAGATACCTACCCCAGTCGGCAACTATGCTCCTGATTGGGCAATTGCCTTCCATGACAATATGGGCGTGAAGCATATCTTCTTCATTGCAGAGACAAAGGGAACTATGGACTCCATGCAACTGAAAGGTGTCGAGAAAGCCAAAATAGATTGTGCAAAAAAACTCTTCAACAACATCTCTACCAGCAAGGTACGATATCACGAAGTGAATACGTACGATGAACTTCTGGATGTGATGAAAAAAATAAGTTGATGAGACATCATTCGATAAAACTCGGGCGGAAACTGCAGTATTTTGAAGTTTCCGCCCGAAATTATTTTTAAAAAAAACGAAGAAAAATATTGCACACTTCAACAAAATATAATACCTTTGCAGTGAATAATTGAAAAACAAGCAGTATATGTCACGAGAAGAAGCCAATCGAATTGGATATACGGTAGCCTTAATCAGCGAGTTTGCCAAGCATTTCGGCATCAGTCAGCGACAGGCTTACGCATATATAAAAAGATATAAAGGTCTGGAGCATCTGGACAAACACTATGGCATCCTACACACGTTGTCATTCCCTGAAACGGTTGAATCCTTGTCTCAGGTCTGCTTTAACAATGGTGGGAAACTAAAATATGAAACTCCTTGCAACTACTGATGCGTTGCAAGGAGTTTTAATATATAGGAGTAAATTTTAGACGAACATGGCAGCTGGAGCCTCTTCCTTAAATATTTCCGCATATTGGCTCATAGATTGCGAATGTATTTATCGAATTCTTCAACACTCTCAAAACTCTTACCTGTCTGTTTTTCTGCGCAATCAATCTTGGCGAAGAGTTCTTCCTTCGTCATCCGTGTGGAATCTTCTTTTTCCGCAACGAGTTTACGAAGATACTTGACGGCTCGCTTCTGCATTATTTCATCTTCTGCAATGATGCTCTTGTTGCGTAGAATCTCGGCATACATTTACATTGTTGTCATAACTTTGGTGTGCAAAAATAAGAATAAAAACTGAAATAAAAATTAAATTGATTCATTACCTTATACACTCTACTCTTGTATAGGAGAAAGAGGCATTACTTATTGTACTCCAACGCAGCATAATAATAGCATAACCGATTAATTCTCAGTATGCTATAGCAATTACTATAGCAGTGATTAAAATATCACCTCGTTCCCTCTGATTAGAGGGAAGGTTGGCTTTGCCAGAAAACAAAGTAAAATAATGAAAATGAGAAAGATAGCGCATTTTGGAGAATAAAGGGGATTTCTTCAATAAAGAGGCGTATTTCGTGGATTTTCGTACATTTCGTGGTTAGTCAATTCGTAAGTAATTGATACTCATAGTACCATAGCAAAGTATAGCAAAAACTATAGCAGTCAGATGTTTGGAAGATATTGCTATAGTCTGTATCTTTGCGGCACTCTTTAACGGTTAACGTTTAAAGGTTAGGGGTTAAAGGTTAACGATTAAGGGTTAACGGTTAAGGGTTAATGGTTAACGGTTAATGGTTAACGGTTAAGGGCCTTTTTCGTTTACGTTATCGTTTTAGTTCAACGGTTGTTTTGAACAAACGTTTTCTCGCCGCAGTAAAAGAGCAAGTTCTTCTACATTCGGCTTAGCAAAAACGTTCTTTGACATAGTAGAAAAGAAAAACTCCTTGCAACGAAAGGCGTTACAAGGAGTATAATAGGAACAGCTTGGAAAGTGATTACTTTCGGCTGAAGATAGACTTCGCAATTGGAGTGAAGAATCCGAACAGACGCATGACAGGAATCTTGCATTCGCCATATTCGTGTTCGCCCTTGCGGTAGCAGATCAGGACATCGTCACCCATGAGGGCTGGATTAAGCAACTCGCAATCGGGATCTTCGTAGATATTGATGATTTTGGCCTGCTCATTAACAGCTTCCGAGATGATTCGTCTCAAGTCGGGGCTGCTGGGGTTGATGAAGAGGTTGTTCATGTCCATCAGGGCACCCGTCTCCTTGCTGTAGGAGTAGTAGTTCTTCTCCAATATAGCCAACTGACCACGGAAGTACAGGCGACGGCTCAAAGCGAGCGTAACGTAACGCTTGCCCTCGGCGAGGGAGTCAACCAGAACCTTGACGGTGTGTGGATACCACTGGTCGGGAGTAACGACCTTGAACATGGACTCCAGACCCTTCTCGGTGTTCTTGGCAACAAGGGTGTCGATAGCAGCCTGACACTTGCTTGGCAGGTAGGCAGGCACCTTCATACGGGCAACACTCTGATAGATGATGTCGCGGTTGTTGGTAAGACTGAGGGTGTCGCGGATGTCGCGATAGACGCGGAGCGTGTAACCTTCCTGGAAGAGGACATCGCCACTGGGGCGTGGCAACATAGGACGTGCCACAACGATATCGACGTTATTGAAAGGACGGACAACGTCGTTGAGCCACCATTTGCCACCCTTGTGGATGGTCTTGTTCTTGTAGTTGTCGCACTCGTCAGCCTCGAAGTTGTATCGGCCGACAATCTCCAATTTCTCATTGAACTCATTCACGTCCACTACCATGTAGCCGACCAAGTCGGATGCCAACAGGCGAGCACTGTATGTGCCGAATACTTTATTAGAAGCGAGCACCTCACCCTCTTCATTGACAAAGGAACGTGTTCCCCAAATCAGGCCAGCATCGTCGTATGCCAAATCTAACCGGAAATGTACACTATCGGGACCCATGGTTCCCTCAAGTGCCAAAGGGCGATTGGCCGACATACTCAACCCGGTTGAGAATAATACTAAAACGAACAGTGAATATAAATACTTAAACATAGGACTATTGATATTTAGGCCTCCATATTTCTTCTTTGGGCGAGAAACGTATATGGTTTTAGATATAATGAATAACACTGCAAATATACGAAACTCTACAGAAATCTGCAAATAATTTGCTCATTTTTTAACATTTACACCTAAAAAACGGGGTTAAACGGGCCTTATAAGGGGGTAACATTATTAAAAAATGATAAAAAATTGCGTCCAGGAGGCGGTTCTGTACGTTTTCAACAAAGCGGATAAAGCGGTTATTTTGACTTACCTAACTCGTAGCAGCCCATGAAAAAAGGACCGGTTCCCTTGCCATCGTCGTGGCGGATGCGCTCATTGATATAATAGGTGTAAGAACCATCGCGATAGGTAGGCGATCCGCCCAATCCGCTCACGGCGCAGCACTGCCCCAAAGTGAGACGGCCTTCGGCATCGCGTGTCAGCATCGGACCGACAAACTCCTCGTCACGATATTTGAAGGGGGTCTGCTGCAAACCGTTGAAGGCATCCAGGGCGATCTGACGACGGTCGGCAGGAAGGTAGCCTTTGTTGACAGCCTTGGCAATGGCATAGAGGAACTGTGTTGTGACGGTTGCCTCGGGCCAATTGCCCTCGCGGTCGGGCTGATCAATCACCTGATACCACAGGCCACCACGCTGATATTGTGGCAAGGCATCGACCAACGTATTGATGTAACGAATCAAGGTGTCGCGACCCGAGATGGTGATGGTGTCCTTATGGCCGAGGTTCAACCGTGACTGGAAGCCCTCGGGAATATAATCCAGGATATCGACCATGGCCATGAGGTACCAGCCGATGGAACGTCCCCAGAAGTTGGGGCTATGCCCCTCCTTGTCGCTCCAACGCTGTGAAGCCGACTCGTCCCACGCATGGTGAAGGAGTCCTGTCTTGGGGTCGTAAGTGTGTCGCCAACAGGTGATTACCTGCTGGAGTGCCTCGGCTTTCCACTCGTCCTTTTGGAATGTGTCGCCATAGGCAGCCATGAATGGGGAGGCCATATAGATGCCATCCAACCACATCTGGTGCTGATAGACCAACTTATGCCAGAAGCCGCCGTCGCAGGTACGTGGTTGATTGCGCAGTTGACGAATGAGTTCATCCTCCATGGCATCTTTATACTTCTTAAGTTTGGCCTTTGCGGCCTTCTTCCCTCCTACCAGTTCAGGATTGGCCTGGATATCGCGATAGACCTGGCAGATGACCCAACCGCCTCGAATCAAGTCGAGGTTGTAGGCCTCCATAGCACGTTTCTTGATGCTACCATCCTCGTTGACCAAGGTGTCACACCACTCCTCGGCATAATGGAAATAACGAGGGTCGCCCGTCTCGGCATAGAGGTAGAGATAGGCGTTGCCGCCAACGCCCTGCGAATATCCGAAGAAAGGGCGAGAACCCCAATCGTACATCCACAACTCGGGGAAGCGCTTCATCTCGTCCTCGGCAAAGGCGATGGCCATCTCCTTGGGGTCATCAATCAGATTCTTGGGAGCTTTCTTCTTGGGACGCGCCATGCAGACGGAGACGAAAGCCAACGACAAAACTAAATAAAAAGAGAGTCTTTTCATAACGATCACATTATCTTGAGAACTTCCGAAAAGGACAACGACAGATGCCTGTTTCAGAACTTTTCTTAAATGGGGTAATATGTAAGGTGGTTACAAAATAGTTGGTCGAAATTATGGTCAACTACTTATTAGACAGAAAGTGGCATAAGAGGTTTAATGAAAGAAAGAATGCAGGCGACACAAGTCCAAGGACGCTGCCGCTTGCATTCCTATCTTATAATATCAGTCTTTCAGATTGAGCGCCAACTGTAACTCGTCCAACTGAGCCTGATCAATTGGACATGGAGCATCGACCATCACGTCACGACCGGAATTGTTCTTTGGGAAGGCAATCGTATCGCGGATGCTGTCAATCTCGGCGAACATGCTGACAACACGATCCAAGCCGAAGGCCAGACCTGCGTGAGGAGGTGCACCGTACTTGAAGGCGTTGATCAAGCAACCGAACTGCTCCATGGCCTTCTCGGGGGTGAAGCCCAAGAGCTTGAACATCTTGGCCTGAAGAGCCGAGTCGTGGATACGGACGGAACCGCCACCCAACTCGACGCCATTCATGACGCAGTCGTATGCCCACGAGCGAACCTTGCCCTGGTCGGTATCGAGCAACGGGATATCCTCTGGATTTGGCATGGTGAATGGATGGTGAGTAGCGTAGTAGCGCTGGGTCTCCTCGTCCCACTCGAAGAGCGGAAAGTCGATAACCCAAAGAGGCACGAACTTGCTTGGGTTGCGGAAGCCGAGCTGCTGACCCATCTCCAGACGGAGGGCACAGAGCTGCTTCTGAGTCTTGCGACGCTCGCCACACAGGATGAGCATCAAGTCGCCGTTGTTGGCACCGAAACGGTCGCACAGGGCGGCAAGCACCTCGGGAGCATAGAACTTGTCGATAGAGGACTTGATGGTGCCATCCTCGTTCTTGCGAATCCAAACCAAGCCCTTGGCGCCAATCTGCGACTTCTTGACAAAGTCGGTCAACTGGTCAATCTGCTTGCGGGTATAGTTGGCGCAACCCGGAGCACAGATACCTGCGACATAGGCAGCATCATCGAAGACGGAGAACTGACCTGCTGGCAGGACATCCATCACAGCGACAGGACGTGCACCCTCAGCAAACTTCGACTCCTTCTCGGGATCGACTTTGAGTTCAACGAACTTCATATCGAAACGGAGATCAGGCTTGTCGGAACCATAATACTTCATAGCATCCTCCCAAGTCATGCGTGGGAAAGTGTCGAACTCGATGCCCTTCAACTCCTTGAAGAGGTGCTTCATCATGCCCTCGAACATCTGGATGACATCCTCCTGCTCAACGAACGACATCTCGCAGTCGATCTGTGTGAACTCTGGCTGACGGTCGGCACGAAGGTCCTCGTCGCGGAAGCACTTGACAATCTGGAAGTAACGGTCCATGCCAGCGACCATCAAGAGCTGCTTGAACTGCTGTGGAGACTGTGGCAGGGCATAGAACTGACCTGGGTTCATGCGCGATGGAACAACGAAGTCGCGAGCGCCCTCTGGGGTTGACTTGATCAACATTGGAGTTTCAATCTCCAGGAAGTTCTGGCTATCCAAATAACGACGAACCTCGAAGGCCAACTTGTGGCGCAACTCCAGGTTCTTGCGGACACATGAACGGCGCAGATCCAAATAGCGGTACTGCATACGGAGGTCGTCTCCGCCATCGGTATTATCCTCAATGGTGAAAGGTGGCACCTCGGAAGAAGAAATCACGTTCAACTCCGTAACCACGATCTCAATGTCGCCGGTAGGGTTCTTGGCATTCTTCGAAGCGCGCTCACGCACCGTGCCGATGGCCTGTACGACGAACTCACGTCCCAGGTGATTGGCTTTATCACACAATGCTGTATTGCCATCGGATTCGTCAAAGACCAACTGCGTGATGCCATAACGGTCACGCAAATCGACGAATGTCAGACCTCCCATCTTACGAACTCGCTGTACCCAACCGGCCAAGGTTACCTGCTGGCCGACGTTGGCGATACGGAGTTCTCCACATGTTTGTTTACGATACATATCTATATCTAATTGTTTAATTGTAATTCAAATAATCGCGCAAAAATACTGTATTTTTTTGAAATCTCCAAAAAAATAAAAGTTTTTATACTTTCCACTGCCCAATTATGTCAGAATGGATAACCAACTGCGAAGTGGAAGGTGCGCTTATCGTGTCCAAAGGGCTTGGTCAACAACCATTCTGCCGATGCAGGGTCGTAGGCCTTGATGCCATAATCGACACGCAAAACGACGAAGTCGGCCACCAGACGCAAACCCAATCCCCACGCCATGGCAATCTCCTTGTAGAAGTTCTTGCTGATGGCGCCGTTGGGTTGGTCCAGATAATCCTTCAACGTCCAGACATTGCCGGCATCCCAGAAGGCGGCAAACTCGAACTTCCAGAACAGACGACTTCGCAACTCGATGGAGGCATCCAGTCGGACATCGCCACACTGGTAGAAAAAGTCATTCTGGCGCGTACCTAAAGAATCGGCTGCAAAAACGGCTTCGGCGGCCGCCTTGCTGTATCGACCTGGTCCTAAACGTCGCACATTCCAACCACGAACAGAGTTGGCGCCACCTGCATAGTAACGTTTCTCGAACGGCATCACGTTACTGTTGCCATAGGGCAGAGCCACGCCGCCGGAGAAGTGCATGGCCAATCGGGAACGGTCGGTGAGGTACTTGCTGCACGACCAATCGACGTCCAACTTGGCATATTGCTCAAAGGGGATATTGAAGATCTGGTACTGTCCTTTCGACTTCTCGAACTTGTACATCTTGGCCACCTCGTGAAGCACATTACCCGCAATCTCGGGGCTGACGCGCAACGACCAAAGATCCTTGGTGGTGCTGGCGGCTGAGTTCATCATGCTTCGGCCATTGCCAGCATAGAGGTTGTAGGACGAGGCCAATATCAAGTGCGAGCGGAAACTGTTGAACGTCGAACTACTGTATCGTTGGATGCGCTTGCTGAAGTCGATACTGATTTCGGGCAGATAGACGTAACTGAGGTCGATGGCGCTCAACACGTGGTAAAGATTATGCTCGGGCGTGTTCCACTTATATATAAAACCGGCATTCGTGATGATGCGGGTATATTCGGGACGCGACTGATAACTGTAACCTGCCTTGATGGCGGTCGTGGCGCTGAACGATCGACGCTTCTCCACGCTCATGAAGGGGAACAGATAACGGGGGAAGTCAATCTGATTCTCGAACGAATACTCGGTATAGTTGTCGTTGACGAAGCCCGAAAGGTCGCCCGAGAGGGATTCGTAGCCACCCTTCACCGTAGCGCTGTAGGCCTCGGAACCTCGGAACAGGTTTCGGTGCTGATAGGTGAGCGAAGCGGCAAAACCTAAGTCGCCCGAGGTGTTAGTGCCATCCAACTCAAACTGCAAGGCCTGAGGGTTCTGCGGACTCAAGTAGATGACGCAATTCAACTCGTTGGGTTGATCTGTGGGTTCCAATCGAACATTGACATACTTGAGGATATGCAGTCGAGAGAAGGCTCGATAGGTCTTTCGAACAGCCGACTCGCTATACAGGTCGCCAGGTTGGATATAGCAATTCTCCAACAGAATCTTGGAACGCAAGTAATTGGCCTTGCCCATCCGTTGTCCCGTCGCCAAGTCGTAGTCAGGAATGAAACTAACGTTGCGGATGATGTAGCGGTTGTGGATGCCGTTGACTATCATGGTCATATCCACTCGCTTGTCGCGCTCGACAGTATCGGCGATGAACGAGATGTTCTCTTTGTTGAAGTCGTAGAAACCCGAATCACGCATCAGACTGGTGAGGCGAGTACGCTCGTTTTCCAACTCCGTACGGTCCAGACGCATACCTTTCTTGAGACCGCTGTTCGGGGCATCTGCCATAATCAGAGGTTCCAACAACGGGTCCTCCACCATATAGGCAATCTTGTTGATGCGGTGTGCCTGCCTACGGTTGGCATGATAGGTCACGGTTACTTTCCGCTTGCGCTCCTCGACAGTATGAGTCACCTCGGCATCCAGATACCCCTGATTGACCAAAGCGCGGGTCATGGCATTGTCGGTACGCAGAGCAAGACCCTCGTCATAGACCGGCGGCTTCGTCCCCAACTTGGCGCGGAAACGATGCCACGCGCTGACGGTATCGTTGTGCCACATCCAGGCCGACATGGGCATGAAACCGAAGGTGCGATGATAGGCACTCTGCACCACCGCCATACGCAACCGGCTATTGTTGCTGGCATGTCCATCCACCTCGATGCGCACGCGGCTCACCACCGACTGATCCTCTGGAATATGACGGGTCACACTACAGCCCGAAAGGAACAGGACCGAAACAATCAATGCCTTTGCACCCCACCCCATACCCCATTTCGAGGCATAGGTCCTAAACAAGCGAACAATCCGTTCGCGTGGTTCTGCAGGATGAAAAGACATAAAATTCAATAATTGAAGTGACAAGGAAGAATGAAATAATCGGTTTTGAAACGTTATCCCTTAACCGTTAACCATTAAACGGAACCTTTAACCCTTAACCGTTAACCGTTAACCCTCAAGAGTTTCAATCCTCCTCTCCTTTCAGTTCCAACAACTCTTTATATTCCTCGTTCTCGGGGTCATCGTAGGCATTGATGACAATAGGCAACTGGGGATATTCGGACAAAGTGTCGTTGAGGCGTTGACCGAAAGCCTCCAAGTTGCGGCAGATGAAGTTGGTCTCGCGCTTGCCCTGACCCGTATAGACACCTGTGACGATGGCCAACTTGTCTTTCTCCATGGCAGCACGGAGCTTGTCGCCCACCTCTTCCATCAACTGCGCCTCCTTGTCGTCAGCAGGCAGACCCTTCTCGTCGGCCTTGTAGTTCCACACCACCTCCAGACGCTGACGCAACTTTCCGGAGGCGATGAAGGCATCAATGTTGCTACGACCGGAAATGAAGGTGTAAGTACCATCTTCATTCTCGGACAATGCCGTAAACCAATTATCTGTCAATATCATAATTCAAAAAAAACAATAACGAAAACGGAAAACGATAACGAAAATAAACGATGACGAAAACGAAAAACCTGAATTACTCAGTTTTTGTCTCGCCTATATATTAACTACCAATCCGTCGTAGGCCAAATGCACTCCCTTGGGGAGTTTCTTCTCGGTCTCGACATAGAGGCCTATATCGTGGCACATGTGGGTGAAGTAGGTCTGTCGAGGATGCATTCGCTCCACCACGGCCAAAGCCTGCGGCACGCTGTAGTGAGTAGGATGTTCGGTCCAACGCAAGGCATCGAGCACCAAGGTATCGACATTCGCCAACTTCTTCCACTCCGGCTCTGGGATATGGGTGCAGTCGGTGATGTAGGCCAACCCGCCAATGCGCCAACCATAGATGGGCAACTGTCCATGATAGACCAACAACGGCTGGATGGTGGTCTCTCCTATCTGGAATGTCTCTTCGGGCATCACGGTGTGCAACTCCAGCTTGGGGGTACCCGGATAGCGATGCACGAAGATATAGTCAAAGCGGCTCCGAAAAGACTCGCTCACCAAGCTGTCGGCATAAACAGACAATGGCTTTGTATAACTGAAGGCGCGCAAGTCATCGAGGCCTGCTATGTGGTCAAAGTGATTGTGGGTCACCAACAAGGCATCCAGATGACTCAATCCCGAACGCAACGCCTGTTGGCGGAAGTCGGGACCACAATCCACCAAAATAATCTTGCCATCGTCTGTTTCTACCAGACAAGAGCAACGTAGGCGGTTATCACGTGGGTCTTTAGAGGTACACACCTCACATGTACAAGTAGGCAATGGCACACCGCTAGAAGTGCCTGTTCCTAAGAAAATTATTTTCAAAGCAAAAACTTTTATGCAATCAAATATAATTGACTTCCGGCTCAATCTTGATGCCGAAACGCTCCTGTACGGCTTCGACAATCAATGCCGCCAATTGGATGATGTCGTTGGCCGATGCATGACCACGGTTCACCAACACCAGGCATTGCAACGGATAGACGGTAGCATCGCCTACATGCCGTTCCTTGCAACCCGACCGTTCGATGAGCCACCCGGCAGGCACTTTGACATGCGTGTCATCGACCTCGTACATGGGCATGTCTGGATACTCTCCCTTCAGGGTATCATAGACCATCTTCGGGAGGATGGGGTTCTTGAAGAAACTGCCTGCATTACCCATCACATGAGGGTCGGGCAACTTGGCAGCACGGATGGCGCAGATGGTTTCGCGCATGGCATGGAGCGTTATCTGCTTGCCTCGCAGGTTGCGAACGGGCTTACGTTTGTCGGACCCTTGCGCCAACGAGAAACCTCTCTCCAACAACGCGGCCTTGATGTTGCCGTAATCCAGCAGAAAGAGGGCCTTGCGCGACAGACTCAGCAGCACATGGGTGACGATGAAGCGGTTGCGGTAGGCCGGCTGCTTGAAGAGGCTGGTGCGGTAGCCATACTGACAATCGGAAGCGCTGATGATGACGTTCTTGTTCTGCTCCACGTCATAGACCGAGATGGCCACAGCTACATCTTTGAACTCCATGCCGTAGGCTCCGATATTCTGCACAGCGGCAGCACCCACTTCTCCGGGGATGGCCGAGAGGTTCTCGATGCCATAGAAACCACGATCCACGCACCATTCGCAGACCTGATCCCACTTCTCGCCAGCACCGCACTCCAGCAACACAACGTCCTCGGTCTGCGAGGCTGGCTTGATGCCACGGATGCCACTATGCAGCACGACGCCGTCAAAATCCTTCGTGAACAACAGGTTACTTCCTTCTCCGACGTGCAGGAAGGGACGGTTCTTCACCCGCTCGTCGGCAAAGATCAACGGCAAGTCCTCTTCGGCGGTGTACTCCACCAAAAGTGCTGCCTTAGCGTTCAAGCCGAACGTATTATAGGGCCGCAATGATGCGTTCTCTGTATATTTAATCATGGTAGAAAAATTGCAATTTATACGGCGCAAATATACTCATAAATAACGATATTTCCAAATTATTTCTCAATTTAGATGGCACCCACAAGCAGGTTTTCCTCAAAAATCCCCTCCAAGACACCTCCAACCGCAACAATTTCCCTTAACAATCTCTCCTATCGTCAACTTTTCATAACGATAATTCAACTTCTGACTACTTAAAACGAAACTTCGAGCGAAAAGACAACCAACACTCGTCGCAAATTGTTCCTCGATGCATTAATGGGAAGTTGTCAACCTCCCTCATTCGTCTCGGTTTTTACGAAAATCAATAATTATTCGTCTCGGTTTTTACAGTTTTTGCCAAATATTCGTCTCGGTTTTTACAAAAAATGGCACTTTTTTCGTCTCGGTTTTTACATTTTCGACATTTTATTTGTTGATTTTTAGATATTTAACTATTTGTCGATAAAAACACATGTTGAGGTTTCTCTCTCTTTTTGCACAAATTAGGTCTACTGCTTCTTCAATTCATCGAGATAACGTGCCGTAATAACTCCTGAAGGAAGAGCTATTATAGCCACTCCAAATAAAGAAGAAAGCATACTAACAAACCTTCCAATATCAGTCACTGGACACATATCACCATATCCTACCGTGGTCAACGTAACGGTTGCCCAATATAAAGCGTCAAAGAACGAACGAAATGTAGGTTGTCCTGTATAAGGATTGACGTGTGGTTCGACATTGAACAAGACTAAGGCCGTTACAAATATATACAGCAAAGCTAAGATAAATACAGAAGATAAAACTTGTCTCTCCTTGTACAAAATAGAGAGAAACAATCTCAATTTACTTGATATGCTAAACATTTTTAGCACTCTAGTCAATCTTAGCAACCTCGTAAACCTAAACAACTTAAATGCAGGATCAATCAATGATATAGCTGGCAATATAGACATTAAATCTATGATGGCCATGAAAGTAAATGGGTACAAAAAAAACGAGACTACACCCTTACGCATTTTCAAGTCAGCCGTTAACCAACGTAGAATGTAATCTATCACAAAAATGATGGTGGATATCAATTCTGTGTACCAGAACACACGGTGTTGTTCCATAAACATTAGTGGCAAAAGACTTACAATGATTGTAATTACCATAAACCAATCATAAACCGTGTTCGCCCTACTATGACCTGACTTGTGGTCTATTATACTGACAAGAATTTGTCTATTCATATTCATGAAGTTATAATTGTTTAGTATTAATCTTCTTTTGCTCTAATTGGATGAAGTCCAACATAAGGTTTTATCGATGTTTGAAAAGAACCGCAACACTTATCCTTTAGGGCACATTCATCACACTCTTTTAGAAACAATTGCTTCCAATCCGAAATACTTTGTTCTGCAAATGGATGCAAGTCTATTGGTAGTAAACACAAAGGGATGTTGTAGATACTAGCCCGACAATTCCATTCGGCCATATTATGTATGGCCTTTTGTAATGGTTCTATGTAGTCTAGGGGTTCTATCCATATTCGTCTTGCATTCTTAATGGCGAATCCGATATACTCCATTCCCATAAAAGCAACCCAAGTAACAAAAGGCAAATTCTTACGTATGAACTCACTCATTTCAAAAAGCCTTTGGTAATTCTGCCTATTAACGACTATCCGCAATTCAATGCAAGCGCCATAAGAGGCAAGATTATACAAGCCTTGAACTGTCTCATTATAAGCACCCTTACAACCAGCTATCAAATCATGGTCTTTCGCATAATCCGAGTGTAAGGGGATTCCAATTATAAGTCTTTCACCTCCAGTTTCAACAACATTTCGTGCAAAAGAGTCATCAAAAAAATTACGGCCATTGCTCAAAACATGAATATCGGTATTAGGAAGTTCTATTCTAATCAGTTTAATCAACTCTATCAACTTCGCTCCCAATAAAGTTGGTTCTCCTCCCGTTATACCGATAATAGAGATATCCTTTGGTGCTTTTTTAATTCGATTAACATTCTCTTGAAACAAAAGGTCTATATCATCTTGTCTTTGTGGAGGCTGACAGCACATCAAACAATGATTGTTACATTGTTCTGTACAAAACAATGTATTATCATTCGACAAACTATCTATAGGTCTTTGATTTATGATATCCATCTCTTAAATATTGGCATTACAATTTCTGGCATACTAACAATGAGTTCCAGAAGGTATTCAATGACAGCTTTATTCTTCTTGCACAACCAAGATGTTGGTCTATATCCATACATATCTCCTTGTGTAGAATGATTTCGGACTGGGTCTGCTCCACAAAACACCCTTACTGGGCAATCAGCACAACCTGCTAGAGTTTCATTGTTCCATACTTTACTGATTTCTCTAACCTTGGGAGAACAAACAATATCTTCATACTGGTCATTGACACTTCCAAGGCGGAACGTATAGTCCTTGTATTCTGCCAACATTCGGGATTCGTCAGAAGCATATACATAACCGTCATAATTATAGACAAGCACAGAATTGACAATACCCGCAGGTGATTGCAAATCAACGAATCCTGTGCAGAATGGGGTAAGCATCTTTCTTAAAATGATAGCAGCGAACTCTTCAACAAAAAAATTCGCCAGACAAATTAATTTCTATGATATGGCGAAAGGCTTGCTTGTAGAAAGAGATAAACCTTTCTACATATTTATCCCAATCTCTATTATTCCGAGCCAATCCATAAGGATTTAATGCTCGCAAGAAGATACTATAAAAACCTAACTTTCTATATTCTTCAACTATCTCAATGGGATAATCCACCCCGATTTCTGATGCCGTCATCAATGCAGAAACCTGATCATGTCCTAAAACAGACCTTGCTTTTTCTATTCCGCGAACGACCTTTTCATAACTATCCGACTTTCCTCGATTTGTATTATGAAGCCATTCTGGTCCATCTAAAGAAGTTGAGATAACAACTCGATATTTGGCACATAAATCCAAAAGTTCATCAGACAAGTTGATAGCATTTGTGCACAAGACATATTGTACGTTCCTCTTTGCCGTAAGATTTATCTGCTCAGCATACTCTATTCCGTATCTCAACAACTCTGGTTCTAACGATGGTTCTCCACCTTGGAACTCCATTGTCAAACACGGGGAAGATGACTTAAACATCAACTCTACGGATTTGCGCATTGTCTCTTTTGACATCGTACAATGCTTACTCCCCTCCTCTTGACTGGATGCTTGACAATAAGTGCAATTTTGATTACAACGAAGGGTTACTACAAAAATATGTAACGCGGTAAAAGTATCAAGAAAGCGTTTCTTTTCTCTCAACCTTGCGGAATAGACATCCAACAGAGGAGACTCTAAGTCCTCTGTTATAAAGAATTGAGACACCAAACTCTTATAGAGATTCGGCTCAATCGGCTTCCTCTTAACTATCGAATCAGCAGTTCCGACAGAAGTGACTATAATATCACCCAATTCATTTATCAAGACCTCCTTTCCCTTTATTCTTTCAAAGTTGAAAGGTAGCAATTGATATGTTTTATTCGAAATCGTCTTCACTCAAATTATCGAAATCGGCAAATGCCTTGGCAAACAATATTGTTCGTATATCTTTTGTTTCTCTACTGATAATATCTCTCAGTTTGAAGTCATTGAGAGTATCCCAGAAAAGAGATTCATCCATTTTTGTATTACCCTTTTCATGAATTGTCAAAAGTTCTACATTTCCTTGTCCTTTTCTCTCAAATGAGAACCGTCCAGACAGATGGTAAATAGCTTTCGAAATGCAAGAATCAGGATATATTGTTTTATCAATTGTAATTGTCATAACTCACTTTTTGCTTCTCAATGCTTTGATAGTATTTAAATCTGCATCTCCCGTAACTTGCAATCCATTGTGTGCTTGAAACAGACTAACTGCTATCCCTATATCTTCGGAATAATAGGTAACACCATTAGTATTTCTTATTTCATCTGGATTAGGAGCGAAGTTTGACTTAACCAATAGTTGAACCAATTCCGTGACATCGGTTCCACTAATACCTTTCTTCAAGTCTCTTACCCCCAAAGACACATTCTTTGAAAAAAAAGCATTCCATTGTTTGAGCTTTTCAATCGTTTCTTTATCTGCAATTCCTGTTACTTTCAATTCTGCATCTTTCTGAAATCGCTTAACAGCTTGACTTATAGATTCATTATATATGACATAACCCGATTCCCTTTTGATTTTTGACTTTTCCAAATAAAAGTTCTTAACTAAAAGATTGGCCAAATCAGAAGCATCCTCACCTTTATTTCCTACTCTTAAGGTTCGTTCTCCTAAGATGTATTCTGACGGAGATTTAGAGGGTTCTCCTACATAAGAACCCTTACTACTACTTGTATAACTACTGCTTGAAGAATAGTGGTTAGATCCACCACTTGATGAATAATGAGAGCGATGAGAACTATGAGATCGATGAGACCGATGTCCAGCCACAATCTTAAAATCACCATTGCGGGTAATCTTAACAACATTATTCAAAACAGTATTCCACTTAGACCTAGACGAGCTAAGGACCGTTTTATCTTTTAAAGGCAATAAGGCAGGACGCTTCAAATTATCCGCATGGCTACCAGATTGCAATGCAGATGCTATGGCCGTCAAAACAATAGCCTGCAATCTATGCTTAATTTCTTTCTTCATTTTTTCTTGTTTTTGAGATTTAACAACCAGTAATTATCTGGCGATACAGCCAATAATTCGTCAAGGAATTCCGACCTATAGCTCATTTTGCAGGCTAAAAATGCTCTTAATCAACTATTATTCAATGAGTTTTGTATAGTCAAGCCATCTTCAGTCATAAATCGACGTTTGAAAATGCTCAATAGCTCATTTTGCAG